>Ga0187858_10002400_pt1 | contig 19276 bp, 16 predicted proteins | sample June2016WEW_8_15_FD_133015 | JGI IMG/M metagenome (GOLD analysis project Ga0187858, IMG submission 133015) | Peatland microbial communities from SPRUCE experiment site at the Marcell Experimental Forest, Minnesota, USA - June2016WEW_8_150 | ecosystem: Environmental > Terrestrial > Soil >...
GCCAAGGATCTGCTGAGCGTGGCCGGCCACCCTACCACGTGGGGCGCGCGGCCCTACGCCGCCCAGGTCTTCGACTATGACGCCACGGTGATCCAGAAGCTGGAGCACACGGGCGCGTTGCTCGTCGGTAAACTGGCCATGGTGGAACTGGCTGGTGGACCCGGGTACCGCTCAGCCTCCGCGTCGCTCACCGGACCGGGGCTGAATCCATGGGATCGAGGCCGCTGGTCGGGCGGCTCCTCGAGCGGTTCCGCCATCGCGGTGGCTGCCGGCCTGGCGCCCTTCGCCATCGGTTCGGAGACTTCCGGTTCGATCCTCACGCCGGCCGCGTATTGCGGGGTGACCGCGCTGCGGCCCACCTACGGCCTGGTGAGCAGGCACGGCGCCATGCCGCTTTCCTGGACTTTGGATAAACTCGGGCCGTTCTGCCGCTCCGCCGAAGACTGCGGCCTGGTGCTGGAGACCATCGCGGGAGGCGACAAGCACGATCCCGGTTCGGCCGGCAAGAGCTTCTATTACACGCCGCAGTACGCGCGGAAGATCGGCGATCTGCGCATAGGCTTTGCGCCGGTCGATTTCGCCGAGTGGCCCGAGGACGCGGCACGCCCTGCGCTTCAGCAAGCCCTTGTAGTGATGCGCAGTCTCGGGGCGAGCATGGTGGAGACGAAGCTGCCCGATTTTCCCTATGGTCCAACGATCGGGACGATTATTGCGGCGGACGCTGCGTCCGTTTTCGAGCCCCTCATCACTAGCGGCAAGGTAGAGGAACTGGCGGACCAGAAGCAGATCGCCGGATTGAAGGCCGGGCTGGAGATTCCGGCCAATACATACTTGAAGGCCATGCGGGTGCGCAGACTCGCGCAGCAGGAGATATTCAAGCTCTTCCTGGACGTGGACGTATTGCTGGCTCCAGCCCGTCTGGGTCCGGCGCCGCAGATCAGCGAGCCGCTGGACCGCCATCCGGACACCGCCACACCCAAGGATCATGGTCTCACCGCTCTGATTCCGGCGGGCAACCTGGCTGGAATGCCGGCGTTGTCGCTGCCGTGCGGTTTCGCAGGCAATCTGCCAGTGGCCGTGCAGTTGGTCGGCCCACCTTTCTCGGAGAACACGCTGCTGGCTGTCGGCAAGGAATTCCAGAGCCGTACGGACTGGCACAAGCGCAAGCCACCGGACGTGGGATAGGCGTGGCAAACTCCAACGATGAAGCACAGATTCCTCATTCGCGAGTTGAATCACACCGTCCTGTTAGTAGACATTACTGGAATCGGCTTGCCCACGGAGATCTACCCGTACGAGGGCAAGTCACACTCTGTGCCTACTCTTCGGTTCAAGCTGGCGCGACGCTGAACGGTATCTCCTTGGCTTGGGGGCTAACCTGGAGGCTCTGAATATCCTCCGGAAGACCAGCGTTGGTGTCTTGACAATCACGTGACACTGAGCTTTCGATTGACGCAGCGCTAGACCTAAACCCGGATCTCCAGTGGACAACGTCATGCTGCCATACAAGCCGAGGATACGAGCATCGCGACTGAACAGGCGTGGCGCGCGCTTCCGCGCTCCGCTGCCCGGCGGAAAACCGGCGAACTGAAGTTCGCCGCGGCAAGCTGAAGCTTGCGCCACGGGGCTACAGACGGTTGATCAAGCTGGCCACGTAGCCCGCGCCGAAACCGTTGTCGATGTTGACGACGGTCACGTTGCTGGCGCAACTGTTCAGCATGCCGAGCAAGGCCGCCAGGCCGTGAAAGCTGGCGCCATAGCCGATACTGGTGGGGACACCGATCACCGGGCAGGAGACCATGCCGCCGACGGCGCTGGGCAGCGCGCCCTCCATGCCTGCGCAAACCACAATGACACGCGCTTCGGACAGCCTCCCATGGTTGCTCATCAACCGGTGTATGCCGGCCACGCCGATGTCGTGGATGACGTCCACTTCGTTGCCCATGACTTCCGCGGTAACCTGCGCTTCTTCGGCCACCGGCATGTCGCTGGTGCCAGCGCTCACGACCGCGATCTTGCCTTTGCCGCGCACGGTCTTGTCCCGCCAGAAACGGATGGCGCGGGAAAGCGGGAAATATTCGGCGGATTCGAAGCGCGCGGCGACGCGGGCGGCGGTATCGGGATCCGCGCGGGTGATGAGCACGTTCTGCGCATTATCCAGCAAGCTACCGGCAATGGCGATGATCTGCTCCGGCGTTTTGCCCTTGGCGAAAATCACCTCCGGCATGCCGTGGCGCAGGGCGCGATGATGGTCCACCTTGGCGAAGCCCAGGTCTTCAAACGGCATGTGGCGCATGCGGTGCAGAGCGCCGTCCACATCCATCGCGCCTGCCCGCACCTGCTCGAATAGCGACCGGAGCTGCTCCTCGTCCATAGGGCCAGAATAGCAGCTTCGCCAAAATTTCCGGCAACGTGGCTTGAAGCTGGTACACCGCGCGCCTTATACTGACCACGTGGGTGGCCGCCGAAGGCTCGTTTATCTTGCATGGGCAGCAATGTCAGGGTGCCTGCCCGGGATGCTACACGCACAGCCCGCGGCTTACACCGTTTACGTACCTAACTCAGGACCGGTGTCCAAACTCGCATGGCATGTTACATATGCTTCCACCGACGCGGGCTTCACGGACAACGCCGCTGCACCGGCCGTCTTGGGCGGCTGGGAAGTGACCGTTGCTTTTGACGTGGCGCGCTGCGGGATTTACTGTGCTTATCGGCGAAAACCGGATGCATGGGGCCGCACACCTATGCTGGATCTTCTGCTGCCGCCCGTCACCGCGATCGAGGTTTATAAGGACTCGGTATCGAAGCCCACCACTGTGATTGTGGATCCCGCCGGACTCAGGCTCCCGGCTGTTACGAAAAGTGTGGGCGTGACTTCGGAAGAGCTTTGCTTGCCAGGAAAGAGACTCTTCACAACAGTTCGCCTTCTGGCAGACAATCGGGTTTGTACTTCATCCGAAGCGTCTGCATTTGCCTCCAGCGATAATTATCAGGCTGCCTTTCCCGCGGCAGCGCCTCTGCGTATTTAGAATATCTCCCGGCTCTGGCTCTGTTAACCGACGAAGAGTGGAGGTATTTATGAATTTGCAGATGACAGATCGCGATCGAACGTTGTGCCTGCATGCCGCGGCGAAGCGTCTTCGGATGCCGGAGCGGACTCTCCGTTACCAGGCAAGCCGCGGATGGATTCAAGGCGCGTTCAAGCAAGGCAAGCTGTGGAAGTTCTGGCTTTCGGCCCTCGCGCTGCCGGCAGCGTACCTGGCAGGGCCCGCGGGCGTTCCGGCCGCCATCACGGCAGCCGGGTTACGGAAGGCCGCGCCGGGCTTTACTCTGACTGACTCCAGTGGCGCGCCGGTCAGGTTATCCGATTACAAGGGCAAGGTGGTGTTGCTCAATTTCTGGGCGACGTGGTGCCACGGGTGCAAGCTCGAGATTCCCTGGTTCATGGAATTCGCGAACCGATACAAGGACGGAGGGCTGGTGGTCATCGGTGTTTCCATGGATGACGACGGATGGAAATCGGTGAAGCCGTACGTCGAACAAAAGAAGATGAACTATCCCGTGGTCATTGGCAACCAAGGTCTGGCTAAACAGTACGGGCTCGGTTCCATGCCGATGACGGTGCTGATCGACCGCCATGGTAAGATCGCCACGTCCACTTCGGGAATGGTTGATAAGGGCGGCTGCGAGAGCGAGATCCGTGCTCTTCTGCGAGAGTGAAGCGTTTCAGAAATCGAGCGTGTCGCCGACGTGCAGGCCCAATCGGTGCGCCTCGCCGCCGCCCAGTTCCAGCACGAATTGCGCCTGCTGGTGGCCCCCATAGGTCGGGCACTGGCTGGCCTTGGTCTTGCACGGCGGCGTATCGGCGGAGATCTCCACGATACGGCGGCTCGATTCCATCCAGAGCATATCGAGCGGAATCCTCACCTGGTACATCCAATATGGGTACAGGCCCGGCCACCGCCGAACAGCGCGAGAAAGACGCGATCGCCGCCGCCACGCCCCTGGCTTCACTGATAACGCCGCTTCGCCGGCCGTCTTGGGCGACTGGGAAGTGACCGTTGCTTTTGACGTGGCGCACTGCGGAATTTACTAATATGCTACCCTCGTCTTCTAGGGTTTTCGTCGAATGTCCGCACGGATCCCGATCCTCAATTTTCTCGTGGGCGTTGGCGCCTTTGGCGTCCTGATCTGGTATGCGTTTGAAACCATGAAGTTGCGCCGGGCTGCGATGGAGCAGGTGGAGAGCATGGCGAAACCCTGTGTGACCCTCTGTGCCGAACTGCGCGATCAGGCGGATGCCATTCTGGATATGGAAGGCGCGGTCGGCGCTATGATCGTGAAAACGAGGGACGCACAGTTTCTCGTTCAGAACATCGGGACCGGCATCGCCTTGAATGTCAGCTACCAGTTCAGGAATCTCGATAGCCCCCAACGCCCGGACAATCCACGTTATCTGTTTTACGTTCTGCTGAACCAGCGTGTGCAGTTGCCGGAGACGATCAACGCATCACCCTGCGCCGGGAATTGCGAAGTTGTCTTCCGTTTCCAGAGCATCGGTGGGAGGTGGTATCAGTCCACCGTCACTATGAACAACCGCGTCCTCACCAAGTTTGATTTTAAGCCTCTCAAACGACCCCCTACTGGCGCTTTTTCAAAAGATACTGCCCAAGTGTGAGTTGCTTGGCGTTAAATTCTTTCTGGAGCGGGTCCGGCACGTTGCATTTGGTTTCGGTCATCAGGAGGCACGCTTCAAGCCCTTCCCGCAGGTTCACCGTGTTGGTATCGTCGAACCGCTCCAGAATGTCTTGGGAAATCGAGATGAAGAAATTGTCCGCCACATCCCCGGCGGTCTTGGCGAAGAACAACCCGCCACCGAGGAAAGTCTTGAAGCTCGCCCCGTTGAAATGCGACACGTACATGCAGACGAACGGTTCTGTCGGTTTCCGGCCCATGCAGTGAATCGAAACGATCACTTTGCTATCGTCCTTCGGGCCTACCGGCTCGAATGGTTTTGTTTCCCGCATCCTTTTCATGAGGGCATCCGCAACGGGCGCGGCATCGTCCATGCCCGAAACCATAATGGCGAACCTGTCGGCCTTCTCTTGCGCGGATGCCGCAAAGAGGAGAAGTGCAACTAGCGCGGTGAGTTTCATATCGTTATCTCCCGAACCGATAAGTATAACGATTGGTGAGCACAAAAACACGAGTGGGGCAGTGGGCCACGTTGGTTTTCCACAGGCTTGACAGCCACCGCCCGAACATGCCACGCTCGTATAGCCGCATGAGCCATCTACAGTAAAAGGCCACTCCCGCTAATGAGTTTACGCCTAAGCCTCCTGAGTCTCATACCTCGTCGTCGTTCTTCGCTTGATGTCGGTAGAGCGGCTAGCTCATACAAGGCTGAATTAGAACACAAGATAGATGTACTTGAGAAGCTTGCCCACATTGGAGCGGCGATGGTTGTGGTTGGGGTTATTGTAGAATACAAAGCCCCGCTGTGGGAGTTCCTGCAGACATTGGATATCGCCGTACTTGCGCCTGCTATTGGCGGCATTCTTATAGCCGTTGGAGTAGGTCTAGAGATACTTATGGGGATACTCGCTTCGCGCAGGGAACACCAATTGCGCGATATTAATGCTGAAGAGGTAGCAAGGCTAAGTGCTCTCGCCGAACTAGAGCGTAAAGCAGGTATCGAGTTAGAAGCTGAAGTAGAGAGGTTACGGAAGGAGAACAATGATAGAGAACTTCTGGACAGATACCGTTCAGTAGGCAATGTAGAAGTATTTGAGGAAGCGATGCGCGCATTCAGCGGAACTAAGTATGCGCTTGAGTTTTGGCATTCGCAACAGGAAGTCTGCGAATTGCAGTGGAGGCTAAATATTTCGCTTACGAATGCCGGTTGGATTCGCGGGCGAGTGATGCATCGCCAGAACTTGAGCTTTGGGGTATGGGTGATGACGGTTGTGAGAGAAAACCACGCTGTTCGGTCCAAGGCAGCGGAAGCGCTCGCCGGATGGCTAGACGACAACGGCGTTGCGACGATAATCGCCGAGGTGAAGACGGATGATGACGCGGGTACGGTGGTTATCCAAATTGGCCCCAGACCTGAAACGATGCAGCAATACAAGCAAATCAGGGCCGAATACAGGCGGCTCCGCGAATAGCAATGTAGCCCACTACCTGGGGGCTGTCAGAAATCGAGCGTGTCGCCGACGTGCAGGCCCAATCGCTGCGCCTCGCCGCCGCCCAGTTCCAGCACGAATTGCGCTTGCTGATGGCCGCCGTAGTTGGCGCACTGGCTGGCCTTGGTCTTGCACGGCGGCGTATCGGCGGAGATCTCCACGATGCGGCGGCTCGAGTCCATCCAAAGCATATCGAGCGGAATCCGCACCTGGTACATCCAATACGGGTACAGGCCCGGCTTCTGGTGGATGAAGAGCATGCCGTGGCCGCGCGCGAGCGAGTCGCGAAACATCATCCCTTTTTGCATGTCGATCGGATCGATCTCGACTTCGGCGCGAATCTCCTGCCCGTTCGGCAGTTTGACGGTACGCATCCTGAGTACTTCAGGGCCGGCGGTCTCCGGGTCCCCGCAGCCGGCGGCCAGCAGGCTCAAGAGCATCAGCGGCAAAAAATAGCGCATGCGATAAAATGGTAGCCGCTTTTGAAGACCATGTGGAAACGCATCCGGCTCACGCTGGAAATGATCAAGTTCGAGCATTCCGTGTTTGCGCTGCCATTCGCGCTGACTGGGGCGCTGCTGGCCGTTCGCCAGGGCGGCCTGAGCGGGCGCGAGGCGTGGATCAAGACCGGCTGGATCGTGGTGGCCATGGTGGGGGCGCGCTCGGCGGCGATGGCCTTCAACCGCCTGATAGACGCCCCTATCGACGCGCGCAACCCGCGCACGCGCATGCGGCACTTGCCCGCCGGCGTGCTCTCGCGTGGTTTCACCTGGGGCTTCGTAGCGGCCGCGGCGCTGGTCTTCATATTCGCGGCGCGGGAGCTGAATCCGCTTTGCTTCCGGCTCGCGCCGGTGGCCTTGGGAATCGTATTTTTCTACTCGTTCACCAAGCGGTTCACGTCGTTTTCGCACCTGGTGCTGGGTTTCGCGCTGGGGGTGGCGCCGTCGGCGGCCTGGATCGCGATGCGCGGCTCGCTCGACCCGCGCATCCTTTGGCTGACCGCGGCCGTCACCTTCTGGACCGCCGGCTTCGACGTAATCTACGCCTGCCAGGATTATGAATTCGATTCGGTGGAGGGTCTCTTCAGCCTGCCGCGGCGGCTGGGGATCGCGGGCGCGCTGCGCGTGGCCCGCTTGTTCCACGTGCTGATGGTGGCTTGCCTGCTGGCGCTGGTATACAGCCTGGGGCTGGGCGCGCTGAGCCTGGCGGGCGTGGCAGCGGTTACCGGCCTGCTGATTTACGAACACAGTTTGGTCAAAGCGAACGATCTCTCGCGCGTGGATGCGGCCTTCTTCACGATGAACGGCTACGTCAGCATGCTATTCTTTGTGTTTTGGGCTGCCGATTTCCTATGCAAATCGTAATTGACGATCCGCGGCTGGAACCTATCCTGGAGAAGGTGGAGGCGGGCGTTCGTTTGTCCTACGAAGACGGGGTGACGCTTTACCAGACCCCGGACATTCTATCCGTGGGTTACATGGCGAACCTGGTGCGCGAGCGACTGCACGGCTCGGTCACTTATTTCAACGTGAACCGGCACATCAACCCGACCGACGTGTGCGTGGCCAGTTGCCGTTTGTGCGCCTTCGGCAAGCGCGTGAGGGATCCCAAGGCCTACACGATGTCGCTCGAAGAGGTGTGGCATCGCGCGGGCGAAGGCTGGACGGAAGCGGTAACCGAGTTCCACATCGTGGGCGGGCTGCATCCGGAACTCACTTTGGACTGGTATTGCGAGATGTTGCGCGGGCTGAAGGACCGGTTCCCGCAGGTGCATTTGAAGGCGTTCACGATGGTCGAAGTCGGATATCTGGCGCAGCGCGCGAAGATTTCGGTGCGCGAGGTGCTGGAGCGGCTGCGGGACGCCGGCATGGATTCGCTGCCGGGCGGCGGCGCCGAGATCTTTTGCGACCGCGTGCGGCGCATCATCTGCGACCACAAGATCACCGGCGAGCAGTGGCTGGAAACCGCGCGCACGGCGCATCTGCTCGGGCTGCGTTCCAACTGCACGATGCTCTACGGTCACATCGAGAATGACGAGGACCGCGCGGACCACCTGGTGAAGCTGCGCGAGTTGCAGGACGAAACCGGCGGCTTCGTGACGTTTATTCCGCTGGCGTTCCATCCGGATAACACGGCGCTGCAGCATATCTCGAAGACCACCGGGTTTGCGGACATCAAGAACATCGCGGTGGCGCGGTTGATGCTGGACAATATCCCGCACATCAAGGCCTACTGGATCATGATGACGCCGCGCATCGCGCAGGTGGCGCTGCGCTTCGGTGCAGACGATATCGACGGCACGGTGGTGGAGGAGAAGATCTATCACGACGCCGGTGCCACCACCACCCAGTCGCTGCGGCGCGGTGAGCTGCTGCAATTGATCCGAAAGGCTGGGCGCGAGCCGGTGGAGCGCGATACGCTGTACCGGCCTGTGACGCGGACGGAGTCGACGTTTACTGTGCTGGTGTAGGGCTAGGGGACGCGGGGACGCGGAGACACGGGGGCTGGAGGCGCTTGCGGGTGTAGGCCGTTCTGGTCCAGGCTGGCTTCGAATTGGCTTCGCACTTCGGGCTTTTCGCTGCAAATAAAGGAAGAATTGGCGCAGCGGGGGGCACTCCAGACGATGGCTGCGAATTGGCTTCATATCGTGGGCGGTTTGTTGAAAACAAAGGATGGATTGGGTTCGTTCTGCAACTTTTCGTGTTCCGAGGCGCGCCTCGTCTGACGCATGAAGAGAAGCACAAAACGGATAAGGACAAATGAAACCCCTACCCCCGCCGCCCGCAGGCAACACGGATGCCGAGCGCATGGACAATGCCGTCCGCAAAATGTTCACGGTCTCCAAAGAGGAAATCCTGAAGCGTGAAGCCGAATGGCAACGCGCCCACGGGAAGAGGAAACGGGCTAAGAAACACTAAGGTCCCGCAACCCCGCCTACTGAACGGCCTCGATGCTCACGTCCGAGAAGAAGGCAGTGCTGGGATTCGTGACGGTGCCCCGAAACGCCAGAATGTGCGATCCACCCGTGGCAACCTTAAAAACCGCCGTCCGGAGGGTGAATGGAGTAAAGCTCACCAGCTTCCAGACGCCAATCGGTACATTATCAAGCGTTGCCAGCACGGTCTGATTACCCTGGCTTTGCCCGCTGTCGTCGTAGCGCGATCCGAGATAAAAAGTCAGCTTATATATTTGGCCCGCAACGAAGCCGCTAATTCTCTGGAAGATCACACTCTGGCTTTGCAGCAGGGCTGCCTGGCTAAACGGCAATCCCGTGAAGGGAGGCGTCTCGAACCCACTGTTCGGGGGGGAAGATTCTGTAATGCCAGCTCCGCCGGGGTTCGGCTGGGCGTCATACGACAGACTGAAAGTCCAACCAATGCCCGCTTCAAAGTTAAAGTTTTGCTGGGGACCGAAGCCGTTAGAGCCTGCGCAATTCCCGCCCATCGCCGACTGATACGCATAGCCGGTGCTGCACCGCACCGCGACAGCGGAGAAGTCTGAGTTGACGACAGTGAGTGACTGCGCCGCCGCGATTGACAGCGTTATTCCTCCCAGTAGCGAGAGTTTCGTGAAGGACATAAGATGCTCCTCGCTAGCCCGATGCCCCGTTCAATAGGCACTGACGGCAGCAGTATATTCCACCGCTCAATCGAAAGCAAGGATTTTTGCGCACGATTTTTGCGCACGAGCGTACCGGTAGGGCTACCACGCGCCTAGTCGCCTTGCTTTAGGCCCATCACGTGAGGACCTAGATAAAGGACGAATTGGGTTCGCTCCAGTTCTCTCTGTAACTTTTCGTGTGCCGAGGCGCCTCGTCCGACGCAGCGACCGGCGTCGAATCGGGGATGGATTGGGTTCGCTCCGCGGGTTTCCGCGTGTGGAAAGTCCGTGCCTTGACGCAGCGGCTTACGGCGTGGGGCGCTCCGGACGATAGCCGCGAGTTGGCTTCGTATTGTGGGTCGTTTTGTTGTAAATAAAGGATCATTTGGGTTCGTTCTGCAACTTTTCGTGTATGGAGGCGCGCCTCGCCCGACGCCGGGCCGCTGCGTATTGGCTCACAAACCGAGGGCTGATTGTCAAAGATCGGGCAGGCGTGCCCACAGAACACCTCGCGGCGAGTGTGGGAACCTGCTGGCGGCGATATGAGCTCCGCCAACCCGCGACCACGATAGCACGGTGCCGGCGTAGGTTCGGCGCACCACTGCTGCTAAAGTGTTGTAATAAAAATAGTTAGCCGATACTGAGGCGCGTCATCGGACTGCTTGGTTGGCAGGCGGAAGCGCCTGCCCCACAACAATCAAGGCTGGCTTGGCGCCGCCGCGGGAATCGCCGACTCACGCGTCACTTTACCGACGCGGGCATCGGTGAGCGATACATGATTGGCGGAAAGGAGCGCACCGGTCGTCCGGTCGAGGGCGAGGCGCGCCGTCGTGTAGGCTACCAGCGCGGCGACCTCCGTGGATTGGGCGGCCGTAAGGTCCCGCTGCTGCACGACCACGTTGTAAGGGATCGAAGCGCCCAAGGCGAATCTCTTCTGCTCGCTCGAGAATAATTGCTCCTGCAGGATCCGGTTCTGGACGGCGGCATTGTAACGGGCGCGCGCCTGACGCAGGGCAATGACATAGTTGAGGACGTCGACCTCTACCTGGTGGGCGTCCTTCTGGGTCGTCAACTGGGTCTGACGGAACGACAACTGATCGATCGCGTAATCCGCTTGGGCTTGTCGATTGCGCAGCGTCGCGGCGTAGTATCCGGCTATGGCTTCGGTGGGGTAGGCGTGACTGAATACCTGCTGCAGAGCGGTACCAATTCCGCCAACGACCGCCGGGTTCGGCCCGTAGTTTTGCCCGTTGAACGTGATCGTATGACCCGCCCCGGACAACCCCGCCTGGCTCTCGCTTGCGAACACGCCCACGTTCGGCAGAATTCCGTTGCGGGTACCCAGGTTCGAGACTGCGGCGGTCTTTTCATTCTCCCGATCGGTCATCAGATCCGTGCGGTTGGCGATCGCCTGCTTCACCAATTCCTCAAGTGGAGGAACGTCGTCATGTTCGGGAATCGTCATGTGGTCGACCAGTTCGATGCGCGCGTTGGATAGGACCGGGTCGGCGGTTCCAGTGCGGCTCAACAGGTTTTTCAGTTGAATCTCCTGCTGACGGCGGGTAGTCTCCGTGTCCACCACGGCCTGCTGGCTGGTGACTAATTGGCTCTCCGCATTGATGAGGTCGGAGGGCGCCAGCGCTCCGAGTCTGACTTGCTCCTTTACGTTCGACAGGAATGTGCCGGCGACATCCGCCGCATTCCGCTTGGCCTTGGCGTCTTCGTCACTCGCTTCCAGGTTATAGTAGCTGCTCAAGACCTGGTATACCAGGTTAGTCACCTGCGTTTGAAACGCCACATCGGAGATACCGGCGTTCATCTTCGCAACGGTAATGAAGCGGGCGTTGACGGCGATACCAAAGCCCTGCAGGAATCCTTGCTGGAAAGTGAATGACAGATTGGGGACGGAGGATGGGTTCAGGACATCGGTAGGGGCATTCTCATTCAGGTAGATGTCGGTGTAGCTCACAGTGGCGGAACCACCCGTCAGCAACCCCTGTGTGTAGGTGACCGAGTTGACACGCGTGGAGTCGACCAGGGTGGCGGTGCCGCTCAGGGTCTGGACGGGCTCGAGGTTGGTGGTATGGCTGAGCGTGGTGGTTTCCTGAATGATGGGGTCCAAGGTTTGGGTGACAGGGCCAATCTGCTGGATCGAAGTGCTCGAAGTCGAGGTGCTTCTGGTGCTGGATCCAGGGAGGACGATGCCGGCCGACGCCTGGCTACCCGCCACGCCTTGCCCGAGCGCCGACGCGCCGACTTGTGCGGAGTTGGCCGGCACGCCAGGCAGGGCGCCGCCCGCCTCGGCGCGGGTAATGTTCCACCTTGCGATGAGCGGATTGTAGCGCGCCACTTCGATATCGATATTGTTTTCCAGCGCCAGGGCGATGGCATCCTGGACGGTGAGATAGAGGATACCGGCGCGCACCAATTCGCTCAACCGGGCGGAGTTCGCCAAGCGGGCTGGCGGAACGTCTACGGCGAAATATGGACGCACGATAGCCGGCATGGAAGGCTTGGTGGGCGCAATAGAGGAGATCCCGGCCTGCTGGCCCCATGTGAGCGATGCGGGGCAGGTGAGGCAGAGGGCCACGGCCAGGCATCGGCGGATAGCGGACCGGATCATTGGCGTTCCTCCCTGGGCAGTTCCGCCGGCAATGTGGACGTCTGGGAGAGACGCCCATGCAAGGCTTCATCCACCGAGATGCGATTGACTTCGAGCGTGGCGCCAAGGGCTTGATCGAGGGAGATGCGCGCGTGCGTGTAATTGGCCATGCTCTGCACTTCCGCGCTCTGGGCGGTGGCCAGGTCCCGCTGGTCCTGCACCACCTGGAAAGAAACGGTGGCGCCCAGCCTATACCTCTTTTGATCGCCCGCCAATGTCTCTTCCTGAAGAACGCGGGATTTCACGGAGGCTGCATAGCGGGCGCGGGCTTGCTGCAGGCCGATCAGGGCGTTCTGCACATCTACGTGAATCTGATTAACGTTCTTGCGCAAGTTTAGCTCGTTCTGGCGCAGCTCCAGCATACTGGTGGCGTAGTCCGCCTGGGCGGCCCGGTTGCGCAGCGGTATGTTGAGCGAAATTCCCGCCGAGTAATTGGGATAGTTTCTGCGGGCTATCTCGGAAAGCAGGTCGCCATATCCACCCGTGGCGAAGGGCGTACCAGTAATTTGTCCGACCAGGCCGTTATTGGTTAGTTCCGTGAAGGCCTGCAGGGTAGGCTTTAGCTCGTTTTTGATCCCCACCAGATTCATCTGGTTGCTCTCCAGGTTGAGGCGGGCCTGAGCCATCTCGGGGCGCTTAATGAGCGCCTCCTGGATCAGATCTTCCAGCGGCCGGATTTCATCCCGATCGGGGACTTCGATCTTATCGAGGGGAACGAGGTGGACGCTCGTCAGACCGGCGGAAGCGACGCCGTTGCGGCTCAAGGCGTTCTTCAAGACCGTCTCCTGTTGCAGCAGATTGGTCTCGGCGGTCACGAGGTCCTGCTGGCTGGCGTATAACTGGGATTCCGCGCGCGTTATTTCGATGGGCGCGGCCGTACCGAATTCCACCAGCTTCTTGTTGTCCTCCAGGAGCTGTTGCGCAGTGGCCACTTCGCGCCGGCGCGCGCGCACGTCTTCATTGAAACTCACCAGGTCCCAATAGAGATTCAGCGCGGCGGAAACGGTGGTCATCACCTGTTGTTTGAATTGCAGATCGCTGACTTTCACATTGTTCTTTTGGACGCGAATGTTCCGGTCGTTGACGGCCCGGCCGAAGCCGTAGAGCAGGTTCTGCGTGAGCAGCAAGTCCACGAAGCCGGAGGTGAAAGGATTCAGGTTATAGTCCGGGCTGTTGACGCGCGTATACCGGCTGGCGTAAGTCAGTTGCGCGTTTAATCCGAAGTCAAAAGTTTGGATATACTGCGCCTGATAGCTGCGCGTGGATGTAATCAACGTAGGAACCCCTGTGGCCACAATATTGCTTTGCGGGGTGCTGGAGTGGGCGAAACTGGCAATACCCACGAAGGAGGGGTCCAGCGTAGGAATCGGCGGTCCCAACTGGGTGACAATACCGCCGCCGGAGCTTACGCCGGTACCGGCGCTGAGGGTGCTGGTGGTGTTCGCGCTGATGCCTTGCAGACTGACGCTCTGGGGGCCGGCGGCGACTGGTAGGCCGACGCTTCGCAACACGCCGCCGCCCTGGGCGCGCAGCAGAACTTCTTTTTGAAGCAAGGGGCCGTAGCGCTGAATTTCCACGTCGATGTTGTTTTCGATGGCGAGCGCCACCACGTCTTGCGCCGTCAGATAGAGGTTCCCCGCTCGTAAGAGCGAGGCCAGCCGCGAGGAATTATCCAGCCGGATAGGCGGAACGGTACCGGCTTGATAGGGATGGGTGAGGAAGCCCAGGCCGCCCGTGGCAGGCCGTATGCTGATTTCGGTCTGGGCGAATGCACAAACGGAGAGCCAAAGGAAAATCGACAAGATTCGAACAGGTGTTTGAGATCGTTTCATTTGAGATTAACCGTCTTTACGAGCCGGGCGACGCCGGGGCTTTTAGGCGCGCGCACAGCTTGCGCTATGATGACGCGCGAACCACTAGTTTATTACGCTTGCGCGCCGCCGTTTGTTCAATGAGAGGGACGGGCCATTCAGCCGGGGTGGAGGGGCACGCCGAGAGGCGCTTTATTGCGGGCTGGCGCCCCACTTGATCGTAAAATCTTCCTTCTCGTCCACGATGGTGTAATCCGCAGGCGGCTGGAAGAGGCTGGGGTCTGGCTCGGCGCGGCTGACATTGATCAGCTTCTCGGTATGCTCTCCGGATCTTGGGTCATTGGTCTTGTTGAGCATAGACACACGCAGCTCGGGCGACCACCAGTCCTCGGTCACCATGGTGATCGGGCGATCGTTGCCCTGGGCGCCTACTGGCCACGTTGTGGTGTGGCGCGTGCCCTCGGCCTGCACTCCCTCGATCGTTTGCGGCTCGAGTTTCTCGGTAGTCGACTTGGGACGCTCGGCATCGTCCGCGGCAGTAGCCGGACCGCTTGACGTGGCGCTCAGGGTTGCCCGCGCGGTATGCGGCCGCCGCGCCGGAGTTGCCAGCGGCGCCAGCGCCTGCCTGTGCGCCACCTTGTTTTGTGTGTCCAGCGTATAGCGGACCTGCGCAACGGGATCTGTGATTTCAATAATCGTGGGTGCTTCCGGTACGTTCCGCGGTTTCTCCACCGGCCCCCGGAACATGGACCGCTCCGTCCGCGTTCGGCCGAGCGAGTCCCGATATTCCTTGGTCGGCTGCGTGGTCCCCGTGATATGCGTACCATCCGCCAGAGTCTGCACCGTTTCGCTGACTCTCTCGCCGGAATAAGGAGCTCCCGTGACCGGAGTGCCCGCCCGCGGGGCCGACCCAAAGTGCGCGGAGCCTTTGAACTCGCCACCGCTCGAGGTCGTGTTGATGGAATCCTGGCCGAATGCGGGGAGGGCGAACAAGGTTACCCATGCCGCTGCGATCAGACGATTGGGCATATTTACCCCTGATGAGAAGTGTAACGCCGGTCGTCTGCTGGCGGCAAGTTCGAGGACAGCGCCGCGGTTGGCAGCCGCGCTGTGAGTCGCGGTTGGCAGGCGAAAGCGCCTGCCCCACCTCGAACCAACAGCTTGAGATGTTCGGTGGAGAAGTGTTCAACCTGCCGGAACTTCTACGACGGGCTGCTAAGCCGCGTCTTAACGTCGACGAATTTTGTCGATGTTGGCGAGCCTTGGCAGGCGAAAGCGCCTGCCCCACCGATAAAATGGACACATGTTCTGGATGGACAAGCGCAAGGTGCAGGCGGACGAGATTCCGTCGCCGGAGGGATTGCCTGCGGACGTGATCGTGAGCCCGGATGCGCGGCGCGGCAGGCGCATTCCGCCCGGCCAGAGCCGCACGAAGAAGTGGCCGGTGCTGGATGCCAGCGGGCCTCCGTCCATGGATTTGAAGCAATGGCGGCTGCGGCTCCGCGGGCTGGTCGGCCGCGAAACCGAGTGGAGTTGGGAGGAGTTTGGGAAGCTGCCGCGAGTGAAGGTCTTCGCCGATTTTCACTGCGTCACGCGCTGGTCGCGCTTGGGCAATGTCTGGGAAGGCGTGTCCACGCGGGAGCTGTTGCAACAAGCCGGCGGCGCGCTTCCCGGAGCCGCTTTCGTAATGGCCTACGGATACGACCGCGGCTGGACCACCAATCTGCCGCTCGCCGATTTCCTGTCCGAAGACGCGCTGGTGGCGCTCACACATGACGGCGAGCCGATCGCGCCCGAGCATGGTGGCCCGGCCAGGCTGATTGTGCCGCAGCTTTACGCCTGGAAGAGCGCCAAATGGGTCTCGGCCATAGAGATCATGGACCGCGACCGCGCCGGCTTCTGGGAGAAGAACGGCTATCACATGCACGGCGACCCCTGGACCGAAGAGCGCTACGGCCTATAGCGCGGGGCCCGGAATAAACTCGCCCTGCGTCGGCATATGACACCATAGGAGTGTTGTTTTCGAAACACCCCCGAACCGCGGAATTCGAGAAGGCCGCTTTGCCGCATTTGCCCGAGCTTTACCGGACGGCGGCCAGACTGCTCGGTGACAGCTCCCAAGCTGAGGACGTGGTGCAGGAGACGTATCTGCAGGCCTGGAAATCGTTCGACCGCTTCCAACCCGGCACCAATTGCCGCGCCTGGCTGTTCAAGATCCTCCTCCATACGATTTATCACCACCGTCGCAAGTGGTTCAGCTTACGGCGGGTGCAAGAGAGCGAAGAGGTCCTGGAGCAAGCCGTCGCTCCCACGCCTGCCGTTCCGGAGCGGATCACCGAAGGGGAGATCCTCCGCGCGCTCGACCGGGTGCCCGCCGATTACCGCGCGGCGGTTCTGCTGGCGGATGTTGAAGAGTTCTCTTATAAGGAAATCGCCGGCCTGCTGAACGTGCCCATCGGAACCGTCATGAGCCGGCTGAGCCGCGGCCGCAAGCTGTTGCGCGAGCAGTTGAGCGAGCTGGCGCGCTCTTATGGAATCGGGCCAGCCGGCCAGGAGGGTCGCGGCGCATGAATTGCGAAGAGGCCCGCGAGCATCTCGATTCTTGTCTCAGCAAGGAGCTTCCCGTGGGGACCAGCCGCGAGGTTCTGCGGCATGTGGAAGGCTGCCCACGATGCGCTGCCGAACTGGCGACGCGGGCCCGGGTGCGCAACGCGTTGCAGGCGGCCGTGCGCGCCACGCTTGTACCGGATGGGCTGGAAGCCAGGGTTCAGCGCGCGGTGCGGGCGCAGAATTCGCGCACGCGCGCGGGGCTCTATACGATTGCGGTGGCTGCGGCGGCCATGATTTGTTTGGCGATCGTGAACTTGTCGCGAGTGAAGGCCGGCCCTGAAGAAGCGATCCTGAAAAAAAACTCCGGCCGCCTCGCAACGGTGCTGAACGTTGGTCTGCGCGATCACTTGCATTGCGCGGTCTTTCGGAAGTATTCGCGGCAGCCGGAGAGTGCCGCGCAGATGGCGGCGCAGCTTGGTCCCGAACTCGCGGGCCTCGTGCCTCTGGTCCAGGCGAAATTGCCCGCGGATCTACGCATCCTGCAGGCGCATCGCTGTACCGCCGGTGGCCGCGAGTACGTGCATTTCATCATGGCCGACGGCGACAAGCTACTCTCGCTGATCCTGACTCGCAAAAAACCCGGCGAGTCGTTGGCCGGCGGCATCTATCAGGCGGGCGTGGATCGTTTTGAGGTGGTGGGATTCGAGAGTCGCGATTACCTCGCGTATGTGGTATCGGATCTCGACGCGCAGCAGAACCTGCGGTTGGCGGCGAACCTGGCGGCCGCCGTGCGCGAATATTTGGGCGCACACGCGGGATGAGATGTAATCTCCGGGAGTCGTTTGCCGGCCTCGCACGGTGCACTACAATGTAGTGCATTAGTGTGGCGAAGTCCCGCTACCAGCGAACTGAAGCTCGGCGGTTGGCAGGCGAAAGCGCCTGCCCTTGCACTACAATGTGGTGCACGAGGACCGAAGTGTACAGTTGGCGCCTATCCAGCGAACTCAAATCCGACCTGGAACGCGAAGCGCGCACCCGCAAGGTGCCTGTTCGATCCTGGTTACGGCCGTCCGCGATTGGCTGAAAAACCAACATCCGAATCTCGAAGGAGAGGAAGAGCGGCGGCACCTACACGCAGCGGCAGCAAGATGCCTTGGAGTGCTTGCGGGCCGAAACCCGCGCCGCTCCGAGACAGCGCGCCAGACGATCAGTATGCGTCTCCGCCAACGCCATGCCTGCTGATGCACTGATCGATACCGGCGCGATTCTGGCGCTGCTCGACCGTACCGACCGATGGCACGATTCTTGTGTCAAGGTCCTTCCGGCAACGCCGGCTTCCTTTGCTGACCTCCGAGCGTGTTCTGGCCGAGTTCTTCCACCTCGTCGGCGATATACGCTCCGAGGAAGAAGCGGGCCGACTGGGCACACTTTTGGGCACACGGGACCACAAGGACCAGAGGGTGCGCGTCGAACGCATAAACAAATCTTTGAATTGAAAGGAGATGGTGGTGGGCCCTGTAGGATTTGAACCTACGACCAACGGATTATGAGTCCGCTGCTCTAACCGCTGAGCTAAGGGCCCTGGGCACTTTTGATGGTATCAAAACCTGGCCGTTTGAACCCAGTATCCCGACGTCTGGGGCACGTCTGCCGGGAACACGTCTGCCGGAGCGCTCAGGAGCACGGAGGCTGCACGTTGCGGTTTTGTGGGGGCCGTGATAAGCTAACAGCATTTTTCAGGTGCCGAGCTTCAAGCAGCTCGGGGAGGCTCTCGGGTATGACCAAAACGTCTCGGATTGCAGTCGCAACGATTCTTGGGGCCACTCTGCTGGTCCCGGCCTGGCTGTTGGCGCAAGACGCCACAGGGAAGATTACGGGGGTGGTCACCGACCCCTCCGGCGCGGTGGTGGCGAACGCCGCCGTGACCGTAACCAACCTCGGAACCAATTTCGCCAAGGAGACCAAAACGGACTCCTCGGGCGCCTACCAGGTCCCGTTGCTGCCCATTGGCAAATACAAGATCACCGCCAGCGCCACCGGATTTGAAAAGGTCACGATGGTGCCCCAGAATGCCCTGGAAATCAACCAGACCATGCGCGTGGATATCCAGCTTCCCGTCGGCAAGCTGACCGATACAGTGGTGGTGGAGAGCACCGGGAGCCTGGTCGATACTGAAAGCTCCACAGTGGGCGCTACCGTGACGGGCATGGCCATCATGGAGTTGCCACTCAACGGACGCAACACCCTGGACCTGCTCAAGACGCAGCCCGGCGTCACTCCCACCAATCCGGACTCGGGCGCGCAGGGAAACTACAGCATCGGCGGACAGCGTACCGATTCGGTCACCTATCTGCTCGACGGCGGCAACAACAACAGCCTGCTTGGAAACGCGGTGGTGGCCAATCCGAATCCGGACGCCGTCGCCGAGTTCAAGGTGCTGGAGAACAACTACACGGCGGAATATGGGC
>Ga0187858_10002401_pt1 | contig 19272 bp, 17 predicted proteins | sample June2016WEW_8_15_FD_133015 | JGI IMG/M metagenome (GOLD analysis project Ga0187858, IMG submission 133015) | Peatland microbial communities from SPRUCE experiment site at the Marcell Experimental Forest, Minnesota, USA - June2016WEW_8_150 | ecosystem: Environmental > Terrestrial > Soil >...
CCTCCCCAAGCGACGCCAGTGCAGTACCGACCAAACCTCCGATTGCTCCAGCTCCTAAAATGGCATGTTTCATGCGAAGCACCCTGAGAAGATACTATCCGACATTTCCCATATGACCCGAGATTATGCGGCAGCTTTGGCCACCACAGTCCAAAAATGGTTTTGGCCACCTCTCTGCCCGAGTTTAACCCAGGAAGTTTCCTTTTTCTGGCGAACTTGTCTTGTGGCAGGCATGAAATCTTGCTTGGATCTGTTTTAGTTGTGTTTTAATCCACCTGGCTGCCTAAAACCTCTTGGGGCGGAATGAAAAGTCGATCCGGCCGCATGAAGAGACACAATACCGCCCCGCTCGCACAGACGGCTATACTTATTATAAAGGGTATATCCCAACTGCCGGTCCGGTCAATCACCCAGCCAAAGAGGATGGGGGAAATAATTCCTGCCGTCCCAAAGCCAAAATTCATCAATCCACTAGCGATGCCAGCATATTCCCTGGTGATATCCATGGGGACGGCCCAAATCGTCCCGACGATCAATTCAAGGAAGAAGAAAGACGCTCCAAGATAAATGGTGACCAGCATGATATTGCGGGTCAGCATCGTAGCATATAAGAACCCTCCGGCAAGCAATATCGATATGGCGATAAAAGCATTGCGTGCCAGGCGCTTATTGCCGGTTTTAATCAGGATCCAATCAGAAAACGTGCCCCCGAGAGTATCTCCGACCACGCCGGCAAAGAAAGCAAGGCCTGCCAGCAGAGCTGATTCTTTTATCTTCAGGTGGTGACGGGTCATGAAATACAGCGGAATCCATGAAATGTACACCCACAGCATCCAGCCGTAGCAAAAATCCACCGCGGTCACCGGGAATATCCGCTTGATCAGCGGCCACCAGGGGGTGCGGGTCCGCCGAATCGCCTTAGACGGGGGTACCAAGTCTGCTACTTCGGCCTCGGTAATCATCCGATGCTCCCTAGGATTATCGACGAAATACCACCACCAGAGAGCGACCCAAATCAAGGATGCAATTCCGCATATCACAAACGATAGACGCCAGCCGCTTAGAACCAGGAGCCAGGCCACGAAGGGAGGGGCCACCGCTCCTCCCAGGCGGGCAGCCGAGTGCGTTATACCTTGAATGAACCCGAAGCGCTTCTCTGAAAACCAGTGTCTCATGGCCTGGGTGGCGGCGGAAAAGGACGGACCCTCGCCAATACCCAAAAGCAGCCGCACCGTAAACAAGGTGGCCAGCCCCGTCACAAAACCAGTGGCAATGGTCGATAGACCTACCAGCAGGCCGCAAAGGGTCAGGGTGAGACGGGTGCCAATTTTGTTAGCAAACCATCCTCCGGCGAGTTGCCCGAAAAGATAGGGCCATGAGAATGCTGAGAATGCGAGGCCAAGCTGAAGTTTCGTGAGGTTAAATTCTTTAATCATGGAATCGGCGGCCACGGAAATGTTTACGCGGTCCAGATACATGATGAAGTACAAGGAACAGAGCAGAACGCTGGTCCATGCACTCGCGCCGATCAAACGTCGCCTTTTGACCGGCGGCACGATCTCAGCTGAGGAAGAGGACACCTTCTCTCCCCTACCTTTTGTATCGTTGTAAGCCATGAAGGTCTCCTATTAATAAACGAGTCGTTTATTGTCAAAGACTCTCGATTGCGCAAGTGCAAGGGGCGGTTGCAAGCGTTAACTTTTCGGACCCGGCCAGTAAAGTCAGGGATGACACCTCTCAACCTTTTGCGTTTACTTTTAAGACCCGATCCCGACGATTTCTTTTAACTTGATCCGTTGAATCTTTCCGGATGGGCCCTTGGGCAACTCTTCGAGCTGGATAATTACCTTGGGAGTCTTGTATTTCCCCAAATAACGCAGGCAATGTTCTCTGAGTTCCGGTTCGGAAACGGAGCAATCGGGTCTCAGGGTGTAGCACACCATAATTTCTTCCCCGTAGTGTTTATCCGGTATGCCTACGGCCGCCGCATCCTGGATGGCGGGGTGTTGGTAGAAACATTCATCGATCTCGCGGGGGGCGATGTTTTCCCCACCCTTGATGATAAGTTCTTTCAATCGCCCGGTAACAAAGACGAAGTCATCCTCGTCCATATAGCCCAGGTCTCCCGTATGGAACCAACCGTCGGGCTCCAAAGCCTCTGCGGTTTTGCCCGGATCCTTGTAATACTCCTTCATCACGCAGTCGCCTCTAATCATGATTTCCCCGACGGTACCCCGGGGAGCTTCATTGCCCTGGCGGTCGATGATTTTAGCCTGGCAGCCTACGGCTGACCGGGAGAGCCGATTTTCTGTTTGGCAGGGTCCAGGGGATTGGAGAAAACCGGGGCGGCGGTCTCTGTGAGCCCCATGGTTTCTACAATGTGGCATCGGAATTTTTTCTCAAACTCCTCTTGCAAGGAGGGTGGCATGGGGGCAGAAGCAGACCGTCCGAAGCGAAACTGGCTCAAATCATAACTTTTACCTTCGATTTCGCTGCCGCTCACCAAATAAGAGACGATGGTGGGGACCACGGAGAACCAGGTGCACCGATATTCCGAGATGAGCGGCCAAAAGGCGCTGACGGAAAACCGCTCCGGGACTACGATGGAAGATCCGCTTACCAGCGGACCCATCACCGAGACGATTTCGGCATTAATGTGGTAGAAAGGAAGGGATACCAAACCCCTGTCTTCCGGTGTCAGACAGTGAGCCAAGGTGACGTTCTGCCCGCCGGCCACCATGTTTTTATGGGTCAAAACGGCTCCCTTGGGCAGGCCGGTGGTACCGGAAGTATAAAGCAGGAGTGCCGGATCGTCTTCCGTCACCTCGGCCAACTCATACCCGGAGAGGTCTTCATCAGGAAAGATTTCCGCCGCATCTTTATCTATGACCATTACCTTGACATCTCGTGATATTTCCTTCAAAGCTTCTTCCAGGCGGTCCCGGTTCATTTCCGTCACGAACACCAATTTGGTGTCAGAGTGGCCGAGGACATATGCTAATTGGCTAGGCTGGGCCAAAAGGTTGGGCGGAGCAGTGACAAAGCCGGAATACATGGTGCCCACAAAGATCTTCAAGGTCTGATAGCCGTTGCCCATGAAGAAGGAGACCTTGTCACCCTTGCGCAAGCCCATCTTCAAAAATCGTTTGCCCAGATTGATGCAAGATTCTTTTAGTTGGGCATAAGTGAGTTCCAGCTTTGGTCCCGGGGCGATTATAAAAACCTTATCAGGCTGCAGCGCCGCTTGTTTATCTACGTGAAACCTTACCGTTTGCATGACTCCGTTATCCCCTTGCCATGAAATTAAAAACCAGTTTTAGAAAGCATGATGCTCTGAGACTGGCTTTCTGCTCCGTTCTGGCGCTCACCATTTGCTGTTCAGAACAGAGCCAATATGTGTCGAATTAAACAATGCCCTATGGAGGTCGGGATGTTTCCTAAAATGCATGAGCTTCCTCCTAGACAATTGCGTCAAAAAGTTAGGCTTCATGTCAGGTTCCAGGTCGCATGGCGAGAGATGCCAATTCCAGAGCATATTAACCTGCGGGTAAATATGCCGCTACTCAGAAAGCTGTCCTCGGGTCTGAGGCCGATCATCGCTGCCCAGCCAGACACGGCTGGCAGGTAGACCGGTCCCCCTGCCCGAGTTTTAAAATCTACTGCTAATTGATTAGTCAACGACGAGGCGTTCATCGCCAGTGAGGGCGGTCATGGAATTCGCCCTGGTCAACGACGCGATGTAATCAAAGCCAACATTAAAGGCGGCCTCATTCTCCTGCTTGAATTTCGGGAGAATTTCCAAGATGCTCTCCAAAACAATTTCCTTCTTCAGATAGTTCTCGAGTATCTTTGCCATGGCGCCCAGCGCGATAGAGTTACTAAAAATAACTTTGCCGAAGTGATCCATAGCCAGTTGCTTAGCAGGCAGCGGCTTCTGTTTGCATGGAAGCGTGTTGTCGATTTCCTCAACAAAAGCCGGGTCATAGAGAATAAGACCATCCTCAGGAACAGTATGTTTAAAGCGATTGTAGGCGGCTGACGTGAGGGCGATGAAATAGTCGGGACTTTCACACATAGGGCTATCAACCACTTTTTTGGCTAACACCACCTGACTCCTGACATATCCACCCCGCATCTCCGTGCCGTGGCTCTTCAGCATGGTAACCCGGAGACCTTCCTTCACCCCGGCTTCCCCCAGGATCTGGCCCAGCCGCACCACGCCCTGGCCGCCAAAGCCGCTTGCCACTATCTCAATTCTGTCTTTCATAGTGTTCCAGTCCTCCTGATCTTTTCGGTTGCACCCCACTCCACTTCGGAAAATTCGGGTCTGGAATTGCTGGCGTCATGCCAGATCCCCGTGGCCCAAATGGTGTTCGGTTTCTCTTGCCCCAGGGGCGCAGTGCGTTCTTTAAACCACCGGAAAATTTCCACCGGGACCCGGGACCCCAGGTGCCTCATGGCAAAGTTGGTTACACAGGGATGCGGCATGTGCACCAGGGAGAAGCCGCGGTTAAGGATGGCTTTCTTAACACTTTCCACCGCCTGGAAGCCGTCCGCTAAAACCACGTGACGGGCAAGGAAGGTGGCGCCGGCTCCTTTTAAGATGTACATCACATCCATGCTCCCGCTCATCAGGTTGGGCTCAAACATCCCGTAAGGGCTGGAATCGGTTTTTACGCCCATGGGAGTAGTGAAGCCGAACTGACCGCCGGTAGACTGATATCCCAGGTTGTCATGCACGATGACCGTGATATCGGCGTTGACCCGGGCGGCGTGGATCAGGTGCAGCAGGCCGATGCCGAAGGCGTCCCCGTCACCGACGCTCAGGACGATCTTCTTTTCCGGGGGCAGGGCAATGCGCAGGCCCCGGGCAATAGCGTAAGCCCGGCCGTGGGTTCCGGCGAAGCCGTCGCCCTTGAAGGTGGCAAAGGTCTGCCGGCCGGCGCAGCCGATGGAGGTGCCCCAGATAACATCTGCCGTACGTAATCCCAACTCCTTAAAAGCCTGGATCACCACCTTATGGTTCATTCCCAACCCGCAACCGGAACAGGCGGTACTGGGTATCTTCCGAGCGCGCAAATATTCTTCCTTCAAATTGCTGGAATAGTATTCCATCACCAGGCCTCCATTTCCCAGCCTCTCCGCTGTAAAGGCTGGTCTTTTAAGATCTTATCAAAGGTTTCCAGAAGATCTTTATTAGTGGGCAGATCTCCGCAGATTCCGAGGAAGTGCACTTCGGAGTCATGCATGACCGCCCGCTGGATCTCTCGCACCAGTTGCCCATCCCAATTGAGCTCCACGGACAGGTACTTGGCTTTTCTGGTGAAGTGCTCGTCAGGGAAGGGCCACAAATTAATCAGCCGCAAAGAGCCAACTTTCATGCCCTGGCTGCGGGCCCGGCCTACCGCGGTGTTCACCACCCGGGAGGGAGTGCCGTAGGACACGACGATCAAATCCGGATCGTCGTCCATGTATTTTTTCTCGTAATGGTGGTTAAAGAGTTGCCGGTTATTCCGCACCTTATAAATGAGCCGGTAAGCGTGCTTGTGGTGATCCTCCACCTCTTCGATATCATAGCCTTGCTCAGTCGGCGTCCAGTCGGAACAAAGTCCGCCGGTGTTTTTGCCCATCTGCACCGGTGGTATATCAAGAGCATCAGTGGCAGGGTAAAAATCAGGACCGGGGTGGAAGGTTCGGGGCCAAAACCGCATCCCCATTTCTTTCCTTTCCTCTTCAGTTTCAGGAATTGAAATATCCTCCCAGCCGTCGGTGATTAACTGGTCTGCCAGGACCGTGACCGGCATGCGCAACCGTTCGGAGAGGTAAAAGGCCTCAATTACCATGGCCATAGCCTCCTGAGCCGAGTTCGGCGCCAGGACGACGGTCTCGTAATTGCCTCCCTGGGTAGGATAACGGGTATTATAAAACTCCCCTTGGCCAGGGGCCCCGGTAATCCCGGATACCGGACCGACCCGGCCGGAGTTCAGGACCACCATGGGCATCTCGCATCCCAGGGCCCAGCCAAAGGGATCGGCATAGAGAATGAAACCCGGACCTGAAGTCGCGGTCATGGCCTTCATACCCCCCATCGAAGCGCCGATGCAGAGATGCATCGCCGCACACTCATCCTCGCCCTGAAGGTAAACCCCACCCACCTGAGGGAGGCGAAGGCTCATGGATTCAGCCAATTCAGTGGCCGGGGTAATCGGGTATCCGGCAAAGAATCGGCAGCCGGCGATTATGGCTCCTTCGGCAATGGCAAAATTTCCTGTTTCCAAAAAGCGTTTCATATGATTTCTCCTTGGTTTTTAGGAGGCAATGTCCTTAATCACTTCTTTGACGTCGATGGCAAAATCAGGGCAGACAAAGAAACACTTGAAGCAGCCCACGCAATGGTCGGACGACTTGACCTCCATCGGCCGGTAGCCCTTCTCATTGAACCCGGCAGTGGGAACAAAAGTGCCCACTCCGCAAACTTCCGTACAGTAGCCGCATTCTTTACAACTCTCCTTCTCGAGCACCACTTCGAACTTGCGGGCGTCGCAATTCAAGCAGCGGGAGCCTTCAGCCTCGATATCTTGCTCAGCCATGGGGAGTTCCACATGTTCGAAACCCAAAGCCCTCTCCCAGACTTTAAGATGAGGGAGGTCATGGCGAGGCTGGACAAGGGGGATGAATTCCTCGAGTTCCACCGAGTCTTCGGGGGCAGCGAGAGTCTCTGAAATGTCGCCCTGGCCGCCGAGATATTGATCGATGGCAGCCGCAGCCTTGCGTCCCTGCGCAATGGCGCTGATGATGGAAGCAGGCCCGGTAACCACATCGCCACCGGCAAAAATCCCCGGGACGGAGGTAGAAAGGTCCTTTTCTTCCACCGCCACCCGGTTCCCTGCCATGTTTACGCGCGCTTTTTCGGCAAAATCGAGGATAGGCGTCTGGCCGATGGCGAGGATGACCATGTCAGCATTTACTTTCTCGGTGGTTTCGTCATCATAGACGGGGTTGAATTCCCCAGCTTTGTCAAATACCGAGGTGCACCGCTTCAATTTCAGGCCTACCACCTTATCAGATCCCAAGATTTTCATGGGGGCCCATTGGTCGTTGATAACAATGCCTTCCTCTTCGGCAAGTGCGATTTCATAAGGATGGGCCGGCATCTCTTCGCGTTTTTCCAGGCAGAAGAGGTTGATTTTCTTGGCCCCCAGCCTTTGGGCGGTGAGCGCTACGTCGATGGCCACGTTGCCACCCCCCACTACGGTGACTTCGCTATCCACCGCAACATTCTTGCCAAGGGCCACATCCCGCAGAAAGTCCATCCCCCAGTAGACCCCATTCTTATCAGCCCCATCTAGCTGGATCTTTGCAGCAGCATTGGCTCCCGGGGCAATGAACACCGCGTCGTAATCCTTTTTGAGTTGTTCCAAGGTCACGTCTTTGCCCACCTCGGTGTTACCTTGAAAAGTCACGCCCAGGTCCAGAATGACATTGATATCTTTGTCCAGTCTTTCCTCGGTCAAACGATATTTGGGAATGCCGTAGCGCAAAGTGCCCCCTGGCTTGGGAAAGGCATCCAGCAGCGTAACTTGATGACCAAGGGTAGCCAGATGGTAGGCTGCGGTCAGTCCAGTGGGGCCGGCTCCGATAATCGCTACCTTTTTGCCCGAGGGTGCAGCCTTTTTCTTATTTTTAAGCCAGGCGTCACCCCCATTGTCCACTGCAGCCCGCTTCATAGCCCGGATGGCGATGGGATCGCCGAACTGCTTATATGCACACACATCTTCACATGGCGCGAAGCAGGCATCGGCACAGATTGTGGGCAGAGGCAAACGTTCCCGTAATACCGCTACCGCCTCATCAAATTGGCCATTACGAACCGCCCGGATATAGCGCGGAACGTCCACGCCAGCCGGACAAGCAGCGGTACACCGCGGTACAATGAAATCTTTTTCCTCAACCTTAAAGCCCATAAACGGTGTCCTCCTTAACAAAACTAAACCAGATAAGTGGCTGGTATCCGAACTCTTTGGGCATTGAATAATCACTATCGCGGCTGATGCAAGAGGCAGTTGGGGGGAAATTGAGACTGTTGCAAAATTGAGGTGGATCCGGTTTTCTTGGACACGGGATTGGGGGATAATACGTGACCAAGGAGAACCGGGAGATGGCAAAAGGGCGGGATAATGACCAGGTGATGGGGAGAGGGACGCCAGGGGAGACGGAAAGAGGCCGTAGGCCGACCGGAGTCTCCCCTGGGGAGATTGGGGTGGGGTCGCTGGGACAGGGACAACGCTGGACTGCGGCCAGAAAACGTGAGGTGGTGCTCCGCCTCTTCCGGGGCGAGCTCCTGGATCCGGTTTCCCGGGAGTTGGGAGTCGAGCTCTACCGGCCTGGAGCAATGGCGGGAGGACGCCTTGGCGGGCATGGAAGAGGCCCTCAAGGCCAGAAACAGCGACCCCCTCAAGGCCGAACTGGACACGGCCATGCAGCGCATCGGCGAGCTCACCATGGAGAACGAACTGTTATGGGTCCGGGTGAGGCAGCCCGGCCGCGCACCTCCCGTTCTAGCCCCACCCCCCCCCCAAGACGGCAGCCAGGACCAGCCTGATAAATAGTTCTTATAATTGATCATCCCATTATCCTCCTGTTAGGTCTAAGAATTAATTGTTAGGTAAAAAATTATAATAACCCCAATAGACCCGCTCCCCGCATAGGGCGCCTTCAGTCAAATGCCCGCCGTAATGGGTGCAGATACCGCTGATGGCATGAGATTTTCCCTTTATCCGGGTCAGCAAGACTTTGGTTTCACCAACCGCGACCTCCTTCATCTCACCATCCTGCACATCGCTTACCTTGGCAACTACGGCTTCGATTGACATGGGAAAACCTCCTCGGCCAGCGAAAGCTGCCGGAATCTTGAAATATTTAAGTTACAAGCCCCTCGAAGATCAGATCTTCGGGAAGTGCTCATCGAAAGAGGAATCTCGTGAGATGGAGGTTGTAATAGAAATATCCCGGTTCCGGGAGGTCTCCGTTCCAGTTGTGAATGATGAGCGGCACATCCGACTCGTACAATGAACCGTGGGCGCGGTAGGTGTCCGGCAACTCCTCCCTCGGAGTTTCGAGGTCCCCGAAGACCGTGGCGCGGTCACCCAGTACCATGAGATCACCGATATACTCTCCGGGAAGGCGGAATCTGGATACGGCCTCATCCCTGGTGATGACTTCCTCAACCCCTTGCAGGCGAAGGCAAATCCTGCGTACCGTTTCCAGGTCGGAAGGTCTCTTGACCCAGACCCATCCCGATCCGGCGAAATTCCTGTGATGCTTGATATAATAGTCGCGCTCCGGTGACAGGGCAAAACGGATCGGCATGCCTCGCTCCACACAGGCCCGGCCCAAGTCCCAGCAGCGCCTCTTGAAGTTCATGCCATGGTCGGCGGTGATGAAAAAGGCCGCATCCGGAGCGGTTTCTTTCGTCTCGCCCAGGAGCGCATCCATCTTCGCCAAATGTTGGAGTGAGCCTGCTTCCTCAGGCGCCCACATATGCATGGGGTAATCAGTGGTGTGGACATAGATCACGCCGATCTCAGGACGGGTCTTGAGCAGGTCGATGGCGACACCCCACAGCCATTCATTGATCTCGCTGGAGTAAATGTCCGCCGGGGCGCCGTAACGCTCCACAAAACCAGCAGGAGGGGCTTCAGCTGCAATGGCCAGCAGCGTGTCCTTGTGGAAAAGCTGCACCGTTTTTCTCTTGGAGGTGAGCAGCACACCCTGCACTCCCTGCTTAAGAGCCCGCTGAAAGATGGTGTCGGTTTTGATCAGGTCGGCGGCATTCATGTAAACTGCCTGACCAGTAGCACTATCATAATAGGAATTTGCTGAAATGCCGTGTTCATCCGGCCAGGCGCCGCAACAGACCGAGACATTGTTGACATTCGTGACCGTGGGGGCGACGGCTTTGACCGGACGGAAGAAACCCTCGTCGGCCATTCCATGCAGAACCGCCATCGGGCTCTTTTCATAATAGTCAATACCCAGACCGTCGATGAGTGCCACGACGAGGCGCTGCCTTGATTCCTGATTTGCCATTTTATCCGCCTGTAGCTTGCTTATAACATTGTCTGGCACAACCAGCGCGTCAGATCGAAGTTCATTTGCATCTCCTCGGACAAGGGCAAGGTTCCATCATATCCATAAAGGATCAGCGGGATGTCCTGTTCATAAAGAGAGCCGTGATTACGGTATCCTACAGCCAAGGCTTCTTTAGACCCGGCAAGGTCGCCAAAAACCGTGTCTCTATCCGCCATGACGACCAGATCGCCGATTCGTTCAGGCATAAGGTGGAAACGGCAGGCGGCCTCGTGCCGCGTCAGGACATCGTCCACTCCCGGAAGGTCGCGCAAGAAGGCCTGAACCCTGGGAAGCTCCCCCTCGTAATTGACATAAACATACGAGACGCCCCCGAAGCCCCGGTGATGCTTCAGCAGGCGGTCGGCCACCGGAGAAACCGCGAAGCGGAGCCGGATGCCATATTCGGCGCAGGTTTTCCGCAAGTCCAGACACCATTGCTTCGGATTCATCCCATGGTCGGCGGTAATTAAGAACATGGCATCCGGAGCGGCATCCCGGGCTGCACCCAGCAACTCATCGAGCTTCGCCAGATGGTTGAGGGAAAATGATTCTTCGGGGGCCCACATATGCATGGGGTAATCAGTGGTGTGGACATAGATCAGTCCGAGATCTGGACGCGATGTCAACAGATCGAGAGCAATTTCCCAGAGCCAGTAATTTACCTCGGAACTGTACATGTGAGGCGGGAGGCCGTATGTTTCCACGACTTCGGGTGCAGGCTCTTCCGCGGCGACCGCGAAATCGGCATGCCGGCCGAGGAGCTTCAGGGTCTTGGCCTTGCAGGTGAGGAGTGCGGAGCGCACCCCTTTTTGCCGGAAACGCTGGAATATGGTGGGCGCCAGAATAAAATCCGCATCTTCTAAGAAGCGCGCTGTTCCCATTGTTTCGTCGAAATAGCAGTTGGTCGTCACGCCATGCTCGGCAGGCCACGTGGCGCAGCAGATGGAGATATTGTTGGCATTGGTGAGGGTCGGAAAAATCGCCAGTCCGGGCTTGGCCAGACCTTCCCGGGCCATGCGCTTCATAACCGGAAGCCGGCTCAGTTCGAAGTAATCCATCCCGAACCCGTCATACATGCAGACCACAGTTCGTTGGGTTGCGTGGTTCATTGTTGGCTAGCCAATCTTTCCGGTGACGAAGTCACACACCCCAGCGTTTTCGGAGGCGGTAAAAATTTGTGTCGTCGTGCCCTGTTCGAGGGGATGAGTTCAAGGGTCCGGTTCAGCACGCGCAGCAACGTCGCTTTGCCGGCGCCTGACGGACCGATGACCGCGAGTACCTGGCGATCGGGTATGGCCGTGGCCACTTCATTGAGGTTGATCTGCCCATGGAACGAGACGCTCAGGCGCCTGACCTCGAAGGTAATGGGATGATGCGGAGGCAGCAGTTGGGCGTCGCTCCGGACCGCTGGCAGTCGCAGCGCTTCGGTTTGTGCGGTCATGGGGAAATGGTCACTCCCATTCGGTGCAGCAACAGGGCGCTAATATTGAACAGCAGTAACCCCACAATGAGGACGAGCGCCGTTCCAAAGGCATGATTGAATGAGATGGCCTCGGAAACCAGGTTACAGATGCGTGGGTAAGATCATCACGGGTTGATGGGACTGAATCCCGCCTTTGGAGAAATAACCGAGATTATGCGGCAGCCTGGGTCATCCCGGTCAATAAATGGTTTTGGGGACCTCTTTGCTTCGGTGAGAATCTCCCAAAGGTGCCATTCCTAAAGCCAACTACTCTCTTCGATGGCATAGTACCATAAATTCCGCTGTAAAAATGATTTTTCCCTGAATTTGGCTAACCGCCCCTCAAAAAATGGGCGAAGCATTTGAGGGGGTGTTCCTACGGTCACAGGTGCGCAGCCGACCAGGGAGAATTTTCCACCAAATTTTTTGGGCCGGCCCTATACCAGGGGGGCCTGCTGCTCTCGCCCCTTGATGGATTTCTGAAAAAATTTCCGTGGCACTCATATTGACCAGGGGGGGACGGGACTCCTATCCCCGGGGTTGGATTCCGGGGGCGAAAATTCTCCAGGCGTGGGCGGCGCCGGTGGGGGAGCCGCAGCAAGCGGCTGACCACCGGTGGACGCCAGGGGTCCAGAACCGAGACTGCCAGGCAAGGGGCGGTACTGGATGTCCCCCCGCTGGGGCCGAGAAACCCAGAGGGAGGAGCCTTTACATTTTTGCGAAAGTTGTGCTATGATGTTCCCGCCGAGAGGGTTCAGCTTCAAGAACAGAAACTTTGAGGGATTTTTTCCGGGCAAGAGGCCCCAAAAACCTTTTTTAAATTGCGGTGGCCAAGGCGGCCGCATAATTTCAAAATATAGGAATGCGGGGGGTTCAAAATGGGGATCTTTTCTTTATTGGAACAAATTGAGAACAATGAGATAGTACTTCCAGCAATACAGCGGGACTTCATATGGTCTGAAAATCAGATTGAGAAATTAATGGATTCTATAATGCGCAGCTATCCTATTGGGATTATATTTCTTTGGGAAACATATGAAGATATTCAGTATAGGAACTTTATCAAAGATTTTAAAAACAATACAAGTTTTACATACTATTACAATAGCAACCATAGAAGGCTCAAACTGGTTTTAGATGGACAACAAAGGCTCCAATCCCTTTATGTGGGGATTTATGGAACATATGAAGATAAATGCCTATATTTGGATATTTTAAGTGGAAGGGACACAGAAGATTTTAAAGAAGACAAATATTCCTTTGAATTTTTTCGCCCACAAGATGCAACTAAATATAATGAAACGCAACTTTCTAAATATTTAGAGCAAATAGATAACGATTTAGATAATTACGAGGTTGCTTATTTTTATAAATTAAAAGAGCTAATTTCTATGGGAGGAAAAGAAAGACAACGATTTGAACGAGAGGTAGGAGAGAAGTATAAATTATCAGACGATGATAAGCTAAGACTTTCCCTAAATTTAACAACCCTTTATGGAGCTCTATCCCTTGACACCAATATACTCAGAACAACTGTATTGGATGAAAATAAACCCCGCGAAAGTCTTGATAGAAAATCAGAATCCGATGTTTTGGAAGCATTTGTTCGGATAAATCGCGAAGGAACTCCACTTAGTCGGTCTGATCTCATCTTTAGTATGCTAAAGTTGACTTGGGGGGAATCTGCCACAACATTGCCTGATTTTGTCGATAGAATTAATGAAGGAAACTCTTTTGAATTGGATTCAGATTTTGTTATACGATGTCTATTTGCTGTTTCAAATCTCGGGACAAAATTTGATATTGATGTTCTGCGAAAGAAATCTAATATCGAGTTGATTAAAAATAATTTTACAAAATGTTGTAGTTCAATCGAATCAACTGTTGATTTTGTACAGAATGAGTGCTGGATTGCGAGTAGTAAACTAATTAAAAGTTACTATAATCTTGTCCCTTTCGTGTATTACCTATTTAATATACCAGATCATCAGGTGCCCAACAGTGAGATAGTTAAAGTAAGAAAAGCTCTATATTTATTTGGTTTTACATCGCCATTTTCACGCTATGCTGATAGCCGTATAAGTAAATTTATCCGGGAAGATTTGAAACCTCTTACTGATAGAAAAGATAAGACCTTTCCTCTTCGTAAATGTTATGAGAAAATATTTAATTGGGAGGGTGTTACCGAATACAATTCTAATCTTCTACAGAGAAACCCTTCTCTTGCTCTCTATCTGATTCAACGCCTCCCCGGAGGTAGAGTGCATTATGATAAAAATGCTCCACAGATAGACCATATATTTCCTAAATCGTCACTTAAAAATAAAGGCTATAATGACAATGAAATAAATTGTTTTGCTAATTACTGGATTTTAGCAAAAAACAAAAATCAAAATAAATACAGTACCCATCCAAAACAGTATTTTAAAGATGTAGAAGATATTGAGCTTCAAAGGGCATATATTAGCAGAGATTTGTTGGATTTTCGACAATATAAACGATTTATTCAACAGCGAGAAACATTAATATTAGAACATATTAAGAAAGAACTTGATTTCAAAGAAGGGGATGATTTCCCATATTCAATTATTGATATTGATTTAGATGATTTTCCAGATTGAGAGGCCGAAAAAAGGTGTTGCTTGCAGCTATTTAACTGGCTCACATATCCCAATATCCAGCTATCAATTAGAAGATCATATATTGACCTCTGACTCACCTCGCCCCTTCTCTTCCAGACCCCGGGGGTGTTCCTATGGGCATAGATGCCCAACCGACCGGGGAGAATTTTTCATCAAAATTTTTGGGCCAGCCCCATACCAGGGGGGGGGTCTGAAAAAAGAAATTATGAAAAATTTGGCGGACAACGCATTGACTGCAGGGGGGCCGTAGGAGTCCCACTAGGGGTTTTGGGTTCCAGGGACGAAAATCCTTCAGGCTGGTGGCGGCGCCGGTGGCGGGGCCGCGGCGAGCGATTGGTTCATGGTGGACACCGGGGCCGGCCTGGAGCTGCGGCTGCGGTCTGGCCAGGGGAAGGCGAAGGGGGAGGCCGGCGCCTGGACGGGAAGGTGGTAAGTGGGGATGGTGCACGCCGGCGGCCAGGGCCAAGGTCCAGGCCTCGGGGCAAGGGGTGGTCGCCACCCATGAGCCCATCATACCACACTGCCACTCCCAGCGTGCTGAAGCTGTTCGCCTAAAGGCGAAGGTTTTAAACCCAGAGCATGGAAAAATAAATTGAGGTGCATTATGCTTCGTATTGCGCTATATTGGGGTAACCTCTCGCTCAATTAATGCTACATTATCTAGGGGACTATATGACAGCCCAAACCCTTCCAAAAAAATTGAATAAAGAGCCACTAGTCGATGCGGTTTTTGAGATCCGTTTCTCTTCGTCTACCGTGGCGTCTAACGTACTTCCAGGCTTTTTCTTTGCTAAGTTGGGAACGAAAGAGTGGTTGGTCGATCCCCTTCCTGTTGCTCAGGTTCCGAGCCAAATTAGAAGCCTTGATCCAAATTTACGCTATCAACCCCTAATGAGGATACATTGGGATAATTTTGTAATTATGATAGGCGACACCGCCCTTGCAGTCGGATGTAAGATGCCATATTTAGGGTGGATTAAGTTTAGCGAGCGAATTGCCAAAGTTGTCGAACTTCTTATGGATACAAAGATCGTCCAGACTATTGAACGCTATTCACTCAAATATGTCGATATGGTAGATGGCGAAAATCTGGCCAAACAAATCCAAAGGATCAACATGGATATTAGGGTCGGTAGCCATACAGTAAGGGAAGAAACATTTACTGTTCGTCTCGAAATCCCCCATGATAATGTTATAAACGTTATACAGGTTGCTGCACCCGCTACGGCCACGATGCCTGATGGTCAGGTACGAAAGGGCGCCTTGGTCGATATAGACACTATCTGTAATTATCAAACAAGTGATTTGAGCAAATTTACAGATGAACTGCCCACTCGCTTGGATGCAATTCATACTGAGAATAAGAAGATGTTCTTCGATTGTTTAAGGCCAGAAACAGTTGAATACTTGGAGCCAATCTATGAATAATTATGCTATCAAACATGAGTCCAACACTTCGTTTGGCAGCGCGATTGTCATAGCAGCGGGTTTGGTTGGCAGTTTAATCCTGCAACCAGATATCGGGCAGATTTCACCTGATATATCTCTCCTAAGGCGTCCGCCGGTTAGAATAGAAGAAATCTCGAAAACATTTGGGAAATATACAAACTCATTTACAGGAGAGTATGAGAATACTAGCGTTAGCTTTGAGGAGACTCTATCTTCTTTTTACGCAAAGTTATTAACTATGCAGGAACCCCTTGGGAAAGAATTCGAGCAGGTGTTGTACGACAATCTCTGGGACCTCATTGTGCGTACATAAAGATGCAATATGGAGATAACATCTGATTCTCTTAAAGAACAAATTCCTTACTATCTGACCCAAGGTCAGAAAGAAGGGCTTCTTAGGGCGTTAAAAGACTTCCCTGCAAGAATCAATTACTACATAAATGGCTACCAAGATGTATTATTGCAAGGCGACGGATGGACTAAACTCCAAGCGCGTAGGTTTGAGACCGGAGAGGGAGTGTCAATTTTAGGAATTATTTTATCTAACACTTGCGATATAACGCCAGAGAATAAACGTGATCTTCCCGCCAACATAATATTCGCTCCGCTTATCCCTCTTCCTGCGTATGTTAGCTTACTGGAAAAAGTGGGGATTGAGTCTAATCGAATTCAAGATAAGGTGACATCTATTAAAGAGCAGAAGGTTACCAGTATTTTTTTTCTGCCTGCCGGGGGTGGTCTGCGAGGGGATCATATAGCCTTGCTTGACGAAATTTATACTATGCCTGCAAAAGTATTTGAGTTAGAAAAGGCAAAATCTAAGGTCTTAACCTTAAGCCTTATTGGCTTTTATATGTTCGTCTTTAAACTATCAGTTCATTTTTGTCGTTTCCAAGAACAGATAGCGAGAAATTAAAGATAGGCATCTCTTGACCGGCATGGGCTTCGCATATACCTGTTATCACCTCATAGGATTACTTAGGTGTATCTGCCATCTATCTGGCTCACATATCCCAATATTCAGCTATCAATAAGGAGATCATATATTGACCTCTGACCCACCCTCGCCCCTTCTCTCCCACACCCCGGGAGTGTTCCTGCGGGCACAGGTGCCCAGCCTGCGGGGGAGAATTTTTGATCAAAATTTTTGGGCCGGCCCCATACCAGGGGGGCTGCACTCCCCCCTCGATAGAAAATTGAAAAAATTTCCGTGGCACTCATATTGAGCAGGGGGGGACGGGACTCCTATCATCGGGTTTTGGTCTTGGCCGGAAAAACAATGTGGGGGCAGGCGGGGGCGGGGGATCGCGGCGGAGCGGTTGCTGCATGGTGGACGCCGGTGGCCCGGGGCCGGTCATGGCCGTGGCTGGCCAAAGGAGACGGACCTATCCCCCAGGGCCGTTTACGCTAGGGGTAAGCCTGCGCCCTCGGCGCGATAATCGAGAAAACTTCATCCCGTGGGCGTGGGGACAAGAGGAAGCCAATAAAAGACCGAGAAAGCGGCGGAGCCGTCCACCAAAGAGCACATATATTCTGAATAAATGCATCAACCTGAGCAGCAACGAATCTCGAAGGTCGTTTAAGGTTCCTCCGTCACCCCAAAAACCTCCCAGGACACCTTCAAGGAATTTAATGTGGTTTTGAGCACCAGGCTATTCTAGCCTTCGGTCCGCATGGCCCAGACCCTGCTCGCTGTCAAACCGAGTATCGTCACGTATGCGGAGAGCACGACGCACGTGACCCATTCCCAGAAAGCGAAACTCAGATATACGGGCACCCCGCGGGCACGCCATGAGAGGTTTACCCAATGGAGTGCAGGGAGAGCATAGAAGACATATGCCTGAGCCAAGCCCGCCAGCAGGATTGGCAACACGACCGAGCCGGCCAAGACTGACGCATAAGGACAGGAGTTCCTCATGGAACCGCGCTTCCACCGCAGCAAAATCCGTTCGCTCGTCTGAAACATCAGGCGGACCAGTCCGAGGCACAGGCCGGCAAACGCCAAGAAGGTGAGGAGTTCGTGGCCTTTCCGTAGCGGAAGCAGCGACTCCGGGAGTGCTGCTGAACATGCCATACAGAAGTTTCCCAATTGGATAGCCCTCAGTCCGCTTGGGTGGCCGCTGGCGTTGGCATGGGCCCAGCGCTGGGCCAATATCGCCGCCCAGCACAAGCCACAAAGGCTACACAGCACGATGCCCATGGACGCCCAAAGATGCCCGGCGGGGTTGCGGCCGGCAGAGAGCAGATTGGACACCGGCATGTATCGCCAGTCGTACTCCGAAGGATACCTCCGCGCCGCTATCAGAACACCGGCCCAGAATACCAGCACGCCGAGTTGTGCCGTAGCCCAGGAGGTCTTTCTTACGAACGCCGTGAAACGTGCCTCTGGTTTGACTTCGAAAAGTTGCACCGGGATCATAGCCGTTCGCTCCGATCCTGTCCGCATATGCCTGGGAGATGGGACCGCCTCTGACGAGTTGCGGGTAGACCTATTCTCAGCGGCCCTCCCAGCTCACACCATCCAAGGGAAAATCATTCTAAAAACTGAAACCATGTCTAGGAATCGAACAATTTAACCGAGATTATGCGGCAGCCCTGGACACCGCAGTATAAAAATGGGTTTTAAGCTGAGATTATGCCGCAGATTTGGCCACCGCAGTCCAAAAATGATTTTGGGGATCTCTTTTCCAGAGTTTAACTCATCCCATGTGATGGGGCAAAATTTGCCTTTAAAATTTTTGGGGTTGGGTCCCATCACCGGGGGGGCCTGCTGCTGATTGCCCTTTGATGAAAAAGTGAAAAAATTTCCGTGGCACTCATATTGACCAGGGGGGGACGGGACTCCTATCATCGGGTTTGCCTTCCCGGGCCGGAAATCTATAGGGCCGTGTAGGGTGACAGGGAGGGCCGGGGCCTGGCTGACCGTTGCCAGGTTACCAAGCCTGGATTAGGGGGGCGCCATTTGCCAGACGGCCCCAAGAAAAAGGGGACATCCTGGCCCATTTTACCCTCATTTAAGGAGATCCTGCTGGGAATAATGCTGGGAACCAATAAAAGCGATCAGGCCTTTTCGAACTAACCCATTGATTTAATTTGGCGTCCCCAACCGGATTTGAACCGGTGTTGCCGGCGTGAAAGGCCGGTGTCCTGGACCAGGCTAGACGATGGGGACGGAGAGGGTTTTTGTGGGCCGTGTTGGATTCGAACCAACGACTCTCTGCTTAAAAGGCAGATACTCTACCGACTGAGTTAACGGCCCAAACAGGATATTCTTAACTTTTGGGGGTGGCGTTTGTCAAGGGTTGGCAGGCAGCCAGGAGAGCCAGGTTCCCGCGGCTGGCGAGGTGGTAACCGGGCCCTAGGCCGCAGCCGCTTTCTTAAGGGCCATGCGGGTCTCCTCCAGGATGGCGGCATGCACCGAAAGGGGCGGCCGGGAGGCCTCCACCCGCCGAAACCGGGGGCCCCGAAGACCGGCGTAAATGGCCTCCACCTGTCTCAGGTAAGGGAAGGACTCGCTCACCTGCCGGGCCCCTTTGCCCTTCCGGGCCAGGCGGTGCAGGGCCTCGGCCACCGGCAGCACCAGGATGA
>Ga0187858_10002404_pt1 | contig 19260 bp, 21 predicted proteins | sample June2016WEW_8_15_FD_133015 | JGI IMG/M metagenome (GOLD analysis project Ga0187858, IMG submission 133015) | Peatland microbial communities from SPRUCE experiment site at the Marcell Experimental Forest, Minnesota, USA - June2016WEW_8_150 | ecosystem: Environmental > Terrestrial > Soil >...
GACGGCATACTCTTTCTCGACGAGGATACGCAGCATTTTCCTCGCCAGATCTATACCAAACCCGCCCAGGGCAGCAATTTCGACCGTATATCCGCTTCCAAGCCGCGCCAGCACACGCAGGCAAGTCAGCGCATTCTTCGGGAGATCTCCCAAATACCACTGCTCCGCTTGTGGAGGTGGCGACGATGGCACCTGGATTGTGTATGGAACGAACGAAAAACTCTCAATATTCGGTTGAGTAACATCCGATAGTGTTACTGCTACAGAAAGAGGCGCGCTGCGCATTACACGGCGTACCTCCCTGGCATACCAGACCCCGGGTCCGTCAACTTTCACCCAAAGAGAGGCACCGCGTCGGAGTTTAGTCAACTGCCAGGTCAATTTTTTCAGACCATCAACATAGTCGTCTGGCGGCAAGCCGGCATCAGGCTGCATTGAAAAGATAAAAGTGTCGGTCCAGCCGGCCGGTGGGTATTCAATCGCCATCCAATCATGGAAAACGGATGTCCCAACATGCACAGGCATGCCAACCTCCTCTACCCCAAGCTCAAGGAACTGGAGTCACCGGGAAACCGCTGCAATAACCGATCGTATACAGACTTAGGTCGATAAATTGCATTGGGTTGATCCAATACCCGCCGCCGGTGGCAGGCTGGTCATTCCCGTTTGCGTCAGTGCCTTTCATTTTTACGCCCAGGTGCAGATGCGGACCAGTGCTGTTACCCAGGTTATCGGAGAGACCGACAATGTCACCATGATTGACAATTTGACCCGCGACCACATTGACTTGCTCCATGTGACCATACCAGACCTGGTAATCCCCGTTCTCGATGACGACCAACCCTCCCCATGCGCCCCCGGAAGCATCAAAGCCAGCGTAAACCACTTTCCCGGCCATAACCGTTTGGACCGGCGTACCAGAAGGAATAGGCCAGTCAGCTCCATTGTGTATCCCCCCATTCATGGTATAGCCCGGATTTCTCCCAAACGGGCAGCCAAGCAGCGGCTTTTTCCCATTTGGCATTCCGAGCGGCACACCATAGATGCCAGAATTCGAAGGATCGCTGTATCCTATCCAAGGTATGGATGAATTGGCCGGAATTGTTACCGGCTGACCAAATGCTACGTCGACTCCTGGAACAAAATCACTGTCCTGCGGAATGTCCATCATCCACTGTTCGGCCTGGGGTTGAGCCCAGGCCGGCAGTTGTGGAATAGTAAGGCCAACAAATACGACATACATCACTGCGAATAAAAACGCGCAGCCCACCGGGACCAGCATGATCATAAGCAAAAGCTTGCCGAGACTCTTCATGGATTATGCTTGTTCAGCCAGGCTTTTATCTTGCCAGGGTCAAAACGCCACAGGCGTTTCCCCACTTTAAACACAGGCAATTCACCTCTTCGGGCCATTGCCCGCACTGTTTCAGGCTCTAAACGCAAATAGGCAGCCGCGTCAGTTACCGTCCAAAGGGGCTCATCGCCGGCCTGGCTCGAAGGCGTCTGCACTGCCATCAGATTGTGCGTCCCATCCTGTCGAGTTTGATCGTCCCCTGCTGCCCGGCCTGCAGGCCCATAGAAGACTCGATGGAGAGGCCGTTTTGAATTGAACGCATCGAAAGCCAGTAAGAAAGACTAGAACCTACAATTACAGGCAGGAGGTACCAGGGTTGAGCTGCATACATGCGGCCCGCCTCTGGGGTAACGATCGACATGACGACCAAAACGCCCGGGGGAAATATCGCCAAAAAACTGGCCTGCCAGGCGATTCCTTTCGCTGCAGCGCGAGCTCGACCAAGGATCTGCACCACATCAGACAGGGTAGTTCTTAGCTTTGCCACCAGCTCAGCGATGCTGATACGGCCTTCGACCGATGCCAGCAAGCATGTTGCCACGATGTCGACGGCAGGGTTATCCCAAGAATTGGTCCAGTCCCGGATTGCACTTCCTTGGGCACTGGCTGGCGCAGCCTGTAAACGAGCTACCAGGTCGCCTAGCACCATCCGGCCATCGGCCCCCACTGCATCAGCTGCTTCCGCAAAAGAATCTTGAAGCGTCTTTCCCTGGGCAAGCAAGGTTTCCACCACTCCTAACCCCCGCAGGATGTCTTTAGCCTGCCGCATCCTGAATTCCTGGCGTCGTTCAGCTAAACTGCCATAATAAAGAAGCCCTCCTGCTGCGGCGAAAACGATGGCGGCGATAAAACCTAGAAACAGGCCGGCGATCAACCCGCCGAACACCCACGCTAGAAAACCGAATAAGAGCTGCTTGAATGCCAGCCCCGTTCCGGTTTGAAGGGCAAACCGGTCAGGATCAAACTTCTTCCGCGGTGTACCAATTCCCAGCTGTTTGGCCATGGCCGCCTCGTCAGCAGTACGCCTCCAGCCGAGAATGATCGGGATAGACGTAAGGGATAGTGCAGCAATCACGGAGAATACAAAGGTCATGGCAGCCTCCTTAGGGCAATTTCAACACTGTTCTCATCAATTGGCCGATCTGTTCTGTGCCTCCTTTGGCAAGCCAGTAGATGAAATAGATACCGATAACAACCAGCCACACCGTTACCAGGCGATAAATTCCGATCTCTTCCCAATCAAACGTGACATTCCCAGTAGTCGGGGCCGTTGCCGGTTTTGCTGGAGTTGGCGATATAGCACTTACAAACGGGGATTCAATCGGTTCTACAGGAGCAAGCGATGCATTACTTGCAGACGAGGATCCAATCGGCGCAGATGCGGGTTGGCTAAATACCGTTCCCTGTGGCGCGACGTTCCCCTGCCCCTCCTGGCCGTCTTGATACGTGTATTTTTTTGGCTTAATTAAATCGCCGAGAAGGCGCGCGATATGCTGTTCGAGAGGCTCTTTATCTGCACCATAACGCCCCAACCCAACAATCATCGCTGCCACCAGGACAAGCAGCCCCACAACAATCCGGATAACGAAGGGCCACTGGAATAGCAGGCACAGGACTGTCAGGAAAGCCCCCGCACCGATTACGGCCAAGTCTCTATCTTTGAGATCCATGAGTCACCGGAGCTCTAGAAAGGCGCGGCCGGCGTAAGGCTTTTCATCAAGTTCGCCAGTTGAGGGATTGCCACAAACGCGATCACGACCAGCAAGACAACTCCAACAACGCCGACCACGGCTACCGTTGTTTCTTTGCTGCCACCAATCATCATACCGCCCGCGCCTCGCAGGACCGAGATGATCATAGCGAGCGTGGCAACGACAATGACTAATCCCACCAGGACGCCCCAGAGGTCGCGGCAAAGACTCAGAATTTGATCCAGGATTGGCGCAAAGATACCTCCACTCGGACCAGTGCTATCAAACAAGACTGCGGTGGCCACAACGGTCCTAACCATGATTGATTGAAAAACGTTGGTTGCAAAAGCGAAAAACATTCTGACCTCCTCAATAGTTTGGATATTAATGGCAAACGCCAATGAACATGGAAACCAGCGGGATGACCACGCCCGCCAGAAGCATGCCGAATAGGGCTTCGACCGCCTCTGCCAGAGCCCGTGAGATCTCCGCGGTTCCGCCAAGTGCGGCACCGCCAATGGTGCGGGCAAACGATAAAAGGATGCGAACCCCAACGATGGCGGCGATCAAGCCGGATGCCAACATGCCCAATTCTGAAATCGGCCCACACCCGGCACTGCTGGGTACAGAAGCAGATACCGCCTTCATAACCGGCGGAACGGCCAGGAAGGCTACCAACACAAGGGTAAGGATTGCGGCGATAGAGGCTATGCTTTCGTACACCCACATGCGCGCACCCATCGTGGATGCTCCGAGAGTACGCAGAACTTGCGCCAACATCGCCAGCGCCCCCACTGAAACAATAAAGATGGTTAATGCCACCCAAGCTTGTCGAAGTACATTTTGGATGATCTGCAGAGCCTCGTTCATCTACCCTTCTCCATCATGGTCGGCGAACTCGGACTCAAGGGCCGGGTAAAAACGCGCTCCCCAAAAATCCATCGGCCAGGTGCGAAGTTTATCAGTGCGATCCTTGAGGACATGGATGGTCAGCCTCACACAACCGCAATCACGAGGCACCCCTTCTCTCTTCATATATATGACCCGGTCAGCTTCATAAGGGACGCGTTCGTCTCCATACAGATCTTCCAGTCCGGGTAGATCCTTGGCGAAACTGTCAGAATTAAGTGCTGCAGCCGTGATGACGGCCCATCCATGTTTCTTTGCCATGTCGTGCAGCGCCGCAGCCGCCTCGCCGCTGCGAAACTCGATTGGCACCATCCCAGTCAAACCGACCACCGGAATCAAGTTTAGGTAGTCAACGGCGACCAAGGCCGGTCCCTTTACCGGGAAGTGATACGCTTTCAGTAATTCGTCTTCGATGCTACGCACAGTATTTTCTTTGTAATCTGTCGCCATCAGGACGGCTGCCCCGCATTTGGCCAGCTGCATCTCGGTATCACTATCACCCGCGCTATCATGAGCGCCGACAACCATTGCCTGGGCCTGTCGGCGCAACCTATATTTGAGTTCTTCCTCAGTATGCTCATAACAGGCGATAGCCGATGGTATCCCTAACGCAGCCCCTTCGAATACCATCCGAAGCAACCAAGATGTTTTGCCTGCACCCGGAGACGCCGTGAGTAGCGTAAACCCGCCCGGCCAGAACGGAACACCGCTGAACGTACCGAAGAATTCATAAGGTGAATAGTGAGTGACGGTTCCTACGCGTGACATGGCAACAATGAGTATATCGGACAAAAATCTGGGACGATTTTTCCGCGTCCATCGAATTGCGGTTCATATTAAAGGCCGAACAGATCTTTTGGAACACCCGCGCGGCCGATCAAATCCGACAACGGATCTGCAGCCTTGTCAATAGAATCTCGCTCGCTCGAGTAGATGCGAGCCATCACCCCTGCATGCTGCGGATATTGAGATGCAAATACTGACGGAGTAACCCCATGAGCCTGAAGCATAGGTGACAAACCATCATATGCTCTGCTGAAAGACTGGGGATTGCCATCGTATGCGTCTAGCAGTTCTCTCCGCACTCCGTTAGAGACATTAAAACCGACATCCTCAAACGACTGCTCTTCGCCGCTGCCGCCGAATTTATTCATCCTTGCAGACAATTCGGCCTGGCGTGCAGCAATATTATGGCTGCCGGACAGCGCCCTGGCAAACTGCGCCGGCCTGTGCAGTCCAAAAGCCTCTAAAAGCGCCCCCTTGTTCGACCATGTCTGGGCAGCTCCAAGATGTGCACTTGCGTTCGCGAGCCCTTCGCCTGCGGCAGTCCCCCCTCCCCCAGCAGCAGCACCTGCCCCTGCTGCTCCCGCCCCTCCACTAGCACCACCTACAGCTCCCAGTCCGGCTGCCCCTCCTGCCCCCCCGCCGGCACCACCTGCAGCTCCCAGCCCGGCCGCTCCTCCAGCAACACCTCCCACTGCCCCCACCGCGCCTACACCGGTGGCAGCCAACGCCGCGGTGGTTACGATTCCTGATACGGCTTTCACCACCTGTCCGGCCGCATCAGCAGTTGTGGAAATGGTCAATTTCCCCAATATTCCCGCCAGGGACAGCATCGCCCCGGTTGCACCCCAAAGCCATATGACATGAATAATCAAAGCAAGGATGCCTCCAGGGGTAAAAATGTTCGCCATGTAGACGCTCGCCTTGAACACTCCCCCTGCTACTAAAGGCAAAAAGGCTATCACCGTAACTGCTTTGAGCCATAAGGACCTTAACCAGCGCATTTGTGGAATCGCACTTACGACCGAAATAGACGGTCCAAGGACCGCCAGGAGAAATAGGCCTGCATTTGCTGCTGCAAATGCAATCAGCATCCCAGCCACGGCCAGCAGCGCTCCCAGATCCACCGCGATAAAAAGAATCCCGGACATAAAGGATAATGTAGCGGAGTCGTTCGCCAGGTTCTGGATAATGCTATCCACAGACATCGATTTAATAAAACTGATGGCCATGTCTCCCGATTCCCCAACCGCCGCTCCAGCCATCCAATACCCCAGCCGCACAACCATGTCGAGGAACCACCCGCACAAGACAGCCAGAATAAGGGCTGTCAAGATGTCACCTGCCGCCCGTGCCGCACTATCCTCTTCACCGACCAAGCGATTCCATTGATAAAGCGCAATCCGTAAGATAAACAGGGCCGGGGCAAGAGCGGCCGCCACTGGCCAGCTCGATTGTGCAAAGCGAGAATAGTCCCCGGCATTGGGAGCTTGCATAATATCGCCAATGGCCTGATACCATTGTGCATATTGCTCGACCAGCTGGCGGGACTGCGCATCGGCTGCATCCACGAAAACCTTACCCAAAGCGTCCGATATCATCTTCGAGGGAAATAACAGGTTATAGAAAATAGTCGTCACGCCCCCTCCCCCTCCGGGAGTAGGGGTCGGTGTTACCAAAGGAGTAGGGATCGGCGTTCCATCCAAATGAAGCCCATTTGCATTCGCAGACTGTGTTCCTGCCATAAACACCATGACCAACGCCAGTCCGATGGAAATACTCAACAAAAACAGTATTTTTGTCTTCTTTTGTGTCATGCGAAACTCCTGTCGAACTTCCCGGCATCGTCGCCTATACTTGCATAAACCAGAGGCGTAATGTCTCCTTCTCTTGTAAAGCATTGCGCCTGAAAACCACAGTGCTCACACTTTTTATGGTGAGAGAGGGCCCCAAGAGGCAAGCAGGCGCCTTTTTCCGCCACCGCTGCGATGCCTTGCATGGACGCCGCGAGTCTCTCGACATCGAAAAAGGCATGGAAAGGCCTGGCCCAGCCCGCCTGCCGGTCAAAAGAATAAATGGCAGGAGCGGCTTCCCACGGGACAACCTTGCGCTTGTTTTTCCCCTCTTCAATATAGTGTAGATAATAGCCATTGCTTTTTACTGCCAGGGCAAAGCGCAGTTGATCCTGTATATTGTCGGAAATCATCATCCCTACGACGATCTGCAGGGCGCGGCCGTTCTTTATCCTCCAGATCCAGGCCGGCCACTCTAGGGTGATCCTGTTCGATCTGGGGAAGTTGAGGGCGATCTTCACGGACTTGAACTCGTACTCACCTTTGCCCGGTTGAATTTGTGCGTCACCCCGCCAGTCCGGGACTGTAAAAGCCCAGGCCCGGACAAATCTCAACACGTTCCGCCAATCGCCCCCGAAATGTTTATCAAAAGCAGCTTGATAACCGGTGCGCGCTGTGACTTCTATTTCCTCGCCGGTGAACAATGGCGAGAGTTCCGAGGCACGATAGTTATGGTTGGAGCGATATGCAGTTACCTCGCGAATATACTTCTTTACGTGTCCAAGGAGATCAGGGACCTCTCTTTTTTCAAGCGCCTCCTTCAGCGTGATTCCTGAGGCAAAATCGCTGACAGCATCCCAGACCACATCATAAGGGATCACAGGATCGGCACCATTCAACCACCACTTTGCAGCCATCGGACAAAAAGCATATAGGAGAGCGGAAAAGATTGGATGCCCGCGCGATCCCGCATTGTTTGGGTCACAAATGGCACGAAATAGATCGGTGTAGTAGCACTCAATTTCATAATACATAGGCAGGAGTACCTGTAGTCTATAGAAATTCTACACCGGTAAATTCAACAACTTTTTTTACGCGTCCATACTTTATACGCAGAGTCGCCACTTCCGCGGCGACTCTGCCAGTCCAATTTATTGAATTCCACTATTGGAACACAAGCCCTGTTTAGGGAACGTCAGGCCACCCTATCTGGCCTTGACCCTCCCTTACGCCGAAATAAAATACCGTCCCCCAACTGTATTGGTGAGCATATGCAGGATTATTTACATTACCGTTCTCGTCCATTCGCCTTATAACCACTGTCCAATCATTGTAAACACTACCACCATTCATAGAAACCGGCAGGTTAGCTACCTCGTTAGGTTGAATCTCGCCGCTTTCAGATTTGCCATTCCACGTCCCCACCAACCGTTGGTTTTTGCATTGGTAACTGCCTGGTGGGATTGCCGGCGGAACGTTCGGTACCGGTGTCGGTGCATCAAGGCATTCATTATGCTCGCTGTATTCCTCATAGTTCAAAGAATAATAGAGCCTGTACGTTGTCATTGAACTGCCCTGGAACAAGGTCATGTCTGATGGGATTTCACCCAACTGGCCCACCCCGCCAGCTGTATTGTTCGCGCCGACCGCTGGATGTGAGGCCACTTGCCATTCAAAAGTCTTTGTGCTTCCGGTGCTGGGAACAATGAAAGATGGGATCAGTGCCATATTGACCACCACTGGATTACCTGTCGGGCGAAAAGTTAAAGTGAGGGTTATGTTTCGCCAGTCTCCGGGTCGCGAATTTCCGGGGTTGCCCCCTCCCCACCCCGCGTACGCCAGGGTACCGTTTCCGCTATTCTCCGATAAGCCATTTACCCGAAAGGTTGTAGGCCAGTTTACGAGTGTTACAGGGTATGGCCGGGCATCGATCACAATCGGCGGCATACTTACAGCTGCAGAAAGATCCCATTGAAAATTCCAATTACATGTGATGCTCCCATTACTATAAGAAAGTACTTTACAAGGGTTGTGGGGCGAAGGGTTCGGCGGATTTGTTGAGTTACATGGCGCTGCGGCTAGTGGAATTCGGCCTGTCCCCCAGTGCAAAAAGTTGCCACAATGGTCAAAAGCAGCAGCCATAACTGAGCAGTACATCTGTCCGTTAGGTAACTTCGGATAATACACTCCCAGGAAAGTCATTGGTCCTGTGCCCACAGTGGATTCAGGATTTACGGCCGTTCCAGGGACCTCTCCCGAAATATTACAGGTTGGGGTTTTGCCACCACTACCTTGAGTAGGATTATTACCGCCACCCGGAGTAGGATTACCACCATTCCCCGGCGTCGCTGTCCCACCATTGCCGCCCGAATCGGTGCAAACCACCTTGTTACTGTGAGAATCAAAATGGCATTCCCAATTTGCCAGCACATTTGTCTCCTGGGATAAAACAAGGGCCAAAACGATGAATACAGCTATCGTGACCAAATAAACTTTTCTCATTCCTGCTCCTTTCCTTGACGAGCGAAGTAGCGCTCATGGACAGGGGGTTACGCCAATAATTGGCGCTTCGCTCTGGCACTTGTTCATGGCTTGTAATTACTCAATTCGCTTAAGATTTTCTGAAGGCTTGCATCGCTATTTGCCGCTATCCATCCATCTGGTAGGGGCTTGGGGATGAGTCCATAGGTATTTTTTAGCCAGGCAGCGTCCCAAACAACGCCACCGTAAGGCGCACCAGAATTATTGCGGTCTTTTTCCAGGGCGTCTTTGTCAAGAACCTGGTACAAATTTACGTCAGAACCCAACCATAGCCACTGCGATGATTTTGAGGCATATCCTAAATAAACCTGATATCTTGTAGCGTTTTTCAATGGCGAAGAGTACATATTGTCGCCAAGCCTCATTACAATATTTACTGCCTCAACGTCTTCGAAAAACGTACAAATGACAGGGTAACCCGGGTTCCAATCCCGCACTTCATTCACAACAACGTCAATTGCCCGGTAACATCCTTGCAAAGTTAAATAGGTCGATGCCTCACCCTTAGCGTCTATTTGCCATTCTGTATAATCAGGTTGTAAAGGAATTAGGTTGAGAGCTGACAAATAAGGACCAGAGCTTATCTGGATCTTTAGTATTCCAATCTCGGACTGTGTCGGCGGCGCATTGAGGCCTAACGCCTGTGTTGCCTCTGCCCTACTATAGCCATTCTGGATTGCCAGCATCCAAGCAACAACCTGGCTAAAGCCTTCATAAACACAGGCTGGCTCAATGCGTTTCATGATATCCCCGGGGGCCGACGGGCTTCCCGGAACAAAATTCCATTTTGCAGGATCAGAAGGACACAGTTCAGGGGTAGGAGTTGGTTCAAGAGTCGAGGTCGGGGCTGGATCAATCAGTACCGGCAGAGTTTCGGCCATTGCCCCGCGTTCTTGCACTTGCTGCCACAGCGCGAAAGCCAGAAGAACGATCAACGCCGCCACAACAAACAACGTCACCTTGACGAAAAAGCGGAGCTTTCGACGGCCGCTGATATCTGCCGAATAGGTCAAAAGGTTTCGCAACTTATTCAAACCTATATCCTCCTGTGATCATTCTTCAACGGTTCAATCAACTTGCTTGGCACGTCTTGATGTCCCCTTTCACTTACCGCCTCCAGAACGGCCACCGAGAATTTCAGTACAAATTTGACAGCCATCACTTTTGCTCCCTTCCAGCTATTGGCCACCACGTGTCACGCCGTAATCCAAGTAGCCTACTGCATTCACTGTGATCCAATGCACCGGTATTAGATAACCTGCCGACCGCACCCTTACCGAAACATCACAGGCTGGTTTTCCATGGATCCGCCCACAGCTGGCATTGACGAACTGCATATATGACTTTGCTTGTATTGAGAAGTACCTGGCCACGGCGCTTGGCCCATTTGGCGAAATCTCGATGACACCGTTGGGGCGAACAAGAACTTCTTGCGTTCCGGCATGTGCTGAAAGGTCGGCAATAGCCACCGCTTCCATCGCCCGCGCAGTCGTCACCATGTAATCCATGACACCCAGAACAAATATCACGAGCGCCGTCACTACCACAGCGAACACGGCTGCAGATTGTCCTTTTTCGCTGTGGCTGGTAAATAGCGAATTTTTCATGGCTACCATTTTGCCTTCCAAGCCTCCGAGCGCGAATAAAACGACTCGGATGTCCATGCAACAGGAATACCAAACAAGCCATTAAACAAAAAGGGAGCGCTGTAAGAGACTGTGCAATTTCCAGGCGCGCCAGGTCCCGCTGGTGCAGTTACATAGATCCGAAATTTCACATCCACCAGCCCACTCCAGTCAGCGTTTACCGTTTTGTTGGCCACCGCGTAAGCTTGCTGCGCCGCCTGTCCGGGATCAGGCGCTTGACTCAGGAATTGAGCACAGGCATACGATGCCGAGATCGATGCAGATCTCGCACGGTGCAAAACAATGAGCGAGAATGTTCCGAATATAAGCAGGATGGCTACAACCGAAATTACGGCTGTCTCAGCCAGGGCCTGCCCACGTTCTTTCCTGGAGAACAATCTATCTCTCATCGCACATTTCCCGTGGGCGGGCCGGCATAGAAACGCCACAAACGAAAAAAAACCGATGCCCGGTACGCTTCGGTCAGATCGGCGCCAAGCGGTCCAGGTCGCGAGTTTACAACATCAATCCACGTGGCCGCGCTCCGATCGTCAGGCTGATCAATCCATGAAATTCCACTGCGAATATCCGGCCACATAACGGATTGCTGTGCGGAAGCAGTTGCGCTTGTATCATAGGATCCCGCAGCGACGCCATCAATAAACACGCCCCAGTCTGCAGAGGCAGAGCGGAATCCATAGAAGCACGCCATGACAATACCGCCGACCAGCAGTATCAAGATAGGCAAAGTCGCGGCGAATTCGGCCAGCGCCTGCCCTTTTTCTTGGTGCATCAGGAACTGTTTTTTTTGCATCGGATATTAGCGCGCCGAACTCAAAGCATTGGTGGCGGCCTGGAAAGCAGCCACAATTTGCCCGCGGAACGCAATCACGACCGCTACGACCACGACGCCAACCACCACCCCGATGATGACACCGTACTCGGAAAGCGTCTGGCCCCGCTCTGCTTTGCGAACAGCCTCCCAGATAGCTAGGCTTGCCTTCTTATTTAAATTGGAAATTCTTTTGTACATAGTAGCCTCCTGGAATTATGAATTTGCAGGTGGCCGATACCATTGCCACCAATGTATGGAATAAAGTACCTTTGCCCCACCGCATGGCGAGGCCGGATTACCGAATCCTGCTGTAAGACCCCAGCGATTATGCTGGGGGATGTCACATGTTCATAAAAGGCAGGATGATAGAAAAGATCAGGCCCACTACAGCAAAAATACCGAGAATGCTCGTCCGCTGGAGGACGACAGCCGCTCGCCTTTCGGTGGACTCCAGAATATTGCGATGCACGGATGTACGCAGGGCTGAAATTCCACTCAAGAGTGGTCGACTATGAAGGAAAAAATCAGACATATCCCGCAAGAACAGTTGCATATCCACGTCGTTTGGGTCCGGGACGTGTGCGCGTGTAGTCTCGAGCGCCTTCTCAGTAGACTCGATCTCCAGCCGGGCTACCAGAAACCCTAGCAGGTTACAGAACGGCCCCCCCACTTTCGAGGTGAACCGCATGGCATCTTGTGCCCCCACGCCTGCAATCAGTAGCGATTCGAGCACAGCTAAGCCAACCAACATATTGCTTTGCGTGGCCTCAGCGCGCTTTTTGGCTAGGCTGCGCAGGTTGGCAGACGGTCTGGTCAGACCAACGAAGATAAAAGCTCCGGCCAGGAAAGGCGCTGCAATACCAAGACCAAGCAAGTACACTAACCCGGCCGTGATCGCTCCGGCTATAAAGTAAACAGTGAAATATCTGATGGCCGAAGCGTAATACTCACCAGGCGTGTCATAGGGATAGCCTGCCCGCCGCAGTAAATCGATTACGTTTGACTTGTTTGCTACTTGATTGGGATCAAAACGACCAGGGAAAACGGCGACCAGCAACGCTTCCCATGTGGTTCGGTGCGGTGCCATTTCTGCTCCCGCCACAGACGCACCGGCGAGTTTACTGGGCTTGAACAGACTACCTTGTAGTGCCGTTCCGATCTCGAGAGCAATAACAGCAAGTGACAGTGCCCCGATAAATACAACCATGTTCACAATAGTATTCTCCTGGATCAAGATTCGGATCTGGAATTACATGCTTTAATTTTAATGTAGAAAAATACGGACCGTTTTTCTCGTGTCTCTTCGCAGACATACCCATAGCACGATTCAATGCTGAGAAATGTACCTGACTACGTTTTACCCCCAGAGGTGGACGTGGCAAACAGTGCATGAAAGAGCCGCTACCTTCCCGCCAAACCGATCCGCCATGTTCCCTGGGCCAAAGAGGATATTCATCTTTTGCCCACCCTTTTGGCAGCTGGCCATACTGCACGGCCAGATACCAACGATGCAAGGCTTCGAACCTGGCCGCCCATAGGCCCCATGCAAGGTCAAAACGGATATGCTCACTTTGGTCGAACTTTGTAATATGGACACACTTATGGCAGAGTGGGACCGCGTTCTCCGGTCTAGCAAGCCTCCAGGCTATTTCCACCGGCATCTCCGGTGGCTTTTTTATGACAAAACGCCAGGTCGCCGCCCTTCCGCAACGAATGCAAGTCTCAAGTCGGGCATCAAACGTTCCCCGCCAAGGAATTCCGGCCAAAGACGCAGCCTGGAGCTCGTCAAGGTACACGGCTTCAGCAGACAGGATCTGTTGCGATAAGTTCACCACCCCCCTCGGTATGGACCATTTGCTATGCAGATTAAACTCGCGAATAAATGCTGCCGAATTGACAATCTGCCCCCGTTGCCAGGGCTGTATCCGTTCTCGTAAAGCGTCGGGGACTATCTGGCCTTCCGGACATATCGTTGGAGATTCGTGCAGGTGGCGGATTTCATCAACCGAATCTACGAGCATTTGAAACAGGATGGCGTCTATTGATACCACGGCACCGGCTCCTACTGAATTAATCATCCCGCGCCTCCTGAAATGCATCTGATAATATTTCGGGAAAATATCCCCGGTATTTTAGGATTCATAGCAGCCCAAGTTGTACAGTTGGAGAATACGCCGCAGGATGGATACACTCTCACCCAGGTGCGGCTGGAACGAGGAATGCTGTAGGTCCGGGCACGCAAGGCCTGCTCCAACCGGCCCGCAGTCAGCGGGTCGAAGAGCGGTGTACCGATCAGGCTATAGCGGAACGAGGTGATCTCGACGTTCCGCTCTTGAGTGTCTTTTAGTGGGGGATGTTTTTGGGACATGCTGGGCTCCCTGGGGTGGTTTTGGGGTGCGCCCTGATGGTATCCCCGCCCACTTTCACTGCCCATTTGGCAAACCGTGTGGGTGCTGCTGCCCCTACACCAGCCGCCTCAGGCCCCGGCCCGAACTCCACAGCCATAAGAGCCGCATTCGATCATTCCGGCCGTACCCCACCAATTCCGACCAGCGCATCTTGCCTCAAACCAGCAGGTGCTCACTAGCGCCCAGCAGGGCTTGTCCCGGGTCCCCGACTTTCAGGGCTTCCCGTTGCATGTCCAGCCACGCCGAGCTGCTGTCCTGCTGCGCCAACGTCTCCTGTACTGCTCCCAGCCAGCGGGAGCTTGTTCCGCATACGAGGCGCACCAGCGCTGCATCGTCCGCATGGCGGGTGCACCCCGGCAGGCGCATTCCCCTTCCACTCCTGCCCAGGATTTCTTGGATTCAAAACGTTCTTTGATCACCGCCTGGATCACCCGCACCACATATTGCCGGAAGGCAAACAGAAAATCGGGCAGCACCGAGATTGTCCGGCGGCACATCTTGCACAGCCAACGCTTTATCTGGCTCACCCCTCCCCCTCGCATCCCTTTTGGTTTCCGCAAGTAGTACCCGTGCCCGATCAGGCAATCCTCCCCTCCGCAAAGCGGACAGACCCCGGGTCTGACAAAGTTCTGCTGCTCCTGTTTGCCGTACTCTTCTTCAGAACATCCAAAATGGTTTACAAAGTGCATACGGTAGTCCGACCCAGAAACTCTGCTTGTGAGGCATGTGCTCCTGGGTCGGACGTCCTTTCTGTGTGGGATTGAAAGCGCGAGGATGTACAAAAAACGCCTGGAACTGCGCCAGCGAGGATGATGGTGAACGAGAATCTCTGGAAAACGGTAGCCCAATCCGGTCGCAACAACTTTTGCGCTCGTGGCGCATGGCATGGATCGATCGAGCATTTGTCTGCGATGAGCGCGAATGCTCTTTGCATATCTTCCTGCTTATGGCAATTCGGCTTTCGCCAGTGCACATTTGCCTCGCTAATGTTGTTCGGCGGCTCATCGGGACAACGCTTGCTCAGACCCGCAGTATGTTTGACCGTCAGGTTGTAGAGTCTGGAGATTGCAAGCACCCCAAAGTACAAACTTAAGCGCACCGAATAACATAGCCGCGTCAGCTTGAGCTGGTAGCTGTGGCTAGTCCAATTGGGCTTGTCAGACTTTTACCTTCAAGCCGCCCGCGTGAGCGGGACAATCCCGATCGGGGAACAAAAAACGTGTACTTTACCCCCAGCGAAGTCTCAGGATAAAAATAAACCGAAACGTCCTTGTGCTGTTTTAAACAGTGCTCTTTGCTGGGACGATGTTAAAGACTTGAAACTGAGCCGACCTCCTCGCGCGGCGTCTCGACAGAAATAGAAAACACTTCCTCAAAAAACTTTTGTCTATACAACACCTTTCAGAGGAATTGGTTCTTTTGCAACAATATAAAATTATAGAAATCGGGATTGAAGGACGCTTCCGTCGTGCTCGGCTTACTCCTCTTTGTCACATGTCTGAAAATGGTGACAATGTTGGTTGAATGGGCATCCAACCAAAAGATAGTTTATGTCACCCAGAACCAGCCTGTCCAATCAAAAAATCAGGGATGAGCGCCGGGGCCAGATCCTGCAAGTGGCCCTCAAGGTATTTGCTTACAAAGTACTCGCGGCCACCAAAATCGCTGAGATCGCCGCCCAGGCCTGCATCAGCCAGGGCTTAATCCACCACTATTTCACCCTGGTCTTGACCCAATCGCTTGTCAATCAGAATACCCCACCTGAAGTTGGGAAACTTCTGGGGAGTCTTGGCCAACAGGTCAATAAGCAGCTGGTCAGGCTGATCGAGGCAGGTCAGGCCACAGGCAAAGTAGCCCAAAGCAACCCGCAGGAGTTGGTATTAGCCTTCATCGCTACTATTCAGGGGCTGGCAATCACTCAGTTCACCTAAGGCATGTTCACCCAGTCCACGCCGTCTTCCTCCACGAATTTTCTCCCGTCCTCTGCGACGGTCTTACGCATATTGAAAGCTTGAGGCCTATTATGACTAACCACGACGACATCAACGGACGCCAGCATTTTAACAAATGGTCCGAGACTTATGAGCCTTCTTTCATGCAGTGGCTTATATTCGACCGCGTTCACCAGGGTGTTCTTAGGCGCATCCCGGCCAATTTCGTTCCCGCACATATACTTGACATCGGCTGCGGTACCGGTCGGCTCTTGCGCCGGATGCATGGTCGCTGGCCCGGGGCCCAGCTGGTGGGTGTCGACGTAGCCGAAGGCATGATCGCCCAAGTGCGGCACCACGCCGAATGTGTACCAACTCCATATCGTTCATCCCCAAAGCCTTTGCCAGACTTAATGCCATTTCTGTGACGCGTTGGGTGTGCCCCTTAGCCTCTCCATTACGAAAATCTAAGGCAGTTGACAAAGCCTCGAGAGTGGCATCGTAAGCTAGGAAAAGTTCTGAAGAAGTAAAATGGGCTTTATGGTTGGCCTGTGAAATCTCTCTATTACTCATTTGCAATATCCTCCATCTTTAAAAACACCTTCACCACTTGCGGATCAAAGTGCGTTCCGGCCGAGGTACGGATATGTTCGAGCACTTTTTCATCCGTCCAGCCGGGGCGGTATGGGCGGTCCGATTTCAATGCATCCCACACATCTACCCCGGCAAAGATGCGCGCCGCCAGCGGGATCTGCTCGCCTTTCAAGCCGCGCGGGTAGCCCGTGCCATCCCACTTCTCGTGATGGCAGTACGGGATATCCAAGGCCGCGTGCAAGTAACGAATGGGCGAAAGCATCTCGTAGGCAAAACCCGGGTGTCTTTTCATCACCACCCATTCTTCATCCGTCAGAGGGCCGGGCTTGAGCAGGATGTAATCCGGGACGCCCATTTTGCCGATATCGTGCAACAGCGCTCCCCAGCGCACTTGCACCAGTTCCGTCTCGCTCAAGCCGAAGAGGCGTGCAAGCTTCACCGTCTTCTCGGTTACCCGCTGCGTGTGTCCTTCGGTCTCTTTGTCGCGCAAGTCGAGGGCATGTGACCAGCCCTCGATCGTGGCATCGTACGCCAACTCAAGTTCGTCGGTGGATCGTTGTAGTCCTTCGAACAGCTGATAATTATCGATCGCGATACCCGCCTGCCCGGCCAGGGTACTGAGGAAATCGAGCCATTCTTCCTTGGGTTCGAGCGGGGTGCGGTGGTAGATTTCCAGCACACCCTTGACCTTTCCTTTTGTGATCAACGGCACGGCGAAGTAGGCAGCAACCCCTTCCGCCTTCATCAATTCGGGATCGGCAAAAACGGCTCCGCTGGTAGCCACATCCGGGATCTGAACGATATGGCGCTCGAGCGCTACCTGGCCTGCCTGGCCCTCGCCCAGCCGCAGCCGTTTGCGTTCAACAATAGTGGAGCGAAAGCCCTGCCCGGCGGCAAATTCCAGCGTTTGCAGATGCTCGTTGAACACCAGCACATCCGCGGCATCCACTTCCAATTGCTTACTGACATGTTTGAGGACCATTTGCAGGCTGAGGCGCAGATCAAAATTGGAGGCGATGGTGCGGTCGATCTCGCTCAGGGAGGCGAGCTGCTGCAAGCGACGCCCGGCTTGTTCGCGGGACAGCAGGCGGCGGATGGCAGACGCAGCCTGATCACCGATGCTGCGGGCCAGGCGGATCTTCTCGGGTGTGAACGGCTCGCGCTTTTCCTCCCGCGCTTCACCCAGAATCAGCAAACCCAGTGCCCGGCTTGAGCCCTGCGACACATCCCCAACCCGCAGAGGTACCAGGCAAACCGATTGAGCGAAATCAAGCATGAGGGTTGCGTGCTCGGCGCTGCCGACTTCCGGATTGCCGGCCTGGAGGATAAACGGTTCATTCTTCTCCAGAACGCGTTGACAAACGGGCAGGGATGTGATCGGTTGCCGGTCGCCAATTCTAAAATCATGTTCCAATGTCCGTACCGGATAAACTGCCCGTGGCACCAGTTCACCCTCTTCCAGCAGCGCGATGCAGGCAAAGGTGGTGTGAACATTCTCTATCACTTGGCGATTTACGAGCTCGATCACACTCTCGAGATCGCTGGCATCTGAAAGATCGCGTGAAAGCTGATAAAGTGTCGCAAGCTCGTCGGTGCGGGACAGGATCTCTTCTTCCCTCTGCTTGCGCTTAGTGATGTCACGGACAACGCCATGCGTTCCCACAACCTTGCCTCCACTCTGCTTAACGCTGGCTACGACCTCGACAAACGCATGCGTTCCATCGGGGCAGATGATCTCGGTGGTCAGCTCCGCTTGGGGGAGCTCCCCCTCAACAACCTTTTTGAAGTACTTGCCAGCCTCATTCAACATGGGTGGAGCGATGAACTCTTGGAAGGTTCTGCCCAACATTTGATCAGGGTGATCGAAGCCATGAATTCTGGCGAGCGTCGGGTTGACAAAGGTCAGTGTCCCGGTATCATCGGTGACGAAAATTCCATCACTTATCTCCGTGACCAGACCACGATATTTTTCTTCGCTTTCGTGCATCGCCTCTTCGGTACGCTTGCGCTCGATTGCCACTGCCACCTGCGCACTAACCGATGTGAGGAAATCCTTGTCGCGCTCCGAGTAACAATCCGGGGCCTCGTAATTCTGGACCGCAATCACCCCGATCGTCTCGTGGGGCGTTTTGAGTGGCGCTCCCATCCAGATTGCCGGTTGGGTACCAATCAGTTCCGCTTCGCCGCGCATCACCAATTCCTCAAACTTTGCCTGGGTTAGCAGGAGCGACTCACCAGTCCGGAAGACATATGAGATCATGCTCTTTTCGAGTTTGGAGGGCGGCATGGCTGGATCGTACTTATCCACTGCATAAACTTCTTCGAACAAGCCGGTGTCCTTATTCTTGAAAACGACGAAGAAATTCTCGGTGTAAATCACTTTGGAGAGCGATTGACGGATCAGTTCGAGAAGTTCATTAAGACTCTCGGTTGAGGCAACCCCCTGCATGATTTCCAAGAGGCTCTGACGCTCGGATTCCGTCCGCCTGCGCTCGGTGATGTCGCGCACCGTGCCCCGGCCACCCAATGATCGACCGTCCTCGACAATGGTCTGAGGCACAATTTCAATATAGCCGTTCGCACCATCCTGGCGAACTACCTCGGTCGTGATCAAGCCGGAATCTTTTCCCGCCTCCATGGCAGCCTGAAATTGCTCACCGAGTCCAGCAGCTTTATCGGGTGGAACAAAATCCAGGAAACTGTGGCCGATGACTTCCTCGGGGTCCTCAAAGCCAAGTATGCAAGCCAGGGCGTGGTTGGCAAATGTTAGGGTACTGTGAAGATCACTTATATAAA
>Ga0187858_10002410_pt1 | contig 19249 bp, 15 predicted proteins | sample June2016WEW_8_15_FD_133015 | JGI IMG/M metagenome (GOLD analysis project Ga0187858, IMG submission 133015) | Peatland microbial communities from SPRUCE experiment site at the Marcell Experimental Forest, Minnesota, USA - June2016WEW_8_150 | ecosystem: Environmental > Terrestrial > Soil >...
AGCGGCGAAAGACTGGTTGTGAACGCGTGTGATAGGTTGAGCGATCGGGAGGACGATGCCGGAACTTCCTGAAGTCGAGACGGTAGCGCGGGGCCTGCAGCGGCAAATCGCGGGCCGGCGAATCTTGAGCATTATGCTCGGCAAAACGGATTTTATCGATAATCCGGGGGAGATTGAAAAGGAATTGCCGGGACGCACGATTGGCAGCGTCGTGCGTTACGGCAAATTTCTGCTGCTGCAGCTGACGCGGAAGGAAGATGCAGGAGAAACGGACCGCGAATCCGCGCTTCTAGTCCATCTTGGCATGACCGGCATGCTGAGGCCGCAGCCAGCGGGCGAGCCGCACGCGAAGCACACTCACGTGGTGGCGCTGCTAGACGATGGGCGCGAATTGCGCTACACCGACCCGCGGCGATTTGGCAGAATGGCGTATCTTGCGGGCGAATCGTTGCAGGAGGAGTTACGGCGATTCGGCGCTGATCCGCTGGAAGCGGGGCTGGAGGAATTCACGGCAAAAATCCGTGGAAAGCGCGCGAGAATCAAGGCGCTGCTGCTGGATCAGCGGGTTTTGCGTGGAGTGGGAAACATTTACGCCGATGAGAGTTTGTGGAAAGCGAGGATCCATCCACAGCGGCTGGGAGCGCGGTTGCGGCGGAAGCAGGTGAAAAAACTGCACCGCGCGCTGCAAGGCATCCTGGAGCGGGCGATTGTGATGCGGGGATCCTCGATCGCGGACTTTCTTGACGCGGAAGGCCAGCCGGGAGAATATCAGCGGCGTCATCGGGCGTATGGAAGAGAGGGGAAACGTTGCTTTCGCTGCAAGACGCGGATCAAACGCGTAATCGTGGCGGGGCGCAGCAGCTATTTTTGTCCGCGGTGCCAGAAGGCGCCACGGCGCGGGAAAAGCCGACGGAACGGGAAACAAGAACACGCGGCCAGGCGTGGGAAAATGGGATGAGAGCCAGATGTCGAGCACCGATTTGCCAATGAGAGGTTTAGGAAGTTGCTAAAATCTGAGAAAGATTTTCTTCAGGGGCTAAAGCCCATTCGTTTTAAGGACTTTGCGCCGGGGCTGAAGCCCCGGCCTCCTAAAGAATGAAGATTTTTTCAGCAGCCCATTAGGGGGATAGAGATGAGGATGAAGCGGAAGACGTTGGTTGTGGTGGGACTGTTGCTGGTGCTGGCCGGGATGCGGGTGTGGACGGCGCGGGCGGCGGGGGACGACGCGAGTCCTTTGGCGGCGACGGACCAGCAAATCCTAAGCGAAATCCGGGACCACAGCGAAGTGATGGACAACCTGGAGTACCTGTCTGACCGCATCGGACCGAGGTTGACGGGCACGCCACAACTGAAGCAGGCGAACGATTGGACCGTGGAGATGTTCCAGAAGTATGGGTTGACGAACGTCCACCTGGAGGCGTACTCGATTCCGCACGCCTGGGTGCGCGGGACAGCGACGGCGCGGATCGTGGCGCCGACGGAGCATCCGCTGACGATTGCTTCCGCGGCATGGGCGCCGAACACGAAAGGCACAGTGCACGGCCCCGTGGTGTATTTCGATGCAAAGAAGCCGGAGGATTACGCGAAATTCAAGGGGAAGCTGAGGGGAGCGATTGTAATTGCGCAGGAGCCCCGTCCGCTTTCTCCGCCGAAACCGATTGACCGGAACGCGGAAATCTATCACCCGATGGAGGAACCACCCGCGCCGGCGGGGCAGCCGGTGGCAGCCGACCCGTATGAAAAATACCTGGCTAACATGCGCGCGCAGATGAAGTTCCTGATGGAGGAAGGAGCCGTGGCAGTGCTACGAGATTCCGGGAAGCCGCACGGGCTGCTGAACATGTCGGACGCCACCACCGTGCCATTCGAACTGGGGCCACTGCCCTCGGCTTTTGTCACCGGGGAAGGCTACCGGATGATTTTCCGGATGCTCAAGAAAGGTCCGGTGGAGGTAGAACTGGATATCAAGAACACGGTGAGTAAGAAACCGGTGGAGGTTTACAACACGGTTGCGGAATTGAAAGGGACAGAGAAGCCGGACGAAGTGGTAATCCTTGGCGGGCACCTGGATTCCTGGGATTTGGGAACGGGGACGACGGACGACGGAACGGGGACGATGGTGGTGCTGGAAGCGGCGCGCGCGCTGTCAAAGCTTAATGTGAAGCCGAAGCGGACCATCCGGTTTGTGTTGTTCACGGGCGAGGAGCAAGGACTGATCGGGTCGAAAGAATACGTGAAGGCGCACAAGAACGAGCTGGACAAGATTTCGGCGGCGCTGATTCACGACAGCGGAACGGGGCGGGTGCTGGCGCTGGGGCTGCATGATAATTATCAGGCGCGCGAAACTGTGGATCAGGAGATTGCGCCGTTGCACGAGTTGAAGCTACTGGAAACGACCATGGCGCGGCAGTACGGCATGGACAGCTTGTCGTTTGACGAGGTAGGAGTGCCGGGATTCTGGTGCGCACAGGACATTGCCGAATACCCGAAGACGCATCACAGCCAGTCGGACACATTCGACAAAGCGTGGAAGGACGATCTGACCCAAGGAGCACAGGTGCTGGCCGCCTGGGCTTACAACACCGCGGAGTTGCCGGGAATGATGCCGCGGAGGCCCTTGCCGCCACCGGCTCCGGCAGAAGCGGCGAAGACGGATACTCCTAAGGAAGAAACAGCGAAGCTCGATCCGACCGTGGAGATGGACAAAAAGATCGTGGAACAGGTGAAAACGGACAAGGAACAACTCAAGTCCGATTTGACCTATTTGACTTCGCAGATCGGGCCGAGACTTACAGGATCGCCGCAATTGGACCGCGCAAATCATTGGACGGAAGAGCAATTCCGGGGGCTGGGGCTCGCGAATGTGCACTTGGAACCCTGGAGCATCGCGAACTCGTGGACACGGGGACCGACAAGCGGGCGGGTGACTTCGCCAACATTACACGAGTTGACGATGGCGACGTTCGGCTGGTCGCCGAGCACGAACGGAACGGTGAAGGGTGAATTGGTTGTGATTGACGCGGAAAGACCGGAGGACCTGGAGAAATACAAGGGAAAGCTGGGCGGGAAGATCGTACTGCTGGGAAAGCCGCGCGAAATGGAGCCGCCCCTTGACCCGATGCTGACGCCATGGGGGGAAGGGACTCTGCCATTGATGCACGCGAAACAAGACACGCCGGTGGATTTCCGGACGGCTATGGCGACGCGGAGGGCGGGGCTTAAGTTGCTTCAGGATGAAAAGGCCCTGGCGCTACTGTTTGGTTCGGAGAAGATGTACGGGCTGCTGAACATGACGACGCTCAGCCGGGATTACCAGGCGGGGGCTTTGCCGGCGGCGTTTCTGGCGCGCGAGGACTATTTGCTGCTGTGGCAGTTGCAGGAAGCAGGGCCCGTGCAGGTGGAAGTGAACATCCAGGGCACGCTGAGCGGCAAACCGGTGGAGGTTTACAACACGGTGGCGGAAATCCGCGGGACAGAAAAGCCGGACGAGATGGTGATCCTGGGCGCGCATCTGGACTCGTGGGATTTGGGAACGGGAGCAACGGACGACGGGACGGGTTCCGCAGCGGTGATGGAAGCGGCGCGCGCTTTGCAGAAGCTGGGGGTGAAACCGAAGCGCACGATCCGGTTTGTGCTGTTCACGGGCGAGGAGCAGGGCTTGAACGGCTCCCGGGCCTATGTGGCGGCGCACAAGGAGGAACTCCCGAAGGTTTCCGGGATGTTGGTGCACGACACGGGCACAGGTAAGGTGCTCACGATCGGATTGATGGGAAATTACAACGTGAGGGAGACGATTGACCGCGTAATGTATCCCCTGGCGGAAACCGCCGGAATCATGGAACCCACACTGCGCAGCGAGGGAGGACAAGACCACGTGCCGTTTGACGAGGCGGGCGTGCCGGGCTTCTGGTGCGTGCAGGATCCGGCGGACTACGAGAAGACGCACCACTCGCAGGCGGATACGCTGGACCGCGTGAAATGGGATGAATTGACGCAAGGCGCGGAGGTACTGGCCGTATTTGGCTACAACGTGGCGCAATTGCCGGAGTTGCTGCCGAGGAGGCCGGCGAAGAAGTAAGAGACACGGGGTAGGGCTGGAAACCGAGTTGACGGGGGTGCAGCAGTGCTGCACCCCTACGGGAAAAACATGCGCATGGTGGTGCAGAGGGTGAGCCGGGCGAAAGTGACGGTAGAAGGACGCGTCACCGGAGAAATTGGTGCGGGGCTGATGATCCTGCTGGGGGTGGGCAAGGAAGACACTCCGGGCGTCGCGGCGGCAATGGCAGAAAAGGCGAGCAACCTGCGAATCTTCGAGGATGAGCAGGGGAAAATGAACCGTTCGCTGGTGGACGTGAAAGGCGAGGCGCTGGTGGTGTCGCAATTCACGCTTTACGGCGACGCGCGGGGACAACGGCGGCCAAGCTTCATCTCAGCGGCGCCGCCGGAGCAGGCGAAGAAATTGTATGAAGAGTTTTGCGAAGCTTTGCGCGGCCTGGGTGTGAAAGTGGGGACAGGCATCTTTCAGGCGATGATGTCGGTGGAGCTGGTGAATGAAGGACCGGTCACAATCCTCATCGATTCGGACAAGACGTTCTAGCCGGAGGGGGAAATTGGTCCAGGCAGAGGCGAAGTGGACGGCCGCAAAAGCCGTTGCGACATTGAAACGCCTGGGCGAGAAGAAAAACGTCGCAGGCATGGCGCGATTCGGCATACGAGCAAATAAAGTTTTAGGTGTATCCAAGCCAAAACTGGATGAGCTGGCCAAGAAAATTGGGAAGAATCACGAACTGGGGATGGAATTGTGGCGCACAGGGATTCACGACGCGCGGCTTCTGGGAGTTCTGATTTCGGAGGCGGAGCAGGTCAGCGCAAAGCAGATGGACTGCTGGGTAAGGGATTTTGACAACTGGGACGTTTGCGACGGCAGTTGTTGCCACCTGTTTGTATTTGCGGCGCCGGCCTGGAAGAAGGCGTTCGAGTGGACGCGGAGGAAGAAAGAGTTTGAGAAGCGCGCGGGATTCGCGCTGGCTGCATTTCTGGCGGTGCACGACAGGCGGGCAGCCGATGCGATCTACCTGAAGTTTCTGAAGACGATCGAACGCGAAGCCTGGGACGACCGGAACTTCGTGCGCAAGGCCGTGAACTGGGCTTTGCGCAACATCGGGAAGCGGAACCTGCGGTTGAACCGCGCGGCGATTTCGAGCGCGGAGCGGATTCGCCGGCAAGACACGCGGGCGGCGCGGTGGATTGCGGCGGATGCTCTGAGGGAGTTGCGGAGTGAAGCGGTGCAGAGGCGATTGCGCCGCAAGGCCGCGTGAAGAACGATGTCGCGAAAAGAGACTACCGTGAAGATCCGGCGGGCGCGGCAATCTGACGGGCCGCACATCGCGGAGTTGTCTGGCCAACTCGGCTATCCCACCACGGCGCGCGCCATGGCCGGGCGGCTGAAGTTGGCGCTACGGCAGAAGAACGGGGCGTGCTTCGTGGCGGAGACGAAAGAGAACGGCGTCGTGGGCTGGGCGCATGTGAGCGTCACGCCGCTGCTGGAAGTGGAGCGGCGCGCCGAGTTGAATGGCCTGGTGGTGGACGAAAAGGTCCGCAGCCAGGGAGCGGGTTGGGGCCTGCTGCAGGCGGCGGAAGAGTGGGCGCGGAAGAGGCGCTGCAAGGGGATGTCCGTGAGGTCGAACGTGCTCCGGGATCGCGCGCACGGATTTTACGAGCGGCACGGGTATGAGCATTACAAGACGCAGAAAGCGTTCCGGAAAAAGCTTTAGGCTGAGCGCCGCAGCTGCGGAGCCTGTCTGAGAACTGAGGAAGCCGGACCTCAGCGGCTAAAGCCGGGTTGAATTTTCGCCGTTTACGGCACGACTAAAGAGGTTGCGGAAGAACCCGAAAAAGGCTTGCTTCAGGGGCTAAAGCCCATTGGATTTAGGAGCATTGCGCCGGGGCTGAAGCCCCAGCCTCCTAAAGAAAAGGCTCTTTCCGCAAGCGGCGAAGTCGGGCCCTCCCAAGCCATCATATCGGCACAAATCTAGCAACCCGCAATTCTCGCTGGCAATACCTCGCGGAAAATCTCTGTTGAACGCCCGCCGCCTTCCAAAACGAATTCCGGGCGAAGACGGGTAGCGTTCAAGCCACGGCCGGGAGAGAGAACGGCTGGAAAGATATATCGTGATACGATAGAATGAAGTCATGGGTGAGAAGATTACAGACGGGGAATACCGAGCGCTGGCGGAGCTGCGCTACCGGATACGGCGTTTCTTGCAGGAAGGCGACGCGACGGCGCTCCAGGCGGGCCTCGAGCCGCAGCAGTACCTATTGCTGCTGGCGATCCGGGGCATGCCCGATGGGCAGGAAGCCACAATCCGGCCGCTGGCGGAGCGCCTTTCGCTTCGCCATCACAGCACGGTGGAATTGATTGACCGCATGGAAGCGCGAGGCTACGTGCGGCGGACGCGAGGCCGTGAAGACCGGCGGCAAGTGCTGGTGTCGCTGCAACCGCGCGGGGAGAAACTGCTGGAGCAAGTAGTGGAGCAGCGCATCATCGAGCTGCGATCGAATGGCCGGGCCTTGGTGGAGGCCATTGATGCGCTGCTGGAGCGCAAGCGAGGAGGGCGGAAACGGCAAAGGGCGAGGAAATCACCCAGGCACAATTGAGGGCCAAGATGCCGAGGGCGGTTTGAGGAGCTTCTGGCTTGTTGAGCGACTGAGACGAGCGCAGAGATCAGAAGCCGCCGCCACCGCCACCGCCGAAGCCGCCACCCGAGAAACCACCACCGCCGCCGAAGCCGGAGCCTCCCGAACTGCGCGGTGCGGAGGCCATCGCGGTACCAGCGAGCGAAGACATCGAATTCAAGCTACTGACAAACATGTAAGGGTAAAAGCCCGGGCCGAAGTTGCCCTGGTACCACTGCGGCGGCTGGGTGTAGATGTTTTTGAACGCGTTGCTCCAGTTTTTTTCGACGCCAAGCGCCATGGCAAAGGGCAAAAACTTCTCAAACATTTCCGGCGTTTTGATCGCGCGATTGAAGCGGTCAGCCTCAACATGGTTCAGGAAATCCTCGAAACCCAGAACGCCCTCGAGAGCGCGAGCGCCAGTTTGTGTGTGCGCAGGCATGAACCAGCCAAAGCCACAGATAATGGCGCCGGTGAGAATGCCGGCGACGATGAATGACAGCGGGGCCATGCCCATATTGCGGGCGATGACGGTGCCGCCCCAGACGAGGATCACGCCAGCGACGACGCCAAAACCAAGATAGCCGGAACGAACGCTGTCTGGGCGGCGGTTGTAGTAACCGTGGCCGACAAGGGAGTCGAAGAGGTCGTTCCGAATGCCGGGCAGGCTGGTGTAGAAGCGATTGTGCAGCTCGGAAAGAGAGACGGAATCGCCGGCATTACCGCCGGAGAAAAGGCCGCTGAGAAGCGACTGCTCGTGAGGCTGCAAGGTGTTCCACTCGGCTTGGGATTTCTTCAGGTGGAAGACGTACTCCTTGCTGTGGGTCAGGCCGAGCAAGTGGTCCTTCTGCTGCTCTTCGATGACCAGATAGCCGCGCACGGCGAGATCGACGATGGAGGCGGTGATGTCCCGCAGATCCACGGAATTATCAACCAGCGTGCCGACTTCGCCCGGAGTGAGCTTGTCGGGAGGTTCATATTGCGCGGCGATGGGCCGGAGGCGCGGATCGCGCCCCTTGGTCCACCACAACCAGAACATCAGGAAGAAGGCAGCGATGGGCAGGAAGAGGGCCCAATTGCTGCGGAGATAAAGTAAAAGCCTGTCGGAGGCGGTGGGCTCGTGGACGGCGCCCTTGTCGAAAGCGACGGCGACGGTGAGGCCCTCGTGAATCCCCAGAGGCGCGATGGTGGTGACGTCCACGCCCGTGCCAGCAACTTCCGCGGCGGCCTCGCGCCCCTTGGAGCGGAAGGAGCCGGTGAAAACGTTGGCGCGAACGCCGGAGGCGCCGGGAGGAAGGACGATGTGCGCGCTGGTGGCGTCGATGGGGATGTCCCATTCATCGCCAGTCACATTCCAATAGAGCTCGTCGTAGTCGTCGAAGAAGCGCAAGGCGTCGCTGACGACATATTCGATGACAACGGTCTGCGTGGAATTGTCAGCGTCGGGAACGTAAATCTTGAGCTTGCGATTGTGGCCCACGCGGCTGGACTCGAATCTCAGTTTGTTGCCGTTGCCGTCGGTGATGCTCCGGACGTCCAGAAACAAGCTGTAGTTCAAGCCGCTCGGGCCGATGTATTCGACAGGGATGGTGCGGTAGACGCCGTGCCAGGGGCCACCCCTGAATTGGAAGGTGATATTTTCGGTGACGTCGACTTTTGAGTCTGGCGTGACCGTGATTTCCGAATCGAACTTCTGGATGCGAAGCTGCTTGCCCTGCGCAAGCAAATAAGAAGGGGAAAATACGAAGAGGAGCAAAGCGAGCGCGCAGAGCTTGCGGCGAGAGATAGCACGCATCATCATGTGTGAACTTTCTTGGCGCTCAGGCCGTGGGCGCGGCCGGGTTGCCGAAGCTGACTTTAGGCGCTTCGCGCTCGGCGGCGGAAGAGATTTCAAAGAACTCGCGCTGCTTGAAACCCAGCATTCCCGCGATGATGTTGGTGGGAAACTGCAGGATCTTCGTGTTGAGGTCGCGGACGACGGCGTTGTAGTAGCGCCGCGCGTTCTGGACGGTATCCTCGATCTGCGAGAGCGAATTCTGGAGCGAGGTGAAGCTTTCAACGGCGCGGAGCTGCGGGTAGGCCTCGGAGAGGGCGAAAAGGCTTTTCAGCGCGCCAGTTAGCATGTTTTCCGCCGCGGCCTTGTCGGCGGGGCCGGTGGCGGTCATGGCGCGGTTGCGCGCGTTAATGACCGCTTCAAAGGTGCCCTTTTCGTGGGCAGCATAACCCTTCACGGTTTCGACGAGATTGGGGATGAGATCGTAGCGGCGCTTGAGCTGCACATCGATGTCCGCCCAGGCGTCATCACAAGAGACCTTCAGCCGGACCAGGCTGTTGTACATGCCGATGCCGAAGATCACCAGGAGAACGAGGATTCCCAGAACGATGAGACCAGACATGGGTCAACCTCTTTTCGCAAGAGATGGCAAAGCGGAAACAGCTTCACTATAAGGGCGGGAGGAGCTGGAGTAAAGGAAAGTTGCAGCGGGGAAGTGCCAAAAGAAAAGCAGAATTAACGCGCTGTTCATGGAGCGAAGGGATTTGCGCGCGGACGGCAACCGCTGCAGGGTACCGCTGGCATATCGTTAGCAATTAATATATGCTCAGGCTGGAACGTCCCTCCGGGTCAAAGCATGCTCTTCAAGACAGTCAGCGCGTCGGTGTACGGGATTGATGCCTACCTCGTGGAAGTCGAGGTGGACGTGGGCTCGGCGCGCATGCAGGACTTCAACGTCGTGGGCCTGCCGGACAACGCGGTGAAGGAGAGCCGCGAGCGCATCAAGTCCGCGCTGCGGAATTGCGGGTACGAGTTTCCCTACGGCCAGGGGGTAACCATCAACCTGGCGCCGGCGGACCTGCGGAAGGAAGGATCGGCGTTTGATTTGCCGATGGCGCTGGGGCTGGCGGGCTGCCAGGGACAATTCTTCGGAAAAATACTGGACAAGATGATGTTCCTGGGCGAGTTGTCGCTGGATGGCAGTGTGCGCTCGGTGCGGGGAGCACTCTCCGCGGCGATTACAGCTCGGGACAACGGGATGACGGCGGTGGCGGTGCCGGAAACGAACGCGCGGGAAGCGGCTGTGGTGGACGGTATCGATGTGTACGCCCTGAAGTCGCTCCCGCAAGCCGTGGACCTGGTGAACTCGCCGGAGTCGTTCAAGGCCGTAAAGGTGGATGCGCGGCTAATGTTGAGCGAGGCGGCGCAGTATCCCGTGGACTTGCGCGATGTGCACGGGCAGCAGGCAGCCAAGCGGGCGCTGGAAGTAGCGTGCGCAGGAGGCCACAACATTTTGTTCATTGGGCCGCCGGGCGCGGGGAAGACGATGCTGGCCAAGCGTATACCGACGATCCTGCCGCCGATGACGCTGGAAGAAGCAATCGAGACGACGCGGATTCATAGCGTTGCAGGAACGCTGGAAAACAGCCAGGGGCTGATCGGGACGCGGCCATTCCGTTCGCCGCATCACACGATCAGCGATGCGGGATTGATCGGTGGCGGCGCGATACCGCGGCCTGGGGAAGTATCGCTGGGGCACAATGGGGTGCTGTTCCTGGACGAGCTGCCGGAGTTCCAGCGCAATGTCTTGGAGGTAATGCGACAACCGCTGGAAGACGGCTCGGTAACGATCGCGCGCGCGGCGATATCGGTGACGTTTCCCTCGCGGTTCATGCTGGCGGCGGCGATGAATCCGTGCCCTTGCGGGTATTTTGGGGATCCTACGCGGGATTGCCACTGCACCCCGCCGATGATCCAGCGCTACGTCTCGAAGATTTCCGGGCCGCTGCTGGACCGCATTGACATTCACATCGAGGTGCCCGCGGTGAAGTACAAGGAGTTGCGGGCGCCATCGTCTTCGGAGGATTCCGCCACAGTGCGTGCGCGGGTGATTGCCGCGGGGGTCCGGCAACTGGAAAGATTCAAGGGAGAGAAAAAGACGTATTGCAACGCGCAGATGGCGCCGAAGATGATCCGCAAGCACTGCGCGATAACGCCCGAGGGAGAAAAGCTGCTGGAGAATGCGGTAACCAAGCTGGGGCTTTCCGCGCGGGCGCACGACCGCATATTAAAGGTGTCGCGGACCATCGCGGACCTGGATGGGGCGGCGAATATCGAAGCAAAGCACCTCAGTGAGGCGATTCAATATCGCACGCTGGACCGCAGCTACTGGTCCTAACTTCTACGTGCTGGAGATTCTTCAGGAGGAAGAACTACAAACCCAGCCTGGCGAGAATTCTTCTTTATGACGTCCGTCGCACGTTCTCCAAAAACCTTCTGAATTTTGCCCGTGCTTGCATTCAATAAGTAGCCCCGAAACAAAGAGGCCTCTGCGCAGTCCCCGGTTGGGTAGACCTCCAGGACCAGAAAGAGCTGCTTCGAATCTTGAGTCCACCCGAGAGCGAATTCATTGTTCATCCCTCGTTCTGGGCAGAAGTGCTTGTTCTTGAAATGCGCATAAGCACTTTGAGGAGCACTCAATTCAGTGACGGTGCCGTGTTCAAATTGAAAGATGCGAAGACGGAATATGCCGATTGCTCCTCCGTTACTCCACCTGATGAAGAATTGAGTGGAATCAGGCGACCATCCGATTTCGATATTGCCCGACAGGTCTTCTGCTGAGATTTCTGTCACACTATGAGAGCCTTGAAATACCGCGAACTTTCCCCCTTTTGTCATGCGGATGGATTTTGCTCCGTCAGGGGAAAAAACTCTAGCCTTGGGCTTTCCGAAGTCATCCAGATCAAAGGTTCTTGAACTTACGGCATAAGAATTTGGGGAGGTCTGGGGCTGGTGTGCTGAGAGAAATAAAGGCAAATATAGCAGAGCCAAGAAGAGGAAAATCACGCAAGAGATTTGCCACAAAGGAAGCGTGGGTTGTGCGATTCGAAGGTTCACGGGGTCTTCATCCAGTTCTCCGCCGCAAGATCACTATAGCTGTAATCCCCCAAAGGCTCCATTGACTTGGGTTTAGGCGGTGTGTTACGAGTAAGTACGCTTTTCTTTTGCGCAGAAAGCGGCCGCAGAACCGACCGGGAATGGCGCCAGACACTAAACACCTGGAAGTCACCTTAGACACCCACGTCGAGAGCGTGAATCTCGCAGAGGAAATGTGTCTGCGGGTGGCGGAAGCGGCGGGCTTCGCCGAGGATGAATGTTACCGGATCGGGATGTCCGTGCGGGAAGGCGTCATCAACGCCTTTCACTATGGGAACCAGGAAAAGCCCGACAAGAAGATACATTTGGGGATCGACCTCACCGGCGAGAAGATGGTCATCCACGTGACGGATGAAGGAAAAGGTTTCCGGCTGGCCGATGTGCCGGACCCGCTGTTGGAGGAGAATCTGCTGAGCACGTCGGGGCGCGGGATATTTTTGATGCGCTCCTTCATGGATGAGTTTGACGTCGTGCCGGGATGCACGGGCGGCGCCGAGATTATCATGTCAAAGAAGCTGCCGCTGCCGAAAAGCGCATCGGGCAACGGCAATCTCAGGCCGTCAAATTCGGATGCGACACCACATCAGGAAGCGTAGGACCGTTTATGCCAGCTTTGTATGCCACCACGCGTGAAGTTGGGGTCATTACCCTTGTGGACCTCAGCGGGCGCATCGCGCTGGGCGAGGGCAGCGCGCTGCTCCGCAAGACCATTCGCGATCTGCTTGACGGCGGGAACAACAAAATCCTGCTGAATCTGGGCGATGTCAACTACATCGATAGTTCGGGCATCGGCGAGCTTGTCAGCGGGTTTACCGCGGTGCGCAGCCGCGGGGGAGAGTTGAAGTTGCTGCATTTGACAAAGAAGGTGCACGACCTCTTGCAGATCACCAAGCTGTTCACCGTGTTTGATGTTTACACGGACGAAGCGACGGCGGTTCGGAGCTTTCAGTAATATCGTTCGCCCACTGGGAGATCTCCCCCTAAGTTGGTCCTAGAACCAGATGCGTCAAATTCAGCAGAGTCCGGAAATTCACTCAACCGTAATGCGAATAGTGGGAAATTCCCACAGAACAAGCTGCGGTAATTCTTTTCCTGCCCTTCAACCATTGGCAATTCATTCACTTACAATGGGCCACTCCCTGGTGACGACAGGGAGAGACCAGGCCGCCCGTGCACCGCTGGACCGTGACGTGCAACTGTTCACCGTTATACTCGTGTATTGTCGGCAGTACTAGACCCTCCCGGTCAAGTTTCCTCTGCCGACTCACTTTCCCATGGCGGCATTCCGGTACCACGCCGTCGGCACCATTTGGGGGGATCGCAAGTGGCTCTCTTCGTTGGCTTGGATGTCGGAAGTGTCAGCGCCAAACTGGCAGCGGTGTGGGTACCGGGCGGTCCTGCCAGCGGAACGCCAGCCCACGGAAACGGGCATTTTCTCAGGGCCGGCCACGGAGCGGAGCAACGCTGCGGTGCGCCTGTACTGCTCTCGGGATACCGCCGTACGTACGGAAATCCCATCCAAACGGTCAAAGATCTTCTCGCCGAATTTCAAGCGTTGCTGCCGCACGAGGAAATTCGCGGCATGCGTGTGACAGGTTCCGGCGGGCGCCTTGTGGCGGAAGCCTTAGACGCCGGCACCGAAAACGAATTCAAGGCCATTGCTTGTGCGGTTGGCCAACTCTATCCAGACGTGCGCACGGTGTTCGAGATTGGCGGCGAAAGCTCAAAATACCTGCGGCTGGCCGAAGACGGCAACCCGCAGCAAGCTACGGGATCCAATACGCACACGTACGCGACAGGTATTACGGACTATTCGACCAGCGGTGAATGCGCGGCGGGAACCGGGTCGTTTCTGGACCAGCAGGCTTCGCGGCTGAAGTATCGTGTGGAAGAGATAGGAGATGTGGTCGCGCAGGCGAAGTGTGCGGCGCGCATCGCGGGGCGCTGCTCCGTTTTCGCGAAGACCGACATGATTCACGCGCAACAGAAAGGTTACTCGACGGAGGAGGTGCTGAAGGGACTGTGCGAGGCGGTGTCGCGCAATTTCAAGAGCAACATCGTCCGGGGAAGGGCGGTAAAGCCGCGGGTCGCGCTGATTGGAGCGGTGTCGCAAAATCGCGGCGTGGTGCAGGCGCTTGCAGAAGCGTTTCGTTTGGGGCCGGAAGGCCTGTTCGTGCCGGAAGAATACGCCTGGATAGGCGCACTGGGTTGCGCGCTGCTGGAGCGCAGCCAGAAAGACACGCCTGCGCTCAAGAAAAGCAATGGCCACTTCCAGCCGCATTTGCAGCTTGCCGGGGAAAAGGAACGCGACCTTCCGCCGTTGTCTCTTGCGAACGTGCTCTTGCTGCGCGATCATCCCGAAGCTTCACGCACGGAAACCCTTCCGAAAGACGGCGAGCAGATTTCCGCGTTCCTGGGAATCGATGTGGGCTCGGTCAGCACCAATCTGGCACTGCTCGATGAAGGAGGGCGCTTGCTGCACGGCATCTACCTGCGAACGTCTGGGCGCCCGATTGAAGTGGTCCAGGAAGGCTTGCAGGAAATCGATCGCCTATTCCGTGGCCGGATTGTGGTGCGGGGCGTGGGCACCACGGGTTCGGGGCGCGAACTCATCGGCGAGCTGGTTGGCGCGGACACGGTCAACGATGAAATAACCGCGCACAAAACAGGCGCGATCTACGTGCACGAGAAACTCGTGAAGAACCGCGCCAGCTCAGCGTTGGAAGAAGGTGAGGAGCCGGGCGAGGTCGACACGATCTTCGAGATTGGCGGGCAGGATTCCAAATTCATTTCCATTGACCATGGCGTGGTTGTGGATTTCGCCATGAACGAAGCCTGTGCCGCGGGCACGGGCTCCTTCCTTGAAGAACAAGCCGAACGCATGGACATCCAGATCAAGGATGAATTCGCGGAGAAGGCCATGGCTTCGACAGCCCCGGCGCGTCTCGGCGAGCGCTGCACCGTGTTCATGGAGCGCGACGTCACCGGTTGGATGTCGCGCGGCAGCCGGGTGGGCGATCTTGCGGCGGGCCTGGCTTATTCGGTGGCCATGAACTATCTGAACCGCGTTGTCCGTGACCGCAAGATCGGCAAGGTGATCTATTTTCAGGGAGGCACGGCGTACAACGACGCGGTGGCGGCGGCATTTTCGCAGCTGCTGGGGAAACGCATCATCGTGCCGCCGCACAACGGGATTATCGGGGCCATCGGCATGGCCCTGATCGCGCAGCAGGTGATACGCGCGAAGGAGCGCGTGCGAGAAGGTCTGGAAGTCGGAGCTTTCGCGGCGGCGGCAGCATCGGCAGGCGCTTCCGTGGGTACACTGACGTTGACGAAGCGCCCCGCGTCGATTTCGACGTTTCGTGGATTCGATTTGAACCGCGCCAGCTTTGAGACGCGCGAGTTTGTGTGCAAAGCCTGCTCCAACTATTGCGACATGAAAGAGATCACCGTCGAGGGGCGCAAAACCTACTGGGGCGACAAGTGCTCCGACAAATTCCGCAAGCGCGCGCGCACCGAACGGCGGCCGGTGATTGACGACTTGATGGCGCTATACGACCGGCTGCTGCGCGAGGACTATCGCGAACCGGCGGCTGGCGAGACCACTGGCAGACCCCGCGTGGGCGTTCCGCAAGCGATGTATTTCCACGACCGCTTTCCTTTCTGGCAAGCCTACCTTAAGGGGATTGGCCTCGAAGTGGTGCTTTCCGGCGTGACGGATTCGCGCATTGCCACGCGCGGCGCGGAGCTCAGCATTGCGGAACCGTGTTTCCCGGTGCAGATCGCGCACGGGCACGTGCATGCCCTGCTGCACGGCACGCAGGAGCGCCCTGCGGTGGATTTTGTACTCCTGCCGAATGTGATGGACATGGAGGCGCCGGAATCCTCAGTCGCTTCGCACCTCTGCCCCTGGAACCAGACGCTGCCCTATGTGGTGCGTTCTGCGCCGGAATTCGAGGCGTTTGCCGACCAGTTCCTTGCACCCACCCTCCATTTTCGAGCCGGCCGCAAACACGTGAAACGCCAGCTCGCGCAATGCTTCGAGCGGCTCGGTGTCAGCCGCCGGCAGAGCGACGATGCAGCGGAAGCGGCATACGTCGCGCAGACCCGCTTCAGCGAGCGCCTGATCGAAGAGGGACATCAGGCGTGCGCCACGCTGCGCGCCACAGGCGAGCCCGCGGTGCTGCTGATCGGCCGCGCCTACAACATGTATGACCGCAACGGAAATTGCGATATCCCAAGGAAATTGCGGGACCTCTACGGCGTGAATGTCCTGCCACTCGATTTTCTGCCGCTGGATGAGCGCGCCGCGGACGATCTACACCCCAACATGTTCTGGCATTCGGGACGGCGGATTCTCGAAGCGGGGCGGTTCGCCAACGAGCATCCGAACATGCACATTATCTACATCACGAATTTCAAATGCGGGCCGGACTCCTTTATCAAACACTATTTGAGGGATGTGGCGGGAGTTCCGTTCCTGGTGCTTCAGTTTGACGGCCACGGCAACGACGCCGGCTACTTGACGCGATGCGAAGCGTATCTCGACAGCAAGGGGCTGCTGCGATGCACGAACACCCAGTAGACAATTCACGAACGATTCCGCGCTCGCATCCGCTCTACGGAAAGAAGACTTATGTGCCGCGGATGGTGGAGGGCAGCGCGCGGGCGCTGGCAGCCGTGCTGCGCTCGTTGGGCGTCGATGCGGAAGTCACTCCACATTCGAACACACGGACGCTGGATCTCGGAGGGAAATTCTCAAGCGGGGACGAATGCTATCCGCTGAAGGTGACGATGGGCGATTTCCTGCAGATTGCGGAACAACCTGGGTTTGATGCGAAAAGAACGGCGTTCTTCATGGCCACAGGGCACGGGCCGTGCCGCTTCGGGCAGTATGCCCCGTATCTGAAAGGCATCCTGTCGCAACTTGGGTATAACGAAGTGATGATCTTTCAGCCCAGCACGGAGAAAGGTTACAGCGACTTCGGAGAAGCATCGACTCTGTTTACGCGTGGGGCGTGGCGGGCCATTGTCGCGGCCGACATTTTGCTGAAGCTCCTGCTGAAGTCACGGCCGTATGAAGTCACTGCAGGCTCGACCGATGCCGCTTACGAAGAAAGTGTTCGGGACCTGTGCAATGTTCTGGAAGTTTGTTACGCGAAGTATGACAAGCAGATGGCCGCGCTTTGCGAGTGCCTAATGGAGGCACGCAAACGATTCCGCAAATTGCCCGTGCAATTTGACGGCGGCAAGCCGTTAATAGGCGTGGTTGGCGAGATCTTTTGCCGCTTGAATGAATTCAGCAACAACGAACTGGTCCGGCGGCTAGAATCTGCTGGTGCGGAAGTGTGGATGAACGACGTTGCCGAGTGGATCTGGTATACGAACGCAGACCAGCACCGGCGATTGCAGGTTTTTGGCCAGCGTTTTTCCATGGAAGCGGCCGGTGCATACATCCGCAATTACATCCAGCGCAAGGACGAGCACGCTTTGCTGGCGATGTTCAGGGAAGATTTCCGCGGCTATGAAGAGCCACATGAAATCCAGGTGGTGCTCGATGGCGCGGAACCCTACTTGCCGGCCCTGGGCGTAAATGGCGAAATGGTTGTGAACGCCGGCAAGGCCGTCTATTTCGCGCACAAGGGTCTGGATGGCGTCATTGATATCAGCCCGTTCACCTGTATGAATGGAATTGTTGGCGAAGCGGTCTATCCGCGCATCAGCCGCGACCACGCCGGCATCCCCATCCGCAATTTCTACTTTGACGGGACCAACTCCGACCTCGACCGCGACATCGGCATCTTCCTCGAACTCGCTCGCTCCTACCAGCGCCGCAAACCCTGGCGCCGGGAACTGCCCGCGATCGCCAAAGCTGCAACCCCCTGAATCTTGCGTCGCGCCCTTCAAACCGATCGTCCGTCTGAGGCACAATCGAGGGCATGGCATCTGTTGCGGATACTGCCTGGATCACCAAACGCGCCAAGGGATTGGGATTCGATCTTTGCGGCGTGGTGCGTGTGGAGACGTTTTCCGAATTGGCGCATTTCGCGGAATGGCTCGCCCGCGGCTACGCCGGGGAGATGCGCTACCTGGAAGATCCGCGCCGGCGGAACCCTGCTCTCGTTCAGGAAAACGCGCGAAGCGCGGTTGTTTGTGCGCTGAATTACAACACCGACCTTCCCTATTCTGTGGACGCCGCCGCCGCTAGCAGCAGCAAGCCGCGCGGATGGATATCGCGATATGCCTGGGGGTGTGACTATCACGAAGTGCTTTGGGAAAAGCTCAACGAATTGTCCGCTTCTCTCCGGGAAAGATTTCCAGAGCCGTTTGCCGCGCGCGCCTATGCCGACACCGGACCGGTGGCCGAACGTATATTCGCTAAATATGCGGGGCTGGGCTGGCTGGGCAAGAATACGCTGCTGCTGAATGAATCGCTGGGCTCGTGGTTTTTCCTTGGCGTGATTCTGACTTCCCTGGACTTGACGCCGTCGCTGACACCGGCGGAAGCGCCCCCTGCCGATCTTTGCGGGAACTGCCGACAATGTCTGGACGCCTGCCCCACGGGAGCGCTGGTAGAACCGTACGTGCTGGATGCGCGGCGTTGCATTTCCTATCTGACCATCGAATTGCGGGGGAAGATCCCGGAAGAATTTCGCGAAGCAATGGGCAGGCACGTGTACGGTTGTGATATTTGCCAGGATGTTTGCCCATTCAACCGCAAGGCGCCCGTGACGCATTTGGCGGAATTCCAGCCGCGCGGGGGAGGCGGAGAAACGCCTGCGCATGTACGAAATGGCGCGGAGGCAGTAGCGCACGGGGAATGTGGGCGTCCCGGGTTTCCATTCGTGGGCGAGTCGCTTTTCGAGCCGCGTCTGGAATGGCTTGCGGGAATGAGCGAGGAGGAATTTCGCGAAGCCTTCCGCGGGAGCACCATGAAACGCACGAAGTGGAATGGACTGGTGCGCAATGCCTGCATTGCGTTGGGCAACACCAGGCTTGCGCCGGATGCTCCCGAACGGGGGCGCATCCTTGCGCTCTTGCAGCGGCTGGCGGGGTCATCAGAACCCGCGATCGCGGAATCTGCCCGATTGGCCTTGAGGCGCATCCAATAAGCTGCAATGCCAGGGTCGAGGTTCGGCCGGCGGGATCGCTCCGCCCGGTTGAGCCGAGACCTCTGGGGCGCTATAATCCCACGCGCAAGCCGAAGCGCCCACCGAAGCTGAGGAGTTTCCATGGATCGCCGCAAGTTTCTTGTGAGCAGTGGCATTGTCGGTGCTGGCCTGCTCGGGGCGGGCAAGGCGGCACCAGGTCTGTTGCAAGCGGAAACCAGGTCGGATTTCAATCCCAATCTGAATGTGGAGGACAAACCCGTGGCATTCACAGTGCCCCCTTTGCCGTACTCGTTTGACGCACTCGAACCTTACATTGACGCCAAGACGATGGAAATCCATCACGACAAGCATCACGGCGCCTATGTCACCAATCTGAACAAGGCGCTGGACGGTCATGCCGACCTGCAGTCCAAGTCCATCGATGACCTGCTCAAGGGCCTGGATAGCGTGCCGGAGAATATTCGCAATGCCGTCCGCAACAATGGCGGCGGCCACTGGAACCATTCGCTCTTCTGGCAATTGATGAAGAAGG
>Ga0187858_10002418_pt1 | contig 19207 bp, 14 predicted proteins | sample June2016WEW_8_15_FD_133015 | JGI IMG/M metagenome (GOLD analysis project Ga0187858, IMG submission 133015) | Peatland microbial communities from SPRUCE experiment site at the Marcell Experimental Forest, Minnesota, USA - June2016WEW_8_150 | ecosystem: Environmental > Terrestrial > Soil >...
CCAGTGCAGGTCATCTCGTTCCTCTTGGCTCATCGCGATTCGTTCCATCCTTCAACCTTGCGGTTGTCAAGAGGAACTTTCTACTTGGCTCAAAGCGGAACTTTCTATTTGGCCGCGACACAGAGAGGGTACGGCTTCAGCCGGCTGAAGCCGTGCCTGATACAATGCCCCCTGAAAGAGAGAAGCCTTGTGTACCCCTAGATTCATGCGAATTCACTAGGAATGGGGAGTTTCGCCATTTCTGCGTCGCACGCCCTATACGGGGCTAAGTCGCGCCGCGAGCGTTGGTATTATGGAGAATATGAATTTCTTGTATAAATTGCTGATAATCGCGCCAACCGCTTGTCTGCTGGCGCAGACCCCGCCGGCCCCGGCCCCGACGCCGACTCCAGCCGCGCCTCCGGCAGTCGCCCCGGCCGCCCCGAAGCTTGCTACGCCGGTTCCTCCCGGATTGCTCACGCCCCCACCCGCGCCGCCGAAGCCGGTGCAGGTGCCTCCCGACCGCGTGGTCCTCAAAGCGGGCTCGGTGACGCTCACGGCGGCGCAGTTCGACGAGATTATCAAGGGGCTTCCCGAGAGGTTCCAGGCGATGTACCGCGGCCCCGGCCGCAAGCAGTTTGCCGATACCCTGGTCCAGTTGTACATCCTGTCCGACGAAGGCAGGCGGCGCAAGCTGGATGAAACCCACGCCTATAAGGTCCAGTCCACGCTCAACGACGACAACGTGCTGGCCAGCATGATCAGGGATCAGGTCGTCGCGGAGGCCAAGGTCGACGAAGCCGACGCGCGAAAATACTACGACGAGCACAAGGATACCTACGAACAAGTTACCGCGCGCCACATCCTGATCCGCGCCAAAGGCTCGCCCAGACCGGTTAAGTCGGGAGCCAAGGAGTTGAGCGACGAAGAAGCCCTAGCCAAAGCCAACGATTTGCACAAACGCATCCTGGCCGGCGAGGACTTTGCCACCCTCGCCAAGGCGGAGTCGGACGATCCGGGAAGCGCCGACAATGGCGGATTGCTTCCTGCTTTTCCGCGCGGGCAGAACGTGCCGTCATTTGACCAAGTGGCTTTCAAGCTCAAGCCCGGTGAGGTGAGCGAGCCGGTGAAGAGTCAGTTCGGATACCACATCATCAAGGTCGAAGCGCATACCACGAAGACCTTCGAGGAAGTTCGCCCGCAAATCGAGAAGCTGCCGGTGCTGGTTCAGGCAAGAGTGAAGAAGGCCTTGGATGACATGACCAAGGGTGCGTTCTACGATCCGGAGTTCTTCGGTCCGCCGCAGCCGGCCGTCCCTCCCCAAGTTAGATTCACGGGCCCTCCGTCAACTAACCCGCCGGCTGCTCCGTCTGTTAACCCGCCGGCCACCACGCCAGCTCCGCCAGCCACTCCGCCGGCTCCGGTGAAGCCGTAGAGTGCGGACGCGGAGACTCGAGATCTCCTGCCCGCAGTGCGGTTCGGCGGAAGTGTCCTACACTTGCACGCCGAACTGCTGCTTCAATCACGTATGCGCCGCCTGCGGAACCACGTTTGAGCCGGTGACGCGGGCGACGGGACGCACGGTGGGCGGCATTGTGCCGCCCGATCCGCTCCCGGAGCCCGCCGACCCCACCGTGGCCTGCGCGCGCTGCGACTCCACCGAAGTTTATCTGACCGCCGAAAACGCCGCCGTGTGCGCCCAGTGCGGAGCCGTGCTCGAAGTGGAGCTGACCGAAGTCCATCCGGGGTAGAGTGGGGCAGGCGCTTTCGCCAGGCGCTTTCGCCTGCCAACCACACGCAGACCAGCGCTGATCAAGCAACAAGCAGGGAAGATCTCAGTGGTGAGACACAGTTGGCAGGCGGAGCGCCTGGCGGAGCGCCTGCCCCACAAAAAGCAGGTCGGGGACCTGCTCCACCTACGCCTTTTTGATCGCTTCGATCAGCGCGGGCACCACCTGGAACAGATCGCCCACTATCCCGTAGTCGGCGACCTCGAAAATCGGGGCATCGGCATCTTTGTTGATGGCGACCACGGTGCGCGCGCCCTTCATACCCACCAGGTGCTGGATGGCTCCGGAGATGCCGATGGCCATGTACATTTTCGGGGCAACGGTCTGACCGGAGCTGCCCACCTGGCGTTCCATGGGAAGCCAGCCCGCGTCGCAGATGGGCCGCGAGGCGGCCAGCTCGGCACCCAGCGCCGCGGCGAGCTTTTCGATCAGCGGAATGTTCTCGGCGTCTTTGATACCGCGGCCGAACGAGACAATCAGCTCCGCCGCGCCCAGGTCCACCGTGTGCTGCGATTCGCGGACAAGCGCGAGCGGCCGCGTGCGAATATCGGACGGCGAGAGACTGGGCGTGACGACCTCGACCGTGGCGTGGCCGTCCAGAACCCGGTCGGCGCGGTAAGCGCCAGCCTGCAAGGACGCGAAGTGGGGCCCATCGCCGGAGAATCGCACATCGGCATTCACTTTGCCCTGGAAAAGCTGCCGCACCAGCGTCAGCTCGCCGTTTTCGACGCGATGCGAAACCACGTCGGTCACTGCCACGCGGTCGAGCCTGGTGGCCAGCTTGGGAAGAAAATCCCGCACCTGGTACGTGTGAGGGAACAGCACGATGGAGGGTTTGAAATGATCGATGTGCTGCGCCAGCGCCAGGGTGTAGGCGTCCGGAGTGTATTCCTTCAGCAAGTCGTGCTCGAACGCGTAAACGGTCTCGATCCGCTTGGCCGCCAGCTCATTCGCCAGCGCGCCGATGTTGTGGCCCAACACGGCGGCCGAGACGGTGGTGTCCAGTTCCCTCGCGATTTGCTGCGCGGCCGCCAGCGTCTCGAAGGACATGCGATGCCACTCGCCGGCGCGCTGCTCCAATACGGCCAGAACGCTCATATTACGCGCGCCTCGAATCTCAGCTTATCCACCAGTTGTGCGGCCGCCTGCTGGGGATCGCCTTCGAACAATTGCGTCCGCTTGGTCCGTTCGGGCAGATACACGCGTTGGAGAACGATGCTGGGCGCGGCCGGAGTAACGCCCAGACTGGCGGCCGTGACGCGGCGGACTTGCTTGGACTTGGCCTTCTTGATGCCCATCAAGGTGGCGTAGCGCAGTTTGCCGATGCCGGACTGGACGGCGAGCAGGGCCGGCAAAGGCATCTCGATAGACTGGGACCAACCTTCTTCGAGCTCGCGCTTGACGCGAATGGCGCCCTCGCTCGCCTCCACTTCCATGATGATGGTCGAGTGCGGCAGGCCGAGCAGCTCGGCCAGAATGACGCCAGTCTGGCCCAGCCCCAGGTCCTCGGATTGCAGGCCGGTGAGGATCAGGTCCGGCGATTCGCCCTTCACCGCGGCAGCGAGCAGCCGGGCGCGGGCGAGCGGATCGAGCGCGGCAGTGTCCTCTTCGATATGGATGGCGCGGTCGGCGCCCTTGGCCAGCGCTTCGCGGATGGCTTGCCCGGCGCGCTGCGGACCGGCGCACAGGGCGATCACCTCGCCGCCCTGCTTTTCCTTGAGCCGCAGTCCGGCTTCCAGCGCGTAGGCATCCGGCTCGTTGATTTCGTAAGCCAGATCGGTTTCCTCGATCCACTGGAGGGAAGCGGCGATGCGCAATTGCGAATCGCGCGCCGGAACCTGTTTGATGGCGACGATGATTTTCATAGATCAGGGCCACGAATGAACTCTCGATCAATCATGGCCACGAATAAACACGAATGAACACGGATAAGAACAACAGTCAGATTCCTGTTTTCCTATTCGTGTTCATTCGTGTTTATCCGTGGCCGGTGGTTCCCCTATTCAGAATAGCGCTTGAAGATGAGGCAGCCGTTGGTGCCGCCGAAACCGAAGCTGTTCGAAAGCGCGTAATCGATTTTCATGGGCCGGGCGTGGTTGGGGACGTAATCCAAATCGCAATCGGCATCGGGAGTTTCGTAGTTGATGGTGGGCGGCGCCACCTGATCGCGCAGCGCCATCACGCTGATGCCGGCCTCGATGCCGCCGGAGCCTCCCAGCAAGTGGCCGGTCATCGACTTGGTGGAGCTGACGGCCAGTTTGTAAGCGTGGTCGCCGAAGGCGCGCTTGATGGCCTTGGTCTCGGCGCGGTCGCCGGCCTCGGTGGAAGTGCCGTGGGCGTTGATGTAATCCACCTCTTCTGGGGCGATCGCGGCGTCGCGCATGGCATTGCGCATCACGCGGTAGGCTCCGTCCCCATCGGGCGACGGCGCAGTGAGATGAAACGCGTCGGCGCTCATGCCGTAGCCGACGAGCTCCGCCAGAATGCGCGCGCCCCGCCGGCGGGCGAATTCCAGTTCCTCGAGAATCAGGATGCCGGCGCCTTCACCGACCACGAAGCCGTCCCGGTCGTGGTCCCAGGGGCGCGAGGCGCGTTCCGGTTCGTCATTGCGCGTGGACAGCGCGCGCATGGCGGCGAAACCGCCGATCGACATCGGCGTGACCGCGCCCTCCGTGCCACCGCAGATCATGGCGTCGGCGTCGCCGCGCTGGATCATGCGGAAAGAATCGCCAATCGAATGGGCACTGGTGGTGCACGCGGTGGCGGTGGCGGAATTGGGTCCCTTGGCGCCGGAGCGAATCGAGACATGGCCCGAGGCCAGGTTCACGATGGTGGCGGGAATGAAAAAAGGGGAAATGCGGCGTGGGCCGTGTTCCAAAAGGACCTGGTGCTCACGCTCGATCACTTCGAATCCGCCGATGCCGCTGCCGATATAAACGCCCACCATTTCTTCGGTCTCCGGCGTCACCTTCAGGCCGGAATTCGCGAGTGCGCAGTCCGAGGCCGCGATGGCGAACTGGATAAAGCGCCCCATCTTCTTGATTTCTTTTTTCTCGATATACCGCGCCGGATCGAACCCTTTGACTTCTCCGGCGATGCGGCAGGAAAAGGCCGAGGCATCGAACTGCGTGACGGGGCCAATGCCGCTCTTGCCGGCGCGAATGGCGGCCCAGGAGTCCTCGGTTCCGATGGCTAGCGGCGTTACCAATCCCACGCCGGTCACTACCACTCTTCTCGTCAAGTCTGGTCTCCGTGAGAAAAGCGGCTACTTTTTGGCGGTCTTGTTTTCGATGTAGTCGACAGCATCCTTGACGGTCTGGATCTTTTCGGCATCCTCGTCGGGGATCTCCAGCTCGAAGGCCTCTTCAAAGGCCATCACGAGTTCGACGATATCGAGCGAGTCCGCGCCCAAATCGTCGACGAACGACGCGCTGCTGTCGACCTGGCTCTCGTCGACGCCCAACTGCTCGACGATGATTTGCTTTACCTTCTGCTCTACTAATGCCATGCACTCCTCCTGGGATATGTGAACGCGTTGATTTTAGCTGCCTTTGCGGAGATTTCGCAAGTGGTGGGCCTGGTGACACGGCCCGGCCCCATGCTGCGTGCCCATGGGTGAATCCGGAAACTCCATTCTGCCACATTTCACGCGGGAACTTTTGGCTGGCCGCGGTGTCCATTTCAGCATGGATCAGGAACGGGCGGGAGGGGAGCCTCCGGTGCTTGAGGCGCGGGCGCTGACCAAGCGATACGGCGGCTTCCGGGCAGTGCGCGAGGTGAGCTTTTCGATTCGGCCGGGCGAATTGCTGGGCGTGGTAGGGCCCAACGGCGCTGGCAAGAGCACCATTGTACGAATGCTCACTGGCCTCGCCGAGCCGACCTCCGGCAGCGTGCTGTTTCGCGGCGAGCCGATCTCGAGCCACCTGGAGGCCTACAAACGCAGCCTCGGCTATGTGCCGGAAACGCCGGACCTCTACGGGTTTCTCACCGGCTGGGAGTATCTGGAAATGGTGGCTACGCTGCGCGGCCTGGAGCGCCACCGGTTTCGGCGCAAGGCCGAGCGAATGCTCGACGGCCTGACCTTGTTCCCCCACCGTCACAACCCCATCGCCGGTTATTCGAAGGGCATGCGGCAGCGCATCGTGGTGATTTCGGCGCTGTTGGACGATCCCGCGCTGCTGATCCTGGACGAGCCATTTTCGGGTCTCGATGTAACCAGTGCGCTTGTGTTGCGGCGCCTGATTGGGATGCTGGCGGGCGCCGGCAAGGCCATTCTTTTCTCGTCGCCGGTGCTGGAACAGGTGGATCAACTGTGCTCGCACCTGCTGCTGTTGAAGCGCGGCGCGACGGTGGCCAGCGGGACGATGGAAGAGATGCGCGCCGGCTCCGCGGGGCGCGCCGGCGAGTTGAGCCTGGAAACACGGGTCATGCAACTGACGGAGCAGGTGGATGCCGGTGAAGTGGCGAAAAACCTTCTCGATGCGGCGATGGCGCCTTCGCGCTAGCCACCTGGCCCGCAGGCCGATCTTTCGCCTGACACGCCACTTTCTCGCCCGGCTGGTCAATGGCGGCCAGGAGGACGGGTCGGACTTCAACCTGGGCGCGGGCGCGCTGCTCGGCCTGCTGGCCGCTCCAGGCGCCTTCCAAACCTTTGTCATGCTGGATAAGTACTCGACTTTGCTGGACTTCTTTGCCCACCGGCTGCACACGGACTACTACCTCCGCTCGGTCCCGGACAAATACCTATTCATTTCCATTGCGATGGCCGTCACCGGGATCGTGACGGTTCTCAAGTGGGACCGCATTTTACCCGATGTACAGGACTACACGAACCTGGCGCCACTGCCGATCCGGGCGCGCACCATTCTGGCAGCCAACGTAGCGGCAATCGGGACTGCGGTTCTATTATTCGTGGTGGTCGCCAACGCGTTCTCGACGCTGCTGTTCCCCGCGTTCGTCACGGCCGCGGCGCAGACCGGGCTGCCCGAGCTCTTGCGGTTCGCGGGCATCCACGCAGCGGTGATGGCGCTGGCCAGCCTGTTCACCTTCTGCGCGGTCTTCACGGCGCTGGGAATCTTCGCGGCGGTGTTGCCGAGGCGGGCATTCCAGGCCTCATCTTCCTGGCTGCGCGGCATCATGGTGGTGGCATTCCTCATGATGTTGCCGAGCGCCGAAGCGGCGCCGGCGCTGCTGCGGCAATTGGCCCAGAACCCGAATTCGCCGCTCCGCTGGCTTCCCTCGTTCTGGTTTCTGGGTCTCTACCAATCCTGGCAACACAAGGCCACGCCAGCGCTCAATCAATTGGGACAAATGGCGCTGCCCGCCACCGCCGCGTTGTTCGTCTCGATGGCGATAGCGTACGGGCTCAGTTATCGGCGGCGCTTCGGAGCCGTTCTTGAATCCACGCGGCGCCGGATCGGCTTCCGCGGCTTCCGGCTGGTGCCGGCGGTGCTCGATCTGTTCGCCAGCCGGACGCAGGGGTTCGAACGCGCTTGCCACCAATTTGCGGCGCGCGCCCTGTTGCGGAACGAAGCCCATCGTCTTTGTCTGGCGGTGGCACTGGGGCTGGGCTGGCTGCTCGAGTTTCAAAGCATCATGGACTTCTCCGGCGGCGATCGGCCATCGGTGGCGCTGCTGGAGGGCCCGCTGATTGCCATCTACTTGCTGGTGCTCGCCCTGCGGCTGGCATTTGAGATTCCGGCCAATCTGCCCGCGAGCTGGATCTACCGTTCGCTGCTGGACCCGCTCGGTAACCAGACCCTGGGCGTGGCGCGGCGCGTGATGCTGGCGTTTCTGGTTCCGTCTGTGCTGCTGCCATCGGCCGCGTACTTCTGGTGGAGATGGAACTGGAGCGCCGCGCTGCTCGAGTTCGGATGCCTGCTGGGCCTTTCCGCGTGCCTGATCGAAATACTGTTGTCCGGCTACCGGAAGGTTCCGCTCACGTGCCCCCTGCCCGGCATCCGCCAGAACTTTCTGGTGCTGTGCCTCACGCAGTTCCTGGCCTTTGAAGCGTTCACGCGGATCGGCGCCGGGTTCGAACGGTGGATCTTCGATTATCCGCAGTGGTTCGTCTGCCTGCCGGCGGCGATGCTGGCGGCGTGGGCGTGGCGCCGCCACCAGCAGCGCCTGGCGGTGGAGGCGGGAGAAGCCGAATTGGGAATCACGTTTGACAGCGCGGCTCCGCCCGACGTGGTGCGGTTGAACATCTTGAGCGGTGGCTGAAATCCACCAGCGGCGGTGCAATAGGGCCAGCCCGGGCCAGCCTCAAGCCTTTGCGATCCAATCGTTTGCATTTGGTGAAACAGATGCAGTGGGTAGCTGCGTCGAAAGCAATGAGGGACCCAAGTATGCAACGCATCTCACAAATTGCAATAGTTTTCGTAACTGCTTCTGGCCTGGCGTTGGCGCAAACCCCTGAGTGGCGCCACGTAGGCGATCCAACCCCAGCGCCGGCCGCTCAGCAGGCACAGGCACCAGACCAGGACCAGCAAAACCCCGAGCCCGTGGCGCAACCCGATCAGGAAGGGCAGCCGGCGGCAACTCCGGCTCCGGCGCCAACTCCGGCTCCGACGCCACAGGCGCCGCCTCCGCCGATGGCACACATCAGCCGTCCCGCTTACGGCCTGCCCGCGGAATTGACGATCAAGCCGGGTACGTACATTTCGGTGCGCATCAATCAAGCGCTCTCGACCGATCATAACCAGGCGGGCGATCCGTTCACGGCCACGCTGATGCAGCCGCTGGTGGTGGATGGCGTGGTGGCGGCGCATCGTGGCCAAACGGTTTACGGCAATGTGGCGGAGGTGCAAAAACAGCACTCCAGTAAGCCGTCGTTGCTCAAGCTGGAGCTGACCAGCTTCACGCTGGCCGATGGAACGCAGGTTGCGACGCAAACCCAGCTAGTGGCGCGTCAGGGCGGCACCACGCCGTCCGGCGTGCAAGCCGGAACCGTGGCGGGGACGACGGTTGCCGGCGCGGCGGTCGGCGGCGCAGCGGATTGGGGCCAGGGCGCTGCCATTGGGGCAGGCGCCGGAGCGGCGGCCGGCATCGTCGGCGCTATCCTCACGCGCAACCATCCCACGGTGATTTATCCGGAAACAGCGCTGACCTTCCAGATGACGGCGCCGGTCGCGATTTCGACCACGCGCGCGCCGCAGGCCTTCCGCTATGTCGGACCCGACGACTACGACCGCCCGGCGATGCAGATGTCGGCCGGCCCGCGGCGCGCGGTTCCTCCGGCCTATTACTATGGCCCGGGTTACGGGAATCCGTATCCGTATTCTTACGGCTATCCGTATTACTACGGGTATCCGTTTATGGGTCCGCAATGGGGCTTCGGCGCGATCATTCTCGGCGGCCATGGCTGGGGCCGCTGGCGGTAAGGCGATCTCCGCAATAACCGCAACAACCGCTCCCTATGGTCGCGGCTCCGATGGCGGCGATTCGTACGGAGCCGCAACCATAGGGAGCGGTTGCCGTTGGCAGGCGGAAGCGCCTGCCCCACTATCCTGGCGCGAAATTGCGGGCTCCGCACCCACCTTGATACGATGAGAATGTCCCTTTCACGGTGGGTGTAGCTCAGCTGGTAGAGCGCTGGATTGTGGTTCCAGTGGCCGAGGGTTCGAACCCCTCCACCCACCCCATGAAATCGGCCTGCGCATACTCCGACATCCCAACGAGCTTGGCCCGCCCTGCCGCCGTTTTCATGGCCCTATTGAGCTAGCAACTTCCAGGACGGCCGGCGGGTCGAGAACGGTATAATCCGAAGCAAGTGGGCCAGCCGCAGCGCGCCCACGCCCAAAGGAACCCGCGCCGCCGGGTTTCTCGCGGAAGGAGAGTTTCATGCGCGCTTGGCCTTTTCTCCTGCTCGCCGCCGTGCTGGCTGCGCAGACCCAGACCGGTGAGATAACTACCCGTGAGGAGACGCCCACTTTTCAATCGAGTGTGAACCTGGTGCGCGTTCCCGTGGTGGTCCGTGACAAGCAGGGACAGACCGTCGGCAGCTTCCAAAAGCAGGACTTTCACATCACCGATCACGGCAAGCCGCAGGAGATCGCCCAGTTCGCCATCGAGGGCAGCGCCGTCGCCAAACCGGCTGGGCAGCCGTCCACCAACAAGGAGATTCCGTGGGCGCCGGCCACCGAGGGCTCCAAGCTGGTGGTGCCCACGCGCTTCGTCGCCTTTGTCTTCGACGACGTCCACCTCACGTTGGCCGATTTCATGAACGCCCGCGCGGCCGCACTGAAACACGTCGAAAAGGGGCTGTCCCCACAGGAGCGCATCGCCCTGTTCACGCTTTCCGGCAAAATCTCGCTCGAGTTTACCGATGACGTGGCGAAATTCCGCGAGATGCTGATGCAGATCGTGCCCATACCGCCGCCCAAGCACTTCCCTCCCGCCAGCTTCTACGAGGCCGACCAATACCAGAAGAATCCCGGCAGTGAAATCGCGGGACTCGGCGATCCTTCGTTGCCGGAAGTGCTGACGATGCAGACCCTGGTTACCCTCGATTGCTATCCAGGCATGACGGCGGGTGTGGCTATTAACGTCGCCAGGGATACTTTCCGCGCAGTCTTCAATGAAGGCACCAGCGCAGCCGTCAACGCCTTCCGCGTGCTCACCAACCTGGTGCGGCTGCTCGGTTCCATGCCCGGCGACCGCGTCATGATTTTCGTTTCGCCCGGCATTTACCTCAACGACGAGTTGCAGAGAGGCCTCAGCGAATCTATCGATCGCGCTACGCGCTTGGGCGTCGTCATCAACACTCTGGACGCGCGTGGCGTATATGCCGCCGACACCATTGACCCAGTCCCCGGCTGCCGGCTGACGAGCCCCCAGACTCTACAGGAAGTCACCCGGTTCGACAGTTTCACCATTTCCTCCCAGGGGCTGATTCTGGGAGATCTGGCCCATTCGACCGGTGGCACCGCGCTCGCCCAAAACGATCTTTCGTCCGAATTCAACCGCCTGGCTAACCCGCCGGAATTCGTTTACTATTTAGGTTTCTATCCCAAGGACCTCAAACCAGACGGGAAGTTCCACGAGATCAAGGTGACCCTGGCGAACGGCAAGGGACTGTCGGTGCAGGCGCGCAAGGGTTATTGGGCGCCATCCCATCTGGAGGACGCCGCCGCGACCGCTACGCGGGAAATCGGCGAGGCCGTTTTCGCCCGCGATGAACTGCGCGACGTGCCCATCGACATCCACACCCAGTTCTACAAAACCGGCGCCGACGACGCCAAGGTGAAAGTCACCACCCATCTCGATATCCGGCAGCTTCCTTTGCGCAAGCAGGATGACCGGAACAACGACGACGTCACGCTGGTCTGCGCCCTCTTCGACCGCAACGGCAACTACGTCAAAGGGACGCAGAAGGTGGTGGAGCTGCGGCTGAAGGACGAGAGTCTGGAGCGGCGGCGCAACCTCGGCATCACCGTGAACAGCGACCTGGACGTCAAGGCCGGCGCCTATATGATTCGGGTCGTCGTGCGCGATGCCGAAGGCAAGCAGATGGCTGCGACCAACGGAGTAGTGGAGATCCCATGAAAACCGCAACGAGTGAGCTTTCGCGATATGTCAGCCGCGCGATGTACGCGGCCGCGCTGTCGTTCCTGTTCTTTCCGCTGCTGGCGCAGACCGGAGGATCCGGCGCTCCCGCCGCGGCGGACCTGCAGCTCAAAACCGAGTCGCGCCTGGTGCTGGTGGACGCGGTTGTCACCGGCAAGAAAGACGAACCCATCCACGGCCTGACCGCGAAGGATTTCCGCGTCTTCGAGGACGGCAAGGAACAGACCATCACCGGGTTCCAGACCCACACCGGTCCCGCCACGCCGGGAATCAGCCAGCAACAGCACTTCCTCCTGTTATTCGATGGGCGGCCCAACCGCTGGGAGTCCGCCGACGATCAGAAATGGATCCAGCAATCCGCCGTCAGGTTCGTGGCGGATAATGCCGGACCCAACCGGCTGATGTCGGTCGCCTATTACACACCGGGGTGCATGACCATCGCTACCCAATTCACCGCCGACGTCGGCCAGCTTCAGAAGTCGCTGGGCGTGTGGCCCAGCATGACCCGCTGCGGCCACGTCCCCGACCCGTATGGCGATGTCCGGGCGCACAGCTATTCGCAACTGGCGAAGGACCTGGCTCAGGTACCCGGCCACAAAGTGGTGGCGCTGTTCGCCGCTCATGTTCCGGCGCCGGTGAACGCCGCCAACCAAAAGCCGCAGCCGCCTCCGCGGATCGTTTCCCAGAAGAACCAGCGCCCCAGCCGGCGATCGTCGACGCTCGAGAGGAATCGAACGCTCACCGATCCGAAGGGGATGCAACTGGATTTTCGCAAGGCGGATGTCTCGGTGTATCCGGTGGAAGGGCAGGTCGGGGCCAAGACTCCGGCTTGGGCGCTCAGCCTGGCCGACGCAACCGGCGGCCACGAGCTCAACCGCGGCAATGACGTGGTCGCTGTTTTCAATATTTTGGCGCGCGAGCAGGACGAATCCTACACGCTGGCTTACGTGCCGAAGGATTCCCCGGAAGGAAGCTGCCACCCGCTGAAGGTCACCGTCGACCGGTCCGACGTGAAGGTGCGCGGGCGCAATCTGTACTGCAACATCCGCGAAGCGAGCCTGGCGTCGGCCAGCCCGCTCGAGAACGAGTTGGCGAATCTGCCGGCCTCGCACGCCAACACCGCAGCGTCGGCGTCAGCGCCCTTCTTTTACGAGACCGGCGGCGACGTGCGCGTCGACCTGACGATCGAGATTCCTTCTCCCGTTCTCAGTCCCACCGAGGCGAACGGCAAACTGCACGCTTCGATGGACGTGCTCGGCCTGGCCTACAACCTTGGCGGCGCGGTGGCAGCGCGGTTCAGCGATACGGTGCGATTCGATTTCGACAGCCGCCGGCAGTTCGACGATTTTGTCCAGCACCCGCTCCGCTATGAGCACCAACTGAAGATCGCTCCGGGCAATTACAAGTTCAAGCTGATTTTCCGCACCGCCAAGGACCGCTTCGGCGTGGTGGAAACGCCGCTGGCCGTCGAGCCGTTCGACGCCGAACAGCTTAGTCTGAGCGCCATCGCCCTCAGCCACGACGTGCAACCGATATCGCAAGAGGCCGTGCAGGAGGAGACCGAGCAAGGGAAAAAGCCGCTGATCTTTCGCGGCAACCGGATCGCCGTCTCCGGCTCCGACGTGTTGTCGAAAACCGGCGTCGCCGAAGCCTATTTCGAGATCTACTCGCCGCCCGCCGCCGGCGCCGAGCCGCTCCAGTTGACCATGCACCTGCGCCTCCTCGACGCGCAGAGTGACGAGCAAAAGTGGGATTCCGGCGATGTCGATTTGAGCGCCCTGGCCAAGTCCGGCAACCTGGTGATTCCGGTGGCGCTCAGATTGCCTGTGGCGACCCTTCCGCCCGGAACTTATCACGCCGAACTGACTGTCAAAGACTCCGCCGAAGGCGAAGCCGCCCGCAGCATCGAATTCCGCGTGGAGTGAGGCGCGGCGCCGGTAGGACAGACGATCGGTGTTTGTCGTCTGTCAGGTTTCGTATTCGAGCGAGCAGGACAGACCACCAAAAGCGATGGTCTGTCCTACCTCTCTTCAGAACTTCAGGTGCAGCGCCACTTGCATAATGCGCGGGTCGGCGGTGCTGGAGATCTGGCCGAAACTCTGGTCGCCGATGTTGGTGTCCGGGTTGCCGAATTCCACGTTATTGAAAACGTTGAACGCATCCACGCGGAATTCCAGTTCGGTAGCCTCACGGAGCCGGAAGGTCTTGGCGATCGAAAGGTTGGCGTTGAATGCGCCGGGTCCGCGCAACACGTTGCGGCCGAGCGTTCCGTAAGTGAACTGATTCAGCAGCGTGGCGGGGTCCACCGTAGTAGCTGCGGTGTTGAGCGCCACTTCGCGCGCGTTGGAAAAGCTGTTCGGCGTGAACCAGTAATTTCCGCTTTGCTCGCCCGAGCCGTTGGTGGTGACATTGATGGTTCGGAACGCCCCGGGGTCGAGATACTGGATCGCGCCGACCAGGTCGGAGCGCACCACCTGGATATCGCCGGCGCCGGAGGGACCGGGGCTGGAGATGGAAGACTCAGCGCCGGGGCTCGCCATCACATCCAGCGGAAAGCCGCTCCGCCAGGTGACGATTGGGTACAGAGTCCAGCCCTTGGTGAACCAGCCTGCGCGCGTGGTCAGCTTCCCGAACGGCAGCTCCCAGCCGCCCGATAACGAAAGAAACTGCCGGATATCGGGATCGCCGGAGGCCCAAAACTGGTTGTGGTTGTAGTAAGGCACAAAGTTGTTGCGCTGCCGGTAGCCGGACTCGTTATCGAGCTCATGCGACCACGTATAGGCCAGCGTGAAGAACGTGTTGCCGAATTTCGAATCCGAAAGACGCTTCGTCAGGTCGGTCTGCAATGCGTTGTAATTGGCGCGCCCGACATTCTGAAACTCGTTCATAAAGGTGTAATCCCCGTCGAGTCCGGGTTGCAGGTCCAGAATGCGGGTACTGCTGCCCGGCTTGAATGGGTCGATGTCCGTCAGCCCGGTAAGGCCATGCGCGATGTAGCCGACATACCCTGCCTCCAGCGTGAGGTTGTTGGCGAACTGTTGCTGAAGGGAGAGGTTGTACTGGTAAATCCGGGGCGTCTTCAGATTCGGATCCACGAAGAACGGATTGCCGCCGCCAATCGGAAGGTCTCCGGCGTCGGCGAAATTCACCTGGTGGTTGACCGGTTTCGACGGGAACGGATTCGGCTCGCCCGCGGCAGTGAACGGATTGGACAGGATGCCAGGATCGGAGGTGAATCCATTGGCGGGCGGGCTGAACGTCAGGTACGCCGAACCGAAGAACGGCGCCTGCCCGTTGAACTGAAGGTTATCCTCGGCCTTCAGAATGTCGTAGAAGATGCCGGCGCCGCCACGCAGGCTGGTCTTGGCGTTGCCGAAGACGTCCCAGGCGAAACCCAGCCGCGGGGCGAAGTTGGTACGGTCGGGCCAGTTCGCGCCACTCGGAGCACCCTTGTCGCCGGGAAAGAGCAGCCCCAGCGGAGCGCCCGGAAACACGGTCGATTGCACGCCCGGAATGAAGGAGAACGAGCGGCCCTGCGTGTCGTACTTGGGCTGATTGTATTCGTACCGCAAGCCGTAGTTCAGGGTGAGCCGTGAGGTGACTTTCCAGGCATCCTGCACATAGCCGGCGAAGGAATGCGAGCGAATGTTGGTGGGCGCGTTGGGATATTCCTGGAAATCGTCGGGCAGTCCCATCAGAAAATCGGCCAGATCGTTGCCGGAACCGACTAGCGTCGAGGGACCATAAAAGTCGAATTCGCCGTTCAGGTAATAACCGTAAATCATCGCGTCGCGATATGCGGAGAAAAGGAAGCCGGCCTTCAGCAAGTGTCTGGCGCGGGTCCAGGAGAAGTCGTCGGTGAAGGTGAAGGTGTTGTCCACGATGTTCGCCGGGCCGAAAGGATTGTAGCCGGCGAACAGGCCGCTGCCTTCGAGAAAGATGTTGGTCGGCCCGTCCACCAGGTCCGGGGTGATATTAATCCCCAGTTGCGAAGGACCGGGTTCGGTGCCGATGGGATAGTTCTGCTTGGTGTTGTTCCGCTGCGCCGTGAAGCGGGCCACGTTGATGGTGGAGGGTGAAAAGCTGTGGGTGTAACCCACGTTGCCCATATACGCAGCGGTGTCGGTCGAAATCGGGAAACCGTTCACCGTGGTGGCGCCCGAAGAGCCGGAGAACGGAATGGTGTTCGGCGTATCCTGCGCCCCGAAGGTGGCGCTCAGCGTATCGCGCGAGCCGATGTTGTAATCGAGCTTGCCCAGGTATTCGGAATGGTCGTTGCGCGCCGCCGCCTGCGGAAATACATAACCGGCCGCCGCGGTGGGCAGCAGCCCGTTTTTGAAATAGTTGAGAGCCACCGGGCTGATGCGGCTGGAATCGATAATGGCGTCGCCGGCCAGCGTGGGGCTGGGCTGAAAATACGGATTGGCCTCCAGGAAGCTCGCCACCGTGGGATCCGGACCGCCGTTTACGGATTGCGAAAAGTTGCCCTGCGCCTCGAGCGGCGTGAACGTCGTGATCTTGCCGGCTTGCGAATTGGCGTTCTGCTTCTGGCCCTCATAGGCGAAGAAGAAGAACAGCTTGTTGCGGCCATCCACCACGTGGGGCACGTAGATCGGCCCGCCCACCGTTCCACCGTATTGGTTGCGTTTCAGAATCTGTCGTGGGACGCCCTGTTCGTTATTGAAGAACGTGTTGGCATCCAGATCTTCATTGCGCAGATAGTCGAAAGCCGTGCCATGGACGGTGTTGGTCCCGCTCTTGATGACGATGCTTACGATGCCGCCGCCGCCGCGGCCGTATTCCGCCGCGTAGTTGCTTTGCAGCACGCGGAATTCGGCCACCGCATCGGGATTGGGGTTGATCACGATGTCATTGTTGATGAGGTGGTTGTCCAGTCCGCCATCGAGCAGATACGTCACCGAATCGGAACGCCCGCCGCCAATGCTATAGGATCCGGCCTGCCGGGGCGCATCGCTGTCTTTCGGCGTGACGCCGGTTTGCGTGGCCAGCAGGTCGAGCGTGTTGCGCCCGTTCAACGGCAATTCCGAGATCGCGATGCCGCTGACCGTGGCGCCAATGGTGGAGTTCTCGGTTTCCACCGCGCTCGCCCCGCCTACCACCGTGACGACGTCCTTGACGGCGCCCACCGTCAGCGTGATGTCGACGCGCAGCGTCTGGTTGATCTCGAGCGAGTTCTTGGCGTCCACCACCGTGCGCGAGAATCCAGCCGCTTCGGCCGCCACTGCGTACCGGCCGATCGGCAACTCCAGCACCTGGTAGTAGCCCTGCTTATCGGTCGAGGTCCGCCGGGCAATCTGCGTACCGGTATTCGTAACGGTTACCGTGGCGCCGGCGACAACGCCGCCGCTCGAATCGGAGACGATGCCGACAATCTTGCCCGAGGTATCCTGCGCAACGACAGGATACCCGGCCAGAGCCAGAATACAAATCGCGTATCGAAATTTGGAAGCTGCTGTGGATAATCGCATCTTTATACCTCTAGCTGTATTGATATGCGGGATTTGCCAGGGCGGAATCGCTCATTCGATCATTTTCCTAAGGGACCGCGGACCCAAAACAGGTCAACCGCGACAATCAGGCCGGACGAGCCCACTCACACGGCGCTATGAGGCGATTCCGGACGACGGCGTGGTCGCCTGCTGGCAATTCCAGAGTATAGTATCACGATTGCAACAATTCGATCAGAGCGGCGGCGGCCTGGTCGAGGAACCAGACCACGTCGTGGCCGGGGCGCGTGGCAATTTGCGCGGGATATCGCATCGGATCGTACTCGCCGTGGATCACCGACCGCAGCGCCTCTTTCTTGTCGTCTCCGGTGACCAGGAAAACCGTGTGCTTGGCGGCCACCAGGACGCCCGGCAGCAGGGTGACGCGCCACTGGCGAAACTGCGCGGCGAAGGTAGCGGCGGCGATGCCCTGACGGTCTTCGATCAACGGGTCACCCGGGAACAGGCTGGCCGTATGCGCGTCGGGCCCCATGCCGCGATGCACCACGTCGAAGCGCGGAAGGTCGCCCTCATTCAATCCGAAGAAGCGGCGGATCTGCTCGACGTAGTGCTGGGCCGCGGCTTGCGGAGCCAGCTCGCCGGCAACGCGGTGCACGCTCGATTGGGGAACGCGGGCGGGCAGGATGAGATGCTCATTGGCCAGCTTGAAATTGCTGGCCGGGTCGGAAGGCGGCACCACGCGCTCATCGACAAAGAAGAGGTGGGTGCGGTTCCACGGCAGATTCGACGCCGCCAGCCGCTCGAACATCCACTTGGGACTGGTGCCGCCGGAGACGGCCAGTGTAGCCAGCTCCTGGCTCTCAAGCGCCTCTTCGAGCACGGCGACGACGTGGCTGGCGCACGCTTCGGCTGCGGCCGGCGCATTCTGGCAGGTTTGATACGAAACGCTCATTCAATCGGTAGCATACGCGAACCGCCCGGCGGACGCCAGGGTGCTCGAAAACACCGGGTCGCGGTGGAGGATGCCGAGCTCCTCACGCAGCAGCAGGTAATCGTCGGGCTTGGGCAGAAGGGTGCATTGCGAGAGTCCGTCGACGGTGGCCACCAGGTGGTCGTCATGGCGCTCCAGGCGCGCGTGGAAGTCGCCACATTCGAGCTCGGCAAAGGTCTCTTGCTGCTTGGTGCGAACGTGCACGGTGGCGCCGATGCCGGCCGCATCGAGCGCGCCGGCCATCCAGGCAGCCATGTAAAGAGCCTGCGTGGTGACGGCGCCCCCGTCGCACACGGTGATGCGCGCGGGGCCGGTGAGACGGGCGGCATGGCGCGGATCTTCGAAGATTTGCGCCAGGGTTTGCCGCCAGCGGGTGAGTCGAGTCCAGGCAAGATCGCCGAGCAACATGCCGTGGGCGGCTTCGTCCGCCAGGCGCCGCAAGGCGGCCGGCGCATCCGCCAAGGCGCCCGAATCCACCACCACGCGCCGCGCCATGGCGGCCAGGGCGGGGAACTCCGCCATCCCCAGCAGGCGCGGGCTGCGGCACCACAGAATCACGGGAAGATCCGGCACCTCGAGCGGCAGCACCACCGACGGCACATCGCCGAGCGAGGCATCCGAACAGGTGATTTCCACCTGCTCGCAACAGATCTGGCGGCGCTGGCCGAACGGCATCCAGCACTGGGCGAAGACGCGCTGCGCGATCGAACGCTCGCCCGCGCCGGTGAGGCGGATGACGATAGTGCGCGCGGGGTGCTCCGGCATGAGGGCGGCGATGGTCTCGCCCAGATCGGCCGGGTCCTCGCGGTCTTCGGTGATGACGATCAGAGTCATGGTGCAGGCGCGCAGCACGCCATGCGCGGCTTCGCCAGCTTCCTGCTTGCCCTCGGTCACCCAGAGATCGGCGAGATCCTTGAGGATTTTCTCGGGAGGCGCTACCGCCATTATGGTTTCCTCCACGTGTGGCCGCGGCGGGCCAGCATCAAGTCGGCGGCATCCGGTCCCCAGGTTCCGGCGGCGTAGTTGGGGAAGTCGACGGACTCTTCACGCCACACGTTCTGGATGGGCTCGACCACGGCCCAACTGGCTTCCACCATGTCCTGCCGCGTATAGAGAGTGGCGTCGTCGAGCAGGGCATCGAGCAGAAGCGTTTCGTAAGCGGAAGGCGAGCGCTCGCCGAAGCTAGAGCCGTAGTTGAAATCCATCGAGACCGGGCGCAGCTTCATGCCGGCGCCAGGGCGCTTGGAGAGGAACTTGAGCGAGATGCCCTCTTCCGGCTGGATGCGCACGATGAGCAGATTGGGCGTGCCGTCCGCCGTCTCGCCATCGAAGATGGCCAGCGAGGCCTGGTTGAAGTGGATGGCGATTTCGGTGACGCGCTTGGGCAGGCGCTTGCCGGAATCGCCATCCAC
>Ga0187858_10002422_pt1 | contig 19179 bp, 16 predicted proteins | sample June2016WEW_8_15_FD_133015 | JGI IMG/M metagenome (GOLD analysis project Ga0187858, IMG submission 133015) | Peatland microbial communities from SPRUCE experiment site at the Marcell Experimental Forest, Minnesota, USA - June2016WEW_8_150 | ecosystem: Environmental > Terrestrial > Soil >...
ACCGCAGTCATCATTTATCCCTACTTGCCGGGCGAGAACTCGCCGGCCTTCAAAGGCGTCGGCATCTTCATCGGCGTGCTGTTCTCGCTGGGATCGACGTCGGCGGTGGCCAACGTCGTCGCCGGGGTCATCCTGATCTACGCGCGCGGCTTCCGCGTCGGCGATTGGGTGAAGATTGGCGACAACATGGGAGAGGTTACCGTGCAAACCATGCTGGCCACTCATGTAAAGACCATCAGGAACGAAGAGATCATCATTCCGAATTCCGTCGTCCTGGCCAGCTTTGTCACCAACTACAGTTTGCTGGCTCAGAACAACGGACTCATCCTCCACACCTCCGTGACCATTGGCTATGACGCGCCTTGGCGCAAGATCCACGAATTGCTGATTGAGGCGGCCTTGAAGACGAAGCACATTCTGTCGACACCGACGCCCTTCGTTCTCCAGAACGCTCTCGAGAACTCCTATGTGCAGTACGAAATCAACGCCTATACCAACCAGCCATTGCAGATGGTCTATATCTACTCTGATCTGCACGCCAACATTCAGGACTGCTTTTACGCAGCCGGGGTCGAGATCATGTCGCCGGTATATCACTCACTGCGCGACGGGAACCGCACAGCCATCCCGGCAGAGTTTCTACCGAAGGATTACCACCCTCGAGGATTTCGCATTGCGAAAGATGACGCTGCCGCGAGCGGGAAGGGATGAGGGCATTCACGCGAGTGGGCGGAGCACGCCTTTCAGGCGTGCATTAGCCGGCTTGATCGCCAGCTCTGCGCTTTAGCGCCTGAGGTAAGGTTTTCGTTACCGCAGCGGCTAAAGCCGGTCACTTGCAGGTCAGCTGCACCGCCGAAACGGTGCTCCACCCTGGAGAACACGACATCCAACTCGCGCTTTACATGATCGCCGTCGGCGGCGCCGGTTCATCCGGCCTGCCTGCATTGGCCAGCGGCACGCGGACCATCACGATGGCCAGGATCACCAGGACGATGAATCCCGAAAACACGCTGGGATGCTGGAAGATCACCGGCAGCGGCCATTGCTTGTAGCGGAAGATCGCGATCACGATTCCCATCAGCGCCTCGCCCGCAATGAATCCCGATGCGGTCAGCACTCCGGCATTTTCCACGCGGGCCTTCTGCGCGTCGTTGAAGTTCTTGCTGTCGCGGATCTTGTCGGTCATCCAGCGAATCATGCCGCCCAGGAAGATGGCGAACGTCGTCTCCAGCGGCAGATACATACCGACGGCGAACAGCATCGGGCTGCGCACCTCGATCATGATCAGGCCGATGCCCATCAGTACGCCCACCACAATCAGCGGCCACGCCATCTCTCCGCCAACAATTCCCTTGGCCAGCATGGCCATCAGTCCGGCTTGCGGAGCGGGAAGTTGACGGCCCCCGAAACCGATGCCCCCGCTGTTAATGTCGGCCTGATTCAACAACAGCAGCACGGGCAGCAAAGCAAAGCTTGCGACCGTTACTCCCATAAAGTCGCCTATCTGCATCTTGCTGGGCGTGCCGCCGAGGATGTGTCCCACCTTCAGGTCCTGCAACATCTCACCGGCCACGGCGGACGAGATGCAAACCACGGCGGCCACGCCCAGCACGGCGGCCACGCCACTCATACCGGAGACGCCGATAAGCACCATCAGCAGAGCGGCGATTACCAGCGCGGCCAGCGTGAGCCCGGAGATCGGATTGTTGGACGAGCCGATTAACCCCACCAGGTTGCCGGAGACCGCAGCGAAGAAGAAGCCGATAATGATCATCACGATGGCGGCGACGATTCCGCCCTTCAATACCCCGGCGTAGCTGGTATAGAGGGCGACCATACAGAGCAGGACGACGAACAGCCCGCCAAATACGATCTTGCCGTTCAGGTCACGCTCGGTGCGGGCCGTGCCGGCATGAGCTGCGGCGGATTTTTTCAGATCGGAAACGGCGCGCACCATGCCGCTGGACAGGTTCTTCCGCATGCGAAAAAGTGTGTAGCAAGCGCCCACCAACATCCCGCCCACGGCGATGGGTTTGACGATGTATTTCCAGACCGAGTCCGCCTGACCCGCCCAGAAGGAATCGCCAGGCGTGGCTCCGGCGGGCAGAAACTGCGATACGAAGGTCGGGCCGCCGAGGAACAGAATCAGCGGAACCAGCAAGCCCCAAGCAATGACGCCGCCGGCAAAGTTCAGCGATGCCAGCCGCGGTCCAATGATGTACCCCACGCCCAGATAGGCCGGGCTGACCGCAGGTGCTGACATTGTGGTTACGGCGCCGGCGCTAAGCTTGGGCGAAGCTGCGTCCCGCCCCAGCCGCACAAAACTCTTGCCCAGTTCGCCGACCTTGACGACGAAATCGTGGCTGGAGTTGAACAGGTTGAACTGCCCCAGGAGGTAAATGATTCCACCGAAGCCCATGTTGCCGAACAGAATCTTGGCGGCGCGGCTGCCTTGTTGACCCGCGATATGAATCTGCGACGCGGCCACCGACTCAGGGAACGGAAGCTCAGGATCTTCCACCATCACCCGCCGCAGCAGGGTCACAAAAAGGATGCCGAGCACGCCTCCCACCAGCATCAGAATCGATGACTTCCAGTAAGCGTGCTCGAAGTCGAAGACTGGCCACGCTCCCGAGATGACGAACGCTGGAATGGTGAAGATGGCGCCCGCCGCGACCGACTCCCCAATGGAACCAACGGTTCGCGTGATGTTCTCTTCCAGCAGCGAACCCTTAAAGATGCGCAGCACGGCCATGCCGATAACGGCGGCGGGATACGTGGCGGCAATCGTCATCCCGGCGCGCAGGCCAAGATAGGCGTTGGCAGCGCCCAGAATCACAGTCAAGACCAGACCCAACAGCACCGCGCGGAGGGTGAACTCCGGCATGGTGGTGTCGTCGGGAACGTAGGACCGAAACTTCCTTGGTGGAGCAGTTGTGGTGGAACTCATGAAGGCAGACCTCGCGCAGCGCACAAATTATAGCGACCGCGCAAGTTAGCACGCCAGCGGCATCGGGCACAAGTGCCGCGCCATGTGGTCATGTGGAAGGGCACGGCTTCGTACTGGCGGGGAGTCGATTGGGGATCCGCTCGGGTAGTGCGGCGCTTCAGCGCCGCGTCACGCCGATCCCTCAAAGAGGAGAGCCAGCTCCAGTCGGCGGCAGCACCTTTGGAGCCGGCTGAAGCCGGCTAGAGTCAAGAGAACAATGCCTGAATGCGGCGCTAAAGCGCCGCACTACCCGATCAGATTAGAATGTCATCCTCGAAAGGGAGATCAACTCATGGACTACCTTCTTAAGACTGAGCCCTCTGAATACTCTTTCGCCGACCTGCAACGTGACAAAGAAACGGTGTGGGATGGTGTCTCGAATCCTGTTGCCCTGCGGCATCTGCGGGAGATGAAAGCAGGCGACCCCCTGATTATCTATGAGACCGGCGATCACAAGACTGCCGTCGGCACCGCTTCGGTGATTTCCGTCGATGCCGCCGATCCGCGCAATCCCGTGGTGAAGATCAAGGCGGGAAAGGCGATTGCGAAGCCGGTCTCGCTGGCTGAGATCAAGGCCAAGCCGATATTTGCCGACTCGCCGCTGGTGCGACAGGGCAGGCTGTCAGTGGTGCCGCTGACCGCCGCGCAACACAAGTTCATTGTGGGGGAATAAAACGGCCTCATGCAGTTCATCCCACGCCGCAGCCGTTTGGGTGCTGGCCTTTCTTTCGTGTAGCGTTGCTGTCCGCACTCTCTTTGTGCCGCACTAATCACGAGGCCAGCCCGAAGGGCGGCATTTGTTTTAGCCGTGGGCGGGAGCCCGCGGTAAATGGTGGAAAGAAAATCCTGAGTCCCTTCAGGGGACGGCACAATCCGCAGGAACAAGTGAGCGCAACATGCCGGGTGTGAACCTGGGCGGTCCATGCTGTCTCGCGCCGCAGATGTGCCGCCGCTCCGCGGCCCGGTGATTTTCCCGTAGCACCGCGGGCTTACGCCCGCGGCTAAAACAAATGTCGCCGCTTGCGCGGCTGTCCGACTCGAGGGGACGGTGATATTGTTCTTGCAAGATCATCAACTCGACTTCTCTGTCGTAAATTGTTGATGAATCCGCCGCAAGGTATCTCATCCAGCATTGCACCCGTTTCTCCGACCACATATACTGATGAGTCACGGTGCTTCGGGACCGGACGAGCGTCAACCATCGCTTCTTCCCGGACCCGCCCGCACCGGTGACAGGGCTTCCATAGGCACGTAACTGCGTGCCGCATGGAACTGTTGGAGGTCGTCTTCAGCAGTTGTGAGACGCTAAATCGAACCCGGCGAGACCTGCGCGCCCGGCAACGCGCCGTAGTTCTTGCGCCCTTCCAAGTTCTCCTGCAAAGCATCTTCTCTGTCCTCTTTCCTTCCGATTGCAGACTGTGTGGCACCTCTCTCGATAACATCTCCAGAATTCCCGTGTGCAAGGAGTGTCTCTCCGAAATCGTTCCGACCCGGGTGCCACAGTGCGTAATCTGCGGCGACCGCTTGGCCAGCGCTCAATTGCTGAGGGGCGACGGCCTCTGCGCCAATTGCCGCGACTGCGCGCCGGAGTTCGACCGCGCGGCCTCATTCGGAGAGTACACCGACGGCGTGCGCGGACTCGTCCATCTGCTGAAGTACGAGAGCGTCAGGCCGGTTGCCCGTCCGCTGGGCGGAATGCTGGCCCAGGCCATCGCCGAGTTGCTTGCCGGCTGCGCTGATGCGAAGCCGCTGCTGATTCCGGTTCCGCTGCATAAGAGCAGACGCCGTTCGCGTGGCTTCAATCAATCCGAGCTGATCGCACGTGCCGCGGCCAAGCGCCTTCCACAAAGGCTGGAAGTAGCCTGCGGCGCGCTGGTTCGCCAGCGGGACACGGTGTCGCAAGTGGGGCTTACGCGGGAAGAGCGCATCGCCAACGTGCGCGACGCTTTTCGGGTCGCCGATGCCGCCCGAGTTCGGGGCCGAGACGTTGTGTTGGTGGACGACGTCATGACCACGGGTACCACATTGTCAGAGTGCGCCCGCGTCCTGAAGAAGGCTGGTGCGAAACGAGTTTGGGCCGCAACCGTGGCCCGCGCTTTCGACGGCGCGGATTTGCGGCTGGCCGGCGATTCAGCAGAAGAGGAGGCAACCGAAGCGGCAGTCAGCACTTCGGTATAGAACAGGTCATGTCAATGCAGCCCCAGGGCGCAGCGCCGCGATCCGGAAAGTCACTTGCCGGCTGCATGCATCATGCCCGCATGGCAGGCGACGAGCCGCCGCAGTGGACGCCGATGCACGCCCCCGTGCTGGTGCTGAACGCGTCCTATGAGCCCATCAATGTCTGTGCCGCGCGCCGCGCCATCATCCTGGTGCTGAAGGGCGTGGCCATGATGGAAGAAGCCAATGGACATGTCCTGCACGCCGCTCGCGTCGCCATGCGAGTGCCTTCGGTTATCCGCCTGCTGGAATACAGGCGCATTCCCCATCAGACACGCGCCCTGTCGCGCAAGAACATCCTGCTGCGCGACCGCAACACTTGCCAGTACTGCGGAAAGATCCTCGCCGCCGGCGAGTTGACGCTGGACCACGTGATCCCACGTTCTCGCGGCGGGGCTTCCACCTGGGAAAACCTGGTTGCCTGCTGCCACACCTGCAATCGCCGGAAGGGAAATCTGCTACCTCACGAATCCAGCATGAAGCTTATGCGCGAGCCCCGCGCGTTCAACCTGCACACCAGCCGGCACATTATGCGCATGATGGGCAGGTCCGATTCGAAGTGGCAGAAGTATCTGTTCTACTGAGCGAAGAAGACCGCAATTAGCAGTTGGCACTTAGCAATTAGTCAAACGCCGGAGCGCCTTGGCTAAGTGCTAAGTGCCAAATGCTAATGCCGCCCTTCTCACTGTTTCGGCGTCGTGGTTGTACCGCTCGGCTGTTGTCCAGACTGAGACTGATCGCCCTTCGGGATTTCCTGCCCCTCGTAAGTGATCTTCGACTTTGCCCCGTAACGTTTGTAGTTCTTGTACTTCACGATGTACCGCATCTTGACATCGTCGCCACCGGAGAAATGCAGCGTGTCCTCGGCGTAAGTGTAGGTGGGGAACCAGTACTTGCCGTCGATTTGCTCCCGCCAGGTGGTGTACTTGGGCGAGAGGTTTTCCTTCTCCGGATGCTTGGGATTGTGGACTTGGGGAACGGTCTCGCCATAAGTTTTCACGATCTGGAAATCGTGATCGTCCACCCAGATGCGGCCCTGGAAATAGCGCTGACCAGGCTCAATCTGCTTAGGCGCGATGTCGAAGACAAACGTTCCCAACTCATCTTCCTTTTGCTTGCCCACGTAGAGGACCTGATACTTGCCAATGTCGTCGCTGGTGAGGACAAAGGGCAGGCGATGCCGGATATCGTCGTAGTCGGCCTGGGTCATGATGACCCGCTGCAGACTGGATTGCGGAGCAAATGTCACTTGCTCGATGCGGCGTCCGCTGTCGTCGAAAAGAATGTCGCTCACCTGGTGGTATTGGCCATCCACGGTTTCGCCGTCCAGCGTATCGACGGTCACGTCTTGCGTGTACGTGTATTGTTCGCGGGCGATCTTAAACTGCTTTTCCTTGGCGGCGAACTGCTGGACGATAGCGTCAACTGTGATGCCCTGCGGCTGAGAGGGATCGAGTTTGCCCTCGCCGCGGTCCTGTGCTGAGGCGGCTATGGGAAGGCACAATGGCAGCAGCGAAAAAAACATTAGAGCTAAACGCATAGGGGTTCGGCGGCACTTCATTCAGATCACCCTTCGGATTATTGTATTCGATTGCCGGTCGCGCGGCGTGTCGCTGCACAGATTCACGATTGGTCTATCCCCGGGTGGAGCACGCCTTCAGGCGTGCATCAACGCAGGTTGAAATTAAGGGTCGGCTTCAGCCACTGAGGTAACTCCGCGCGAAATTTACCTCAGCGGCTGAAGCCTGATTTCATAACGAGCGGCTCTTCACGCACGCCTGAAGGCGTGCTCCACCCTCGCTGATGCAGCAGTCTTGCGGGTGCTCTATCGCTGTCACCGCAGGAGCTAACGGCGCCACCGAAGGCGAACGCCAGATGCGCCCTTTGCAGTCCCTTGTCCAACACCCTCTTTTGTTTGACGGATTACCGAAGCAGCCGTTTAACATAGGGGAGAGTGAGTACACCCAATCCCCAGCAACGCATTGGCGTCATCAATGCGCTCCGCGCCTTCGCGGCGCTGGCCGTAGCCTGGGGCCACTTTGTCGGTGGCCAGGGAAAATACCTTGGGATGACCGGCAGGTACGGATATCTTGGCGTCGACATCTTCTTTGTTATCTCTGGATTTGTAATTCCCTGGAGCCTCTATCGCTCGCGCTACGTGCTGCGCGACTATCCTCGCTTCGTGCTGAAGCGCAACGTGCGCCTGTATCCGCCCTACCTCGCGTCGATCGCCATCACCATCCTGGCCACGAACTTTGTGCTGGTTCCGGTGTTTCATATTCCGCGAATGACGATCACCGGAGGCGATCTGCTGCTGCATTTCGCCTACCTGAACGATCTGGTCCATGTCCCCTGGGTCAACGTCGTCTATTGGACGCTGGCCATCGAGTTTCAGTGGTACTTGCTGATTGGGCTGGCACTGCCGCTGCTGGCTAGCCGCCGTCGTCTGGCGCGCTTCATTTCCATCTCGGTAATGACGCTGGCTTACTTCGCATGTCATTCCGACCGACTGGTCTTCCACTACCTGCCGGTTTTTCTTATCGGCGTTTTCGTATTTCAATTTCGGGCGCAGATTATCGATTTCCGCCAGATGCTGGGACTGATCGCGGTAATGGTTCTGGCGATGCTCAGGATGTCGGGCGTGCTGGTTCCGCTGGTTGCGGTGCCAACCGGATTGCTGATTGCGGTTTCCACATTCCATAGCCACGCGATGGACCGCGTCGGCGATGTGAGCTATTCGTTGTATCTGCTGCACCTGCCGATCGGCGTGAGCGTGATTGGCTTCCTCTCCCACTGGCTGCCTTATGCCAGCTGGTATTTAGGAGTGCTGGATGTAATTGGCGTGGCTGCTTCTATGTGGGCGGCGTGGATCATGTATCAGATCATCGAGAAGCCGTCGCAGGACATGTCGTCCGCCATCCGCTTTGCCCACCGATCGCAACCTGCACCGCAACCGGCGGTCGCCACCGCGGCGGAATGAACGCTCCTTTGTCGTGATCCCGGCCAACCTGGACTTGTCTCATCGCACACAGCAGGGTGACGCAGGTTACTGCCGTCTGGGCCGGGCAGGTGTCTCCTATACATGGCGACCTGCGTTCCCAGGCTTATAACGCGGTAGATAGCGTTAGCCGCGGGTCCTCGTTTCGCGCCGCTGGAGCCTGCTCTGAGCGGAGCCGAAGGGCGCGAAATGGGTAGCACGTCGACCGCATCGCAAGGAGAACAGCATGGCTGACAAGAAAGCAGATCTCGCTGGCCCCGGAATTGGCGACTACACAGAGCTGGAACATGTGCTTCCGGCGGACTACAGCTCGCTGCTGCCACCCAAAGACACCCAGAGGGCGATCTTCGAGGTGAAAAACTACATCGAAGAACACCTTTGCCAGGAATTAAACCTGATGATGGTTACCGTGCCCCTAATCGTGGACGAAGAATCCGGCGTGAACGACTATCTTGACCGCGACGGCTCGCGCACGCCCATCCAGTTCCACATCTCGAACGATCGCAACCTGCACCCCATCAACGCGCAAGTGGTGCAAGCGGCGACCAAGTGGAAGAGAATGGCGCTGAAGCAGTTCAACATGCAGCCCGGCGAAGGCCTCTGCACCGACATGCGCGCCGTGCGCAAGGACTATTTTCTTGACCACGATCACAGTGCCTACGTGGATCAGTGGGACTGGGAGCGGGTGATCACCGCCGATCAGCGCAATCTCACCTTCCTGAAAGGCGTGGTCAGCAAGATCTGGAAGGTGATGGTGGGGGCTGAGCGCTACGCGCAGGAGCTGTTCCCGCAGCTCAAAGATTCCCGCTATCCCAACCTGCCGGAGAACCTGACCTTCCTTCATGCCGAAGAGATCCTCGACATGTATCCCGACCTGCCGCGCAAGCAGCGCGAAACCACGATTCTCCAGAAGTATCCGGCGGTGTTCATCATCGGCATCGGCTGGACGCTGAAGGACGGTTACCCGCACGAGATGCGTGCCGCCGATTACGACGACTGGGTCACCGAGACACGCTCGGAAGATGGTCACATACGGCACGGGTTGAATGGCGACATTCTGGTGTGGAACCCGGTGACCAAGCGGCGGCATGAGCTGACGTCGATGGGCATTCGCGTCAATCCCGAGTCGCTGAAGAAGCAGCTGGAGCTGACGCACCAGATGGACTTCCTGAACTTCCCCTATCACAAGGCGATCGTCAATCACGAGATCCCGCTGAGCGTCGGTGGCGGGATCGGGCAGTCGCGCACATTGATGCTGCTGCTGCGCAAGGCCCACCTGGGCGAAGTGAGCGTCACCGTGTGGCCAAAGGTGCTGAAGGACATGTGCGAGAAGAAGAACATTCACGTGCTGAACTAGCTTTGGATTGCGAGTCAGTCTACGGGCGCGGAGGAATCCGCGCCCGGTTTGCGCGTCAGCCAAAGGCAGTCGCCCTGCGAGCTCTCCGCTCTTGGTCTGTGGCACAGCGAATACCATCCTGCGACTCTGCCCTCCGTCCGACATCCAATGTGGTAGCCTTTTAATGGGATAGAGTGCTCTGGCCGCAGCGGAGTCCGCTCGCCAGACCATGGTCTAAGAACGGCCTATCAAGGGACACGCATTGCTTAATAAACTTGCCGCCAAGGTATTCGGCACCAGTAACGAACGGGAAATCAAGCGCATCGTGCCGCGGGTGGACGAGATCAACTCGTTCGAACCGGCGATGAAGCAGCTTTCCGACGAGCAACTCCGCGCCAAGACCGAAGAATTCCGCCAGCGCATTCGCGAGCGGTTGGACGCGATCGAAGACGCGGACGAGAAGGACCAGGCGCTGAAGGCCGTTCTGGACGAGATTCTGCCCGAAGCGTTTGCCGTGGTGCGCGAGGCAGGCTGGCGCGTGCTCCAGATGCGGCACTTCGATGTGCAGATGATCGGCGGCGTGGTGCTGCACCAGGGCAAGATCGCCGAGATGAAAACCGGCGAAGGCAAGACGCTGGTCGCAACTTTGCCGGTCTATCTCAATGCACTTTCCGGGCGCGGCGTGCACGTGGTCACCGTCAACGACTACCTGGCCAAGCGCGACTCGGAGTGGATGGGCAAGCTCTACACCTTCCTTGGGCTCAGCGTCGGCGTCATCGTGCACGACCTCGATGACGTGCAGCGGCGCGAGGCCTACGCCTCCGACGTCACCTACGGCACCAACAACGAGTTTGGCTTCGACTACCTGCGCGACAACATGAAGTTCGACTTGAAGGATTGCGTGCAGCGCGGTCATAACTTCGGCATCGTCGACGAAGTGGATTCGATCCTGATCGACGAAGCGCGAACTCCGCTGATTATTAGCGGCCAGAGCGAGGAGTCGACCGACAAGTATTACAAGGTGAATCGCATCATCCCGCAACTGGAGATGGGCGAGGAGATCGATCGCGGGATGGGCGAAGATAAAGTCCTGACCGGCGACTACGTGGTCGACGAGAAGCACCGCACCATCACAGTCACGGATATCGGATGGGAAAAGGTTGAGCGGCTGCTGGGCATCGGCAACATTGCCGATCCCGAAAACTGGGACCTGAAGCACCACGTCGATACCGCGATCAAGGCGCACGCGCTGTACCGCCGCGATGTGGAGTACGTGGTGAAGGACGGGGAAGTCCTCATCGTCGACGAATTCACCGGGCGATTGATGCCGGGGCGTCGCTGGTCGGACGGATTGCATCAGGCGGTGGAAGCCAAAGAGAACGTGAAGATCGAGCGCGAGAACCAGACGCTCGCCACCGTCACCTTCCAGAATTACTTCCGTATGTACAAGAAGCTGGCCGGCATGACCGGTACAGCCGAGACCGAAGCGGCCGAGTTCGACAAGATTTACAAGCTGGAAGTCGTGGTCATCCCGACCAACCAGCCGTTGCTGCGCATCGAAAACTCTGATGTTGTGTATCGCACGGAAAAAGAGAAGTATTTCGCTGCGTCAGACGAAATTATTCGGCTGGCTGAGACTGGGCAGCCTGTGCTGGTGGGCACTACGTCAGTTGAAAAGTCAGAGCGGCTTTCCGACTTGCTGAAGAAGAAGGGCCTGAAGCATGTTGTGCTGAATGCCAAGTATCACGAGAAGGAAGCGGAGATCGTGGCGCAAGCCGGTCGCAAGGGCGCGATCACGATTGCGACCAACATGGCCGGCCGCGGTACCGACATTCTGCTGGGCGGCAATGCCGAGTTCATGGCCAAACAGGAGCTGTTGAAGAAAGGAGTGGCGCAGGCGTTGAAGGCCGTCGCCGGCGAAGTTTCGGCCAAGCCCGACGATCCCAGCATCTCCTACTTCTACTACGGCGGCGTCTAATACAAGTTCGATACAGCTACGTGGAACGAAACCTTCCACCGCTACAAGCAGCTCACAGACGCCGAGCACGATGAGGTCACCAATCTCGGCGGGTTGTTTATCTTCGGCACCGAACGTCACGAGGCGCGCCGCATCGACAATCAGCTTCGCGGACGCGCCGGCCGTCAGGGCGATCCCGGCGCATCGCGTTTCTATCTGTCGCTGGAAGACGACTTGATGCGCATCTTTGCCAAGGAGTGGATCTCAAACCTGCTGCAGCGGCTGGGCATGGACGAAGGCGTGCCGATTGAGTCGCGGATGATTACGAAGCGGATTGAGGGTGCGCAGAAAGCGGTTGAGGGGCAGAACTTCGAGGCCCGCAAACACCTGCTGGAATACGACGACGTGATGAACAAGCAGCGCCAGGCGGTGTATGCGCTGCGCCGGCAGTTGCTGGAAGGCCTCGACCAGAAGGAGCTGATTCTCGAAGATTACGTTCGCGATATTCTCGGCGGGCTGCTCGACAAGTACGCCGGCAAAGACACGCGGCCCGAGGACTGGGACCTGAAGAGCCTGAAGAACCAGATCTTCACGCGCTTTGGTGTGGACATCACGGCGGAAGGGGTTGATCCCGAGAAGCTGAACCGGCAGGAACTGGGCGACGCGATCTTCGACAAGCTGAAGGAGCGCTACGAGGCCAAGGAGCAGCTGATCGGCCTGGAAGCGATGCGGCACCACGAGCGCATCATCATGCTGAGCGTCATTGACCAGCAGTGGAAAGACCACCTGCTCAGCATGGACCACCTGCGCGAAGGCATCGGGCTGCGTGGCTACGGGCAACATGATCCGCTGGTGGAATACAAGCGCGAATCGTTTGATATGTTCGAAGCCATGATGGAGCGCTTCGAGGAAGAGACGGTCCGGTATCTGTACCTGATGCAGATCATTGAGCGTCGAGAGGACGGCGGATCGTACTACAGTAGCGGCGGACCGACCGATGGAGGCACCGTAGGTGACTTTGCCGCCGGCCCGGGCGTACCGGTTCCGGGTGGGAGTGGAAACGGGCAGTCACCGCGACGCTCCGCGCGTGCGGTTACTTCCATGGACGACATGGAAGAAGCCTTCCAGCGCCGCAAGCGTCGCGAGTTGGAGCAAGCGCGGATGGCGGGCGCGGGCGAGATGGGCACGGTGCAGCAGGTTGTCCGCGGCGAGAAGGTCGGACGCAACGATCCGTGTCCCTGCGGCAGCGGCAAGAAGTATAAGAAGTGCTGCGGGGCGTAGGGAGGCCGCTGTTCGCTATTCGCTTTTCGCTCTCGGGCAATGCAGCAGTTTCTTTCCGCTGGAAGATTTAGCACCGTGAAACGACTGGAGGTCCGATGAATTCGAAGGTCGCGTTGTTGTCAGAGACCCGGACATTCTCGGTGGAATGCCGGTCTTCCGCGAAACCCGCGTGCCGTTCAAGAACCTGCTCGATTATCTCGACGGCGGTCACACGCTGGACGAGTTTCTGGAAGAATTCCCCTCTGTGACTCGTGAGGCAGCGATCGCCGCCCTGGAACCGAGGTAGCTTCACGGCGACTGGGACACCTGTGCCGTCCTCCGGACTCCGATCAAAATTTCTGCCTTACCCAGCACTCCTGTGCTGGGCTAATATTGTTTCGCCCTTCGGGCTCATGCGGAGAGTGGAATGCGACTGCAATCGCGGCTGATAATTGCGCTGTGCGTGTTTTTGCCTGCAGTGAGTTCTGCTCAGGACAATTCACTACATCTACTTACCTTTCCGCTCAAGGCTGACGTTCCGAACGAAGACCAGCACCTCACTTCGGCCACGGCGATGACGAACTCGGTCTTCGATCATTCCATGTTCAACTCGACCACGCGGCAGTATGGCGTGTATGCGTGCGATGACACGGTGGTTGCATTCACCGGAACGACGGCGATCTACGGGCCGGGAATCCCGATTCTGGGTGTGGGTTGCAACGCGGGCTACAAGGTGCTCGACGAGCAGGACCCGCCGCCAATATCCCTGGCGCCCGACATGACCTATGCAGGCTGGGAAACGCCGAACCATCTGTTCTACGATGGGCACCCTGGCATTGATTACGTGGCGGCAATGGATACGCAAGTTTACGCTGCCGTCAGCGGCACGATTCATTATCCGACCAGGATTGTGGGACTTGGCTACCCCGCGGCAGCCTATCACGTGATGGAGATTGTGCCGGACCATGCTCAGGGCAGCGTGCCGCCGTATCTCTTCTACTACCTCCATCTCGATACTTATATTGGCCAGCAGCAGATGCCGGTGAACGATCCCGATCCCCGTCCGGGATGTGCAGCAATGGTGTGGCTGCCGCTGGACGAGGGCACACAGGTCCAGGCGGGATGCCTGGTCGCATTGTCGGGCAAGACCGCGCCGCCAATTTACCATTTCCTGCCGCACCTGCACTTCGAGGTGGATCGGGTGGTGCCGAGCTTCATGGTGTTCACGCGCTTCGGCGCGCGCAGCGCAGATGTGTGCATCGATGGCATCGTAGGCCCGGGCTACGACTGCGTTCCGGTGGATCCCTATGGCTGGACGGGCGAGCCGACTCGCTGCGATCCGCACACCGGCCTGGCGATCTCGGGCGAGCCGTATTACTGCTTGACCGGCGTCAGCAGTCAGGTGCTTTGGTGATTGCCGGAGCAAAGGCGGAAAAGGCAGATCCCTCGCTGACTAACGTCGGCTCGTGATGACAAAAACGTGGGGCTTCTGTCGGCGCAGCTGAAGCCGTGCCCCTTCAAGCAGCAAGCAGGGCTCTCGCAAGATTGCCCGCCGGGCAATAACAAAGCCCAACCTGGCGGCTGGGCTTCTTCAAGGCGGGTGGGTTAGACAGGCTGCTGCGATATGGTCACATTGCCGGCTTGTGGTCCCTTTTGGCCGTCGACGATCTCGAATTCAACCTGATCGCCTTCCTGCAGGCTCTTGTAGCCTTCTGAGTTGATCGCGCTGTAGTGGACGAACACATCCGCGCTGCCGTCGTCACGGCCGATGAAGCCAAAGCCTTTCGCGTTATTGAACCACTTTACGGTCCCTTTAAGTCTCACTTTCTGTCTTCCTCCGGGCAAAGCCCAACAGCGCCACGGGGCGCTGATCTTGAATTGCGTCCATCAGGTTGAGCCCAGAAGCCAAAGTCCGGATGGGGGATCTTCCACGTGAGCCATTGGCACGGTGTTCGGAGCCTGCTTGAACTGCCTGTCTTAAGTATGCTTCCGGTTCGTGGTGGTGTAAAGAGAGTATAGAGCCACGGGCCGCATTTTTGGCGGGTTTTTCGACATTTTGACGGAGTTAGGCTACGCAGAATCCTTTGGTTCCAGCGTCACTTTAGTCGGTTACAGCTGGTCCCGACGCAAGGACTCGGCCAGCCACAACACACCGGAGATGGTTTTGCCGTCGCGAATTCTTCCCGAGAGAACCATCTCGATCGCCTGAGCTAGAGGAACGAGCTGGTATTCAATGCTCTCATCGGCTTCCGGCTGGGCTTTGCCAGAAGTCAAGCCGCGGGCGAGGTAGATGGTCATGATCTCGTCCAGAAATCCCGGGCTGGGGTAGAAGCGAAGGGCGCGCTTCCATTGGCGGGCGCGATAGCCAGTTTCCTCCAGCAATTCGCGCTTGCCGGCGGCGAGCGGTTCCTCGCCCGGATCGAGGCTGCCGGCGGGCAGTTCCAACAGATAATCGCGGGTCGCATAGCGATACTGGCGCTCCAGCAGGACGCGCGACTCGCTGCCGCTTTCGTCGATGGCAAGTATCACAACAGAACCCGAATGATGAACGACGTCGCGGCGGGCGACAATGCCGTTGGGTTCCTTTACCTTGTCCGAGGTCACGCTGAACACCTTGCCGTCGAAGACATGTTTGGACGAGAGCAGCTGGAGGCGGTTCTTCGGGTGTTTCCCGAGGGACTTGGATTGAGCGCGTTTATGGATAGGCATGATCACCAATATAAGACAGATGGCAGGTTGAATTTCTCCGCAGCGCATCGCGCACATGAGAAATAGTTGCCGATCAATCGAAAAGCAGGTCCCTCCGTTCGGACTAAAGTCCTCGGTCGGGATGACAAGCCGTGGTCGGCAGATCACACGCGGGGTCGATCCATCAGAAGAAATTGCGCAGGTGGCCAAAGCTGGCGACCTGGAGCAGGCGGCCGTTGCCAATGCCGGGGCGAAGGTCGCCGCGCTCCAGCATCCAGGTGTTGCGATGGGGCACGAAGACGGCGTGCAGGCCGGCCTCAAGCGCGGGATTGATGTCGGAGCTGGGGCTGTTGCCGATCATCCATGTCTGCTCGCGCATGAGAGCGTACTTTTCGACAAGGGAGTTGTAGGCGAGGGCATTCTTTTCCGCGACGACCTCAATCGCGGTGAAATGTTCCTGCAGGCCGGAGCGTTCGAATTTGCCAGTCTGCTCGGTGATGTTGCCCTTGGTCACCAGAAACAGGTGATGGCGCTGCGCGAGATCGGCTAGGGTCTCCGCGACTTCAGGCAGCAGTTCCATGGGATGCTCGGCGATGGTGTAGGCGATGCCGTGAATGGTTTCGTGCAATGCGGGCGTGAGCGGCTCGACCGATAGCTGCTCAAAACACTTGACCAGCGCGATAGCAAAACTGTTCATGCCGTAACCGTGCTGGCGGATGTTTTCGCGCTCGACATCGTAGAGCACTTCGCGGACTTGGTCGGGCGTGTACTCGTGGTGGTTGAGGAATGAGATGAAACTGGCGATGGCGCGCTCGAAATAAATGTTATTTTCCCAGAGCGTGTCGTCGGCGTCGATGAGCAGGTTCTGGCCGGGCGGGTGGCGATGCTCGTGCGACATGTATCTATATTATCGAGGTTTGTTCTCCGCCAGGGGTGGCGCCCCGAACTAAGACTTACTGGAAAGAGTGGGCATCCGCGATTAGCATCTAAAAGGGATTGCAGAATCGCGCATTGACGCTGAACACGCCTGCGTATATAGGAGATTGGCGACAGAATCCTCGCCGACTTGTTGCATGGTCCAAGGACGACCTCTTCTAACGGCAACTGAGAACCCGAGCCGGGGGGCAGGTCGGTGCCGAGGTACGGAATCGCAGTTAGTCCCTTCATGCGAGTCTGGCGTTGGACATTCTGCAGACCCGATCCTTTTCCACGGGCAATACTAATCGCCATTCCTTCTCTTCGTAAAAGGACCGATGCTTGCAGAGCGCAGCCATGCTCGACAGATTTCCTGCCGTTTTCAAGGCATGCTTCAGAAGCTCCTCATGAAGATATTTATCATTCCAATCCATAAACTCCGCTCTATACGCTCCATGTATCAAAGGATGCACAACATTCCACTCGACGAGCCTCTCACTCACCCACACAGGACTGTTGACCTTCCCCCACAACGAGAGCGCCCCCGAAACAAAATGGTGAAGTGCAGACGAGATTAAGCGCTGCTTCTCTGACTCCTCGTAAACACAAGGAGCAAAAGCCGCGAGCGATCCAGACTCTGAACGTGGACGCAGATGCCTAAGGTCGAAGCCTAAGCTGAAGCCCTTCCCTGAATCCCCATATCCCCGCCATTGGCTCAAAGTGTCGTCCAGCGCGGTGAAGGACGCCACGTAGACCTCCAATCGAGCTGGCGACAATACTCCAGTGTCGAACCACTTACTGATGAGGTCCCTGGCTTTGGCGTTTGCCCACGCGTTGTCACCATTCTCGGCCAAGTCTTCTACGACGGATTCCGCAATCTTCTTCGCGTGAATGAACTCCTCCGAGTCATTAAGGAACCTGACATCGGTAGCCCAAACCTTACCAGACCTGACTATGCCTGCAAATCCGTCAAAATTCGCGTAATGCCACAGCCTTCCGGGTATCGGTTGGTAGAGCCATTCGCGCACCGGATCATCAACCAATGTCATATGTTTGGTCTCAATCTGCCACATAATTGCTGGTGTCCTGGTAGTTCAGCCCGGTGCCCTCGTTCAAGCGAAACTTGAGGGGGGTGTTTTCTACCGGTCGAGAAAATCTGCACCCAGGCAAAACCAGCTTGAGTGGGACCCGTGGTCAACTCAGGTCAATCGGATAGTGTTCGCGTTCATAGGTCTCAATCAGCGTAACCCAGGCTTCTAATTCGTCTCCTTGCGGACTACCAGAAGCGGAATTCCAAAGCGCTTCTACGCGCTGAAGCGCCTGGTCGTAGTCGTTCTCTGTTTGGATCGGTTTAACTTCCATATTCCTATCCAATCTTACTGACCTCCCGGCCCCATCATTCCGGCCGGTGGCGGAGGGATGGCGATGTCCACGTTTTGCACCGGGCCGAGCGAGCTGAGCGGCTTGTCGAATTCGGCGTCGTTGCCGACCACCAACACTGCCAACTGATTCTTGTGCACGTATTTTCGGGCGACGCGCGAGACATCGTCGGCCGTGACTTTCTCTACTTCGGTGCGGTAGCGTTCGAGGAAGTCGAGCGGGTAGCGATAGGCCTCGTAGGCCATCTTCTCGCGCAGCACTTTTTCCGGCGAGTCGAACTGGAAGACGAAGGAGTTCAGGATGTCGTCCTTGGCGCGCTTGAGCTCTTCGGGCGTGGCTGCGTTCTTCACCAGCCCGTCGATCTCGTCGTCCATGCCCTGGATGCCTTCGACGGTGGTGGAACTCTTGGTCTGCATTTCAATGTTGGTGATGCCGGGATGGTTCCAGCCGAAACCCACGCCGCCGCCGACCACATAAGCCAAGCCACGAGCGGAGCGCAGATCGTTAACCAGGCGGGACGAGAAGCCGCCGCCGAAGATCTCGTTCATCACGGACACCGCGTAATAGTCAGGATTGCTGCGCTCGATGCCGAGGTCGAGCATGCTGATGGTGGTCTGGTTGACGTCGGTCTTGCGGACGAGGTAGTAACCAGGTTTCGGCTCGCTGAACTTGATCTCGGGCTGCTGCGCCTCCGGGCCTTTCGGCCATGACTCGAAGGCCGCTCGCAGCTTGGCTTCCATGGCCTGAGGATCGAAGTCGCCGCTGATGCCGAAGATGATGTTGTTGGGATGAACATACTGCTGATGCCAGTTCAGCAGGTCCTGGCGGGTGACGGCGGCGACCGTCGCGTACTCAGGCACGCGCGCGTAAGGATTGTCTTTGCCGTAGGCCAGGATGAGCATCTCGCGATGGACGATGGAGTCGACGTCGTCATTGCGCCGCGAGATGTTGGTGTACATCTGCTGCCTGGCGAGCTGAATTTTGTCGTCGCGAAACTCAGGGTTGCGCAGCAGGTCGAGGTACATGTCAAAGACGGCGTCGAAGTCGCCCTTCAGGCAGTTGAGCGAGATGCTGGTCGAGTCAGACTGATTGTCGGCTTCGATCTTGGCGGCGCGGGCTTCAAGGAAGTCGTCCATCTGGTCGCCGGTCTTCGTCTTCGTCCCGCCGGTGCGCCAGACATCGCCGTAGATATCGGTGAGGCCGATCTTGGCTGGCGGCTCGGAGATGGAGCCGCCGCGGATGCGGGCCGTCGCGCTGATCAAAGGCAGCTCGTGATCGGGCTGGAGGAAGATGACCATGCCGTTCGCGAGTTGAATACGCGTGGGCTCGGGCGGCCTGAACGCGGGAAGCGGCGGCGCCTGGATTTTGTTCCAGGGGGTGAGTTGCTGCGCGGAAGCGAAAGACGCGAGCAACAGCAAGCACAAGAACGCCGACACAGA
>Ga0187858_10002424_pt1 | contig 19175 bp, 20 predicted proteins | sample June2016WEW_8_15_FD_133015 | JGI IMG/M metagenome (GOLD analysis project Ga0187858, IMG submission 133015) | Peatland microbial communities from SPRUCE experiment site at the Marcell Experimental Forest, Minnesota, USA - June2016WEW_8_150 | ecosystem: Environmental > Terrestrial > Soil >...
AACGGAAGCTGATCTTGTTGTCGCCCTGGCCGATGATGCTCATCAGCGGCGGATATTTTGCTATATACTGCACAGATTTTTCGCGCTCCTCGGCACTACAGCAGGCTGCGCCCGTCACCAGAATGTCGAGATCGCCGACTGTCTCGCGACCGCGGCGCAACGACCCGGCGGGGGTGATCTTGTCGAAGCCGAGGAATTTCCCTAGATAGTCGGTGAGTCTCTTGGCCTCGGTTTCGGCAACGTCAATCAGGAATCGTCCGGAAATGCGGCGGAAGTCTTCAATGGCTTTCAGCAGTTTTTGTTCGTGCTTCTCGCCCATGCGCGGCAGTTCCCGGATCTTGCCCTCACGCGCCAGCTTTTCCACGCCGTCGACGTCGCAAACCTGGTAGGCGCTCCAGATCAGGGCAATCGTCTTCGGTCCCAGACCCTGGATCTTCAGCAATTGCAGCATCGACGGGTGATATTTCTTGAGCAGTTCGGCTTGCACCGTAAGTCGGCCGTCCTTGAATAGTTCCTGAAGATTCACCAGCATTCCCTTGCCGATGCCAGGGATGGCGAGCAATTTCCTGGGCTCGCTGATGATGTCCTTGATCTGTTCGGGGTGATTCTCGACGGCTTGGGCGGCGTTGCGGTAGGAGCGTATGCGGAAAGAGTCCTGACCATCGATTTCGAGCAGGTCGGCGGTTTCGTAGAGGACCGTGGCGATGGATTTATTGTCCACGGATTAAAGATAAACAAGAACGGGGTGCGACGCTAGCGGGCGGAGACGGAAGCACAAACTCGTTCCCCTCGTCATCTGAGAACGAAAGTAAACGTCGACATGGTCGCGATATATGGTCAGGCGGGCTTGCTTACGTTGGCTGCCTGGGGGCCTTTCTGTCCTTCGGTGATTTCAAATTCGACTTCATCACCCTCCTGTAGGCTCTTGTAACCCTCAGAGGTGATGGCGCTGTAATGAACAAAAACGTCGGGGCCATCGGCCCGTCCGATGAACCCATACCCCTTTGCGTTATTGAACCACTTTACCGTGCCTTTCAGCCGTTCCACGCGTAACCCCCGTTTCTGCACGTCTTATAGTGGGGGACCCCAGAGACGTGACCGCTTTAGGATGCATTTTGGAGCGATTAGGATGGAGTGTCAAGACGAATAGTGCGGTTAGGCACGTAGCTGTGTATGCCCGTGGACATAACTCAGCCACACGGAGCGCCAAGTCAAGTGGATGTTATTAGCGGCGCGCCTTTCCGGGCGCCCTTCCTGAAATCATTCTTTGCCGAGGATGAAGACGATTATTTGACACCTGGTGATCCAGCCACAGGATCGAGGCGATCGTCTTTGCGTCGCGTACTTTCCCCGTCAGAACCATACGAACAGCGCTGGAGAGTGGGACTAATCGTTTGAGGATCACTTCGTCGGCCTCCGGTTGCGCTTTGCCGGCACGAAGCCCAGTAGCTAGAAACACAGACATGGTTTCGGCTACGAATCCGGGGCTGGCATAAAAGTTGAAGATCAGCCGCCACTGGCTGGCGGTATAGCCGGTCTCCTCGAGGAGCTCGCGCTGGGCCGCGGGTAAGGCCTTTTCGCCCGGGTCGATGCGCCCCGCGGGCAGTTCCCACAGAAAATCGTTCGCGGCATGTCGATATTGGCGTTCCAAAAGGACACGCGGCGCCGCATGCGATTCATCGACGGCCAGAATAACGACGGAACCCGTGTGATGGATGACGTCGCGGCGGGCGCGGATGCCGCCCGGCTCTTCCACTTCGTCCGTGGTCACCCAGAAGACGGGGCCACGATACACCGTTCGCGAAGAAATGATCCGAGCTTTGGGACGAGCAGTCTTTCTTGACTTGACCAGCTTGGAAGAGCGCGCTGATTTTGGCATCCCAACAATATAAAGCACGGCTCCCAGATCGCGCGCTGGGATAGGAATCGCCGTAGGGGCAGTGCAGGCCGGTTCTGCTATCCTGCCGGGCATGCCAGAAAAGCGTTCGATCAAGAATGCAACGAAGCCGCGGATTGCGATTGTCGGCGCCGGGAATCTGGCCAGGGCTCTTGCCGTAGCCTTAGACGCTGCGGGATACAAGATCGTCCAAGTCATTGCGCGCGATCGGCAGACATCGCTCCGTCGAGCGCGGCGGCTGGCGGCCGAGGTGGGCGCGTCAGCAGTGACTGCGGCGAAGGCTCAGATTCAGGCTGACCTGGTTTGGTTCTGTGTTCCGGATAGCGCGATTGCCGGCGCGGCAAAAGCGTTAAAAGGAGCTGCGGATTGGAGCGGCAAGGTGGCGCTGCATTCCAGCGGAGCTCTCACGAGCGATGGACTGGCGGAGCTGCGACGACGCAGGGCCGCAGTGGCGTCGGTTCACCCGCTCATGACATTTGTTCGCGGATCCCGACCTTCGCTAGAGGGAGTGCCATTCGCCGTCGAGGGCAACCGAAGGGCCGTGCGGATGGCGCGTGCTCTGGTTGTGGATTTGCGTGGCCAGCCGGTTGCGATCCTGAAGCGAAACAAGCCGGCGTATCACGCCTGGGGAATGTTTATCTCGCCGCTGTTAACTGCGCTGCTGTCGGCAAGTGAGAGGGTTGCCATCGCGGCGGGAGTCCCACGCAATGCCGCGAAACAACGCATGCTGCCCATACTCAGACAAACGCTTGCAAACCATGCGGCGCTGGGCGCATCGGGGGCGTCCAGCGGTCCGATTGTTCGTGGAGATGTTGAAACTGTGAAGAAGCACCTGACGGTGTTGCGCCAAATTCCGGCGGTGCGTGAAGTTTACTTGGTGCTAGCCAGAGTGGCGCTGCATGATCTGCCTGCGAAGAATCGCGACGCGTTGGCAAAGATTCTCAAACATTGAAGGGTTGCGAGCTCGCCCGCTCGACTTTTTCGCCCTTCTCGCGAATTGTGTAGCTCGCTCTTCGCCAAGTCATTAGTCCCAGGAGTGACAGCACGCCGAAGGGAATGGAAGCCGCAGTTCGTATGGGGATGCTGTGTACATACGCTACAAAAAATTGATGTGAAACAAACGGTTGCACCGCGATCACCAGCGGGGCGCAAATCCATTGCCAGAACAGGACCAAGGCGGTTAGGGCTAGGACAACGCGGAAAGCCCGGCTCGATGCTGCAAAGCTGCGCCACGAAAGCGCAATCAGAATAATGCCGGGCAATAGCACGACATGGTCGTAGACTGCGTGTCCCGGCAGAATTGTGATTGTAGTGATAGCGAGCAACAAGCTGACGGTCAATCCAAAGTTCATCGACCCGGGCAACGCCTGGCGCTTGCGCCAGGCAAGGACGATCGCACTCACAAGAAAGGCAGCGATCAGAAAGGGGCCGAAGCGCGACCCCATCTCATCCCCGAGCAAGTAGCAAACAAGCGGAGGAGTGGAGTACTGGCGGTACCCGTACATTACCTGCAGCCATTCCTCGATCCAGCGAGGCCATAGGAGCAGGGAAGACACACCCAGCAAGACTGTAACGAAGAAAAACCCCGCAGCAACTCTCCAGCGAGCGCGGAATTGAGCGAAAGTCCAAAACAACAGATAAACACTGACCAACAGTACAATTTGCGGCTTTATCAAGGCGAAAGACAACAGAGCGCCAGACAGAAAGAACCGCTTGCAGACCAGCGCACCCAGTGAAGCAGCGAGAAGAAATTCCACAAGCAGCCCCATCTGTTCGGCGAACAGCCCTTCGAGCACGGCATAACTGGAAAGCGTCAAAAGTATGAGCGTGGCGAGCATCACAGGGCCGGCGCGGAGATGCAGAGCCCGAAGCCAAAGCAAGACGCTAAGCGCTGTTAACGCGGGGAGAATCAGCGCCAGCGCGATGCGCACCATGGGGAAGGGAAGCTGAGCCAAGGGCCAAAGCAGGATGTCAGTAAATAGCGGATATGAGAAGGCACGATACTCGGGAGAGGCAGTGGGGCTGTCAGGATTAAGCGATCGCCCGAAGAGACCGATCTGGATTTGACGGGTGGTCTCCCGAGCATAGGGATCCAAATGATGCAGCAGGCCTTCGCGCGAAGTAAGCCAGATGGGATAGAAATCAGCTCCAAAAGAATATCCCTCGCCAAAGCCTTGAGCAGCGCGAACCTCCACCGCCCTGGGAACAAAGAGCCCGAGATGGTAATAGACCATGGACGCCGCGCAGAGAGTCGTCAAAGAGAGAAGAATGCGAGATCGCCCGAAAGTGGGAGGTGGCCCAGGCATGAAGGAAAAACGGCTCGGAGCGATTTAACCATGGGCGGTTAAGCTTAGCAAAAACATAAGCCGCACAGTCGGTGTTCCTCACATCATTGGGAGAGGATTCTCGGAGTCTGCATTGCTTCACCGCGACGAGAACAGGTGCCCAAGTTTTTCTTTCTTGGTTTTGAGATACTCTTCGGCGTGCGGAGTGGGCTCGACTTCGCAGGGCACACGCTCAACCACCTCGACGCCAGCACGCTCAAGCGCTTCCACCTTCTCGGGATTATTTGACAGCAGTCGCACTTTGTTCACGTCCAATGCCTTGAGAATCTCGCCGGGCAATGCGAAATCACGCTGATCGGCTTTGAAGCCCAATCGTTCGTTGGCTTCGACGGTATCCAGGCCAGCATCCTGCAATTCATAAGCCTGCAGCTTGGCCATAAGTCCGATACCGCGGCCTTCCTGCTGTTCGTAAATCAAAATTCCCGCGCCCAAGTCGCGAATCATCGTGAGTGCCATTTCGAGCTGTTGCCGACAGTCACAGCGCAAGGAGTGAAAAACGTCCCCGGTGAGACATTGCGAGTGCACGCGCACAAGCGGCGGCGTGGAGTGAATGTCCCCCATCACCAGCGCAACAGCTTCCTCGACCCGGCGGTTGCCGTCAGAGCCGAATTCAGCCCGAAAGCCGTGGATTCGAAACTTACCCCAGCGCGTCGGGAACTCCGCTGACGCGACAGGTTGAATTTTATGAACGGTCACACCTTGATTATAGCGGCTAAGCGCCTCGATCGCGGACTGCGGAACCGGAATCAGCCCCTGGAGCGGAAGTGGAAGATCGCGTCCTGTTTGGAAGCGATGGCAATGCCGTTGAGCGTGGCAGGGTGGAAGTGCCAGTTCTCCAGCGCGGCCAGGAACTTCCCATCGAGCTTTGGGCCCATGCTGTGCAGAACGGTTTTGCGAACGATTTCTCCGCTCTCGTCAATCGTGATCTCGACCACGACGTTGCCTTCCGAGTCTGGCAATTCCCATGGATAAACGACCGGATCGACGGTTACGATAGGCAAAGCCGGACGAATCTCGTCCCCGAACACCGGTCCGCCGGGCAGAGATCCATAGGGAAGCCCTGCAGGCGCGCCGTGTCCTAGATTGGAAAGCGTAGCAACTTTTGATTTGTCCTCAGCCGAGGATGGAGAGCGAGGAGCCTGCGGCAAGGGCATCTTCGCCACCGCCAAATTCTGCTTCAAAATCAACTTCTCGTGCCCCAGCCGCTGGTGGCGATAGATCGCAGTCGCCCGGTCCGGCGAGCTCGTAGCGCTATCGTCGGGTGATTGCGTGGGGAAGTAGATTCGCGTGAGGAGCTTTCCATTTCGCCCGAGCGCGACGGAAGACGGATTCAGCAATTGCGGTTCGGGCGCATGCAGCAGCCAGGCGAACACCAGACCGTGCAGCGCGAGCGAAACCGCAAGCACTTTGGGCTGAGTTTTCAATTCCTCGAAGTTGAGCTGCGAAAACATAAACTACGGGAAGATCTCCCCGACAGAACTCTGTTTAGGTTAGACGCGGCACCGGGGGATTCGTCAAGCACCGTTGGTGTGGACCATGGAACGCTGGTAAAATAGTCGGGAAATTAGAAATCCCTCTGGTGCGGGGCTATAGCTCAGCTGGGAGAGCGCGTCGTTCGCAACGACGAGGCCGTCGGTTCGATCCCGACTAGCTCCACCATATTTTCAATCACTTGCAGACCCTCCGCAAACCAATCCTGTCACACTCTGTCACAATACCCAATTCGAAGAGACAGCCCACAGTGTTCGCCTGATACTTCCGGACTCCCGTTAAGGCAAAACGAAACGCCGCTGGGGCGAGAGCCAGACGAGGCATACTTGTACGGATCATTCGCAAGTAACTAGCAGGACGCTGCCAGCGATATAGACGTACTCGTGATTGGCGCCCCCCGCGTGAGGAATTCTTAGCACAAGCCGTCCGAAGGCTTGAGCGCCAACTCGGGCGCGAAATCAACTACACGGTTCTCGCGCCAAAGGAATTCGAATCGCGCCGTGCTCGGAAGGACGCGTTTCTGGAAAACGTCTGGCACGATACGCGTTCTCCAGTACACACGCAAGAAGTCTGCTGCGTCGTTCTCCAGTGCGAGGCGCACGGCAACCTTTAGAATGTTTTACGGCCGGCCGACCAGCATGCCCAGATAGTTGCTGAGCGTGGCCGTTCGCGTCATCGCCTCTTCAAACAGCAAAGGCTCGCTGAACGCGATTGTCACGGAAATCGTATTTTGCAGGCGCACACCGTTCGGGCCGCCGATACGATGACCCGGATTGTGCGAAGCGGAAATCTGCCCCAAAACTGTTTTCACCGAGAAAATTTCGCGCTTTCCGGTGAAGTAAAGAATTTGCGGCTCAGGACCCGTCGGGATCTCCCGTTCGAGACGGTTCGCATGCACAATCTGTTCAATAAGGATGCGCGTCAATCACGCTCCCGAATGCGTCGAAGTCATAAAACTAAGGTGGTGGCGTCCTCGATCACAAAATCGACCGCACGGATCACTTGTTCATCGGGTGCGATGTGGCGATCGCCCTAGAGCACGAAATGCGGAAACAGGCTGGCGAAATGGTATCGCTCTACACCGCGGCTGCGGCTACCTGTGCCGGACATCGTGATGCAATCGATCAGAGTCACCCTGGTCAGATCGAGCAGGACGCCTGTTATGTAACGACGCGGCTTCGGAAAGGCGTCAAAAAAGTCACTGTCCTGAAGATAAATCGACGTCTTTGATCCGGCCAGGGTCAGTTCACCATGAAGATCCTTGCCCGATGCCGCGAATCTGAATTTTCCGCTCTGCTTCACGCCTTCAAGTTCTTCCATCATGATGTTCACCTCTTAATTCCGCGTGCCGCGATCAGTAGATCGGCGCGGCGATACGGGCGAAGTTGGCCCAGGAATGCGGGTCACTTGCCGAGCTCTAGCGCTGTTCAATGGTTACTTTGTGCCGCTCCAGCCTGATCGTAATTTCGCGCGCCGTCAAGCGGCATCGTGGATGTGCAGCCAGCTTAGACAGCCCGTCATGCAGGAGTTGAAGGCCCGGCGTGCCGGCTTCCTCCAGTTTGTCCAGCAGCCATAACACGCCGTGGCATTCAACATTCTCGCTTGCCGCCAGCTCCCGCAGCGCGTTATCGCCCGTGAGCAGAAGCCATGCGCGCTCTTTCGCCAGCGCGAGGGCAAAACTGTCGGGAACCGACAACGAGGCGCGCTGCTGGCGATAACCGAGCGCCTTGCCGACACCCGCTTCGCTGACATCTTCGACTCGTAGTCCCAGCCTCCGCAGCTGTTCTCCCCACTCGCCTTTCAGCTCGCGATCGTAGAGAACGTCGGGGACGGCGAAGGCGTGAGGCAGCACGAACACCGCCTCAAGCAGGCCGCCGCGATCGAGATCGATCAGAACGGACGTATCTGAAACCAGGATCATCACACGGCGACCGCAGCGGGTTCCTCCATGCGACGATTCAGTTCACGTACCGTGATGTTGAGCAACTCCGCTGCCTTGGCTTCCGAGATTGCATTTTCGGCCAGTGCCCGGTAGCAGAGGCGATCGAAACGTCCCGCTTTTTCTTCGGGCAGTTGGTTGGGTTCGTAATTAGGCGCGCTCCTGAAGCCCAGACGGGAAAACTCCCGGAATAGCCTTTCCGACAGTGACGGAGGGAATATGCCGAGATCGCCGCAGCGGTACGTAATTGCCTGGACGCTGGCACCGAACAACTGCTTGAGCGCGAACAACTCGTTCCAGCCGATGGAGCTTCGGTGTCTGCCGACGCTGGACCACAGCGCTTCGGCCGGCATGAGGAACGCCCCGGCGAACCGATGCGCCGCCTTCTCGCGGAATTTGTCGTCACCCTGCACCTCCATGACCATGTGTCCAAGTTCGTGGGCCAGATTGAAACGCTGCCGCTCGCCATGAACGCCGCTGCGGACAACGATGACGCGGACCGGCTCGCCGCGCGAACGGCGCACCTGAGCGGCCAAGCCGTCGATGTTCTCTTCTGAATCCACGACCAGAACCTTGATGCCCCGTTCTTCGAGTAGCTCGACAAGATTGGGTATCGGATCGATTCCAAGATTCCAGTGTTCGCGCAGATACTGCGCGGCACGATCAGCGTCTCCGATCTGGCGTACGGGAAACGGCGCCTCCCGCGGCTTGTCCCACTCGGCGCTGGGCAGGCCGAGGATTTCCTCCACCATCAGATAGCGTTCGATCAGATGAAGTGCCTTTGCTTGAATCTGGGCCTGCTCCTTTTTGCTCGTGATCTGCTTCTTGCGGAACTCGACGCCCTCCAGAACCATCTCCTGATCGCCAACCAGGTAGTCGAGGGATACGCCGAGGGCATGGCTCAAGGCGAGCAGCACGCTGGAACCGGGTACATCCTCATCCCTTTCGTATTTGCCGATTTGTTGGGCTGAAACTCGGTTGTCAATCCTCGCTGCGAGGTCCCGTAGTGAAAGACCGGCAGCGGCACGAGCGAGCTTAAGTCGTTTACCGATCATAATTTACGCTCCTTGCCTGCGGTTTACAATTATAGTATTATATAGTTGTTTTGTAAACCATGAAGTTGGACCCTAGAACGAATATGAATTACTTAAACCCCTTGGCGCCATCTTCTCCGCTGAGCGAACTTTCAGCGCCTTTCCCAAATTTGTATTCGGCGCTGAATAGCATAGCGGCGCCGCCCCTCGAGATCAGCTATTTTTGTTCTTGTTTTTGTTTTGCTTGTCCACCCAACCGCCGCCGAAGCTGTGGGGAAAAGTGCGGCTTTTTCCATAGCTCACTTACCCACAAATTCTGCTATAGAGCCATAAAATGTTCGTGAAGACAACAAGAAGACAAGATGACCAGCCACCTGCATGTACTTTCACTACAGTTCTATGACTCACTGATTCGATCCCTACGGGCCTTTGAATCGAATGTTCTGGGTTGACCACTTAGCCGTTTCAGACGCTGGAATTCGACGCCTCAGGGTAGATTCTGTGATTGCGTGCCAAGGAGGAGCAAGACTCTCGTGTGTAGAGTCCGACCGCGCGAATCAAGAAAGTTATGCAACCCAAACAAATCATTCATGGGGTTCTTTACGGTTTCTTTACGCAAGGTTCTCTATCGTGGCAGCGAGCGGAGATGAGTGTCTTGCGCACATTCCTGACGGTTGTGCATTACGCCGTGATCGTCGGTAGAAAGATTATTGATTGGACTGTCATTTCCTTTCCCCTAAGGCTTCGGCCCCACATCAAGATCAACTGCTTAGCGCCGTCCGTTTCCCCGGCCGTTCCATCGTGAAAAGGTTTTATGCGTTCTTTATGAACTTTTTACCCGCTCTTTACGAGTTTTGGAATGTGATGGAGGGTTGGCCCCCAGAAAAAGCGGCAGACAAACGCCTTTGACCCTTTCGGCAGATTAAACAACCGCCATTCAGTGAAAGGAACCGGGTCCCAGATCGGAAAGGATTCTAACTTGAAAATCGTGAGAACTTTATTGCGTAAGACCGTAGCGGTATCACCCTGCCTTCCCATACTTGTCTTGACTCTCGCTATTGGTCACGCTCCGCGCAGTTACGCGCAAACTCAGGCACAACCAGATACTCAGACGAAAATGGCAGGTCTGCGCGAACCCTCGACGGGTGAGGTCGTCCGCGATGGAGGTACGGCTGTCAATTCCGCACCCGGCGCGTTAGCAGCCACGCCAGATCCGGAAATATCACCAGCCGTGGCGAAACAGCTTGCCGCCATGCAGGCAGAGATCGAGGAACTCAAAGCAGAGCTGAAAGCCGGTAGCGCGATTGTACAGGCATCGCCATCTCCGACAGGATCTGGAGCGGCGCGTGCTCTTGTCCCAGAGACCAAAGCAACAGAGGCCACACCATCTACGGCATCGGTCGTGCCACCTCCTCAAGAGGCGCGGACGGGTTTACCGGAAAAGCCAGCGCCAACCGTACCCTTCGCTTTTGCTGACTGGACCTGGTTGAACGGCACCCCTCGCAACAAAGATGCGGTGTGGGATTCCAAGTTCTTCACTCCAGAAATACGTTTTGATACTGACTTCGTCTTCGACTTCAACCACCCACGCGACGATACCCTAGGCGGTTCGACGGAAATTTTCCGCACAAATGAAATCCAGGTGGAGCAAATCAGCTTTGGCGGCGATTTCCACTGGCAGAACGTTCGTGGGCGTGTGTTGACCATGAATGGAATGTTCGCTGTGACCACGCCGCGCAATGACGCGAGCGCCGGGCGCGGCCAGTGGGACCTGCGAGGGGCTTACAAGTATGTCTCGGAAGCCTATGGAGGGTACCACTGGGACGTGAATCATGGGCTTAATCTAGACGCGGGAATTTTTGTTTCCTATATCGGCCTGTTCAGCTACTACAACTTCGACAACTGGGCTTACCAGCCGTCTTATGTGTCGTCGAACACGCCTTGGTTCTTCAACGGCATTCGTATTCAATGGTTCCCGACGGACAAGCTGAAGATCGAGCCCTGGATCATCAACGGATGGCAATCGTACGGCAGGTTGGGCAGCAAGCCTGGACTCGGCGGCCAAATCTTGTGGCGTCCGAAATCCTGGGTGTCCATGGTCTTCAACAACTACGGCATGGGCGAAGATACGCTCGGGTCCGCTAACGGCCAGTTCGGACGCTCGCGTATTCATACCGATGACAGCGTCGAGATCAAATACTACGACCATCCGGAGAAGACGATGGACAAGATGGCATTCTCTCTCACCGGCGACCTGGGATGCGAATACGGCGGCAACGGAACGTTCGTCACCGCACAGGGAGCGACGAACTTCAATAACGTGAATTGCCACCACAACACTGCGACCAGCCACAAGCAGACCTTTGCCGGCTGGATGCTTTACAACCGCTGGTGGTTTAAGAAAGATCAGTACGCGATCACGGTCGGCGGTGGCGCAATGGCCAATCCGGGGCGCTATCTGACGCTGCTTCCACCTATCAATGGGGCCGATGCCATCACCGGTTCGCCCTACTTCACGCAGAACCCGGGCGATCCCTACAAAGCGTGGGATACCTCGGTCACATTCAACTGGATGCCCAGGCAATACATCACCTTCGTCACCGAATTTGGGTATCGCCACGCGAACGTTCCTTACTGGACGGGTCACGGCGGCATCACCCCCGGTGACAATCTTTTCCCGAGCACGATTCCGAATCCGGGCGGTGGTTCTGTGATCGGAGGCACCACTTGGGCGCCTGGGCCGTTCTTGTCGGCTACTCCGAACTACACCTGCGTGGCGGGAGCAACGGGGTGGTGTCCTGACATGCGACACGATGAGCCGAGTATTAGGTCTGCGATTATGGTCAAGTTCTAGTCCAGGAGAGGCTTCAGGTTCCTGGTGCGGAGACAACGATGCGCGCTACACAAAAAAGGGGCAGCGTTCCAGATGTGATTTCAATCCCGACGCTGCTCCGCAGACCCTCCCCCTGGGTTGCTCAACGACGGCGTGGCCTTCAATCCTTTGGGACGCCTTTCCAATAGGTCCCTTAGACGCCCAAGCAGAAGCTGAGGGCGATTCACAAAGGGTGCGTTGTTGCCTTCAGGCCGCCCCAAGAGCCAAAGGAATGGCTCGGCGAATTTCCGGAGAGGTGTCGCTGGTTGGTTGTGGCGAATAAGGAGTCCTCATGAAAAGCAGAAACTTAAAGATCGGTGTTCTCCTCGTCTCCATGCTCCCACCGGTGATACTGAGCGGCTGTAACCAACGTGTCGATGCAGCGGCGGAGGCGCCGCCGCCCGCAAACATCGTACCTGGAGCGGATCCCGCGCTGTTCAACGTGGATCATCCTGAGCAATTCCCGCTCGCGGCGGCGGTCGAACGTCCCACGGCTTCTGAGTTGGTGGTCACCGGGACGGTCACGCCTGACGTCGCTCGCAACGTCCCGGTAGTCTAGCTTGCTTCCGGGCGTGTCGTTGCCATTCATGCGCGACTTGGCGACACCGTCCAAAAAGGCCAGCTGCTCCTGACTATTCGCAGCGACGACGTGGCAGGCGGATTCGATGCCTATCGCAAGGCCGTTGCCGACGAACTTCTCGCGCGAAAACAGTTAAATCGAGCCGTGGACCTGTTTGCACACGGCGCTATCGCCGAGCAAGACCTTGAGGTCGCGCAAGACGCCGAGGACGATGCCAAGACTACGCTGGCGACCGCGACCGAGCATCTTCGGCTCCTGGGCAATGATCCCGACAAGCCCATGGGCATGGTGGACATCGTTGCGCCCACCTCGGGAGTGATCACCGATCAGGAAGTGACGAATGCGGCCTTGGTGCAGGCATACTCATCGCCCAGCCCGTTCACGATTTCAGACGTTTCGTCAGTATGGATTGTCTGTGACGTGTACGAGAATGACCTGCCCAGTGTGCGGCTCGGGGACACCGCGGACATCACCCTGAATGCTTATCCACACCACCCGTTCAAAGGCAAGGTCAGCAATATCGGCATGATCCTCGATCCGAGCATTCGTACCGCCAAGGTTCGCATCGAAGTTGAGAATCCAGGGATCATGCGGCTCGGGATGTTCGCGAGGGCAACATTCCGCGGTCAAACCGTAGAGATCCACACGATTGTTCCGGCATCGGCGGTACTGCGGATGCACGATCGCGATTTTGTTTTCGTTCCCGCGCCTGACAATAAGTTTCGCCGGGTGGAAGTCGTCAGTGGGGACGTGCTGACCGAAAACACGAGTTTGCAGGAAATCAAATCTGGGGTCAAACCAGGGCAACAAGTTGTCACGAACGCGCTGGTTTTAGACCACGTGCTCGCTCAATAACGGATGGAGAAAACGCATCTGGCCTCGCGAGTGCGGTTTATGGCGGACATTCCAGATCAGCGGCCGTCTAGAGCGGTTGAGCAGGTGCATCGGCAAACAACACAGGACAAGGAATGATTCGGGCACTCGTCGATTTTGCGCTGAACAACAGATTTGTGGTGTTGGCCATTGCCGTCCTGCTGGCCGGTTGGGGAGCCATCTCGTTCCACAACCTGCCGGTGGAAGCCTATCCCGATATCGCCGACAACTACGTGACGGTCATTACGCAATGGCCCGGCCGCTCCGCGGAGGAGGTGGAACAACAGGTCACGATCCCGATCGAAATTCAAATGTCGGGGATGCCGCACATGACCTTTCTGCGTTCCGAATCAATTTTTGGTCTGTCGTTCGTGATCATGATTTTCGACGACAGCTCGGTCAACGACTGGAATCGCCAGAAAGTGCTGGAGAGGTTAACTCAAGTTAACCTCCCGCCGGGACAAAACCTTCAGCCGCAGATCGGCACGGACTGGAGCACCACCGGTCAAATCTATTGGTACACGCTGAGAAGCACGAATCCCCGCTACGACCTGATGGAACTCAGGTCGATCGAAGACTGGGTCTTGCTGAAGCAGTTCAAATCCGTTCCGAATGTCGTGGACGTTTCCGATTTCGGAGGCACGGTGCGCGAGTACCAGGTGCGCGTCGATCCCAGCAAGCTCGTCTCCTACGGATTGAGCATCGGCCAAGTTGAGCAGCAGCTCGCCAATAACAATATCAATGCCGGCGGCAGCTTCGTTGAGGTCGGGATGCAGCAGATGAATGTGCGTGCGCTCGGACTCTTCTCCAGCGTGCACGACATTGAGGAGACCGCTCTAAAGACTCAAACTGGCACCGCCCTGCGGGTCAGAGACATCGCTGACGTTACACAAGGCCCCAAGATCCGGTTGGGGCACATGGCGAGATCCAATCACATGGAGGCCGGGCGCATCATCGACGAACCCGATGTGATCCAGGGAGCGGTGCTGATGCGCAAAGGCGCGGAGGAACAGCCCACCCTCGATGCAATTCACAAGAAAGTGGACGAACTCAACAACGGCCTCCTGCCCCCAGGCGTGAAGGTCGTTTCGATGCTCGACCGCAGCGATCTCCTCTATTTCACTCTGCACACTGTCATGCACAACTTGGCCGAGGGCATGATCCTGGTCAGCGTGATCCTGTTCCTGTTTCTGCTAAACGTACGTGCCGCTTTCATCGTCGCGCTAACAATTCCGTTTTCTCTGCTCTTTGCCTCGATCTGGCTGGACTTGAGCCACATTCCTGCCAATCTTCTTTCTCTGGGCGCGCTGGATTTCGGAATGGTGGTGGATGGCGCGGTGGTCATGGTGGAAAACATCGTCCGACACCTCAGCCGCCTGAATAACGGTTCAGGATCGACCCACAAGAAGACGCCCGCGGAAGCGATTCGTGAGGCCGCCCACGAGGTGCAGAGGCCAGTCTTTTATGCCATCGCCATTATCATCACCGCCTACATGCCCATCTTCACGCTGCAACGGGTTGAGGGTCGGCTCTTCCGGCCCATGGCATGGACGGTCGCGCTCGCCCTCCTGGGCGCCATGACTTTCTCCGTTCTCGTTGCACCCGTGCTGGCGAGCATCTTCTTCCGCAAGGGCGTCAAGGAACAGCGCAACCGGGTGATGGAATATCTGACTGCACGCTACCGCGAGCGACTCCGCTGGGCGGTTGAGCACCGCTGGGTCGTAGCTGGTGTTGGCATCGCCGCTCTGGCCGGAACGCTCTACTTGGGCTTTGGTGGCGTCATTGGCGCGGAGTTCCTGCCTCACCTCGACGAGGGCGCCATCTGGGCTCGGGCACTCTGGCCAATAGTACAAGTCTTTCAGAAGGCGAAAAGTTCACTACCAACGCTCGCTATGTTTTCGCCTCCTTCCCGGAAGTGAAGACAGTCGTGTCGCAAACGGGCCGTCCCGACGATGGAACCGACACCGGCGGATTCGGCAACACCGAATATTTCGTCGATTTGAAACCGCACGATCAATGGCGGCGGGTATTTCACAAGAGCAAAGAAGAACTGATCGCCGCCATGAACCGTGCGCTGGAAAAATATCCAGGCGCGATCTGGAACTTCTCCCAGCCCATCGAAGACAACGTCGGAGAAACGATGACGGGCACCAAGGGCTCGCTTGCGCTCAAGATTTTTGGCGACGACCTGAAGACTCTTGAACAGAAGGGCGAGGAGGTCACCGCAGTCATGTCTGATATCCCGGGCATGCATGACGTCAAGCTATTACGCGATTTCGGCCAGCCGAATCTCGACTTGACGATCGACCGCCGCCAGGCAGCTCGTTTTGGAATCAACGTCGCAGACATACAAGACGCTGTTCAGACCGCCGTGGGCGGGAACGCGGTGAGTCAGGTGCTGATTGGCGAGCAGCGCTATGACGTCGTAGTTCGATACCAGGCTCCCTACCGCAATACACAACAGGCCATCGAGAGAGTTCGTCTGCTCTCTCCCACAGGCGAACGCGTCTCGCTCGCGCAATTAACCAGCGTGGAAGTCAAGGACGGTGCATACGACATTTTTCGCGAGGGCAACACCCGATACGTAGCAGTGACGTTTAACGTGAGAGGCCGCGACCTGGGCACCACAGTCGAAGACGCGATCAAGCAGATCGGCAAGAAAGTGAAGCTGCCGCCGGGCTACAGCCTTGGATGGTCGGGCGAATACGAGAGCGAAAAACGGGCGGAAGCGCGGCTGGCTTTGATCGTACCGCTGACGATCCTCGTCATCTTCATCATTCTCTACACCATGTTTCGCTCTTACAAATGGGCGTTGCTCATTCTGTTGAACGTCGGCCTGGCTCGCGTCGGCGGCTTCCTGGCTCTGCTAGTGACCGGCACCTATCTCAGCGTATCTTCGGGCGTGGGCATGCTGGCGTTGTTCGGCGTGTCGGTGCAAACCGGTGTGATCATGCTTGAATACATCAACCAGTTGCGCGCCCGAGGTTATTCAATCCCGGACGCCGCGGTCGAAGGCGCGGTACTGAGGCTTCGCCCGATCATGATGACGATGCTGGTGGCCACTCTGGGACTTCTGCCCGCGGCTCTGTCGCATGATATTGGATCGGATTCGCAAAGGCCTTTTGCAATCGTAATCGTTGGCGGACTGATTTCCGATCTGCTCCTGAGCATTATCCTGTTGCCCACGTTTTATGTCTGGATCGCGCGAGACGGCGATCAACTTCCGGAACCGGAGGCCGCCCTTGAATAATCTTGCCGTGTTCCGGAAGATCGGCGCCAACGGAGTCATGGCCGCGATCCTAGCGTGCTCGCTGGCTAGTCCGGCATTCGCCCAAAGTACGGGACCGACCAGTATCACTCTCGACGAGGCCATCCAAATGGCGCTCCAGCACAACCACAATACTCTAGCGGCGCGCACCACCATTCAACAGAGCGAAGCCGAAGAGACGACGGCAAATCTGCGGCCCAACCCGTCTCTGTTTGCTGATTGGGAATACCTCCCACTCAACCGTTCTGGCCAGAACGCTGAATATCTGCACGACTCGACCGAAGGCGATCTGGGTCTCAGCTATTTGCTGGAGCGTGGGAAAAAACGGCAGCACCGGCTCGCGGCGGCCAAGGACATTACCGCACAGACGCGTTCCCTGGTCGCCGACAATGAGCGCAGCCTTACTTTTAATACAGCTTCGCTATTTGTAAACGTGCAGCTTGCTGAATCGACACTCGAACTCGCCGACAAGGACTTGAAGAGCTTTCAGAAAACGGTCGACCTCAGCCAAGTGCGTTACGACAAAGGCGCGATCAGCGAGGACGACTACCTAAAGATTAAGCTGCAGTTGCTGCAGTTCGAGACCGACTATCAGCAGGCAGAGCTGGCAAAGGTCCAGGCGCTGTCTGACTTGAGGCAGCTACTCGGCTACGAATCTGTTGCTGCAGACTACGACGTCACGGGACCGTTTGACTATCAGTCGCTAAAGGGAAATCTGGAAGACTTTCAATTGAAAGCTTTGCAGAACCGTCCCGATCTACGCGCTGCTCAGCAAGGCGTAACCGCAGCCACGAGCCAGTACGACCTGCAGAAGGCGATTGGCAAACAGGACGTCACCGTGCAGGGCAACTATTCCCACGTCAACGGGATCAACGCTGCCAGCTTCTACGGAAGCATCCCACTCGCCATCTTCAATCGCAATCAGGGAGAAATCGCGCGCACCCGTTTCGCCATCACGCAAGCGCAAGAGCAGGAGAAAGCCACCAACGGCCAGGCCCTGACCGATGTGCGCGACGCCTATGAAGGATTGCGCGTGAGTGACCGGATCGTGCAGCTCTATCGCTCGGGCTATCTCGACGTTGCGCAAAAAGACCGCGACATCGCCGAGTACGCCTACCAGCGTGGTGCAGTGAGCTTGCTCGACTTTCTCGATGCAGAACGCAACTATCGCGCCACTCAGCTTGCTTATCGTCAAGCGCTGGCTTCATACTTGCTCGCGCTGGAGCAGTTGCGGCAGGCGGTGGGTACAAGAGCTCTGCCCTGATTCTGCGCCCAAGGAGCCGGATCGTTGAACAAGCAAGACGTAAGGAGCCGGATCGAAAAACTCGGGATTATTCCCTCCATTCGGGTGTCGACGACGGAGGATGCACTTTTTGCTGCCGAGGCGATCGCCCGCGGCGGGATTCCCATTCTCGAAGTCACGTTGACCGTCCCCGAAGCGATCAAAGTCATTGCACAAGTGGTACAGCACACGCCCGAAGTGATTGTCGGCGCCGGAAGCGTCCACGATGTCGAAACCGCGCGCCGCTGCCTGGATGCGGGGGCCAAGTTCCTTTCCAGCGACGGCCTTGATCCCGAGACCGTTATGTTCGCTGTGCAGCAGAATGTCGTCGTGATTCCCGGAACGCTCACGCCGACTGGCGTCATCGGGGCGTGGAAGCTGGGTCCGGATTTCGTCAAAGTTGTGCCCTGCGGGCACATCGGGGGATACAGTTACATCCAAGATCTCAAAGCGATGTTTCCCAAAGTCCCCATGATCGCCGCGGGAGGCGTGAATCAAAGAACCGCATTCAGCTTCATTGCCGCTGGCGCGGTTGCACTGGGCGTTGGTGGAGAGTTGATCCCGAGAGAGGCTATCCGACGGCGGCAGCCAGACCGAATTGCCGAACTCGCGCGCAGGTTCCTGGAGGCGGTAAGCAACGCTCGTGACCGTTGAGCACGCGGTAGAAACGATTCGGCGGAGAGCCGCTTTTGAAGAACTTCATTTTGCTCCCCGGCTCACGGAAAGATAGAGTCCTTTGTGAATCAATATCTGGCGGTGCTGTCTGCGAGCATAACGATTTTCGCCGTCACGAATATTGATGATGCGTTTCTCCTGACTTTCTTCTTTGCCCGTCGAATTTCAATGCGGCGCATCGTGGCAGGTCAGTACGCTGGTTTTGCGGCCATCGTTGGCATCAGTCTAATCGGCGTCTGGGGCGTGCTGGCGGTACCGCATCGGTGGATTCGTTTACTCGGAGTGCTGCCGCTCGCCATAGGCATCAAGCGCCTGTTGCAGGCGCGCCGAACCGCTGCGGAGCAGTCGCTCGCCAGTAAGGAGAGCGTCGCGTCCATCGCTCTCGTCACGTTGTCGAACGGGGCTGACAACATCAGCGTCTATGTGCCCTTCTTCGTCATCGGGCGATCGAACCTGTGGCTGATCCTGATTGAGTATGCCGCGCTCGTTTCGCTGTGGTGTTTCGTCGGCAGATGGCTCGGAAGCCACTCGCTTATTCTGCGTTCAGTAGATCGGTGGGGTCATTGGACTGTACCACTGGTGTTCGTTGGGTTGGGAATTTATGTCCTGAGTTCGTGAAATCTCAAGGTCCAAGACACCAGCTGTTCCAAAGCCGAAGGATTTGAATACCGACAGGAATTAGGAGAGGGCAATGACACGTGCAACTGAGGAGGCTCACATGAAGCTGGTTAGGTTTGAGGACATCAACGGCAGGGAAACTTTCGTCAACTCCGATCGCATCAACCACGTTAGCGATTACGGAAGCGGAACAACCGAAATCAACTTTGGCGATAAACAGGCCAGCGTCTTTGTCGCGCTGGACGTGACAGCAGTAGCTTCAACACTATTGAAAGCAGGAAAAGCTAGTTGAACCTCCTAG
>Ga0187858_10002434_pt1 | contig 19133 bp, 16 predicted proteins | sample June2016WEW_8_15_FD_133015 | JGI IMG/M metagenome (GOLD analysis project Ga0187858, IMG submission 133015) | Peatland microbial communities from SPRUCE experiment site at the Marcell Experimental Forest, Minnesota, USA - June2016WEW_8_150 | ecosystem: Environmental > Terrestrial > Soil >...
CCGAGCGCGCTTCGGCGGCCATGCGGAGCAGCGGCTCGGTACAGGTGGGAGAGACGCTTTCGTCTGTCAACCGCGCCCTGCTCGAACAGCCGCACGACGCGCGCGTACAGGTCCGCGACTTCGGCCTCCGAGCGCGCTTCGGCGGCCATGCGGAGCAGCGGCTCGGTACAGGTGGGACAGACGCTTTCGTCGTCAACCTGCGCCGTGCTCAAACAGCCGCACAACGCGCGCGTACAGGTCCGCGACCTCCGCCTCCGAGCGCGCTTCAGCGGCCATGCGAAGCAGCGGCTCGGTACAGGTGGGACAGACGCTTTCGTCTGTCAACCCGCGCCCTGCTCAAACAGCCGCACAACGCGCGCATACAGGTCGGCGACTTCGGCCTCCGAACGCGCTTCAGCGGCCATGCGAAGCAGCGGCTCCGTATTCGACGCGCGCACATGGATCCACGCGCCGGGCAGGATCAGCTTGAGCCCGTCCGAGCGGTCGGTCTCGACGCCGGGAAAGCTCTCTTCGAGCGCCTGCATGAGCGTGCCCAAACGCCCGTGTTCATAAGCGACCGTGCCGGCCACCCGATAGAACCGCGGCAGACGAGCGGCCAGCGCGGACATGGTCTCGCCGGTTTCCGCCATGCGCTCAAGCAGAAACGCCATGCCGGTGTAACTGTCGCGGCAGAGATGCACGGCGGGGAAGATGATGCCGCCATTGGAACCTTCGCCGCCGATCACGGCCTTGACGGCCTGCATCATCTCGACGACATTGGCTTCGCCGACCGGAGTGCGGTACACGCGGCGGCCGTGGGCGGCGGCCACTTCGTCGATCACCGAAGACGTCATTAGGTTGACGACTACGTCGCCCGGCAGGCGGCGCAGCGCCGCATCCACGGCCAGCGCCAGTACGTCGTCGTTATCGAGCACGTGTCCGGTCTCGTCGGCGACGGCCAGACGGTCGCCATCGGGGTCCTGCGCGAATCCGACCTCGGCGCCGGTGGATCGCACCAGCGCGCTCAAATCGCCGAGCGTGTCGGGTCGCGGCTCGGCGATGCGCGGGAACGGTTTCGTGGGGTCGACGGAGATGGCGTGCAGGTCGCAGCCCAGCGTATCGCGCAAGAAGCCGACGGTCATCACCGAGCCGGCGCCGTTCACCGCATCGAGCGCGACCCGGAAGCGGCGCTGGCGGATGCGCCCGGCATCGACGTGGCGGAGCACGCGCTCGATGTGCAGGCGCGGCGCGGAGGCGTAGTCGGCAGTGGCGCGGCGGATTTCCTCGTTGGTGGCGCGGCGGAAATCGCTCTGGTGATAAAGATCGAGCAGCTCGCCACGCTCGTAGCTGTTGAAGAATAGGCCCTCGGAGTTGAACAACTTCAGCGCATTGTACTCGGGCGGGTTGTGCGACGCCGTGATGGCGATGCCGCCGCGCGCGCGTGTGGCGCCGACGTAGATCTGGATGCTGGGCGTGGGCAGGATGCCGATGTCGACCACGTCGCAACCGGCCGCCAGCAGCCCGCATGCGACGGCGTGATACAGCATCTCACCGCTCGAGCGCGTATCGCGGCCTACCACCACCCGTCCCGCGCCAACATAGGTACCGAAAGCCTGGGCGAACGCGCAGGCCAAACCGGGAGTGAGAAAATCGCCCACCACGCCGCGTATGCCGGAGACCCCGATTTTTAGCAAGTGTTCGCGCGACATGTTATTTGATGGCCGGTTGTGGTGCACGGTCCGTCACCGCTTCGTGGCGCAGGCACTCCTGCCTGCCGCGCAGGCACTCCTGCCGGCGCAGGCGAGCTTTGCTCGCCTAACTTCCCGCGTGGGTTTCTGGAGAGGGTGCTGCTGTGGGCTTCAGCCCATGGTCCAGATTCGGCAAGTGGCATCGGGCAGCCGTGCCCGCTCCGCCTCATACGAAGCTCCTGACTTGTTCCAGCAGCGCCTCGAACAATTCCTTTGGCGGATCGCCGCGCTGCTCGCAGATGACGCGCACGATCGGCTCGGTCTGGCTGACGCGCACGTGGAACCAGCGACCGGGCCAATCCACGCGCAGGCCGTCGAGCACGCTCACGCGTCCGTCCGCGTAGCGCTCCCGCAGATCCGCCAGTAGCGCCGGGATGCGCTGGGTGACCAGTGGGATCTGCGCCTTCAAAATCGAATACCTCGGGTAGGCGCCGAGCGTTTCGCCGAGCGTGCGGCCGCTTTCGTGGAGCATGGAAAGCACGGCGAGCATGGACGCAATCCCGTCGTATACGAAGCGGAATTGGGGCATCATCACGGCGCCCGTGCCCTCGCCAGCGAGCGCAACCTGTTCCGGCCGATAAGTGGAGAGCGCGTCGATAGCGGCCTGGCGGCCCACGGGCACGCGTACGACTCTGCCGCCATGACGCGCGGCGATCTCTTCGAGCAGCGCGGTGGTGGAGATATTGGTGATGACCAGCTTGCCTGGCCCGCGCGGCAGCAGGTAGTCAGCCAGCAGCGGCAGGACCATCTCTTCGGAAACTGGTGTGCCGTCTTCGGCTGCCAGCGCCACGCGGTCCGAATCCACATCAAACAGAAAACCGGCGTCGGCGCGCAGAGGCTTCATCAAAGGCGCAAGCTGCAGCGCGACGGCATCGCGCGTGGTGGAGGGCTCGTGCGCGAAGTTGACCGCCTCCATTTTCTCGTTGATGAGAATGAACCCGGTGTCAAAGCGCTCATTGGCCCGCCGCAGGATCAACGATGACGTGCCATTGCAGCAATCCACCAGCACGCGGAATTTACGCAGAGCGGCGAAATCGTAGTTGGCGGCCAGATCGTCGAGATAACGGTCGATGGCGCGGGTTTCGGGCACCACGTTGCCGATCTGCCGCCAGTCCACAAAAGCGAATTTCTTCAGATGATAGATATCCAGCAACTCGCCGGCTTCCGCCGTGGAGAGGTACGTTCCCTCGCGTCCGAAGAACTTCAGCGCGTTCCACTCGGCGCTATTGTGGCTGGCCCCGATGGAGACGCCGCCGGCTGCATCCCGGCGGCGTATGGAGTGCTGGATCACAGGAGTCGGGGCGATGCCCAGGTCGATGACGTGGTGCCCGCAAGCCAGCAAACCGGCCAGCAAACCTTCGCGGATCATGACGCCGCTGGCGCGCGGATCGCGTCCGATTACCACGGCGCCGCCCGGCTCCAGAAACGTGCCGAAAGCTGCGGCGAAATCCAGGACATGCGACGCTGTGAGCGCGGAGCCTACCACGCCCCGCAGGCCGACGTGCGAAATACGCAGCGATTTGGCGGCTTGTTGAGAGATCATTTGACGAGCGTCAGCAGGCCGAACGCTTGCGGCACGTGGAAACTGGGTTGCCCGGTGGGCTGCCAGGCGATGGCCACATGGTGCAGCGCCGTGCCCTGCCCCCGGTAGAAATTAATGCGCATCTGCAGGCCGGGCGCGGGAGGGCGGCTATCGATGGATTTGAAAGGAATCCGCATTTCGCCGTACCAGATCTTCCTCTCGGCGTCGATGCGGGCCTTCGAGACAAAGCCGGAATTCCAGAGCCAGCCACCCTCGGGCTTGGGGTTGTCGAGGTCGATATCGAGATCCACCCATTCACCTTGCGGAGATATCTCAAACTCCTTGTACCGCGTGATGTGCTCGAAATCGCTGCCGACGAAGACCTCCGCCACATCCCAATTCCAGAGGTGATTGGTTTCGGTGGTTTGGGAAGGATTGGGCTTCAGATTCAACTCCTGGTAGGGGCAGATGAAGAGGAAGTAAATATTTTCGGACGTCCAGCGGGAGCGGATCTCGGTGCGATGGCCGGCGACGCGCTCGCCGCGCGGGCCGTTTTCGGCGAAGACCCCAGGGACATTTTTCCATTCGGGGGCGTGGGGATCCGCCGTGACGGGGGAATCGGAGGCTGCGTAGTGGCTGGCAATCACATCCGGCTCACGGGCCAACACGGCGCAGGCCAGTGCGAAGCATAGCAGAAGGCGATGCATGTATCTAATATAGCTGGCGGCCGGGGACGGGGCGCTGGCGGCCGCGGATTTTGGTACACTCCGTCGTTTTTCTGGGTCGGAAGGCGGCGTCGATTCCGGTGAACCGCTGTGTTACCTTCATCTTTATGGTCACCGTGCAGGAGGCGTTTACACGGGCCCAAGAGTATGCCCGCGGAGTGCTTGGCGATATGCCGTACACCCTGGAAGAAGTGGAGCAAGACTCCTACAAGGGCCGAAAGGTCTGGCGCATCACCCTTGGATTCCCGAAGCGACGGCCCACCGCACCCGATCTGGTTCGTTCGCTTGGGGCTGGATTGCCACTGGAGTACAAGACCTTCCTGGTGGATGCCGATACGGGCGAGGCGATTGCCATGAAGCTGGCAAGTTGATGACCGCCTTTGAGCGATTTGATCGGAACGCTCGTTCCAACGGTATTCTGATTGACACCAACCTGCTTGTGTTGTTAGTCGTTGGCTCAGTGAATCGAGATCGTATTCCACGATTTAAGCGCACCAGCAGCTACACACCCGCGGATTGGGATCTGCTCACTGGAATTCTGGAGCAAATCCCGCGCAGATACTCTATTGCGCACGTCCTCGCCGAGGTTAGCACCCTCACGGACCTGAAAGGGCCCTACCTCGAGATCGCAAGAGAGATACTTCGTAACGCTATTTCTCTGTTGGAAGAGCTGCCCATCGCCAGCCGCGATGCGTGCGCGTCTACTTATTATCGCCGACTTGGTCTGACGGACGCGGCGATCGGATTTGCCGCCAAGCAGCGAGGCTGCTCGGTAGTTACAAACGATTCAGGTCTATACGCCGCGTTGTTGGAGGAAGGCGTGTCGGTCCTGAGATTCGATGACCTGCGAGAAATGCTGTGAAGCGGACCTTGACCCTCGCGACTCGGCGTCCTGAGCCCGCCACGCTCCGGTGGCTTATCGGTTTCAGTAGCGCACGGATGTCCTTCTGGACGCTGAGCAGTTTACACGCCTTCGGCGCGGCCTGGATGGAACAGCAGCCCGCTCGCCTCCGGCGTGGATGATATCGCTCGTCCCCTTTTTTTCAGCGGCAAAATCGCGTTCTCAGTGTGGATCGATTGGTGAGCGGAAATGGATCACTCTTGCCTGGCGCCGTGGCCGCCGATCAGCCGAGGGCTTTTTAGTTTGCAAAGCTCTCGCAAGCGGCGCTCTCGGCTCGGCGACACCCGCCACGGAGAGAGAAACACCCAATTTTTCGACAACGCGAGGCCGGCGCGGCCCCGTCGAGCGCCATGATAATGGCCCGGCTGCCTGGGGCGCAAGCTTCTTCTACCGGCTAGGGCCGCCCGGTTCCGTCCCCGGGGGCTTCTTTCTTGCGCCCTGTGGCGCGCGGCTTTCTGCGGCCTTTTGGATAGCCTCCACGTCCGCCAAATCCTGCGGCCTTCCGGATGCGAGTTTAGCGGCTATGAGGTCGTCGCGGGAAAGAAAATTCGCCGTTGTGCCGGTCGCTTGGTCGATTACATCTTCAACGCGGCGGTCCCATGCTGCATCGAAATCCACACCGGGGATCTCGGAAAGAATATCGACGGCTACCGGCTCGCGCCCCATCCGGAAGAATGAGCCGGGGGCGGCAAAGTCGGCATTGGTCAATGCTTCAAGAGGTGCGCCGAATTGCGCCAATGCAGCATAGACCGCCGTCGCATTTTCGGCATCGGGCTTCACCAGAATGTCCATATCCTTTGTGGCCCGTGGCTGGGCATGGATAGAAACGGCGTAAGCTCCGACGACCAGGTATTTAACGCGGTGCGCGTTCAACACGGACAAGAGTTCTTTGAAGTCTGGGTACATCCGGAGCCTGGCCCTTCATGCCGTAGTGTTCTTGGGTAAGTTCAGAAACTGCGTCCGTCCGCTCCCACACGGGCCGGCTCTGCCAGTACCGATACTCGTCGGCCTTCATCTCCTCGAGGCTCGTATATTTGCGAATGGTCTTGTCCATACGGTTTGTTTGTAGCACGGAGCGGCGCGGCCTTCTATCCGTCTCGCTCTTCAGGCAGTGCAACCCTGTGCTTGCTTCCGTAATTCGGGTTAACGCTGTCAGCTTAGCGCACTGGACAAGGCGGCGCAAACGGCGGCGTATGGCTTGCCCGCAATGAGCATCTGCACGCACTCCAGCAACGCCGGCGCGGCACTGATTACCCCGCTAACCCTCCTTCACCAGCCGCCGCTCCGCCGGATACGGCAGGACAAAGTGCAGCTTGCCGGCCATAATGCGCCGCTGCACTTCGGCCCAGTAACCCACGGTGAACAGATCGCCGTGCTTCCGGCGGAAATAGTCCTGCAGATCGGCCGGAACGCCCAGATAGCGCTCCCATTCATCCACCAGGACGTCATTCTCGTCGATGGAAAACCAGGCGCCGTCGGTCTCCGAGTTCCACAGCAATTCGTCGCGTTCGCTGAGCGCCGGCGTCTCCCGGAAGCGGTGGCGCAGAATCGGCCCCAGGTCGTCGAAGTCAAACAGCGCGACGTTGGACGCATGCGTTAGCCCGGTATTGAACGGCAAACCGTAGCAGTCGCCGAAGAAGAAACCCATCCCGGCCAAGTCCTTGATAAAAGTGCCGAGAGCATCGACGGCCCGCTCGCGCGCGGCCCGATCGCGGGTCTCATCGAAGAACGTGCTAAGGGGTTGCACGCGCCGCTGGGCGTAGACATGCTTTAGAACCACCGTGCCTCTATCCACGCGCACGCTGCTCGGCGCGCTCCTCAGCAGATCCTGCAGCACCTGTTCGTCGAACGTTTCCCGCGGAAAGTGCAGGTCGCGGTAGAGCCATGCATCCAGCATCAGGCGTCCCCGGTTCATCTCATGCACCCAGCGGTAAAGCTCCATGATGTGCGCCCTGCCGAGCCACGCCTGCTTGGAGGAAAAGTCGCGGATGACCTTGAACACGTAAGGAAACGAAGGAGGCGAGAACACAATCATGGCCATGCCCACCCGGCCGGGCGCCGGTGTGAACCGTTCGCCGGTTTCCTCCAGGTGGCGCCGCAGCCGCTGGTTGAGCGCCACGCGCGCGGGATGCGTGAAACCCAGCACGGCGCACATCGCGGGATGGCCGCGCTCCGGCGCCAGGCTGTCCAGGAAGCCGAGCACTTCCCGGTATTGGCCGGTGCGCACATGGAACGTGGAGCGTGTGGAGACAAACAGAATGTTCCGCATGTCCTCTTTGCCGGTCAGAACGGCATCCACCGCGATGCCGCGGTCTTCATTCCGTAGCGCGAGGACCACCGGCAACTCGCCCCGCGCGGAACGCAGCTTCCCTACCAGATAGGCTTCGCGGTCCCGGAAGAACACCGGCTCGAGCATCTGCAGATCGCGCGGAGGATCGTCGCCGATTTGCCGCCGCCAATCGTCCTGCAGCCGTCCAGCCACCAGCTCGGCATCCCGCTCCGCGTTCTCAAAGGGCGCCTGGAACGCGCAGTTCTTCAGCACCTCGCGGATCGGCCGGCTCCACTGTTGGGAGCTCACGCGGTACAGCTTCCAAACCGTATGGGGGCTGCGGACGTGCGAACGCTCCGCCAGACCATCGTCGGCGTATTCAACCGGCACATCCTGCGCGTCGAATGCGATCCGCATGGTGGAGTAGAAGAAAGTGAGCGCCACATCCGCGTCATAGTCGTCGAAGACGCGTTCCAGGAAGACCTGCCGCGCGCCCATCCAAAAATCCTGGCGCGCCAGCCGCTCGGGAAACAGGCGCTGCATTTTTCGCCAGGTACCGTTCACCGCATCGCGGTAGAGTTGAACGCGCCGCCCGGCGTCCAGAGCGCCCTGGGTCCAGGCGCGATTCTCGAAGGCTTGCTGGGCCTTGGCGGTGAGCGCATTGAATTCGGAGAGATACCCGCGATGGGCGCCCAAAATCAGTTCGGCGGCGCGCTGTGCGTCAGCCTGCGCATCGCCGGAGAGCGCCTGCAGCGGTGGCGCCTGCCCGGGCGGGAACAGACGGCGCCAGGCGGCGTGACGCGACTTGGCAGCGTTGATCGCAGGCATGATTGGAACATAACACCGGATGCCGCTCGCCGTGCGCTGCTTGGCGACTCGCGGCCGGGGCGCGAGCTAATCGCGCCGAAGACACAAATGAGTACGCCCTTCGCGCCCGTCGATTGGGACGAAACGTCCGCGCTCTGTACCTCGGTGTTATAAGGCTTTTGTAACAGCCAGTTAGCCGCACGGCTGCTCCTTCCCCGACTAATTCAGGCGAACGTTCTGCGCACTTTGTCGTCATTTTGTCTTGAATTAGCGTGAATTCAGTGAAACCAAGCGAATTCACGCTTGACACGGCCAACAAATGGGCGTAGACTGGCTCGCAAAGCTAGTTGAGCTTGGAGGAAGCGCAATGCGCAAAATGAGCCCCCCCCGGTTACGCAACCTTTGCTGTAATCCTATGCTGGCTGATTCTGGGCGGCCACCCAGCAGCGTCCCAGACGGCTCCAACTTTGCCCCCAAATGCTGACGATGGCTCGCCCTGGGGAGGTGTGCCCGTGACGTCAACGACGCCCGGCGCGCCGCCGAGCGGAAGCACCAGCTTCTGCGTTACGAGCGGCAACGCGGATCCCTGTGTGATCACGGGCCAATATAATCGCTACCGGACTAGCACCAATGCCAAGGAATCGAGCCTCGCCAGCTTCAGCAACGCGAACTTCGGCTTGGCCTATTTCTATCAGATCAATCATCCGGCAACCGGAGGTAACTTCACCTGGGAGCCGGTGATCGCCCAACCGCTTTATGCCACCAACGTGACCTACGGTGGGACTACGCACAACATGCTCATCGTCGCCTCGCTGAACGATTATGTGTACGCATTTGACACTGGAGCAACCAGCACCAGCAACGTGGTCACGCCCCTGTGGTACCTCAACCTCATCGGCGGGACAAACGCTGCGACGCACTGCCTATCAGGCGGGCAGGCATTTTACAACACCCACGATGGCCTGCCTGGGGCCGCCAATCTGCCCTACTACGGCGCCGTTGCTACTCCGGTCATCGATGACACGGCGACGACCGATCCGACCGCGTTTGTGGTGTCGGCATGTACCCTTTCGGGAACAGGCGTAACCACGATACAGTGGTTCCTCGACGCCGTCGATCTGACGACCGGCCTGAGCGTGGCCACGCAGGCCATAACGGACACCAACTTCAAGCCATCCAATCAGTTGTCGCGGGCGTCGCTCCTGCTGAGCCACCCCTCCGGGGCCGGCACCTCGCCGTACATTTACATCGCGTTCGGCGCAGGCGTCAAGGAGATCGGGGCGGAAAGCGGTACCGATCAGTGGCAGTACTCTGGGGCGCTATTCGGCTATTCGTACAGCTATAGCTCGAAGACGTTTACGCCCATAACCTCCTCGCCCTTCTATACGGAGTGCATGGCCACGTCAGGCTGTCCGTCGACCGGGGTGTTCCCCTCCCCTGTCTATACGAATTTCGATGACGCGGGCTACCCGGCGGGCCCAGCAGGGCCCACAGGGTCTGACACCAGCCGCTACTGCTCGATCCCCACAACTGGCCCTAGCAATTGCTCGCCTGGCTCGAACTGGGGCGTTAACGGTGGCGGCCTCTGGCAGTCTTCATCGGGACCTTCCTCAACCTCCGCGGCAAACGTTTACGTCGCCTCGGGAAACGGCGCCTTCGCCTGCGCGGGGAGCGGACCGAATTGCGCTATCTCCAGCCCCGTAGACTATTGGGGCGAGACGGCGATGCAGTTCCCTGCCGGCAATTCGGCGTCGCCGATGACCCCCCAGGACTTCTTTACCCCGAACACGCTGCGGTACACATGCCCGTACGGAACAACCTGCAGCGCCAACATGCCCAACAACTCGACCTTTGTCACCGACCCGCTGGTCACCACGTCCACTACGACCTACCAGAGCGAGGAATTGAGCCGTCTGGACCTCGATCTGGGAGTCGGCGGAGACGTCATCCTGCCCCATTCGGCTCCTAGTATCTCGACGCAGCCGTTCTCGATGACCAGCGACAAAAGCAGCTATCTTTACGTGATGCCCCCGGCGGTTGGAGAAACCGGACTTACAACCGGCGGCCTGGGCCAGTTCCAACCAAATGACGCAGGACTCAACGGCAGCGGCCTGACCTACACTACGCAGACCCCGTTTCAGATCAATCGGGAGCCGGCTTCGGGATACCCAGTCTGCGAGATCGTTACCTCCCACGGCAAGGTGACCGGCTCCTGCGATGAGGTGCACGAGCTTGCCTGGTTCTCCACCTTCAAGCCAGCCGATAGCTCCTTTCACGACCTGCTGGTCGTATGGCCGGCCAACGAATCGGTGGAAGATTTCCTCGGCACCATGTCTTCCCCATACACCAGTTTTTCGTTCGGGACATCGCCCCAATTTGATCCGTGCCCGCTCCCGTTTAGCTCACTGAACTGCACGGTCAGCATATCGAACCCAGATCCGCCGTTTCCGCGCTCCTCGTCGGGGTCAGCCGGCGCACCGATGGCGGTTGCGCTCAACATAAGCAATACCAGTCCTTCGTCAAACGCGTCTTCTGTGTGGGCTGTCGTACCTCAATTGAACGGCGCGGGAGGATCTATCGGCGCTCTCTACGGTTATAACCTGGCCGCGGACCCGACAAGTTCGTCGTTCGGGAGCCTCGGTACAGCGCCCATATGGCACTGGAATCCGCAGTTGGACACCGGAACGCAATGTACCAACGTCCCATCAGGTATAACTGCGTGGTTTCCCCCAGCTTTCACTGAGCCTACGCTGGCCAACAACCAACAAAATGGGACGTCGTCCACCGGCGCTGTGTATGTTCCGACGGCCTGCATAGTAGACGACGGCAACCAATCGACATACAAGAGCTGCGCCGATGCGCAATTTAATCACAGCGCTACTCTCCTTAGCGGTGTGCTAACGTTCGCTACGTGCCATTAAACATTTCTTTTTCGGGGTAATCATGCTAAGAAAAGTACTCTTCCTGCCACTCATCGCGTCGGCATGCTTTGGCCAGAGCGGCACTCCCGTCTTTAAGGTGATCTACTCGCCTCCTTCTGGCGGCACCATCGGCTACTTACAAGACCTGGTTGAGGTCCAGCCGGGCCTCTTTTATGCCCTGAGCACCCGGGCCACGAATACCTCCGGCGCGACCATCTTCTCAGTTACCAGCAGCGGAACGTTTAAACCCATCTACTCATTCCCCTTCACCAGCGGCACCAACGTGGAAACCCTCGTCCAGAGCTCGAACGGACTGCTCTATGGCTCCGGTTATTCCTCCTATAACTTCTATTATTCCGTCTCTCCGTCCGGAGAAAACCTTCAGCAGTTCGCGTTTCCGGGCCAGCATCCGCACCAGTGGGGGTCAGAGAACTGGACGATCACGGCACCCCCTGGGGAATTCTACGATAAAGCTGGCATGAACGTTGGAAATTCCGTAATTCAGGGCTTTGCGCGGATCGAGGAGTCCGGCAAGATCACCATCCTGCATCAGTTCTCTGCGACCGACGGATACCCGGACCCACAGGCAAACATCGTCTACGGCCCCGACGGAAACATCTATGGCATCGGCAACCAACAGTATGGCACCGCACCCCCGGGCTTCATCTACCGGTTCACACCTGCCGGGGTCTACTCGATACTGCTGAATTTCCCGCCCTTTCCTGGGAGCGGCCTCGGTTATCCATTAGTAGCGGCTTCCGATGGCAACCTGTATGGCACCTTTCCCGCGGGAGGCACTAACAATACCGGGTATGTCTATCAGGCGAGCCTATCCGGGCAATACCAAGTCATGGCTAATTTCCCCGCCCACGGCATGGTCCAACCCGGTGGCACGCTCCTCGCCGCCGCCGACGGCAATGTCTACGGCACCACCAACTCGAACGATATTTTCCGCTACGATGTGGCGAAGAAGGAGCTTTCGAAGGTCTACTCCGTGCCGGAGTCGGGTGCTCGTTGCTATTGCCAGCTTATCGAAGGCATGGACGGCAAGCTCTATGGCCTCGGAGCGGTCGGCGGTCCTTTCCCTGGCATCGGCTCGATTTTCAGCCTGGATATCGGCCTGCCTAAGCCGCTGCCGCTCGTTTCCGGCTTGTACCCGGCATCCGGAACGGTAGGCCAGAAGGTCGTCCTCTGGGGGAATTATCTGCTGGGCGCGACGTCGGTCACGTTCAACGGCACGCCCGCCGGCACGGCAGTCTCCACGTCGATGCAATCCGTGGTGGCTACTGTCCCCCCGGGCGCGATCAGCGGACCGGTCACCGTGACGACTGCCAACGGGTCGTTCACCACCACACAGGCCTTCACAGTGCAGTAATCCCGCCGATCGCGCGCGCGGCAAGAACGGCCGGGGTTCGCAGCTTCACTCCGGAACTTCAAGCGGCGCGCGATTCCCCGGAACGGCCAGGTTCCCAGTACCGCGCAGCTTGCTCCGGCGCTTCAAATAACCCGCCTCTTCAAGAATCTGATCCAGTGTGTCCAGCCTTTCCGCTTCGTCCAAGAACAGCCGGACTGCTTCCTTGAGATTCGAAAGGGCCTTTTCCTTGGTGCCGCCGCAGGAGGATACGTCCAGCTCGGGGCTGTGCGCGACGAAAGTCCTGCCCTCGTTGAGAATCTGCGTGGTGAACTGAATCTCCATGCCCTTATGGTCGATCGATCTGAAGCGGAAGTCTAGTCGCTGTAGCCCTCCAGGCGGTCGCTACGGTCGCCAGAAAACGAAGCTCTCGGCCGCCACAGAAGCCGAAAGCCCTTGGGTTATAATATTTCGCATCGAAGGACCCCAAAAGATAGGGAGGCTGTGTGATTCGTCTGTTCTGCTCTCTGCTGCTAGCCGCGCTGCTTCACGCCGGCACTCCGCCCTTTCGGGCACGTATGGAGAGTGGAGACTCAGGCTGGACCGCCGTGCGCGGGTCCGTTGCCGTGGACCCCGCCGCCCTCCACGAGAACGGCAAGTCGCTACGGGTCGAACCCGCCAATTCGAGCGACGCCTGCGTGCGCTCCGCGCCCATTTCCCTCCACGTGGGAAAGAGCTATGAGCTAAGCGGCTGGGTCCGCACCGAGAACGTGGAAGTGCGCGATCTTTCCCGTTCCCCGATCGCCACGGGCGCCGCGCTGACCATGGCGTCCATGCCGTTCGATGTGCACTCCGCTTCGCTCGGCGGCACGCGGCCGTGGACTCGCCTGACGCTGCGTTTCGTGGCCAGCCGCGCCGAAGACCAGATTCTGCTCACGGTCGGCAACGGCGGCGCGTTCCATGGCAAGGCATGGTTTTCCGGCGTCACGCTCGATGAAGTGTCCGCCGCCGGCGATCCGCCCGCCGCCGCGGTCCGCACCTTCGGCCCGGCGTACCGCTACCCGGCTGACGGCTGGATCTATCTGCATATTGAAGGCCAGCCGTATGAGCGCGGATACCAGCACGGTCACTTGATGGCGCGCGAGATTCCGGAGTACCTGGAGCGCTGCGCCGCGGTGCTGGGCGCTAAAGCCGAAACGGAAAGCTGGGACCAACTCCGCACCGCGGCAAACGCTCTCTTCCTGCGTGGATTCGACCGCGAAATTTTGGAGGAAATGAAGGGCATCGCCGAAGGAGCGTCCGACGCCGGCGCGAAGTGGTTGGGGCGTCGGATAGATCTGGTGGATATCGTGGTCGGCAACACCACGGTTGAGCTCGGGGAGTTGCAGAGCGCCATGCGCATGACGCCAACGGGCCTCGAAGGCCTGCACCTGGAGCCCCCGCCCTATTTCGACCGTAAGCGGGATTCCGTGTTGGACCACTGCAGCGCCTTCGCGGCGACCGGCAGAGCTACCCGCGATGGCAAAATGGTGATAGGTCAGGTGACATGGTGGCCGCTGACGCTGGCCGAGCAGACCAACGTAATGCTGGACATCCTTCCCGCCGCCGGCCACCGGATGATCATGCAGAGCTATCCGGGAGGAATCGAGAGCGGCACGGACTGGTATCAGAACGACGCGGGCATGGTCCTCACCGAGACTACCATACGCCAGACGCCGTTCCATGCGGCGGGCACACCTGTGGCTTTTCGCGCGCGGACGGCGATTCAGTATGGCGGCAACGTCGATGAAATTGTGTCGCGTCTCGGTGCGAGTAACAACGGCCTCTATACGAACGAATGGATAATCGGCGACGGTAAGAACAACGAAATCGCGATGTACGAACTGGGCACGCATCGAACCAGGCTGTGGCGCAGCTCGAAGAACGAGTGGTTCGGAGGGACGGAGGGTTTTTACTGGGGCAATAACAATGCCAAAGACCTTGATGTCCAACTGGAGTACCTGCCGGATCCGCAAGGGGCGCCTGAGTACGTGCCTTTTGTTCCCCGTGTTCGCGATATGGCCTGGCAGGATCTCTATCGCAAGTATCGCGGCCAGATAGACGAGCAGTTCGGGTTTCTGGCGTTCCGTACGGCGCCGCTGGTCAGCTCCGTCACCATGGACGCTAAGGTCACGACCGCCTCCATGGCGTCCAACCTGATGCTCTGGGCCGCAATCGGCAAACCCAACCAGCGCGAGTGGGAGCCAACGGCGCAGGAGCGGAAGGAATACGCCAAGAATGACGGTCTGTACCCATCGGGTTACCGCCTGTTTCGCGGCGAACCGTCCGATGGATTGCGCTCCACCATTCAAGAAAACGAGAAAGCCCGCGTCGCTCGAAAGCCGGCGGAGCAGAAGCCGGATAACAAACCGGGCAGCCAACCGGACACCAGTAAACCAGACAACCAGCCGGACGCCAGCAAACCGGAAAACAAGGTGGCCGAGAAGACTTCCTATGTGGCCGAGAAGACTTCCTATAAGGACCGCCTCTGGAAAGGCTGGCTCCTGCCGTCCACCCAAGCAGACGTTTGGTTCGTAGCCGGTTCGGCGGCATATCATGGCGACCTGCAGTCGGATGACCTTGACAAAAACATGCAGGTGCGGCGAGCCGCGTACCGGCGCCTGAAGCTCGCCGCCGATGACCCTGAGGAATACTTTCATCTCGAACAAACCAAGGGAGTGCTCTTCCTGGATGCGCTACGGCGCCGCCTGGGCGACGAGCCCTTCCTGAAACTCATGCGCGAGTATTTCGCCGCCAACACCACCAGGACGGTTACGGCGCAATCGTTCCTGGAGAAGGCCGGTGTGCCGTTTGCGCTCGACGTGGAGGATGGAGCGGCCTACGTGACGACCGATGTCGGGCGCCGCCTGCGATCCGCCGTGCTGGTTTACGGAACCTTGCGCGACGCGGGAGCCAACCGCTATGCGGCCGAGCAGATGCAGAAGCAGTTCCTGGATGCTTACGAGAGCGCGGTTCCGATTCGCAAGGATTTCGAGGTTTCGGACGAGGAACTGAGATCGCGGGACGTGATCTTCATCGGCCGGCCCGAGGCGAATTCCGCGCTGGCTGCCTGGCGCGAGAGCCTCGGTCTCGATTACATCGAAAGCGTCTTCCGGATCGACGGTGACGCCCACGCTGACGAACGCGACGCGCTAGCGTTCGCGGTGCGGAACCCTCTGGACCCGATTCGCATGGTATTGGTAGTCGCCGGCAATAGCGCACTTGGCACCGTGAAACTGGCCGCTGGGATTGACGACTGGAAACCGGGCGAGTACCTCTTGGTGGATAAAGGCAAGGCACCAGTCGCCGGATTCATGAAGCGCTGACGTGGAGCAGGCTTGCGCCAGCGGCAAAGACCCCTCGCCAGTTGCTTATACGAAACCGGGCTAAGCTTTGGCATGCGCCATGGGCAGGGGCAGCGAGACTCTGTGAGTGCCAATAAACTTGGGGCCCTGCAGCTTGCTCCGGCGCCTCAAATAACCTGCCTCTTCAAGAATCTGATCCAGCGTGCCCAGTCTTTCCGCTTCTTCCAAGAACAGACGGACTGCTTCCTTGAGATTCCTCCTGGCCTTTTCCTTGGTGCCGCCGCAGGAGGATACGTCCAGCTCGGGGCTGTGCGCGACGAAAGTCCTGCCCAATTTCAGAATCTGCGTGGTGAACTGAATCTCCATGCCCCTATGGTCGATCGATCTGAAGCGGAAGTCTAGTCGCCCGTGTAGAAGTCCTGAATGCTTCTCCACCAAAAGTCTCAAGCTGTTGGTTCGCCGTTGGTGGGGCAGCCAACCGCGACTCAAGCGACTTCTGCCACGGGCTGCTAGTCGCTTGTACCCCTCGAGGCGGTCGCCAGGGTCGCCAGAAAAGCGAAGTTCACGCTCGCCACGCTCACGCCGCCCCCCGTGATATCATAAGAACGAATTCCCGATTGGAGGAAGGAGCCAGATGGGTCCCATAGGTTTGCAGGAAATGGTTTTCATTTTCCTGCTCGCGCTTCTGCTCTTCGGTCCCAAAAAACTACCGGAGCTCGGCAGAATGTTGGGCAAGGCCATCACTGAGTTCCGCCGCGCGCAGAGCGAGTTGAAGGCCACGTTCGATCGTGAAATGCAAAGCCTGGAACGGGAAACCGGATCGTTGAAGGAAATCACCCACGGGTATCAGCCCGATAGCTACAACTACGATTATTCCTCGTACGACGCGGGAACATACGGCAACTCGTATGGTTCGTCCGGGTCGCAAGATTCTACCGTAACCGATACTTCCACCACCGGCGCATCCGCAACTGAGGGCGCTGGGTCTACATCAGCCGCGACGCCAGAGGGCGCCATCGCCCACGGAACGGAGCTGGCAGCCGCTCCGAATGGCAATACGCCGCACGAGGGCGTTGCACCGGGCTCCGAGGGCGCCGCCAATGGTTCCGCAACGGTCCAGGAGAGCGCCTCCGCCGCCAGCAGTTCCATACCGGCTGAACATAACGCGTAGTTCTCAATAGATGCCTTTAACTGGAGATGGAAGCGGAGGGAAGCCTCCCGAGGGGAAACTGACGCCTGAGCCTGGAGCGGTCACCGCGCTCACCAAAGGCAGTGGCGGGGGGGGCCGTACGCCGCCCCCGCCCGATCCCCCGGATTCCGATGGCGGCGAAGAGGACGGCATGCTGCGCATGTCCTTCCTGGAGCACCTGGAGGAGTTGCGCTCCCGCATCCTCAAAATGCTGGCGGGCGTCGCAGTCGCTTTCCTGCTGAGCCTGACCTTCTGCCAGGAGGTTTGGAAGGTGGTTGCCGCGCCGGCCGTGGATGCCTTGAAGCAGCTTGGCATCAAACCCCCGACCCTCAAGGCTATCGCCCCCATGGAACAGTTCAACGTCATCTGGGTGAAGCTGCCTATCCTCTGCGCCGTCTTTATCGCCTCGCCCTGGGTCCTTTACCAGGTGTGGGCCTTCATCGCGCCCGGCCTGTACAAGCGCGAGCGCCGCTATGCCGCGCCCTTCGTGCTTTGTTCCGCGGGACTCTTTATCATGGGCGGCGCCTTCGCCTACTTCGTCGCCTTCCGCTTCGCCTTGACGTTTCTGTTGGGCATTGGGCTGGGAAACTACGTCGAGCCCATGGTCTCCATCGCCGAATACTTTGACCTGTTCGTCAACGTGACGCTCGGCGTGGGGCTGGTGTTTGAAATGCCAGTCCTGATTTTCTTCTTGATTTTGTTGCGGGTCGTCACCCCCAGGTTCCTTCTCAATCACAGCCGCTATGCGATTCTAGCCATTTTCATTATCGCGGCCGTGGTGACACCCACACCCGACGCTTTTAATATGATGCTGTTCGCCACGCCCATGTGCATGCTATTCTATGTGGGTATCTTTGCCGGTTACCTGCTGGTGCTGAAGCGGGAGCAGCGCAAATTCCCATGGCGAAAAGTGTTAACAATCGGCGGCATTGTATTGGTGGTCCTGTTCGCGTTACTCTATTTTGCCGCGCTGCATTACAAGTTCCATCCAGTGGCGCATTGGCCTTTTCTAACCCGCTGACAGCCGTCTGCGGTTATTATAGAATTACGGCGGCGGCAACATGGATCTGAATAACGCAATACGCGAATTACGTAAGGAATTAGACAAGCTGAACCAGGTGATCGCCTCCCTGGAGGAACTCGAGCTAACCGGCGTCCTGCCTGCGGCGACCCGCCGCGGACGTAAATCCATGGGCGACGACGAGCGCCAGCTCGTCTCGGAACGTATGAAGAAATACTGGGCCGGCCGGCGCAAACAGAAAATCGCTGTCGGCCACGCCTAAAGCCTCTGCAAGGCCCTGGAAACCCTGCCGCGCCAGCGATGATATTCCGCTCGTAACCAGTATTTCTCGCAGAGCCACCAAGCCCGTGACGGGAACTTAGACCTAAAGAACCATAACCAATAGTACTGCGTACCTGCGCCGTAACTGTACCGCATCTCGAAGCCGCAGCGCAGCGCCATCTCCTGTGTGTCCGGTTCTGAAAAAGTAACCCCTAACCAGGTATCTTCCGGAGAGTTATCGAGACTTCCCCCTTGCACCTGGAACTTGAAGAGCCGGCCACGCCGCAGCCTGCGGTGTACTTCGCGGATGTAACTTTCGATAACTTCACGGCTCGGTATGTGTTGGAAAACGATTGATGAGAAAACGAAATCGAAACGTATTGGTCCTAGTACGTCTAGATCTTTCCCGTTGTTCTGGAAGATACGCACGTGCGGTAAGTCAGCCACGGCCGCCTTCGCCTGCCGTACCATTTCGCCGCTAATGTCCACTCCATACACCCGGCCAAAGACCTGAGCTAGGGCGCGTGTGACACGACCGGCGCCGCACCCGATTTCGAGCACCGTCATCCGCTTGGGGTCTTTGCCCTGGCAGATGTTGATCATGTCTGTCAGGATCTCCTCTTCCACGGTCCGCTCGCCGGATTGGAAGAACTCGGCATCGGTCCAGTCCTGGCGCTCGGTGTTCACGTAAAAGCGGGCATTCTCGCGGGCGCGCTCGTCCCAATCTCGCTGCATCTTCTCGAGCTGCCCAGTCAGGTCTGGTTCGGCCATCGGTGTTATTATTGTAATTATCGTTCATCAAGTGGGCGGCTAGCTCAGTTGGGAGAGCACGGCGTTCGCAATGCCGGGGTCGGGGGTTCGAGCCCCCCGCCGTCCACCAAAATCATGCCGCTCCGCCCCGCCCCCGCGCTCGTTTTGTTCGATATCGACGGCACGCTGGTGCGGCGCGCGGGTCCGCATCACCGGCAGGCGCTGGTTGATGCCGTCCGGTGCGTGACCGGCCTCGAAACCACGACCGATCATATCCCCGTCCACGGAATGTTGGATCCAGACATCCTCACGCGAATGCTGCGCGATGCAGGTGCGTCCTCCACA
>Ga0187858_10002437_pt1 | contig 19103 bp, 18 predicted proteins | sample June2016WEW_8_15_FD_133015 | JGI IMG/M metagenome (GOLD analysis project Ga0187858, IMG submission 133015) | Peatland microbial communities from SPRUCE experiment site at the Marcell Experimental Forest, Minnesota, USA - June2016WEW_8_150 | ecosystem: Environmental > Terrestrial > Soil >...
ATGCGCGAGAAAGTTACGGTCTGTACGCGTGTTCGGGCTTGTTGTTCAATCACGAGTCGCCACGCCGTGGGATTGAGTTCGTTACTCGGCGCATCAGTTACAACGTAGCTCGCATCAAGCTGGGCCTTCAGGATAAGCTCAAAATGGGGAATCTGGAGGCTGAACGTGACTGGGGCTTCGCAGGCGACTATGTTCGGGCGATGTGGCTTATGCTCCAGCAGGAGAAACCGGACGACTACGTCATCGCCACCGGGAAGACGCATAGCGTGAGAGACTTCTTGGAGATCGCGTTTTCCCGCGTCGGTTTAGATTATCGAAATCATATCGAAATCGATCCCGAGTTGCTGCGACCAGCCGATGTGCAGCATCTCCGTGGCGACTGCGCAAAAGCTCGTCGCACGCTGGGATGGTATCCAGATGTGACTTTTGAGAAACTGGTCGAGATGATGGTCGATAGCGATCTTGAACTGGTTTCCAAAGACATCTCCGGAGCGATATCTCTTGCAGGCTGAGTGACCCCGTTCCATTGATCGGGGCTGGAATCTACGCAACAATGCAGCGCATCCTCATCACCGGCGGAACAGGGTTTGTCGGCCCCTACCTCATTCGCTTTCTAAAATCTTCTGACGTGAAATTGATCGTGGTTTCTGCTGACGACACCTCAATTCGGGACCCAGAGGTTGACTATTGCAAAGCCGACATTCGCAACTCGGATGACGTCGGTGCAGTTGTTCGCGCGGCGAACCCGAACCAGATTTATCATCTTGCGGGTATGTCTTCGGTCCGCGATTCCTGGAACAATCCTAGGCTAACGTTCGATGTAAACGTGGTGGGCTCATTTAACGTTTTTGAAGCCGCGATGCGCTTACCGTCTCCTCCAAGAATTCTGAACGTCAGCACCTCACAGGTATATGCGTGCTCCGACACCGCCTTAACGGAGACCAGTCCTCTCGATCCCGACAGCCCATACGCAGCTACCAAGGCAATGGCGGAAATGCTGACCGTGCAATATAAAAGGTGTACGAGTGGGGGTATTATTACCGCCCGAGCGTTCAACCACACCGGGCCTGGGCAATCTCCAAATTTTGTTTTGCCGTCCTTCGCGAAGCAGCTGGCTGAAATGGAAGCGGGCCTCATCCCGCCGGTGCTGAAGGTCGGAAACATCGAGGTGAAGCGCGACTTCACTGACGTCCGCGACGTGGTCGCCGCTTATCACGAGCTTCTTAATAAGACTAAGACCGCGGAGATCTACAACGTTTGTTCTGGTCGCGCAGTTCTTTTGGCAGACGTCTTGAGAGAGCTGCAACAAGATTGCAGCGTAACCGTCAAGGTGGAAGTCGACTCCTCTCGCCTCCGGCCAAATGAAACCGCAATAATGCTGGGAGACCGTGGAAAAATTCAGCGCGTGACGGGATGGAAACCACGGATTCCACTGGAGAGCACTCTCAAGGACTTGCTCGTCTACTGGCGGACGAGAATCAAACACGATTCGGCGGAGAATAATGGTGCACTGACCGAGAGCTTGACGTGATCTACGCCGATCAGCGATGGATTGGAGACCATGGCATCGGTCGGTTCGCGCGGCATGTGCTTGCCGATCTCGATTATTGTCCGCTAACCCTAAGGACTCACCCTGCCGCGCCCCTGGACTCCTGGCGGCTTGCGCGTGCGCTCGGCAACCTGACTGAGCACGACCTCTTCTTTTCGCCAGGTTACAATACTCCCCTGTTCTGTCCCTCCCCTTTCGTCTTCGCAATTCACGATCTTAGTCACATTCACTGTCGGGAGAATAGCAGCCCACTCATTCGGCTCTATTATGCAACGGTCTTGAAACGCGCTTGTCGTCGTGCCGCCAGCATTCTTACCATCTCCGAATTTACACGCACGCAGATTGTGGAATGGTCCGGAGTGCCGCCCGAAAAGGTCTACAACGTGAGCTGCGGGGTTGACCCGAAGTATCATCCGGAGGGTGATTCCTACGGCCTTCCATTTCCGTATCTTTTGTGCGTCACCAACCGCAAGCGCCACAAAAACGAGTTCCGGGTGGTGGAAGCTTTTGCTCGGTCTGGCCTTGCGGCTGAAATTCCACTGGTCTTCACTGGCAACAGCACACCCGAGCTTGCGGGGTGCATAGAACGGCACCGTGTAACCTCGCGCGTGCATTTCACTGGCCTTGTTCCGGAAGCAAAATTGCCATCGCTCTATAGGGGCGCAGAAGCGCTGGTATTTCCTTCCCTTTACGAAGGCTTTGGCCTTCCACTGGTGGAGGCCATGGCTTGCGGCACGCCTGTCCTGACCTCCAACATCACCGCCATGCCAGAGACCGCCGGGGACGCTGCCCTGCTTGTAGACCCCACTTCGGTAGAGCAGATCGCCGCGGCGATGGGCCAGATCGTAAGCGACACTTTCTTGCGTCAGCAGCTTCGGGAAAAAGGCCTGGCGCGAGCCACTCAGTTCCCATGGACCAGGACATCAGCCATGGCGACTGGAATCCTTACAAGGCCAACCAGTTTATGAATGTGGGCAAGGGTGCAAACTACCCGCCGTTTTTGCCTAATTGCAAGTAGGGTTTCGGGCAATTTCGGATTTCTTACCATTTCCTAAACCACACCTTATTTTATTGCTACGACAACAAGCCGAGGGCTATTCAAGATAATGCCGCGCTCGGCTTGGCGCACATCAATCGCCGCCTTGACCAGAAGAAATGTTTCCGCAAACATCGACGCCATCAAATGAAAGCCCTTCCCCTTATTGTCAATGAACTTGAAACACGTAGAGTCCTCGAAGCAATCTATTCCTTGTTCCTCCCTCCCGGAATACAGACGTTCTCTCGCCTCTTTCGTTGAATGAGAGAATAAGCCCTCATACAGCGCCCGGGCCGCAAACCATAACTTATCTACCGGATGATTAATGTTCACAATAAATACTCTTACGTCGCTAAATGCAGCGAACAGCTTGCGCAGATCGTCAACTTCGTTGAAATGATTAATGCCATGCGTCGCTTCATTTGGGAAATTTATTACAGCCTTGCCTCCGACGCGCAAATGCCGATAAATGTTGTCTACAAAACGCTGGGTGTTTGTTACGTGCTCTATAACGTCCGACGAATATACGGCTTCAAAAACAGTCCCAAGATCTAGCCCTTCTTCGCAGAAATCACATCTTTTCAGTCGCAAATTCTTGTAATATTTTCCATAGTTCGAAGACAGAAACTCGATCGTTTTTGCCGAATGGTCGACGCCCATTACAGACACATCTCTGTGCAAGGATGCGTAACGCAGCGCAAAAATTCCGATACCGCAGCCAACTTCCAAAATTGAAGTGAGACTCTCATCTAAGAACAATTTCGATAATTCGTATGAGTAGATCACAGCATTCGGCGACGCAAACGGACGCCTAAAGACAGAAAACACAGGCAACTCCTTTCTTATCCACTTCACACAGCCGAGGCGAGCCCTGCTATATGAAAATCAACCTGTCAGATGATCAACCCGAACAAATCGCGCTTTCGACAGCCGCAGGAGGTGCCACCTCCTCGTAGCTCCCTTTTCGGCGGATCAGATCGCCGAGGAATGAAGCAAATTGTGAGCCACATATTTCCTGCACTAAGCGCTTCGCGAAGAAAGGCCTGGCGGGGACCACCAATTTTGGCTTGAAGGAATCCCGGGTATGGTTGGCCAAGTTCCTGGCAGAAATATGCCTTGACCAGAAAGACTAGCAGGACAGAGAGATTGACAAATTGCCAGACACGTGCCGACGATACGGCCAACTGGATCATTTGGCCCAACACTGGTAGCTGATCCAATATGCCGTCGAAGCAGACAACGTTGTCGGGGTGGTACCGTTGGTCCACGTAAACAGATCGCTGGATGTAGAAGGGCTCTTGTCTTTCAGCACAGCCAACCCGTTCCACACTCCCCCACCCGCATCGCTGGTCTGGTACTGACACACCGGCTTGTTGGTTCCGAACGGTGGCGAATTGAAAGTCAAGGTGATCGTACCTGTTCCGGAAGGAGATCCGGTCCCCGTGTTGGCAATAATCGTTCCTGCTGCGTTCGTAGACCCAGTAGCAAAGGAACAACTGGGGGACGTTCCGCCGCCGCTGGTGAAGGTACAGGTTGGCGCTGTCCCTGCCGTCTTGATGCTGCCGACAGTCATCTGCTGCCCAGTCGTCAGGTTTCCGGCACCGTCAGATGTCAAGCCGACTAGCGGAACCGCAGTCCTGCCCAGCGCTGTTCTCGGGAACAGAACCGGGCCTCCAGCATTGGTCGCCGCTCCCGCTGATCCATACCACGTGGCGATAACATTCTGTGAAACTCCATTCCTGTTTCCAATCGTCACTTGAATCTGTGGGACGCTGGGCCTTCCACCAGTGAGTTTGATCGTCGGATTCGTGAAGACTGCCTGTCCCGCGTAGGCATAATTCACCGGGACGTTAAACGAACAGCCAACGACGCTTTCATATTGAGCGCAGGCGACATCAATAATCATCGTCGCCATGCGGTTTGCATTGTTCGGCCAACTGAGGACGAGTCGGCCCTGGAGGTCGCCCGCTGCGTTTAATGATGATGATCCCGCCGCCTGGGCCACAACAATCGTGCCATCCGTGCTGATGGACTGGTATCCAGTCTCAATCATCGGCCTCTGGATTGGCTTCAGGATGCTGCTGGTTCCGGGATAATCAAGCGAAACCCAGGGTTCAACCACGTAGAATCCTCCCGCATCCACTCGTGGTGCAGCGATTCCTCCCGGCCCTGATCCATACCAGATTTGCGCTGTGCCTTGAGCATTCACTAGGCCGGTGGAGGTCACATGAATTGCGTCTGGGTACGCTCCCGAGTTGACCTCTGCAAATAAGCTCAGCGTGCTTTGCAATAGATCGCCATTCACCGTAAGGAACGATGCAGGGGCAGCATCCATATTCCCTTTGAAATTGATCGTCGAATGATACAGTTGCGCTGAGGCACCCACCAGCACTCCAATCTGATTCGATTCCACGTTGAACCATACCTCTAAATCATTGTAGCCAAAACTGTGGGTACCCCCGTTAACACTAAACACCAAGCCATTCGTGTTGCCGGGAATCCCGGCCTGGTTCGTATACCCGACGTGGACGTTGTGCATGGAAGTACGCTCCGTCCATGCCCGAGTGCGCTCGATCAAGGCGTTTTCTAAAAGAATGCCATTCGCCGACGTTCCCGTGCAGCCGGAAACCGTCACGTCCTCCCAAGTCGAGCCTATCACCGAACCGGAGTGAATACAGTTAGCGGCGGAAGAGGTACCGACAACAGACAATCCCTGCAGCGTTCCCACCTTGTCAACTGTGAACGGATTCATCTGCCATTTGATTCCGTCCCCTGACCCCGTGTAATTCAAGATTGTCAAAAGACTCCCTGCGCCAATCAAGGATTGCGATGGCTTGGTCATTTGAATCGTGGTGGAGTAGGAATAATTTCCCGGAGGAACGGCAACAACACAATTGTAGCGGCAAGCAGCGAACGCAGCGTTGATTTGTGCCCCAATGTCGGAACCGGCAGACGAAATCGGAACCGTTATTTGAGCCTCAACCATCGGCCTGAAGATCAAAAGTAGGGCAGCTAGAGCGAACGAAGTTCTCCTGGACATTTTGCCGGACCTTTCCCGCCAGGCCCTCGGGGAGCGAACTGGAGGCCTACGTCTCTTTGAGAGTTCCAACAAGGTCTGGGTGTAATCTCTTAAGCCCACCGCCGTCGGAGCTTCTTCTCTTTCCTTGGTGGTGGGTGATCGCTTGATCCTTATGAGCGCAGAGAATGGCAAGTGCAAATACCGCACCGAATGAACTGAACACGATGTTAAAAATACCCGCACACGCCAGCGTCGCCCAAAAACTGGCTGCCGCAATAGCAAATGGCTGCTTACTGTCTAGGGCCTCGCGGCGCAGATAAAGCCACATCTGGACCAACAGAGCACCGAAGAGCATCAGGCCGACGATACCGAGGTGCAAGACCAGTGCCAGCGGAGCGCTGTCGATGAGCATCGGGTAATCTGAGCTTAGCTTCTCATTTTGAACGATTCCGAGGCCGAACACCTTATCAGTTGGCCCCGACTGCAGAATAAGTTCAGAATAAAAACCCCACTGAGCAATCCGCTCAATAAGGGACCCTGTGTCCTGCAAATTGCTTTCCGCGGCAGTGAAGGAAATCAACCCGACAAACATAGTGGAGATACCCAGTACAAAGTAAAGAACCGGGTACCAAAGCCCTCGCGCCGCCCTCTTACCGAAGGTAAGGACCAGGGCATAGCTGGAAGCGCAGGCGAACACCAAGTAGGAAAGCCTGGTCAGCGTAGCGAAACATGCGATTGCCGACAAAATGAACAGTAACACCGCTCTTTTTGGCATCGTTCGGTATAGCGCTACTCCGAGTGCGCCACAGAGTGCACAGAACAAACCGAAGCTCATCGATGATGAGAACAAGCTAAAGGCCCGGACGTCATCAAAAAAGTTCCAGCTATTTACATGAAAAGCCCCGTCAGAGCTATCCGTGGGTAGGATTGGCTGATGTGTGAAGTACTGGGCGAGTCCTATGATTGCGCAGAGCGACAAAAGGAACACAGTGCACCGTATAATCGCGCGTTCGGAAACGGCGCCACGAAATGCTAACAATACCGGGCCAATTAAAAGTAATGCGTAATATGCGTTGTACGATTGCAAGACATCTACGAGGGTCATTGCATGCCCGGACATAAGATGTGGCATGTCCCCGACCAGATAGGCGATACAGAGCAACCATGTGAGTACCGGTAGCCCCGTGTACCGAAGTTTCGGGTAAACGAAGAAACCAAGGCCTGCGATCGCCAACACCGCGACCTTAAATATGAAATTACCCACCAGGATGTTCCCGCCCATTAAGTACATTTGCAATTGAGGAACGGCGCCATCCACAATCAAGAAAAAGAGAAGAACAGCTACTAGAAATGCTACGAGACGACGTATCGAAAGATTTAGGAGATTATTCATTTGCCCACTTCGTGCTTCCGACTGTCGGAATATACGCCCCGGACCATCCCGGATGAAGACAGTTTTGAGGATAACGGAAGCCCCCTACGATAGTCTTGCGTGCCCAGCCATACGCTCCTGCAACGTATAAACTGGAGCTGCAGTAGACGTCGAGAAAAGCGCGCGGTCAGGAATATCAAAGACGCCAGCTTAGGCATAGCCGAATGAAGCCGCAGGAGGCGCAAGCCAGAGGCGGTGGAGTGACGGTCAATGATAACCCAGTTTCCACCCGTGCTTGCATTCACTTTGTGCAGGACGCGGGAATCCGGAGCAGCCGCGAGCCGCCATCCCCTCTTGCGCAGGCGCAGGCAAAATTCGGTGTCCTCCCAGTACAGAAAGAACCCCTCGTCAAGCAACCCAGCATCTTCGACCGCCGCACGCGAGATAAGCATGCTGGTGCCGTTGAGCGAATCAAACCAATCATCTTCGTGGGGCGCTGTGGCGAGACGCCCATACCCGATCCATAGATTCACGCGCGAGCCTGCCCAAGCCTGAACGGTCGAGGGCGCATCTGCGTAGTAGCAAATCGAGGCGACCGCACCAATTTTTCTATCCTTTAAGGCCTTTGCGACGAGCGCAGAGAGTGCGTCGGGAGCCGGTCGGGTATCGTTATTCAATAGCCAGAGATACTCCGCGCCATGAGCCAGAGCGTGGCGGACTCCAAGATTGTTGCCGCCCGCGAACCCGAGATTCTCCCCACTTTCGAGCAGCACCACATCGGGATGAGCAGCCCGTATTCTGGCAGCCGAATCGTCCGTAGAACCATTGTCCACAACGATGACAGTCACGTGCGGGTAAGTACACCGCTTTAGCGCGGCGAGGCAGTCGATCGTGTCCTGGCAACCGTTCCAGTTCAAAATAATGCATGCAACTTTGGGATTCAAACTCAATGAGACTCGCTTCCTATGTCTCGCCTTCCCATCCTACCGGACAGACCATCCCAGATTCCGAGAAGGAAGCTTCGAACTTTACGCCCGCGATCTTGCTCGCTCACGAAGCATTTGATCGTCTCCCGCAAGGAATCGTTCATGGATTGCAGAATCCAACCAGGAAAAACGCGAAAATACTTCCGATAGAGAGCAACTCGATTGCGCGACATATAATATCGCCTTACCGCACTGTGATGAGTAGGTCGGAAGCTGAATCCCAGAAAACTCAAGCTTTCACTCGGGCGACCGGATGCATGCATCAGCACAGCCTCCCTAGAGTCGGCGATAAGGTAGCCGGCGGCGCGGATGCGGAGGCAGTACTCAAAATCCACACAATCAATAAAATACTCGGACGCAAACCCTCCGATTTTGTCGAAGATCCATGTCGGCATCAGCGCTCCTGACGTCAGGGAAAGCACTGGACCACCATCGCTAGCACGCCGCACCACTGGCTCAGTGCCGGTGTCTGGGTCCACGTATTTGGGGTGAATCGAACCCACCCGCTCGCGGTCAGGGTGGGATCTCCAGTCTGCAAACATCTGACAAATAAAGCCCTCGGTGATCCTGCTATCCTGATCGAAAAGAATCACCCAGGGATAGCCACTGTTTCTAGCCCAACGCACGCCTTGATTCAAGGCCTCGGCTATGCCTAGGTTCTCCCGATTCTCGATCAGCTGAAAGCCGAAGCTCTGGCTCATCGCCCGCAGCGGCTCCAGCTCGTCAGTGCTGGAGCCGTTGTCTACTACGATCAGGCCTTGTACCTGGGCGAGAATCTTGGAGGCATTTTCGAGCATCTTGGGGGTCGGATGATAGGTAACAATCACGGCGCATACAGATTGCGCTATCATTCTCCCGGCCTCATGCGATTCGTACTCATCGCGGTGACTCACACGCCCTAGGATAGAAATAGTAGCAGAAGCTTACCGCGGACAATGTTCAGGGTTGGAAGAATGAGCGCCAACAATACAATGACTCGGGTAGTTCAGACCCCGATTTCTAACATCCGGCACCCATGTAGAATGAGCTGGAGCGACCCAGAGTGCGAGCCTCACCAGGGAGAGAAGGAGCTTGAGTCTTAGCATTTCGGTGGCGATGTGCACGTTTAACGGAGAACGCTTTCTCCGCGCTCAACTCGATAGTATCGCCTCCCAAGATAGGCTTCCGGACGAGTTGGTGGTCTGTGATGATGGTTCTTCAGACGGTTCGGCCGAGATGGTAAGAGAGTTTGCCCAGCGCGCACCCTTCCCCACTCGGTTTGTCGTCAATGATAAGAATCTCGGTTCGACCAAGAACTTCGAACAAGCCATTTCGCTATGCCAAGGCGCGATCGTCGCGCTGGCAGATCAAGACGATGTTTGGTATCGGCACAAATTAGGCAGGATCGAAAAAGCTTTCCTGCAATCGAGCACGATAGTGGCGGCGTTCAGCGATGCCGATCTGATTGACCACGATTCCCGCTTGCTGGGATTGCGCCTTTGGTCCACCTTTTCTTTTGATCTTCGAAAACAGCGGCAGTTCGCGAATGGTCACGCTCTGAACGTTCTAGTGAGGCATCCCGTCGTGACCGGAGCGACCATGGCGTTCCGGAGGAATCTCTTCGACCTCGTGTCTCCGATTCCCTCCGATGATATTCACGACCGATGGATATCCTTCCTGCTCGCAGCACGCGGCCAGTTCGACTTAATTGCGGATCCTCTCATGCAGTATCGTCGGCATCAGGGACAACAAGCGGGACTGCCACCGACGGTTCTTCGGGCAAGAATGGCACACGCAAGAAGCAGAGGCGAAGATTCGTATCTTGAAGAAATAAAACGAGTTCGAAAAATCCGAGAGTGTCTGGAAAGGCGTAGGCCGGATTTCCAGAATGCGGAATGCGCTTTGGAAGAGATCAATGGCAAAATCTCTCACTTGGAGCATCGAGCGCGATTGCCCCGTACCAAGATTGCGCGGATTCCGAAGGTTCTCCGGGAAATCTTGAACCTCCATTATTGGCGCTATTCGGGAGGGTGGATCAGTATCGGGAAGGATTTGCTGATTCGCTAAGGCCCAGCGACAAAAGCAAATATCGATGTACTTTCAGGCTCTGGAAGCATCTTCGTTCGCTGAAACAGCCACCTGCATCATTTGCACAGAGTGGTTTGGGAACTAGAACGGGTTGAACAACGCTAAGTTGGTGGTCACCGCCGCCGTCAGGCGAGAAGTCTATCACCCTGACGTATCTGACGACGCAGACTTAACACGGCAACAGCCATGCATGATTGCCGCAGGCAGCAGCGCAGCCGTGGGTGGAACTGTTATGGTCAGCCCCGTGTTTCAGAACATCGGTGGCTACACCAACCTGACTCCATTCGTTTGTTAGACACGCTGCACTGCCGGGAATTTATCGACAACTTCATGGTGCGGCTGCGGCACTACATCGAGGACGATCCCGAAGAGCTACGGCACTTGCCGACGCTGCAAGGGGCTGGCGTATCGGTTCCTGGCGAATCCGGAAAGAAGTAAAGGCGGAAGTGGGCAATGGGCGTGACTTTGGGTTTATCAAAACCATCGACACGGTGATCAACTCGTGGGGTGTAATGACGAGTTGGCGCCTCTGAATGCCTGGACGGCGCGAGAGCGCTAGAATACAACGCCACGTTGCCGCTTAATCCCGCTAGCTTGGCTTCCGTTGAAAGCGTGCACCCTTCCTGGTAAAAAATAATGTGCACCGGATGCCTTTTTGAATGATTTAATTGGTCTGGTAGAACTCTGCGACTCGGAGTCCGAAAAGCGTGCTCGACGATCGTGCAGCACCTAACAGAGTCAGTGTATACGGCGTCGGCTCGCTCTTGTAGAGGATTATGAGAGGGTAAACGGGGAAACCGAGACATGCAACAGGCCAGCATTTTGGTTCAGAATCCCCCCGCGGGGGATACGACAGCGCCGAGCAAGCGTTCGGCGGCTCCGGTGTTTGTACTGGGCAGTGGACGTTGTGGAACCAAGTTGCTGTACTACTTGCTGCTTTCTGCCGGTGGGTTCGCTGTAAGTCATTCGGAGACTAACGTTTTCAACCTGCTCAGCGTGTGCTTCGGCAGCCTCGCAAGGCGAGGCAATCGCCGGCGGATGCTGGACGCCTATTTGGCTAGCGCGGTGTTTCTCGAGAGCGGAGCCGATCCCGAAGATATCAGAGAGAGGGTGATGGAAGATTGCCGAAATGCCGGCGACTTCCTGCGTATCCTACTGGAAGCTGTCGCCCGCAAGCAAGGCGCGCGCCGCTGGGCCGATTCTACGCCGTCGCACTTGCTCTATCTTCCGTTGATCAAGAGGCTAGTTCCCGATGCACTCATCATTCACATTATCCGCGATGGCCGCGACGTGACCGCCTCTATGCATCGCCGCGGCATGTTTGGTCCGATGCCCTGGGATCGCGCCCGTGCGTGCGTCGCGCCGGCGATTTATTGGCGATGGATCGTTAGCAAGGGCCGCCGTTATGGCCAGGCGCTGGGCGGCGATTACATGGAAGTTCATTACGAGGATCTGGTGCAGAATCCGCGCGAAACGCTGGCGCGCGTTGGGCAGTTCATCGAGCACAATCTGGATTACGATCGCATCCAGCGAGTGGCGCTCGGGTCGGTTCGCGATCCCAATAGTTCATTTCGCGGGGATGGCGAGGAGACCGACGCCAACAGCGTCGGCCGCTGGAGGCGCATCTTTACTCCGTCCCAGATTCGAGACATCGAGTCAAGCATCGGGAATCTGCTCGTCGATACTGGGTACGCGCTCGAAACGCCCAGCGCAGAGCTGCATTTGTCACTGCCGCTGCGTTTCATGAATTTTCTGTATCCGCTGTATTTGGACTCTAAAGTTTGGCTCAAATCGAATACGCCGCTCTCCCGCTTCGCCCGCAAGGGTTGGCTGAATCCGCCCTCGGCCAAGACGGAATGCTCTGGAACTGTGACCTCCAGCGGCTAAGGCTGCCCGGGCTACGGTATTCTCTACAGCATTCTGAGGAGCCACCGAAGGGCAAATTGTAGCCATAATTGCGCAAAGCATCCTCAGATTCAAGAGCGGCATGGCTGGTGAGATCGCACTCGTGCGTCCTGCTGGCTTTACTATCAGCCGGTACGGAGTGCTAGAGATTAAGGATAGGGAATGGCGAACATGTCAACGCCAAACCATCACCGGTGGCTACGCCAGAGAAGAAATCCGTGGAGGCCTCGAGCCCGGAATGCTCGTCGTTGCAAACCCTCCCAGCACGGGCGTCGTACTCGGCAACAACGCCGCCGTCCCGGTGTTTGTGCCTTACGGACAGAGGTGACGACGTTAAGCTTGGCCGCTCGGCTGGAGTACTAGCCATCACGGTGTCTAGAATCCGGTCTGAACGAACTTTATACGGGTGCCTCGAGGCCGTGAACGAGTTTCCAGGAAAACGAGTCTCTGCCCCACCACAACCGAGGCTTGGGCCGAGAAGCGGCGAAGCCGGAGGACTATCACGGGCGGAGACCGACGGCCCGCGAACTGCGTGAGATTTTTCGCGTGGAGGCTGAGTGCGCAATCAGTAAAGACTGAGTGCTCTGGCATGACAATCATTCTATGGAACCGCAGCCAGTGGCGCCATGGACTCCCCCTTAAGGCTCTGGTCTTCGAATGAGAGGACTGGGCGATGGAGGTGTACTACCACGGTCAGCGGATACGGTTTACCTGTTTACCGAGCTGAGGGAGCCGATAAGAAAAAACCGCCCAGCCACTTCTGCGTGCTACCTGGCCCGTTGTGGTCAGGAAAGCCAACCAAACCATCGGTGGCAGCAAGGTTGTCAAAACATGAAGCCGCCGCTTCCGCACTCGGTTTTCGTGGCGCCGCTCGTTGGAAGGTCCACTTCCGCTTCGCCCTAAAGTACAAGGCTTGACGCTTAGATCCTCTAATCCTGGCCAGAAGTCTTGCGCGAAAGGGGAAATAAAATATAATGTCCAGCGTCCCGAGCTTGGATGTGTCGCGTCTGGAACCGCATTTGGCATACCCGCAAGAATCATTTCTGTATTGACACGCCCCGACCGCAGCCAGATGAAGGGGCCGGTCAGTCGCAAATCGACACGCGCGCGACCCCCAAGTCGGAGAGACTGTCAGAATGAATATTCTCAGGAACCGGGTTCTCAAGACGAACATGACTTTCGTTGTCTTGAGTGCGATCCTTGTCACGACCGGTTGTTCGACGTCGCCGTCGCTTCCCAAAGGAGCAGTTGGCAACGTTGGGAATTATAACTATTCGCCCTCAGTAATTGAGACGGGAGGTGCACGCCAGTTTTGGTGGTGCAGTTCAGGCGCCAATCCGAGTGACAAGTCCCAGGTTTCGGATGCGATCTATTTCGAAGCGATCAACATGTCGACACATGCAACTTTCGGGCCGATATTAGTATTGGCCGAAACTCCCGGAGCGTGGGATTCTGCTTTCACTTGCAATCCGAAGGTAATTGGCGGCGTTTTCGAGAACCCTCTCGGCGACGGCGAAAACTATAGCTATGCGATGTACTACGTGGCCACATCATCCCCCGGCGGGGTCAGCAATAGTATAGGGGTAGCCTTTTCTAAGGATGGCTTGACCTGGAAGAAGTACCCGCAGCCGGTCATCTCGTCGACCTCCCAGGCTGGATACGGCGTGGGCCAGCCAGCTGTTTACAATGCCGATGGTAAAGCCGCAATTAAAATGTTTTATGAGGATAGCAATCCAACTTTGCATCACACCGCTGCGGTGTCAACCGACGGACTGCATTTCACGGTGCTAGGGACGCTGACATCCAACGGATTGGATCTGGATGATCCACAAGCGAGTTGGGGGGACATGTCCTATGATTCGAGGGCGGATGAATGGTACGCTGTTTTCAATCGACCCCTCCGCGCGGCCTCTACCACTGGGGGCGTACTCGAGCGCGGACAATACGGCATTGAACTCTACAAGATCCCGCAAAACGCCCTCTTAACGGGAGTCTCGCCGTGGCAACAGCTGGTCACGATGGACACAAATCTAACTGGCTTCGAATCAAACTTCATCGCCGGCTTCGTGCGCGACCTTTACGGCAACATCGATGTGGGGTCCTATCCCACAATCCAGATGTACACCTCCATATCTTACCCACAGCCGAACTGGGAAGCCACTCCGGCTGAGGCAGGGACCTCGGCCGGCGTTGGAAACTGGATCCTCATGCCTATGGAGTGGGCCCCCGTTCCCGCTGCAAAGATCCCTTTCAATCGATATTTCAATGGGAGTGTGCATGAAGTTACTACGGGTTGGATTGACCCGACTGCACCGTTCCAGTTGGAGAAGGTCCTTGGACACCTCTACGCAAATTTGTCGGATGGAGCGACGGTGCCGTTCTATGGTTGCAAGAGTGGGCAAGAAGACTACTTTGTGTCGCTCGATATGGGTTGCGAAGGTCAGCGGATTCTGGGCAAGGACGGCTATGGATACTCCAAACCGGTTTCCGGACTCAAATTGGTGGCCCTGTTCCGCTGCAGCACGGGGCACGATCATTTCGTTAGCCAGGACCCGAAATGCGAAGGCAAGACCACGGACGAGCTCCTGGGTTATGTCGTTCCCTAGAACTGCAGTTTTAAGCCGCCGTTCACCTCGACCACAGGACTGGGTCTTCTGAACCGTTGCGTTCTTCAGACACTCATCCCGACCAATGCTTCACAACCCTTCCCGTTTTCCCATTCTGCCAGACAGGCCATCCCAAGTCCCCAGCAGGAAGTTGCGGAGCTTGCGGGCGCGGTTCTCCTCCGCCAGCAGGCACACGATCGTCTCATGCAAGTGCCGATAGAGAACGTTCAAAATCCATCCGGGAAATGAGAATAGATATTTCCTGCTGAGGACAATCGAATTTCGGGAAATGTAATAGCGTCGGATGGCGCTGTGGTGACTGAGATGGAAAGTCCGGCCAAGGATCATGGCTCTCGCGGGACTGCCTGGAGAGTGTAGCAGTCTGGCTTGCCTTGAGTCGGCGATAAGATAGCCCGCGGCCCTGATGCGAAAACAGTACTCCCAGTCCACAGCATCAATGAAGTATTCGGATGCGAACCATCCGATCTTGTCAAAGATCCATGCCGGCATTAGCGAACCCGAAGTCATGGGCAGGACTGGGCTGCCGTCGCTGGCGCGCGGAACTGCTGCCTCGATGCCCGTGGCCGGATCGACATACCTAGGGTGTATCGAACCCACCCGTTCGCGATCGGGATGGGACTCCCAGGTCGCGAACATATGGTTCACGAAGCCATCGGTGATTCCGCTGTCCTGATCAAAGAGAATCACCCAGGAATAGCCCTGGCTGTGAGCCCACCGTGCGCCTTGATTCAAGGCCTCGGCGATGCCGAGGTTCTCCGAATTTTCGATCAGATGAAAACCGAGAGACTGCTTTTTCTCACGCAGTGGGCCCAATTCTTCCACGCTGGAGCCGTTGTCTATGACAACCAGTCCCTGAACCTGGGCGAGAACCTGGGGGAGGTTCTCAAGCATCCCGGCGTTCGGGTGATAGGTAACGATCACGGCGCAGACAGATCGTGCTGTCATTTCGACTGCTCCTCGTATGCCAAACCGCGATTCTCATTCTTGGGCATCCATTCCTGAACTAACTCTGTTCCACAACCAGCACAGATTCCAACTCGCTTCTGTCAAAATCTCCCCCAAGCAACCTTCTCGGCCTTGCCTCCCTGATCACGGTGACGCAACGCAAAGGAGGCTCACCTCTCCGGCCCTAAATATCTCACTGTTAAAAGAACGGAGATGAAACTGACTAGGGTCGCCACCCCTCGTCCAGCGAATCCCGAAAAAATGCCTTGCACAATTCGTACGTCGCGCCCTTGGATTTGGCCTTTGACTTGGCCGCCCCTCAAAGCCAGTTGCACATGACGAACTGCAGAAAGGAAGAACGCCCTCATCCAAGGATCCGGCGACTTCGTTCAGACACGCTTGAGAATATCCTGGTAGGACGCCGCGCGCTCTTCCTCATCGGAAGCGCAATCGATAGAGGTTTGGAAAGGGCATTATTGACGGAGAGCATGCCTAAGCTCATGGAAGAGATCGATCGGTCAATCCTTGTATTCGACGCTCATCTACCAACTATCGTAAGAAGAATACACCAAGCACGCACTTCGGACAGGCGGTTAGAGAGACAGCCAGCACGAAATGTGATCCGGCGCTTGCACTCCGCTGGTTCGAAGCAAAGGTTTTTCCGACCCGGGTTGTAACCGACTCCAGCATATTCAAGACTCAAAAGCCCGTTGCGCACCAACCCGAGCAATGGGGCTATCGAGTCGTCGAACTGGAATTCGATTGGACGACGGACGGCCACCCGAGCAGGACGCGCCACGATGGGCTGCATCAGTTCAGATGCGAGGAGCTTCACTACTGGTTGCGAAATCTTCCCGACGCATTTGTGGTCACCGATACAAAAGATCTGTCCTGCAATATCTTCGGGAAAATAATGGCGAGATTCTCCCGCAAGGTACAACCAGCCTCAACTAATGGCAAGTTCACCCTTACGTCCATCCGTCCCCACAGATTCGGTCGACCATGCTCTTCAACATCTCCCTGGCGTATACGGCCTTTACGTACTCTGATCGTGTTAACGAAAAGAAACAGGAGACCGAGTAGAACGCTGCGCCGATTCGCAATCCGGAGACATTTAATGTCAAAAGAGATGTTTACGAAGGCAACAGTGCGAGCGAACCGCTTCACCCCGCCGACTTGGTCGGGACCTGGGCAGACTTGCGGCGGGCATAGAACAGTCCAGCCGCGACTCCCAGCAACTGCGCCCAAGCTCGTGCGGCGAGCAGCGCCGGGGAAAGGAATCCAACGATTGCATCTTTCTTGAGCGCTCGCACTGTGAACGGAAGTGTGCTGACTAAAAAGGAAGTCAACACGAGAAACGAGGCCGGAAACGTCGGCCGCAGCGCCAGATCAAAGGCGAAGGCAAGCAGCAGCGCGGGCACGAACAAGAGCTGGAGTTTCATAAGCTGCGGCGTGTGGCTGTCCCTCACGGCCTTGCCGGGGTTCTTGCGGACGGCGAGCACGCGCCAGAAAGCGAATTTGTACTTCTTCTTGAGATATCGCCAGATCGTGTCAGGATGCGTGTGGTAGACGATCGCCGCAGGAGCAAACTTCATCTTCCAGCCGCGCGCCGACATCCGGTAAGAGAGTTCGATGTCCTCGGCACATGCCACGGGAAACGAGATATCGTAACCGTTCATCGCCAGGAATCGGTCGCGGCGAAACGCCGCCGAGTAGGTATCGATGAAGTCGATCGAGGATTGACTCCTCATCAGGCGATAACGATCCTCGTATTCGATCTGCACGAAACGAGCCACCAGGCTCGTTTGGCGTGTGCGGTAGACTCCCTTCGCTCCCACGACCTCTGGATCCTGAAAGGGTTCAAGCATGGCCTCCAGCCAGTCTGGTATCGGCACGCAATCATCGTCGGTGAACAGGATAATCGTACCCCGAGCTTCCAGAGCACCGCGATTGCGGGCCGCCGCCGGGCCGGCATTTGTCTGGCTGATGAGGCGGACGCCGGAAAAGCGTTCGACCGCGCCTGCCGTGTTGTCGGTTGAACCGTCGTTGACAACCAGAATTTCAATATTTTTCGGCGGGGTCTGCTTGAGAAGCGCTTCGAGGCAAGTGCCAATGCGACAAGCTCCATTAAAGGTCGGAACGATGATCGAAGCTTCGATGGGAATCCCGCTCGCCACCTTCAACATGGGAGGGCGACTCCTGAAGGATACAATCGTGCGACTTCAAGGTTAAGGCACGCCGTAAGAGGACACCCCGGGCTTCTTTCAGAACCTGCAACGGTAGACAAACGAGGAGATCTAGTCACCACCTTGCGGGCTAGCGATGGGCGTTACGCTACCGCGCCCCGGCTCCGGTCGGACAGCCTCGGCGTTCCCATGCCGGCTGCCCCGCAACAGATACTTCGACAGCGTGATAAAACCCTTGAGGTTGCGCTGCAACTCGCGGCGATCTTTCAGTGACTGTTTCAGTTTGTAGAGAAGATAGGAAGGACTGAGATAAAAGCTGCGCCGCGCTCGGTCGCAGAAGCTGACCAACTGCTCGTGGGTGATGTTTGGCAGCGTGACGACACTGTTGTGAAGGCCGTCCTTCGTTAACCACGCTCCCCAGTCTTCGATCTGAATGTAGTCCCGCTTCTTGGCTTCCTCATATGCAGTGGTGCCCGGATAGACCATGATGGGGAAGAATTGGGCGGTGTCAGGCTGCAGTTTCTTGGCAAAGACCAGCGTCTTTTCCATGCTGGCCGGCGTCTCGTTCAGGTTTCCGACCATGAAACAGCCGTGCACCATGATGCCCGACTCGCGGCAGCGGCGAACAAAGCGATGAGCCTCTTCGTGATACTTCGCGTCACGGCGGTCATCGTTGTTCTTCTTCATGCCATTGATGACCTCGACGTCGCCGCTCTCGAAGCCGACGCAGAACAGGCGGGCACCGGCCTTGTGCAGCGTGGAAAGTAGCTCGCCCTCGGCACCGATGTCGGCGCGGCAGTTAGCGTCGAATGGCAGCTTATTCCCGCGGCGAATCAGTTCCTGCGCCAACTCGAGCGTGCGCGGCTTGCTGATGATGAAGGTATCGTCCTCCAGCATGACGGTCTTGATTTCCGGCATTTCGCGAGCTACGAAGTCGAACTCGTCCGCTACGTTCATTACCGAGCGGTAGCGCATTTTGTGGCCGCTGAAGGTTTGCGGATAAACACAGAACGAACAGTGATAGGGGCATCCGCGGCTGGTATCGAAGACCACCAAGGGCCACAGCGAGTGGCCATAGAAGTAGTCTGGGGTATGCAAAAAGCGCTTATAGACCTCGGAAACAAAAGGCAGCTCATCGAGATTCTGGATGGCTTCCCGCGGCTGGTTGCTGATGATCTCTCCAGTTGCTGCACGGTAAACCAAGCCGTCGACGGAAGAAAGATCGGCGCCGCAGGCTTTCGCTTCCAACCAGTCGCGCACCGTGTATTCGTACTCGCGCACCGCGACAGCTTCCAGGGCAGCTGACATCGCGAGCGTCTCTTTCGGCAGTGACGACACGTGCCTTCCGACCATCAACAGGTGCAACGAGGGCTTCGCGGCGGCCAGAGCTTCGAGCACGCTCACATCATTG
>Ga0187858_10002459_pt1 | contig 18994 bp, 16 predicted proteins | sample June2016WEW_8_15_FD_133015 | JGI IMG/M metagenome (GOLD analysis project Ga0187858, IMG submission 133015) | Peatland microbial communities from SPRUCE experiment site at the Marcell Experimental Forest, Minnesota, USA - June2016WEW_8_150 | ecosystem: Environmental > Terrestrial > Soil >...
CCAGGCCCTGGGAGCCCGCGGAGAGGTTCGGGTTCATGACCGTCAGGTCGCGGGTGAGGATGACCCAGGTCTTGCCGAAGACGATCCGAGAGAGGTCGTTGCGGTCTTCCATGGCCGGTCGTTCGAGGCGCCCCGAGGCATAAGTTTGACGTTGCCCCCGAGCGCCCCCTGCGCAGGGTCGGGTTGACCGCAGGACCGAAGGGCCTCGGCCGGGGCCGAAGGTCGGTCGGTTACGCATTATACGTGCAGGTCCGGACTTTATGTAGCTGAAGGTCATGAGCCGTGCTAACATGTCAGCCTCCGGGCAGACCATGGAGTCGGCACGCGGCATGCAAGAGGCACCGCCGAAGGTCGAGGAAAAGCCAGAATGGTGGGCGAGTCCCGCAACCTTGGGGTTGCTGGGATTCGGAACGACCACAATCCTGGCCGGGCTCCACGTGGGGGAGTGGATCGGCGCGGGAGCCGTCCTCGCGATGGCCATCTTCTTCGGAGGGCTTGCGCAGCTGATCGCCGGTGTCATCGGACTCCGCAAGGGGAACATGTTCGCCACGGCATTCGCATGCTACGGTGCGTTCTGGTTGGCGTTCGACTGGATGCTGACCTCGACCGCGGTCCCGGCGGACCTGTACGGGGTCGCCGCGTTCATGTTCGTCTGGTTCCTCGTGACCCTGACCTTTACGCTCAGTGCTCCCAAGCACGGTATCGGGATCACCCTGGTCTTCGTCACGCTGCTGGTCGCATTCATCCTGCTGACCTGGCAGTTCGACACGCTCGCGGCGGGGAACACGGTCTCGAAGACCACGGCCGAGGGGATCGGCGCCGAGATCATCCTGACGGGCCTGCTCGCCTGGTTCGTCGCGACGGCGGACCTGACGAACTGGAACTACGGTCGGAAGATCATCCCGGTGTAATCCGACCCCGGGCACTTCCGAGGCCAACCCCTTCCTTCCTTTTCCCCGATCGAGGGCGCGGGGGCTCTCGATGAGGCAGACGCGGACCATCCATCCCGATCAGTGAGCGACCGGCCGGGCGGGGGCGGCTCGAAGACCTGCCTCGACGGCGACCCGGGAAAGGAGGAGTGCGATGAGGAACAGTGGGATCAGGAACAGATCGGCGCCGGGCCATTGGAGTCCGATCGCCTCTCCAAACCAGAAGGTGGCGAAGGTGAACAACATCGACGTGCCCAACAACTTCAGCCACGGGACCTTGATCCGGCGGAGCCGCTCGTGGATGAGGAGTGCCATCACGACCAGGATCGCGCCCCCGATCAGGGCTCCGACGATCGCCGAGAAGGCATATCCGGCGGCCGTGATCCCCAGAAGCACCACGACCACCTCGACCGCCTCGACGGCCCCGGAGGTGAGGCCGGTGCCGAACTGGACCGCGCCGGCGAACTTGCCGGGCGGGGTCGACCCCGGGGGCAACGCCGCCCGCCGGTAGGACCGGAGAGTGCTCCGGTACAGAAACACCCCAAACCCGGCGAGCAGGACCGCTGAGGCGTAGAGCAGGTAGGCGTGCGAGATGAGGTCGATCGCGGCCCCGACCGCGACGGCGATCCCGGAGACGACCGCCACGCCCACCACGGCGCCGGTCGCGCCCGGACGGGCGGTGGGGTGGTCGGCGCTCACCGCGATGACCAGGATGACCACTTCGGTCATCTCGAGCAGCGTGATGAGGAACGCCGCCAGGACGGCCGGAAGGTAGAGCGCGAGGTCCACCGGGGCTCCTCTCGCGGGTCTAGCGGACCGACCAGGCCTGCACACCGGCCGGTTCGATGGAGAAGTCGGTGACGGAGCCGCCGGAAGCCTGCACGGCCTTCGCGACCTGGGCGCGCCGGGCGAAATCGCAGAACAGGAGGATGTACCCCCCGCCGCCGCTGCCCACGAGCTTCCCGCCGAGCGCCCCCGCGGCCCGGGCCTTCTCGTAGAAGTCGTCGATCTGCGGGTTGGAGACCCCCTCCGTGAACTGCTTCTTCAACTGCCAGCCCTCGTCCAGGAGACGGCCCATCTCGTCGATGTTGCCGCGCAGGAGCTCGTTCTTCATGTCGATCGCGAGGGCCTTGGTCGCGTCCAGCGCCCGGACGGTCGTCTCCTGCTTCTCGGTGTAGCTGCGCTGCTGGCGCTCGATGATGTCGGCCGAATAATGGCTGGTCCCCGTGTAGCAGAGCAGCAGCCGGTAGGCGAGCTCGTTCGCGACCTCCGCGGAGATCTTGAGCGGATTCACGACCGTCCGCTCCGGGCCGAACTCCATGAAGTTGAACCCGCCGAACGCGGCGGCGTACATGTCCTGACGCCCCCCCTTGAACCCGAGCTCCGTCCGTTCGATCCGATAGGCGAGCTCCGCCACCTCGTACGGCGTCCAGTGCTCCCGAAGGTGGCGCTGGAAGGCGCCGACGATCGCGACGCACATGGTCGACGAGCTCCCGAGCCCGGTCCCGACGGGAGCATCCGAGTGGAGGAACAGCTTCAGGGACTCGGCCCGCCGACCGTTCGCCGGTCGGAGGACGTTCACGGCCGCCTTGACCAGGTCGAGCTCCCCGTTGTAGACGAGGTCCTCGGGCTTGGCGTAGTCGACCGACAGGTTGTAGTCGAGCGATTCGACCGAGACGGACCCTCGGCCGTCGTCGGCCGCCTCGAGCGTCACGTACGCGAACCGGCTGATGGTGCAGTTGAGCACCGCTCCGCCCTTCTCCTCCGGATACGGAGAAACGTCCGTCCCGCCACCGGCGAAGCTGATCCGGAGCGGGGCCTTCGCCCGAACGATCGGCATCGTCCCCGCGCCGACCGGACGCACCGCCTTAATGATTCCCCGGCACCGACCCCGACCTGCCCTTCGGGGGGGCCCCCGACCTTATTCCCGCGGGCGGACTCCTCGGGAGATGACCCGGCGGTATCCCGGACCTTCCCTCGCGGTCGACGCGCTCTGGCTCCGTCGCGGACGCGTGCTCCTCGTCCGCCGCGGCCGTCCCCCATTCCGGGGGTCGTGGGCGCTGCCGGGCGGGTTCGTCGAGATCGGGGAGACGGTCGAGAGGGCGGTGCTCCGCGAGCTCCGAGAAGAGACCGGCCTCACCGGCAGAGTGGGGTCGTTGGTGGGCGTCTACTCGGACCCCGACCGCGACCCCCGCAAGCACACGGTCTCCGTCGTGTTCCGCGTCCACGGTCCGGGCGGTGTTCCGCGCGGGGGCGATGATGCCGCGTCGGCGGAGTGGGTGCCGCTCCACCCGTTCCCTACCCTCGCGTTCGACCACGCTCGCATCCTTCGGGACGCGCTCCGGTCGACGGGTAGCCCCCGTAAACGAGGCGCCAGCGACTGATCCGAGAACCCGCGACGGGCCCAGAGACCGGGCCGCTCGACCTATCGGCCGTCCGGACCCGGCCCGTCCGCCGTGCCCGACTCGGGGGCCTCCGTCGCGGACGAAGGTTCGGGGGGTCGGCGCGTCCACAGGAGGACGCCCGCCACGACCAGGATGACGAGCACCGCCAGGGCGAGGAGCGCGTATCCCCAGGCACCGAGCCCCAGCGGCCCGGAACTGCTCGAGGTGGCGGCCTTCTCGGACGCGACGAGCTGGAAGGTCCCGCCTTCGCCCGTGACACTGAAACTCCCCGACGAAGGGGTAGAAATCCAATCGTTCGGCAGAGACACCGAGAAGGAGTACGTACCGTTCGGTAGGGAGTACGATAGGCTGGAGGCGGTCGTGGAGTTGGTCGCGGCCCCGTCCAGTGAAAGGCCCCAGCTCGTTCCGAGTGGCAGCCCGCTGATCTGGAACGTGATCGCGTAGGTGACCTGCGTGAATTGGACCGCCACGGCGGACGGTCCTCCGTCGACGACCAATTGGCCGTGGGTAAAGACCCCCGCAGACCATCCCGCCGGCTCGCTGAGGACCGTATAGTTGTAGGTCCCGTTCCCGGCCGTCCAGTTGAGCTGTACACCGTTGGAGCTCAAGTACGGACCCCCTTGGATCTGGAGCCCCCACAGGCTCCCGGTGGGCAATCCCGATTCCGTGAACGAGACCTCATACACGGCCGGAAGGAACGACACGAAGATCTCGTGGGCGTACCCGTCGACCCCGAACACACCGGACGTGGCGAAGTACCCCACGAGGGGCGTGTGGGCGACGTAGGAATAGCTCCCGTTCTTGAGCGAGAGGTTGACGCTGGCGCCCGTGGTGTTGGTACCGGTCGGCTGGCCGGAGACGTTGAGGACCCAGTCGGTGCCCTTCGGCAATCCCTGCACGACGAACGACGTCATGAACTTGGGCGGCGGGGAGAACGCCTCGTCGTAGGAGACCGCCCCACCGGTGATGGTGAGGTCCGTCTGGTGGGGCACGCCCGTCCAGTTCTCTTGAGCGGCGAACCCGACCACGAGCGAGCTGTTGCCCAGCGCGAACGTGAGACTGCTCGCGTTCGTCTCGTAGACGTAATCGGTGATCACGCCCCGGAAATCCTGCGTCACGTTCGCCCACCAGACGTAGTTGGCGGGCAGGGCGATCGCGAAGATCGTCACGTTGTAGGTCACGACGGTGAACGCGAGGGTGAGCTGGATGGCGGTCCCGGAGACGACCAGCTCTCCGTGGTCCGCCGGGAGCGTGTAATCGGACGGGGGGAGGGTGTTCCAGTAGTAGGTTCCGTTCGCCAGATGGAGGACGATGGAGCCGTAATCGGTGTCGTACCCCTGCCCGGTGTTGAGGAAGAAGCTCCAGTAGGTGTAGGGAGGAAGCCCCGTGACCGTCACGGTCACGGGCGTGGTGCTCACGAACCGAGCCGAATCGTACATCAGGACCCCTTGCGTGGTAGAGCCGGACGAGACACCGAGGGTCCAGTTGGCCGGGGTCCCCTTGGAGAGGTTCGCCGCGGTCGTGAGGGTCCAGCTGATGCCGGACGCGCTCTCCCCCGTCTGGTCGTTCGTCTCGCCGTAGGTCTGGGTCGCGCCGGGAACCCAGTTGGAGGATCCGAACCGCTGGAACATGAGCTGCAGATTCCCGCCGGTCGTGCCCGTGAACGTTCCGAGCCCCCCGCTCGGTCCACCGACCAGTCCGAACTGCGGCGAGAGGCTGCCCGCGGCGCCGTTCTCGAGGGGGTTGTTCGAGAACTCGTTGCCCTCCCACGAGTAGTTGTTCCACAGGTTGCCGAGGATGTACGACCCGCCCGGTAGCGGGAGGGTCAGCGGGGTGGCATCGGGAATGCCGAAGGAGAATTGCACCGATTGGCCATCGAATATGGTCGTGTTCTGCAGCGTCGTCTCGATCGAGAAGTCGAGCGGAGTGCTGAGTACCTGCCCGGTGACCGGGAAGTTGTATTCGTAGATCGTCGCGGACGGGTAGATCCCCCAGTAGGGGAAGACGACCCAGCCGCTGAAGTTCATCTGCCAGGCCCCCGGCGAGCCGTTGATGTAGATCACGTTCTGAACCCAGTAGATCGGTGCGCCGAGCGCGTTCGCCACGAAGAAGTTCTGCTGGATGGAGGCGTTGTAGTAGGGGCTGGTCGAGGTGACCTGGAGCCCGGTGAGATTGAAGTTGGCGAGGACCGAGGCGAGGTCTCCCGGAGTATTCGAGGGGAGGTAGCTCACGAAGTACATCGTGAAGTTGTACGCGTCCATCGTTCCCCATCCGGTCACCAGGTCGTACCCCACTAGCGCCGAGTCGGCGAAGTTCCGGCCGACGGTGACGTCAAAGAACGGGAGGGTCGGCAGCGTGGAATTGTACGCTCCGGTGGCGATGTACCCGGTGCTCGGGGTCACCACCGAGTTCGCCGGGGTGTACTGGGCGTTGGCCAGGGGGTAGAGCGTCGGGTCGAGGAACCCGAGCCAGCCCGATCCGAACTGCCCCATCACGTGGTCGGCGTCGACGACCATCCCCGCCGTCAGCGGAGAGGCGATGCTCGTGCCCGCGACATTGATGAAGAAGCGGCCGAGGGACGCGTTGGACGCGTTGTACTCGATGCCGCCGATCGTCAGGGTCATGATCGTGTTGTTCGCGATGGCCGCGATGTCGGGGACACCTCGTCCGCCGCCCTGGATGACCGCGTTCGCGCTGGAGTCGTTCTGCCAATCCGGCTCCGGGAAGATCGCACTGACCCCGCCGGTGGAGCCGGCGGCAGGGTTCGGACTGTCCCAGGCGGCCGTCTGGTTCCACACCACGTTCGAGGTCATCTGAAGGCTCGTCGGGTCGAGCGTGACGGTCGTTCCACCGACCGCCACCACCCCGTAGGTATCGTACGCCATCGACGCCGGGAAGAGGGTGGTCTGCCCGGGAGGGTCGAAGCTGCCTCCGTCTCCGTTGGGGTTCGAGGCGGAATCGCCGGAGGAGGCGAGGACGGTGATCCCCCGGGCGGCGGCGCTCGCCAGTGAGCTGTTCCATCCGGCGTCGAACGCGTCGGTCCCTCCCCAGGAGTTGGAAATGACGGAGACGTTGTCGAGCGCGGCGTACGTCGCGTTCGGGTTGAGGATGAAGGCGAACGCGTCGTCGAGGTAGGTGTTCGAGAGCGACGGCCCATAGACGTTGTAGAGGTGGGCTCCGGGGGCGGTCGACCCGAGCATCTCGAGGTCGAGGGTGTTCTCCACATTGGCGCTGGTGTTGTCGAACGAGGCGAGCGGTCCCGGCGCAGGAGCGCCGTTCAATGGCACTCCGGCGATGGTCGCGTGCGGTTCTCCCGCCGGAAGGGTTTGGTTGTAGAAGTCGTAGATATCGTGCGGAACGAACGGCCCGACGTTCTCCCCGGTCACCAGGTTGCCCCAAGGCGTCGTGATCGGGTTCCCTTCGTACGTCCCGGAGCCCAGGATCGTCGCCGCCACCATGTCGGTCGGGTATCCGTCCTCGGCGAACAAGGACCGTTGGTCGTAGGCCACCTGGAAATCCGAAGCGAACTCGAACTGGAACCCCCCGCTCTGGACGGGGGTCGGATAGGCACTGATCGGCGGGATGGGGGAAGATCCCGCGGGGACGCCTCCGGAACGGATCTGAGGAGCGGTGTGGAGCGGGTGGTTGACCAGCGCCGAGTAGGAGCTGAGTCCGTCCACCCCGGCGACGATCGAGGCGAGAGGGTCCGGGAGCTGAGGGGCGGCGGTCGGCGCGTAGAAGCTCTGACCGTGGAGCCCGTAGGAGGCCAGCGACGTATGGAAGATCGACGCGGCGACCGAAGGGCTCGCGTCGAAGGAGAGGCTCACTCGGTCGGCGTAGGAGTGGACCTGGGTCGCCCCGAGCGATTGAAAGTACTGGAGGGCACTTTCGTAGGTGGCGGGCGAGAGACCGAACTCAGTATCGAACTCGGTCGCGGTAAGGTAGTGATGGTACTGTGGAGAGTGCGGGTCCTGCAGGTTTCCGAGCAGGTTTGCAAGACGTGAGGAGTTGGCGAAGTTGAACGTCACCAGGATCGGCACGGATTCGGTCGAGGAGAGAGGACCGTTCGAGACCGCACCGGGAACCGTGCGGCCGAGCTCGGTGTAGGGGAAGGTCTTCGTCGCGGCGTGGTCCAGGGCCGACGTGGTCCAGGTGCTCGCGAGCACGGAGGGCCCCACCGACCCAGAAGTTGACGTCCCCGACGCCGGCGACAGAAGGGCGATCGCGGGCACCGCCATCAGGGCGGCGATCAGTACGACGAGGAGGCTCTTTGGAATCCGACGAGGGGCCCGCATTGGTGTGCTCGGACGGCCGAGTTCCCTCGGCTCGGCAGGCCAGCATCCCTGCTCATGATAAGCATTGTCTCGGGAAACCTGACATTTCCGGTCGCGTCAGTCGGTTTCGTGGCGTGTAAGTGGCCCGCCGGGAGAACGTTGAAGTAGCTCACCGGCCCGACCCCGCGGGACGAACATGCCGTACCGAACCACCATGACCGGAAGCTGGTACCGACCGCCGGAGGTCCTTGCGCTCCTCGCGCAGAGCCCGACGGGCGAGATCTCCGCCGAACACGAGAAGACCTACCTGGACGCCGAACGAGCGGCGATCCGAGACCAGCTCCACCCCGCGGGAGCTTCGTTCGGGCTCGACCAGGTCTCGCCGGGTGAACAACGGGTCGCAGGATACACGACCTTCTTGCCCCACCGGTTCGAGGGGTTCTCTCGAACCGAAAGGGTCGCAATGCCCTTCTCACCGGAGCTCATCGACGAGTTCCAAACTTCGAACCCGGCCCTGGGCGCCCTGCTGGCCACGACCCGGGAGGCGTTCGCACTGCCGAAGATCATCGCGCCCTTGGTGTACCGGGGGCAGGCGGCGGCCCACCGGGCGGCCACGGATGCGGTGAGGATCGCTCACGAGGAAGGGGCCCACAGCGTCTTTCTGCCGGCGCCCTCCCCCGGGGTGATTACCATCTTCTATCCGAACAACCCCGAAGTCTACCCCAACCATCTGGACTACCTGAAGGCGCTCGCGACCCAGCTCCGCGAGGAGTACAAGGCGATCCTGGGCGTGCCGGGGGTCGTCCTGCAGATCGACGCACCCGACCTTGCGATGGGGAAGCAGACCGCCACGGACTGGGGGATCGACTTCTACGAGGCGCTGCCGCACCACGTCGACGCGATCAACCGGGCGGTGGAGGGGCTGCCCCGCGACCGGATTCGGGTCCACTACTGCTACGGGAACTACGCCGCTTCGCACCTGAGCGATGCGGACTTCGCCCGGGTACTGCCGCAGCTCACTCGGTTGCACACGTCGGCCCTCGTGGGTGAACTGGCCAACCCCCACCATGAAGGGGACCTGCTGGTACTCCAGGAGTACGCGCGCGATCACGGTTGGCCCAAGGGACTAGGGTTTGCGGGAGGCGTCATTGACGTGAAGACGCCGATCGTCGAGAGTCCCCGGACCGTCCGGCTCCGACTCGACCAGCTCGCCCAGGCGGTCGGCGCCCAGAACACGTGGGGAGGCACCGACTGTGGGTTCGAGACGTTCGCGCGCATGAACGGAGTGCCGCGGTCGGTCGCCCTGCTCAAACTGAAGGCCCTGGCCGAGGGGGCCCGGCTGGGCGGGTAGGCCCAGCACCCCCCGGGCGGGCGCGCCCGCCGCTACCGTCTTATCGCCAGCGGGGCGTGCGCGCGCGGCATGGGCACCGTCCACGAGCCGCACCCGCACGCGACCCTGCTTTCTGACTTCATCCTCGGAAGTCAGGACGGCCTGGTCAACGTGCTCGGCATCCTGCTGGGGCTGACGGTCTCGACGGACAACGTCCGCATCATCCTCATCGCGGCCCTCGCGGCGCTCGCCGCCGAATCGATCTCGATGTCCGCGGTCGCCTACACGTCCACGCGCGCCCGGCGCGAGCTCTACCGGTCGGAGGTTGCCCGCGAGTTGCAGGAGATGCGCGAGGTCCCCGAGATGGAGCGCGAGGAGATCCGCGTCATTCTTCGGAAGTGGGACTACACGGGCGACGACGTCGAGCGCATGCTCCGCGAGATCGAGGCGAAGCCGAAGATGATGCTCGACCTGATGATGGCGTTCGAGCTCTCGCTCGCCCCGGTCGCGGAGGACCAACCCCGCAAGAGTGCCGAGGTCGTCCTCGCCGCGACGGTCCTGGGCTCGTTCATCCCCCTCATCCCGTTCTTCCTATTCCCGACGGAGCTCCTCACCGCGGCGATCCTCGCGGTCCTCGTGAGCGGGATCACCCTGTTCCTCGTCGGGTGGTATGAGGCGCGGACCACCGACGGGATCACCTGGAAGAGCGGTCTTCGGATGATCCTCATCGGGCTGGGCGCCGGATTCGGGGGGTTCCTGATCGGAGTCCTCTCGAACCACGTCTAGTCCGTCACCGACCCGCCGGGGCGAGGGAACGCCGACTAGGCGGGTCGGGTCATCCGGGGGTGGGCGCGGGGTCGGGGGCGGAAGACGAGGCGGAGGGGGGAGGTCCACGACGGGCCGCGGACCTCGTGCCGATGGCAACGCGTGCACCAGGCGACAGATTCTCCGCCGCCGGCGAGCTCGGGGGTGGCGAGGTGGTCTTCGGGGGAGTGTCCGCACTGCCGGTCGAGGCACGGGTGGGGGTGGCGCGAAGCGGCGGCGCGGTCGGACACATGCGTGCTATGCGCACGCATGCGTATAAACCCAGAGGGTCGACCGACGAGTTGGCGCGCCGGCCTAGGTTCGGAGCAGTCGGATCTCCTTCGCGGCCCGCGCCTCGCGCTCCTTCTCCGTGAGCTCGCGCACGTGGAAGGAGACGGACACGGTCCCGTTGAGCTCGATCGGCTGCGGCATGAACGGCAGACGGAGCGAAAGTCCCTCGAGTCGAAGGTCGACCTCCCCCCGCTGGTTCGCCATCGCATTCATCCAGTCCTGAAAGGGGTTCGGCGTCTCTCGCGGCGTTCGTTCGACGGTCGGCATGTCCCCCCATCCCCCTCGACCTTTAGGAGCCTATCGAACCGGCAAGCGCCCGCCGGTTTGTTCAATTTATTAACTCAAAGCTGTATAAACTAGGATTCGCTCCCCGACGCATGTCCAACGACGCGGACGCCCTCTCGGGCGGATACACTTCCACGAAGCAGGAGATCCTCGCGATCCTGAAGCGACACCCGGGCGAGTCCCTGGCCCAGCTCGCAAGCGAGCTCGGCATCTCGAAAGCCGGGGTGCTCGGGCACCTGCCCCCGCTCGAGAGTGAGGGCCTGGTGGAGCGCTCCTACCTCGCCGGACATGTCGGCCGACCGCGCGTTGTCTTCCGACTGACCGACCGGGCGGCCGCCCTGTTCCCTCAGGGGTATACGGAAATGTCGATCTGTGCGCTCGAGTTCATCGAGCGCCGCCTGGGCCGGACGGGCGTGGTCCAACTGCTTCAGGAGCGAGCGCACGAATTGGAGGACCGCCACCGGCCGCGTCTCGACCTGCCCCGGCTCGGAGACCGGGTGGAGGAGCTCGCCCGCATCCGGACGGAGGGTGGCTACATGGCCGAAACCGGCGCCCCGAAACGGGGATCCTTCGAGATCCGGGAGCACAATTGCCCCATCTTGGCGCTCGCGGGACGATTCCCCGAGGCCTGCGAAACGGAGCGCCGAATGTTCGAGACCCTTCTGCACGCACGGGTCGACGTCGAGCACCGCCTGGCGGCGGGAGACTCGGTGTGTCGGTTCAGCGTCCACGCCCGAGGCGCTCGCCCATGAGAGCGCCCCGGTCAGAGCGCAAGGTCGCCCTGGTGACCGGGGCCAGCCGGGGCTTGGGGAGGACGGTCGCCGAATTCCTTACTGCCGAAGGGTACTCGGTCATCCTCACGGCCCGCGGGACGTCGGACCTGGAGGGGGTTGGCACCAACCTCTCGAGATCCGGGGCGGACGTGCACTGCGTCGCAGGGGATGTCACCGACCCCCGCCATCGAAGTCAACTCGCGGAGCACGTGCGTGCCGCGGGCCGGCTGGACCTTCTCGTGAACAACGCGAGCGAGCTCGGGCCGACGCCTTTGCCGGAGCTTTCGACGTACCCCCTCGACGGACTGCGCAGGGTGTTCGAGGCGAATGTCGTCGCACCGCTCGCCCTCGTCCAGATTTTGCTCCCGTGGCTCGAACGGTCTCGAGGGCGCATCGTCAACATCTCGAGCGATGCCGCGCTCGGAGGGTACCCGAGGTGGGGAGGGTACGGGGCGAGCAAGGCCGCCCTCGACCTGGTCTCTCATACGCTCGGGGAGGAGTTGAAGGTCCGAGGCGTGTCGGTCGTCAGCGTCGATCCGGGCGACCTTCGGACGGCCATGCACCAGGCCGCCTTCCCGGGCCAGGACATTTCGGACCGCCCGCTTCCGTCGGTGACGGTCCCCTTCTGGGCGTGGCTCCTGGAGCAGGACCCCGCGCTCGTGACCGGACACCGGTTCCGGGCCCAGGCGGACCGGTGGGAGATTCCCGCATGAACCCGTTCTCCGCGCCCGCCTTCGCCGTGCCCTCGGCCCTTGAAGCCGACCGTCCGCCCGAGGAGCGGGGGGTCGCACGCGACCGCGTCCGCCTCCTCCTTTCGACCCGGACGACGGACGAGGACCGGAACTTCTCCGACCTCACCGACATCCTCCAACCGGGCGACCTCCTCGTCGTGAACGAGAGCGCCACCCTGCCCGCCCGGCTTCCGGCGCGGAGTCGCGTAGGTGAGTACTTTCTCCACCTTTCCACCCGATACGGCCCCACGTTGTGGGTCGCCGAGGCCCGCTGGGGAGCCGGCACCCCGGGCCCGCTTCCGCTGGCCGTGGGGGACCGCATCGATACGGCCGGCCTCTCGGCCCGATGGGTCGCGGAGTTCCCGGGAATCCCTCGCCTCGGGTTCGTCGAGTTTGATCGGGACCCGTTCGACGCGATGGCCGAGTTTGGCCGCCCGATCCGTTACGGATACGTCCCGCACGACTACCCCCTCGATGCGTACCAGACCGTGTTCGCGCGCGTGCCGGGGAGCGCCGAGATGCCCAGCGCCGCGCGGCCGTTCTCCGAAACGTTGGTGCGAAGCCTCCGCGGACGGGGAGTGGAATTCGCGGCCCTCACGCTGCACGCGGGGGTCTCCTCTCTTGAGGTCGGGCCGGACGGCGGGGCGACCGACCTCCTCTACCCCGAGCCGTTCCGAGTGCCGGCCGCGACCGTGGAAGCGGTCGCCCGCGCCCGGGCGCGCGGGGGACGGGTGATCGCCGTGGGCACGACCGTCGCCCGGGCGCTAGAATCGGCGTCGGGCTCGCGCGGACTCCACCCCGCCGAGGGGTTCACCCGCCTCTACATCTCGCCCGAGCGCCCGCCTCGGATCTTCGACGGACTGCTGACCGGGTTTCACACTCCGACCTCGAGCCATCTGGCCCTCCTGGCGGCGTTCGCCGGCGCCCCGATGCTGGAGCGGTCCTATCGGGCGGCTCTGGAGCGCGGGTATCTCTGGCACGAGTTCGGGGACAGCCAGCTGATCCTGCGGGACAGACTCCCAGCGGGAGCCTTCTAGCGCTCGGCCTCGGACGAGGACCCGGAGCGGACTACGCGCCGGGAGCGATTCCGGCGCGCGCCCGGAGGGCGTGGTAGAATCCACCGAAGCTCGTAGCCGTCGGAGTGCGCATCCCCTGATTCCGGAGCTGCTCGCGCACTTCGCGGGGACCCTGGCGGAGGTCGAGGATCTTCGCGGAGTCGTACTTGTACTGGAACGTTCCCGCCGGACCCCGGGGGAACGGTTCCCAGTCCTTCGGAGTGGTCGTGCGGAGGTCCTGGGGGCGCTTGCCGTCCGTGGGAGCGAACCCCGGGAGCGTCAAGTGCTCCTCGGTGAGCCAGAGCATGGTCGCGTCCCGGATCGCGTCCTCCGTGGTGGCGTCGAGCGCGCCGGGGGAGACCTGCGAGCGAACCCAGCCGACCAGCGCGTCGAACGTCTTCTCGGTGTTCTCCTCCAGCATCTGGAGGACCGCGAGCCGGATCGCGCTCCGGCGCAACTGTTCGATGCCGGTCTCGCTCAGTCGGAACTCGGCCGTGAGGCCGAGCAAGCTCTCCGAGTTGTCCGAGAGCTGCTTCAGCGAGAGGACGGCGAGAGGGGCCGCGGGCTCGTCCTTGGAGACGTGCCAGAGGGAGAACTCCCGACCGTTGGTGAGGAGCACGAGGGGGACCTTCGCGCGCTGCGCCTGTTCGGCCACCCCGCCGATCTCGGAGACCGAGGCCGTGCGTTCGCGGACGTCCAGGAACAGGCGGGCCTGCCCCTCGGCGTTGAACAGCGCGTAATCCACCGGTCCTTCGCCGGGCTTCGCCTCGAAATCGAGGTAGACCTGGTGCTTGTCGTGCGGGTCCCAGCCGAGCGCGACGAGGAACGGATTCACGATCCAGTGGCGGACCTGCTGTTCGGTGACTTCGGGGACGTCCCGAAGCACCTCTTGGGCGACCTGACTGAAGTCGGCCAGACGCCGGCTCAAGTCGACTGCTTCCATCGCCGGGACGATGGGTGGGTCCCCGCCTTAAATCTACCCGTTCGGCCGACGGGGCCGCAGCCGCATCCCCTCGCTGTCCAAGAACGGCTCCACCGGCTCGAGCGGGGTGTCCAGGCCCTCGTACGGAGGCAGGCCGAGACGGTCCGAGACCAACCATTCCACCTCGTAGGCATACAGGAGCGTGGACCCCAGGGTCTCCAGCAGGTACGCGAGCCGCTCGCCGCCGCGGGCCGAGAGCCGGAAGTATCGCGGCGGTAGCCCGAGCGCCTCGAACAGGCGGTCGGTGAGCTCGCGGTACCGCCAGGTCCGGGGGCCCCCCGCGGTCTCGGTCCGGGCGCCGTCGAGGGAGGCCTCCCGGCGGACGATCCGCGCGAGGTCCCGGACCGAGATGGGGCTCACCCGGTACTCCCCCTGCTCGAAGATCGGGAACCGATGCCACCGGGCCATCGTGCGCAACATCACGGTCAGGAGCACGTCGCGGGGGCCGAACAGCATCGTCGGCCGCACCAGGGTGTAGGGGATCCCGCTCTCCACGATCGCGCGGTCGACCTCCCGCTTGCGGACCATGTACGGGAGGGTCGTCTCGATGTGGTCGGTCGCGATCGGCACGCTGATCTGGACGAAACGACGGACGCCGACCGCGCGCGCGTCGGCGACGAGGCGGCGCAGTCCCTCCGCGAGCGGCCGGAATCGCCGGTCCGGCCCTGAGCGGTACCACGCCACGTTGATGACCACGTCCACCCCATCCAGCACGGGACGCCAGCTCGGAAGCGTGGCCACGTCGGCCGACACCCATTCGACCGACGGGATCGCTTCTTCCGGCGTGGAGTGGCGGTGGACGGAGCGGATCTGCCAGTCCGGTGCGAACTCGCGGAGGAGGGCCCGTCCTACCAACCCGCCCCCGCCGCCGACCAGGAGGAGGCGGGGACGCAGGCCGGGCGGGCCGCTCATACGGCCGGAGCGGGCACGGGGCGGTGGGCTCGCCCCCCGATCTCCCGGAACGCGCGAACGACGAGGGGCTTGACCTCCGCCACCGAGACCGGCCGCCCGGCTTCGCGCGCGAGGGAGGTCATCACCGGCTCCTCGAAGCCGCAGGGATGGAATCGGTCGAACGGGGCGAGGTCGAGGTCGACGTTGAGAGCGAATCCATGGTATGTGACCCATCCTTCGACCGCGATGCCGATCGAGGCGATCTTCCGAGCACCGCCAACCCAGACGCCCCGGCGCCCGGGGACGTGACCTCCCACCACCCCGAACGGGGCGATCGACTCGACCAGTGCCGCCTCCACCTCGGTCACGAACCGTCGTACGTCCCGGCCCCGGGGTTCGAGGTCGACGATCGGGTACCCGACCAGTTGGCCGGGCGCGTGGTAGGTCGCCCGTCCGCCCCGCTCGACCTGGACGACCGGGAGCCCGCTCGCCCGGGCGGCCCCGTCGTCGCCCTCCACGCCGATCGTGACGACCGGCGGATGCTCCACGAGGACGAGGGTGTCGGGGATCCTTCCCGCACGACGGTCGGCGACGAGGCCGTGCATCGCCGAGAGGGAGTCTCGGTAATCGCGCAGGCCCCAATCAACGACCGGCAGCATCCGTACGCCTCCGCGCGACGTGCATCGGCTCGCCCAGCCATAGGAGCGCCGCCTCCTGGAGGGTCTCGGAGAACGTGGGATGAGGGTGGATGGTCGAGGCGAGGTCCCGCACCGTCGCGGCCATCTCGATCGCGAGAGCCGCCTCGGCGATGAACTCCCCACAACCCTCGCCGACCACGTGGACCCCGAGGAGCAGGCCGCTGGTCGAATCGCCGACGACCTTGGCCCACCCGCCGGTGGCGTGGGCCGCGTGGGCGCGTCCCAGGGCGGCATAGGGGAACCGGACCTCCCGCACGGTGTGGCCGCGCTTTTCGGCCTCGTCGCGCGTGAGGCCCACGGTCGCGATCTCCGGGGTCGTGAACACGACGGAGGGCATCGCCTCGAACTGGAACCGGGTCGGGCGACCGGCGATCGCCTCGGCCGCCACCGTCCCCTCCCGGTACGCCTTGTGGGCCAGCATCGGCGGTCGAGCGACGTCCCCGACGGCGTAGATGTGCGGCACGTTCGTCCGCATCTGATCGTCGACCGCGATGAAGCCGGTCTTCGGGTCGGCCGAGACGCCGGCCTCGTCGAGGCCGAGCTCGCGGCTGGCGGGTCGCTTGCCGATCGTGACGAACAAGCGTTCCGCACGCAGGACTTCCTTCCCCGTGGAGCTCTCGACCGAAAGGGCGACCCCGTCGGCCGTCCGCTCGAGGCCGACGGCCTTGGTCCCGACCCGGACCTTTACCCCCGCGCGCTCAAGGGATCCGGTGAGCTCGCGCGAGAGGTCCGGCTCGAGGCCGGGAAGGAGCTGGGGGAGGAGCTCAACGATCGTGACCTCGACCCCGACGCGGGCGAGGAATTCGCCGAGCTCGCAGCCGCTGACCCCGCCGCCGAGGACCAGTAGCGAGTGGGGCAGGGTCGTCATCTGCAGGATGTCGGTGGAGGTGATGACCGTCGTCCCGTCCGGCTCGAACCCCTTCAGGACCATCGGCACCGCCCCGGTCGCGACGATCGCCTGTTCGAAATCGACCCGTTCGTGACCCCCATCGGGGGCGGCGAAGTCCACCGACCGCGGGCCGGTGAATCGGGCTTCGCCCTTCAGCACATTGACCCCCGCCGACTTTAGGAGCGAGGCGACCCCTCCGCGCTCCTTCGCGACCACCGCATCCTTCCAGCGGATCGTCTGCGGAAGGTCGAAGGTCGCGTCGGTGGCGCGGACGCCGATGTCGGCGCCCTCCGTGCGCACCGCGGAGTAGAGCAGCGAGGCATGGATGAGCGCCTTGGACGGGATGCATCCCCGATTCAGGCACTCCCCCCCGAGCTCGTCCTTCTCTATCAGCAACACCTTGAGCCCGAGCTGCCCCGCCCGGATCGCGGCGACGTACCCGCCGGGACCACCGCCGATCACGAGGACCTGGGTCGACCGCGCATACGTTCCGGCCATCTAGCTGCTCCGCCCGTCGGGGGGTGGGGGGATGAGCGAGGGGGAAGCATAGACGTCTTCGGTCAGGGAGGCGGGGGAGGGCGGGGCAGTCTCCTCGGCGGCCTTTACCGCTGCTCGGACCTCCTCCTCGACCGAAGCCGCGACCTGCGACCGGGTCGATTCATCGAGCAGGCCCTGGGCGGACAGCCACGCGGTGAGGCGGGCGAACGGATCGTGGCTCTGCGCGCGCGAGGCCCAATCCTTCGGCTGGTACCGCGCTGGGTCGTCCGAACTGGAATGGGGCGTCATACGGAACACGAGGAACTCGAGCAGGGAGGGGCCATGCCCCTCCCGGGCGGAAGTGAGGGCTTGCGTAAGCTCCCGGTAGACCGCGATGACATCGGTACCGTCGACCCGACGGCCGGGGATACCGTACGCCGCCCCCTTGGACGCGAGGGTTGCGACGGCGGACTGCCGCTCGACGGGGAGCGAGATGGCCCACTGGTTGTTGGTACAGCAGAATACGACGGGGAGCTTCCACACGCCCGCGAAGTTGAGACCTGCGTGGAAGTCGTTCGCGCTCGTGGCCCCGTCTCCAAAGAAGGCGAGCGCAACGCCCGCCGACCGTCGGGCCCGCATCCCATAGGCCACCCCGACCGCGTGGGAGATCTGCGTGCCGATGACGGAGGACATGGAGACATAGTGGACCTCGGCGGCGCTGGGATGGCAGGGCATGTTCCGTCCCCGCGCCGGGTCCCGGTCGTCGGCGAACAGGTGGTGGGCATACGTGACCAGGGAGTGGCCCCGGACGAGGGCGACGAGCTGCTCGCGGAGGCCGGGGAGGATCCAGTCCTCGGCACCGGTCGCGAGGCCCGCCGCGACGCTGACACCCTCCTGCCCGGTCGCCGCTCCGTAGAACCCGACCCGGCCCTGTCGTTGGAGGCCCTGCATCCGGGCGTCCAGGGCGCGGCCCAGCGCCATCCACCGGTACATGGCGAGGAGCGTCTCGCGCCAGGTCGGCCCCAGCGAGGATTCGGCCTCGGCGGCCGAGTACGGCAGGGGAACGACGGCCGGCGCCGCGCTCATGCCATCTCGGCGAACAGCTGGTGCGGGTCCTCGAGGTACGACTTGACCGTCGCGAGGAACTGGGCGCCCTCGATCCCGTCGAGGACACGGTGGTCGAGCGAGACGGAGAGGTTCATCAGGTCGGCGGGCCCGATCGCACCGTCCGGAAGGTAGACGGGTCGGCGTTGGATCTTGTGGACCCCCATGATGGCGACCTCGGGATAGTTGAGGATCGGGGTCGCGAGCACGCCGCCCAATGCACCGAGGCTGGTGATCGTGAACGTCCCGCCGGTCATCTCCGCCCGCGCGAGCTTGCCCGCGCGTCCCCGTTCCGCGAGGTCAGCGATCTCGCGGGACAGTTGGAGTACGCTCTTCCGGTCGGCGCCGTGGAGTACCGGAACGATCAGGCCCTCCGGGGCGGCCGTGGCGATGCCGATGTTGAAGGCCGAATGAAGGACCAGCTCGGATCGTGCGTCGTCCATGGTCGCGTTCAACCGCGGGTGAGCCCGCAGTCCGGCGACAACGGCCTTGACGAAGAACGGAAGGTAGCTCAGTTTTGCCCCCTGCCGCTCGACGTGCTTGGCCATCCGCTCGCGGAGCACGACGAGTTCGGTGACGTCCACCTCCTCCACGTAGGTGAAGTGGGCCGCCGTGTGGGTCGAGAGGGACATGCGGTCGGCGATAGCCCTACGAATTCCGCGGATCGGGATCCGTTGGAGGACATCCGAACTGGCCGGGCTCGCCGTCGGAGGCACTGTGCCCGAGGCGGCCGATGCCGTTCGAGGAGCCTCGGCCGCGGAGGGCGGAGACGGGGCGGCCCCGAGGACCGTAGGGGTGGGGAGCTTCGACCCGCCGTCCAGGTCCGCTTCCGTGATGCGGCCGCCCGGACCGCTGCCTCGAATCGTTCGCAGGTCGACTCCCTTCTCTGCGGCGAGACGGCGGAGATAGGGGGAAGCGAGGATCCGGCCGACATCGCCCGAGGGGGCGGATGGCGGGACGGACGGGGAGGTGGTGGCAGGCACTGGGGTCGTCGGCGCCCGAGCCGTGGGCTGGCTGGAGGGGGTCGGGGCAACCGTCGACGGACCCACGCCCCCCGCGGTCTCGATCGTGACCAG
>Ga0187858_10002467_pt1 | contig 18952 bp, 26 predicted proteins | sample June2016WEW_8_15_FD_133015 | JGI IMG/M metagenome (GOLD analysis project Ga0187858, IMG submission 133015) | Peatland microbial communities from SPRUCE experiment site at the Marcell Experimental Forest, Minnesota, USA - June2016WEW_8_150 | ecosystem: Environmental > Terrestrial > Soil >...
CCGAAGAAGGCCGGCTCGTCCGCGGCGATAGGCGTGATCGCGGCATACCGGAAGGCCAATGCAGACTTTGACAAGCTAGGTGCTGCCGAGCAGGACGAGGTGAGGGCCTCACCTGAAGCGCCGAAGGCAGTTTCTCGGTTGAGATGATTTCCCTTGACACCGCCCCCGGAACTGTGCACTATCCACTCAGGCGAAGCCAGCCGGTCAAACGGGAACGTCTCCCCCTCAGAGAGGCGGCCGGCTGGTGGACCCTTAACTGAGGAGATGAAGATGCCTGCTAACGACTTGTCTACGATGTCCGGTATGGAAGCGACATTGAATTTGTGCCGGGAGTTTGCCCGGACGGCGCTCGTCCTGGTGCGCATGTCGGACCCCGAGCAGCCGGCGGTGCGGGCTCGCATCTCCGCGATCGTCATGCTGATGACTTCGGCCCGCCTGATCTGCAAAGCCGAGCCTCCCCTGGAGGAGATGCCGAGGGAAGTGCTCAAGATTTGCGAGGACACTTTCCAGAAGCTCTCCGAGCAGCTCGCCCGTGACCTGGTGCCCGAGCTTGCGGCCCAGATCGACGCCGAGATGGCGCGAGCTGGCGCGGGCTCGTCCCGGGAGAGCACGATCGCATCACTGCGGGCTCTCGCGAGCCCAGCGAACCTCACCACTGAGCAGCGCCGCATTCTTGCGGTTGAGCCCGACCTGCCCGAAGAAGACGACAATGAGTAAGAAGTCTTACGATAAAGCGCCCTACCACTACTCCGAGCTTTTCACGCGCTGGCGCAAGGCGGTGGGAACCAGCGAGGCGGCCGCGCTCAGCGAGCGCCATAGCCGGCTTCACCTCGGGAACGAGCAGTACGACGAAGTGCAGGCGGCAATCCGCCGGCACCGGCGCTACCGGCAGGAGGACGAGTGATGCCCCGAGAACTGACTGACCTTGAGCTGGTCGAGCTGGCACTGCTGCGCACGGCCTACCTGTACCCCGGCACCGTGGCGGCGCTCGCACTGCGGCAGGCCGCCGAGGAGGTGCGCGTTCTTGCGCACGGCGGGCGCTTCAATCACGACGAGCTGATCAAGCTGCGGGAGCCCGAGGTATGAAACGCTTCCTCGCCTTCTTCCGGCGCCGCCGGCTGAAGCGGCTTTCCCCGTCCATGACTAGGCCGCGCTCGGGAGAGGTAACTGCCTTCCACCGCTGTCTTGCGGTCCACCTGTTCTATGCCCGCGGCCGGAGCGCGCTTGAGCTATGAAACCAGGACAGATCATCTACATCATCCCCGAGCACAAGGCGCTGGACTTTGTGGAGGCGATCCCGCTGCATCAAGGCAAGGGCGGGGTCTACAAGGCGAAGCGCGGCGGCACTGGCGGGACCAGCAACAGCTCGACGCCTGGCCGCTCGCGGCCCCTGCAACTTATCCGGCGGGCTCTCGACGCAGCCTGGCGAGCTAAGTACGGCAAGGCGGAGCCGCGCATCTAATGCGCGTCTCGACGTAAGGACGAGGAGCCTAAGATATGAGCCTGAGCCCTATGGAGCTGTACCACGAAGCCGACAAGCTCCTCGACGCGAGCGGCAACGCCGGCTGGAAAGAAAAACTTGACAACTGGCAGAAAGAGCACTCTAATAGCCCCGATCTAAAGCGGTTTGTCGCAATGGTGCGGGGACGCGCAGCAATTCGAGGATGGATATGACGGGCATTGGTAAGCAGGCGAAGATTTTGGAGGTTAACGACGTAGCTCGGTGCCTGGCCGAGATACGGGGCCGGCGCTATCCCGAGCGAAACGAGGTGATGTTCCTGCTGAGCTTGAGACAAGGGCTCCGGGCCTGCGAGATCGCGAAGATCACCTGGAGCATGGTCACGCGGCCAGACGGAACGCTTGACGACGTGATCCACCTTCGGAACCGGGCGACCAAGAAAAAGGTGGGCGGCCGCATCCTGCCCTTGCATCGCCAGACCAAGGACGCGCTGGTTCATCTGAAAAGCTCCCTCCCTCCGTCAACGCAGCCCGAGGACCCTATCCTCGCGAGCCAGCGCGGCGGCTTCCTTAAACCGCGAGCGGTGATGATGTTCTTCATCCGTCTCTACAAGGACCTGGGGCTCGAAGGCTGCTCCTCGCACAGCGGGCGCCGCACGTTCGCCACGCGAGCTGTTCGCTCCATAAAGGACGCGGGCGGCACTATCCGAGACGTGCAACTTCTGCTAGGCCACAAATCTCTCGAAAGCACTGCTGTCTACATTGAGCAGGACAGCGACGCCCAGAGAGCCGTCATGGAGCTGATCTGATGGACACATTCGAAAGCACCGCCGATCGCGTTCTGACGAACCAGGAGAAGCTCAAGGCGTTCGCCGAGGCGGCGCTGAAGCGGCTCGGGCTCCTGGAGGCTGGCGGAACACCCCAGCAGGAGATCGCCGGTGCCGCTCTCATGGCGAAGCTGGAGAATTCCGAGCGGCTAGCGCCGCGGCACCCCGGGACGGCGCGCGCAGCCGCGACGACCATCATCTTTACCGGCGCGACGTTCCTCCGCGCGGACCTGAAGCCGGGCGGCCAGCCATTCTTCGTCGAGCGCGGAATGGACCGCAAGACCCTCTACGCTGCGACCCGGGCTCGCCCGCGGGGTAAGCGGGAAGGCGGCCCAGGGCGTCCGGAGCGTGGATATGCCTTCCCGGCCGGCGTGGCGCAGGAGTGGATCGGTACGCTTATGGATGACTGGGCGGCCGAGAAGGGGGCCGAGGAGAGGCCCCCACTGCGGCTCCTGACCGTGCCGCGCTCAGCACCGCTCAAGGCGTGGAGGGGGTTGAACAAAAAGTAGGCTTCGAGGAGGGGGAGGGGATAAAAGCCCCATTCCGGCCCCGAGACCCCTCCCCTGGCACCCCTGGCGTTAACCCTACTATCCAGTCGGCGTATCGTTACCGATACCGCTGAAACTTTTTCTTTGTTCACGCTCTTTATGCGAGACAGTAACCATAGAAGCGTGGGACACTCTCTTTCAGAGACAAGAAAGGTGCGGCAATGTTAGTTGCAATCGTGCTAGTCGCTTTAGCCTTGCTAGGCGTCAATTCCCTGGCAAATCGCTTTCGGCATTGCCGGAAGCATTGCCCATGCTGCAATTCGGCCGATCGCGCGGCGGAAGCCTGCCGCCATTGGGTACGGCCGCCATGCGGGAAGGGTGGACTGTGATGCTACCAGTAGTTGACGGCGACGAAAACGCAGATATCTACGGATATGCGGAAACCGCTCGGCAAGCCCGCGTTATCGCAGATGCGTGCTTTGTCGACAAAATCGAGCGCGTAGAATGCTACGGTCCAATTTCCCTTCGCGACGGCCGCACGCTAGCGCAGGCTTTCGTTGTGATTACTCGCAAACCCTGAAAGGTGCAAACCATGAATAACTCGCCTTACCTTGACCTGCCGTGCCGTACCTTGGCGCGCGCAATAGCAGATCAAGCCGCGACGCATACCGGCGCCTCGCTATCTCGCGCTTTTGATCTCTGCGCAGAATTCCCTAACAGCCGGGCATTGTTCCTTGAGGTAACAGCTATTCTTCGCTCCCGCTTTGCTACATACCGCAGCAAACTAGGAAAGGGTATCTAATGACTAATCTTATAGAAGCATCGCGGCAATGGGCAAGCCGGCCCGATGACGAGCGCTTTTTGAGCTTGACCGACATGCAAGCCCATTTTGAAACTATCCGCGCGCAGTCGCGCGGCGCCGTTGTATCTTCGCGACAGATCACAGTCGCGCCCGATGAGACAGGCAAGGGCTTGGCGATCACTGGGCAGGCTGGCGTACCTTATGCGCCAACAAATTGGGCATTCGGGCAGCTTGCTACCCTTGCGGGCGCGCCGGCTGGATATCTTCGCCGGCTTCCCGCGCCCATGGCGGCCGATTGTCTCAACTATGGTTTAAGCTTCGATCGCGATATTGAAGACGTGGGAATTCTTCTACAAAAGAACGGATCGAATATCCTTCGGGCGGCGACAGGGCCGAGATACGGCCGGATTTGGAATTCAGACGTTCTCGGCGCCGTTGTCTCACGATTTGGCGACGGCCGATCCGGATATTTCAAAGTGCCTGGGGAATTCGGCCAGGATGTCGAGATCACCAAGGCGAATACTACGCTTTACGCTGGCGATCGAGATATGTTCATTTTCCTTGCCGACGAAAAGAACCGGATCGAGATACCTAACCGGCGCGACGGAAAAGCCGGCGCCTTGGCGCGCGGCTTCTTTGTCTGGAATTCAGAAGTTGGATCGGCCGTTTTCGGGCTGGCAACTTTTCTATTCGACTATGTTTGCTGCAATCGGATTGTCTGGGGCGCCGAGAATGTCTCGGAGCTGCGGATACGCCATACTGTCTCGGCGCCCGATAAATTCCTTGAGGAAATCGAGCCGGCGCTTGTCACCTATGCTAATAGCTCGACTACCTCGATAACCGACGCGATCGCCAAGGCGCGCGACGCGCGGCTCGGCGACAAGCTGGACGATTTTCTTGCGACGCGCTTCGGCGCGCGGCAAGTCGCCAGTTTGAAGGCTATCCATGAGTTAGAGGAGGGGCGGCCGATCGAAACATTGTGGGACGTTACAATGGCCGTTACTGCCAAGGCGCGATCGATCACTTATCAAGACGAGCGAGTTGCCTTGGAGCGGCAAGCCGGCGACATTCTGAAACTAGCAACTTAAGCCCGAAGACTGCGGCGGCCGGCGCAATCCGGCCGCCGACTTTTTTGGTTAACGCCTAAAACTTTAGGGGAATATCGTGAAAATGTTTCGAGAATTATCAGAGAATGAAGCGCAAACTTTCCGGGCTTGGGCGCGGGACAATTATATCCCACTCTCCCCTATCCTGGGGATTTGGCATCCTGTCGTCCAAGACGAATGCCGCCGCATGAATGAAAGCGCGCAATGCCTGGACCCCCTCTTTTGCCCTGACGAGGCGCGCGATGTATCGTGAGCACGTCCCCCAGATCGCGGCCGCCATGCGAGAAGACCCCCGCATCTTTGAGCGCGGGGTGATGTTTGCGGTACTCTCCGCCCGTACCCAGTTCGTTAGGGTAGAGGAGCAAATGAGAGACCTAGAAGACAACGGGCGCGGCGCCGCCTCCCTTTGGGGCTGGAAATTTGACAGTTACGATTATCTATCGGAGCATGCTGGCGCCTTGTGGCTTGCCGCGCGCGATTGCCGAGATCCGGTGGGCGCTATAGCTGGGCTTTGTAAAATCCCTGGGCTGGGCATTGTCAAAGCCGGCTTTGTTTGCCAACTCATGGGCTTTGACGTGGGATGCTTGGATAGCAGGAACATAGAGCGCTTGGGGCTCCCCCCAAAAGCCTACGAAAGTCGCGGGCGCGACAAATCGCGCGCGGGCTATCGGCAAAAGATAGAAGCCTACGTGGCAGAGACCGGCGGCCGGGCGGAGGAGCTATGGGACGGGTGGTGCGACTACATGGCGAAAGGTATCAGTGCCGAAGAGATATCGCGGCGACACCTTGCCATAATCCCCAAGGACAAGCGGCGCGCTTATGTCAATCGCCGCGAGAATATGCCTTGCATTCCTTGCCGCTCGGATATACCCTTATAACGTTGGCAATGTGCTAAACCATATCGCAAGAGGAGACCTAGATCATGAGCCTACTTGAAAAGCTAATCGAGTATTACAAAAGCCGGTTTCTGGCGCTTGGGGAGACCTGGGCCGATTTGCGCGAGCATCGGGCTTGCCTAGAAAGCTCGGCAATCTGGCAAGCCCGGTGGGGCGATCGCGCGGCGGAGCGCGCGGAGGCTAACCGGCCGTGGAAGGATGGCAAATGAAGCTCCCCTTCTATGAAGTGCTTTTGCCGATCTTCGATAATTCCGGGAAGCCTTATCCAGATCAGCGTCGGGAAGCATTCGAGGAGGCTTGCCTGGCATTGATCGGAGCATGGACCGCCGCGCCTACCGTCATCGGCAAATGGCGCGACGAAAAGACGGGCACGGTTTACAAGGATACCTGCACCCCGTACCGGCTTATGTGCTTGCCGGCGCAATTCAACAAATTGCTATCCATGGCGCACGGGCTCTATCCAGATCAGCTTTCGTTATTTGCGGCGGAGATTGGAAAGGGTTGGATCAGCTATCCTTCAGGCGCGGGGTAAGCGCCTAAACTAGGTGAGACGCAATCCCGCGTCCCGCTCTTTTCTTAGGAAGTAGCGTAAAATGTTCGACAAGGTAAAGACTTATATCCCTGACGTTGTTGGAGTGGCAGGAACCGCCGCAACTCTTGTTGCCGCAACCCACTATGGAAGCGTGGCGGCAACTGCGGTTTCCTTTGGAATGAAATACGGTGCTGTGCGGATCATCGCCGGAAGTGTTGCGGGCCTTGGCGTTGGAATTCCTATCATGGTCGGTGGGATGCTCGCTACCCACGCCATTGAGGAGTATCTTCGGCGTCGCAGTCAAGAACCTTTTCCTGCTACCTGATTGTAGCCTTCTGCGGGCGCTTCGGCTCCCGCAGTGGGGTGCAATTCCGCACCAAGAAGAGAAGTGAACATGAAGCTTATTATGTCTTACAGTCCCGAAAGCCTTCGCGCCATGGCCGATCACGTTGCGCGCGCTGCGAAAACCGCTGGCGAGTATCTGCTAGAGAACCATCGCCGGATCATGGCCGCCACCGAAACCGTGCTGGATAGTACGGCGAGGGCGCGGCAAATCCTAGCCAAGCAAGCCGGAAGAGCCGTGCGCTCGGCGGCAGGCTATCTTCTGTTTAATTGCCTGCGCGTTCTGGCGGCAGCCTCCGTTGTCGCGGCTGGCGTAGTCCGAGCCTTGGATATTCTCTGCCGTCGAGGCGCTGGCATATGGTTCGCTAATGAGGTGAGTGGCGCATGAGCCGGCGCCGCGCGCCCGCAGAATTCGTCCCCCCAGGCTCCCGAGATGGGGACCTTGGCGGCCGGATAGTCAGCGACCAGCGATGGCGCGAAGGCTTCGATGAATTCCGCCGCAGCGAAGGGCGGGACCCGGAAGCCGAGCGCCAAGCCTACATCGACTTTTTGAAGGAGCTGGCTCCATGAGGCTAGTCAAGATGATCCGGCTTATGCAAGACCGGGCTTACGCGCCGTGCTGCTATATCCTTGCGCGAGAGCGCGAAGACGGCACGTATGACGCGCAGGATGACGCAAACACCATCCTAGTCCAAACGGATTGGGACTGGCCGAGCATCGCCGGAACTTTCGGATGGGGGATGAAACTCCCGGGCCGCACTTCCAAATCGAGGTGCGATCATTCCGGCACGGATGGGACAGTCACTTGTCCGGACTGCGGCGCAACGGCAGGTGATTTTATTACGGCGGCCGGCGCGTGGCTCGATGAAAACATTGGCGCTATGGCCGAAGACCCCGGATATTTCGGATGAAGTTGGAATTCTCACTCGCGATCAGCTTGCGATTTATCGCCGGCCTCGCGATCGGGTGGATCGCGGCGCAGCGATTGCGGCGCGCCCGGCGAGGTGGCTAGAGCTGCCGCCCTGGTCGGTTAGCCCGAGCTGGGCATATCTGCTGAGGCTGAGAGCGTGGGCGCGGCCCGCGCGTTCCCCGGAGAGCTGGCCGACGCCGGGATACGCGAGCGGCTTCCGGTCGCGGCGTCCCAGTAGACCCCTTCCACCGCGCTTTGCCTTCTTGAGCATAGCCCTTGCTATCGCCTCGAATGAGCTGGCTGGTGAGCCGTAGACGCGCTCGCCGCGCCCGGCCGCCAAGCGCTCTGCTTGGAGCTGGGCAATCCGCTTGACCTTGGCAGCGGTCTCCGCCAGCATACCCCCTCCACCGCTGGAGAAGCGGCCGTGGTAGTCGCGGGCCTCGTCCTTATGGAACCGAGCCGCGTATGCCGCGAGCCGGCCCATTAACTCTCGGCGCCGTTCGCGATCGAGAGCGGCACGTCAGCAACTAGGCTGACCGTGAGCTTGGTTGAAGTGGCGTAGGTGCCCGTGGTCGTAACGAGCGCTTGAAACATCGAGCCCGGTGCGATCAAATTGGCGTTGCCGGCCGACAGCGTGCCGGGAGTGACGAAAGCCGTCCCTGTTGGGACAAGAGCCATCGCCGCATTTGAGAGGTACACGCTCTTGAGGGAGCTGGTCGTGAGCTGGGCAAAGTAGATGAAATCGAAGAAGCTGGCCCCGCCGTCATAGCTGGTCTGGATAAGCACGTCCACGGTGGTTCCGGCCGAACCCCAAGCGAAGTTCAAGTAGGCAAGCACCCAGCTCGGCGCGGTCTTCGTTGCCTTCAGGATGTTGCCCTTCTGGGACTTGGAGATGGCGGTCGTGATCGGGAATGCGCTGAGGAGAAACATGGCTGAGCCCTCTATGGAATTCCGGTTGCCAGAGTAAACCGAAGATGTTAACGATCGTTCAATCTAGGGGTTAACGCGATCTTCATGCAATTTAGCGCATTCTTGAGCCCCTCGTCAACCCCGAACGAAGGGACATTATGGCCGCATACCCCGAAGATTTTGACACCTGGGAAGAGTATGAGCAGGACCAGTGGATTTGGCGCACGGAATGGCTTGATCTCGTAGAGGCCCGGGCAATCGAGCAGGGCTGGCCTACGGTCGAGGGTTGCCCGGTCGGCACGTATCTCGACGAGAACGGCTTCTGGCACGGCCAGCTCCCTCCACCCGGCGACTGGGGTATGTGGGTGCTCATGTCGGGCCGCGGCTACGGCAAGACCCGCTGCGCCGCCGAGGACATGGGCTGGTACGGCATCACTCACCCGGGGCAACAGCTCCTCGTCGTCGGTCCGACCTATGAGAAGATGATCAACGTGGATTTCGAGGGCGAGAGCGGCCTTGTGACCGTCCTCAGTCGCTTTCGGCACAAGATCATCGTGCATTGGCACTCCTCCGAGAAAGAACTGCTGCTCACCAACGGCACCATCTACCGGGGGATTTCGGCCGAGACGCCCGATCGAATTCGCGGCTACGCCTTCGCGCGGTCCTGGATCGACGAGCTGGGCGAGATGTACCTGAATGGCGCCGAGGTGCTCGATCAAGTGGAGCTGGCGACCCGCTCCCCGCCGGACCCCCGGATTATCATCACGACGACGCCGAAACCGACCCGCTTGATGCGAGACTTGCGCGACGAAGCTGTACCCCCTCCGCCGCGGCCCGCCGAGCCCGACACCGGCCCGGACGTTCCCGGGCACGCGCGGTCCTTGCGGTCTTCCGGGACCATATACTCCGACTGTTTCGTGGGGTTTTGACCATGGCAGAAGAGCAGGAGCCCCGTCGCGTGGTTATGACGATCGGGGCCACCATCGAGAACCGGCGCCTCCCGAAGCCGTACATGGCGCGTCTCATGCGTCTTGAGGGCACCCGGCTCGGGCGCCAAGAGCTGCACGGCGAGATACTGGCAGACGTTGCCGGCGCGAACTGGACCCTGGAGGGCCTGGAGCGGTGCCGTGTCGAGCGGCCGAAAGTCCCGCCCCTGAAGCGCATCGTGGTCGGGGTTGACCCGGCCGTGACGAACGTGGCAATCGCCGAGCAGGAGCGCCAGCTTGAGAGCGGCGGCAAGGCCCGGAAGCTCTCCGGCGCCGAGACGGGCATCGTGGTCGCCGGGCTCGGGGTTAACGGCTGCGCCTACGTCCTGGGGGACTACAGTCTTATGGGGTCCCCGCTCGTCTGGGCAAGACGAGTTCACGAGGCATACTGCGACTTCAAGGCTAGCCGGGTGGTGGCCGAAAAGAACAACGGCGGCGACCTAGTGGAAAGCAACCTACGGGCAATCATGGCGAACATCCCGCTCAAGCTAGTATTTGCGAAGGACGGGAAGATTACTCGCGCCGAGCCTGTATCGAGCCTCTATGAGCGCACGCCGCCCATGGTATACCATGTAGGGGTGTTCCCGGAGCTTGAGGAGCAAATGCTGACCTACACCGGAGACCCCAAGCAAGCATCGCCCGACCGAATGGACGCCCTTGTCTGGGCGTTAACAGAATTGATGCTAGATAGTATCCCGACCCCTATGGTGGGACCGGTGAGCGTAGAGGGCGAGAACTTCTGGAGAAACTCCTATGCCTGACGATCCGAACAGCGTCCGCGTCGGGAACCTATCGCCTGGCGACTTCTACGTAGAGGCGGGCAATACCGGCTTGAAGGTCTTCGGCGGCTACGTCGTCGAGGAATTCGAGCCAAACCTGCGCGGGCTCCGCGGCGCCCGCATGATGCGGGAAATGTGGGACACCGACCCCACGATCGGCGCCATCATCTTCGTCATCTCGCAAGCCATCCGCAAAATTCAGTGGCACTTGGCGCCGGCCGACCAGTCGCTCCCTTCCCTGCTCGCACAGGAGTATTTCGAGAGCGTCATGGCAGATATGGATCACACCTGGGACGATTTCATGTCTGAGGTGATGTCTATGTTCATCTGGGGCTACGCGCCTTTCGAGATCGTGCTGAAAATTCGCCAGGGCGCCGACGCGACGGACCCGCGTTACCGGAGCCGTTTCGATGACGGCATGATCGGCGTCCGCAAGCTCGCTATGCGAAGCCAAGAGACTATCCTGCGCTGGATCATGGACGCGGACAACAACGACATCCTCGGCGTCGTGCAAATCCCCTGGACCGGCGGCATCCGCACGATCCCGGCGGAGAAGATGCTGCTGTTCCGCACGATCAGCTTCCGCAACAACCCCGAAGGCCGCTCGCTCATGCGAAACGCTTATCGGCCGTACTACTTCCGGAAACGGATGGAGGAAATCGAGGCGATCGGCATCGAGCGCGACTTGGCGGGCTTGCCAGTCCTGAAAATCCCGGCTGAGCTGATCGCCGCCGCCAACTCGGGCAGCGACCCGAAGGCTGCGGCCACGCTTGCGGCCTACAAGAATATGATCATCAATATCCGCCGCAACACCCAGGAGGGCGTCGTTATCCCTGGGGACTGCGACGCGCACGGGAAACCGCTCTTCGATCTTCAGCTTTTGCATAGCGGCGGACAGCGGCAATTCGATACGAGTACCGTGATCAATCGCTACACTCAGTTGATCGCAACGACGGTCATGGCTGACTTCTTGCTCCTCGGCCACACGTCTCGCGGCGGCTCCCAGGCTCTCGGCACTTCGAAGGTGGATATGTTCTACTCCGCGATCGAGGGCATGGTGCAGAACATCGTTGCGACGCTTAATTCCCAGCTCGTCCCTCTCCTCGGCACGCTCAACGGTATTCCGTCGAAGAGTTGGCCGCAGTTCTACGCGGACAAGGCGGAGCAGATCGATCTCGGCAAGCTCGGCGCCTACATCAACGCGCTCGCGGCCTCCGGGATGCAGCTCTTCCCGAACCCCAACCTCGAAGAGTACTTGTATCAGGTCGCGGGTCTGCCGGAGCCAGACGACGAGACGCAGCAAATGCAGAACCAGACGAACACTCTGGAGCATGCCGGCAAGGTCAATGCGCTCGTCCAGGCGCTCCAGCCCGCCGCGCCACTTGAGGAAGTGACGCCAGCACCGAAGGGCGGAAATCTCGATGCCGGAGAACAGACGCCGCCCGGACAAGGCGGCCAGCAGCCGCCGCAGAAAATGGGCGGCGGTGGCGGAAACCCACAAGCTCCGCAGGGGCAGTTCGGGCCGCCGCGCGGCAAGGGGCCGCCGAAGGCTGTTGGTCCGCGCGTTCATCTCTTGTCTCAAGGCTTCGGGAGCATGAACAAGCGGCTATTTGAATACCGGAGGGCCGCCTAATGCCTTTCGTCTACCACCGCCTCGGCGCATCCGATGTCCCAGGGCATCTTGTGCAGCCGCCGCACGATGGCTTGCGCGTAGTGGCGGAGGCGACGCAGCCGTACATTGCCCGCTCTATCCAGGAGGCACTGATCCGGCTCAAGAATGGGATCACCCCGCGCTTCATGTACCACGCGATGACGAACGGCCAGGGCGTGGGTTTCGCTTTAACCGGCGCCATCGACCAGTTCAAGACCGATCTGCGGGCCGCCAAAATATTCCTCGCGAACATCCACCTCCAGGCCGGCGCAATCATGGAGCATCGGCTGGGCTTCCGTATCCGAAAGGACGCGATCAACTTCGATCTGGGCATGCTGCCGCAGCCGACGCAAGATGCGCTCGACGACTACGATTTTGGCCTCGTGCGCGAGGTATCGGACGATGTTCGGCGGTCGATCGCCAACGTGCTCACTCAAGGCGTGCAGAGCGGGTGGTCGCCCGACAAGATGGCGCGGGAATTGAAATCCGCGATCGGGCTCACCAGCGACCAGTACGATGCTGTGTCAAACTACCGCTCGATGCTTGAGAGCGGCCGCCCCGACGCCCTCAACCGACAGCTCCGGGATGCGACGTTCGATCCCGAGGTGCAGTCCTCGGTGGACGGGCTCACGAAGCTCACGCCAGATCAGATCGAGCGCTTCACGAACCGGTATGCTGACCGCTACCTCTCTTACCGCGCCAACACGATCGCTCGCTATGAAAGCCTGCGGGCCTCTAACCAGGGCGGTTCCGACAGCGTGCAGTCTGCGATCGACGCGGGTATCATTTCGCCCGAGGATGTCACCACGAACTGGATGATCGCGAACGACGAGATCACTTGCCCGCGGTGCCGCTCGGTCGTAGATATCCAGCCAGACGGCGTGCCGTTCGGGACAATGTTCACTTGGGCAGCCGGGAAGCGCACCGGGCAAGTCCTGCTCGCGCCCTTGCACCCTGACTGCCGTTGCACGAACACTTACAACGTCGTTCGCTCGGCGCTGGAGGCGGCGTGATGACCGGGCTCTTCCAGAAAGATCAGGGCGCTTCAGTATCCGCGAATTCAGTGCACGCGCCGGCTAACTTGGAGATCAAGCGCAAGAAGATCAAACCGCTCTGGAAGGGCATTCGCGGGCGTCCGAGCCTCGTGCGCGTGCCAGGCCCTACGGCCGGCTTCGAGCTGGGAACTTCCGTCAAGAAGCCAGGAAAGAAACTGGGCAGGGCCGCGCTCTATGCCGGGCATCGGTACATCCGCAAGCAGCGCACTCCGCGAAAGTTGGAGATGGTAGGCAAGGACAAATACAAGGTTCCATTCGAGTACGATGCCGACGCGCTGAAGATGATCGGGGACCAGCATCCGAGCCCGGACTTCCTGCATGCGCTCATAAACGAATTCAAGGAAGAGGACAAGCAGAAAGTCCGGCTGGATAGTTTGATCGCGACGCATCCCACGGTCGAGAAGCAAAAGCTCGACGAGCTGGACAAGGATGACAAGGGCGATCCCGTAGTCCTGCGCTGGAAGGGCAAGAACTACATCATCGATGGGACGCACCATCTCACCGCCGCGTGGGCGCGCGGGAAGAACAAATACAAGGTGCATTTCGTCGATCTCGGCTCCAATATCTCTTTGGCGACTGGTGAGCCTGTCGGCGTGGGCGTTTTAAAACGGAACAAACTCAGCCGGAAGCAGCAGGGCAAGGTCGCGAGGACTATGCACGAGTGGGGCCAGGGCGAGCTTCACTCCGGCAGCAAGACCGGGCCGAAGGTCGAGAGCCAAGATCAGGCAGTTGCCATCGCTCTGTCCCAGGCGAAGGAATTGAACAAGGTCCTCGCTCCCATCCTGTTCGGGAAAGCGGACCCCTATCACGACGAGCAGGGCAGATTTACGAGCGCCGGTGGCGCTTCGTCGGGCGGCGGAGGCGGTAAGAAGGCCGGCGTCGGCTACGAAGTCGGGCGGGCCTCGGGTGAAGCGGTCGGCAGCTTGGCGGGAACGGTCGCTGGCCGGGTGGCCGGCGGAGCTATTGGCACGGCCATCGCGCCGGGCGTGGGGACCGCCGCGGGCGCGTTCCTTGGCGGCTTGGCCGGCGGCGGAGCCGGCGCCTACCTGGATCGACGCATTTGGAACGCGGTCTATCAGCACTTCAATCCGGGCGTGAAAGAGCCGAAGCACACCCTTGGCGGGGAGCTGTCCGGCGCTGCGGCGTCGAGCGCCGGCTATATCGCTGGCGGCTTGATCCCTGGCGTTGGCGGTGCCGCGGCCGAAGGCGCGGGCCTACTAGCGCGAGAGATGCCTACCGCCGGGGAAGCCACGGCTCGCATCCTCGGGACGACTGCCGGCGACGTGCTCGGGACGCGCTTCGGGGACTACATCTCCAGCCGTATAGGTGGCGTCCTTGCCTCGGTCAAGGGCGGCCAGATCGGGCGCTCGGGCGGCGAAGCAACCGGGGACGTAGCTGCCGACGTAGGCTACGCCATGCGGAAGAGGTTAATCAGTCCTTTAGAAAAGCGGGCCAAGATGGGGAACGACGATCTCCCTGTTCGGTCGGACCAGTTTCCGCCTCGGAAGCTCCGGAATGACCAGAACGACGAGAAGTATCTTGCGGAGCAGCCCGCCGCGACGAACTTCCGGACGCTGCTGAATGAGCAGGAGAGTAAACAGCGAGCCAAGGCCGGCAGGCTCGCGCAGTACGGGGCGCGCATCGACGCGCTGCAACCTCGTATCGGTGAGAGCTGGCAGCAATTCCATCAACGGTTGTTGATGGCGGTCTCGGAGCAGCAATCTCAGGCGTTCCCTTGGTCGCTAGAGCGGAGTAAATGACGATGACCAGCAGCTACAATTTCACGCCGAAGCGGGTCCGGAAGGGCCGCCGGATTTACGATTTCGTCCCTGTCGTCATCGCCAAGCGGCCGAAGGAATACACCCAAGCCATGCGGGACCGGGCCGAAGCCAAGGGACACACGATGCCCGGCGGAGGCTTCCCGATCGAGAGCCGGGCCGATCTCGGCCGAGCGAAGCGCGCGTTCGGCCGGGCCAAGAATAAGCCCGCGGCGCGGAGCTGGATCAACCGCCGGGCGCGAGCCTTCGGCGCGGGGCCGCTCGGCGGCAGCGTCGGCAAGGCGGCATTCCCCGGAGCGGCACCGCCGTTCGGCTCGAAGGACAAAAAGAAGGACGCAGTGAAGAAGCTCCTCCAGTCTTTTTTCAAGGCTGACCCGGACACGACGGACGGGCGCTCCGGCGGGATCAGCCATAGTGAGAGCGATCGGGTAGGAGCCCAGGACGATCGTACCCCGGACGAGAAGGCGGAACAGCTCCTCGATCTCTACAACGTGGCGTACAAGAACCCGCCGATGCCGGGCGAGGACATCGAGACCTGGATGGGCCGGGTCTGGGGCGAGAAGAAGCATTGGCAGCTCTTCGCGGACCAGCATCACATGATGCACGCGATCTTCTGCCGGGCACGCAAGCTCCCCTCCCACACCTACGCCATCGCGAAGGTTGACATCCTGAAGTACGCCGGTCCCGATCTGAAGGACGGTCTCGTTTGGGGCTGGGCCTCCATGATCGAGAAGGACGGCCACACGATCCGGGACTACCAGGGCGACCAGATCACGGAAGCCGAGCTGGTGAAGGCGGCGCACGACTACATCACGAATAGCCGCACCGGTGGGGCCATGCACATTTACTGCGAAGGCGCAGACCGTCAACCGCTGAAGTGTGGCGAAGTCGTCGAGAGCATGGTTTTCACGAAAGACCTGCAAAAGGCGATGGGCATCTCGCTCCCGCATATCGGGTGGCTGATTGGCTACAAGATCAGCAATCCGGCCGTGCGGAAGGCGGTCGCGAGCGGCCAGCTCAAGTCCTTTTCCATCGGCGGTGCCGGAATTCGCATCCCGATCGAGGAGTAATCCGAATGGCTAAGGCCAACTGGTTAAAGAACATGAAGATACGCGAGGTCTCGCTGGTCGATGATCCGGCGTCGCCGGGCGCCAACATCATCCTTATGAAGCGCGGCGCGCGGGACGCGACCGGGCACTTCGCGAGCGGTAGTGACATGGGCCACCAGGCCAGTTTCTCCTTGGATCATGGTGAGAAGTCCGCTCTAGAAGCGGAGATGGCCGCACGAGAGGGCGCAGGGAACCCCATGCGCCATATCGACGAGGTTCACCATTTCCTCGACTATGTGCGCGCCCAGCGAAAGGGCAAGAGCAAGGTCATCGCCCGGATCGGCAAGGCCGGTCCCGCCGACGAGCCGCGCGACGCGCTCGGTCGATGGGTTGCCGGCGCCTTGACGGCTGGCGGCCTCGCGGCCGGCGCGCATTTCATAGGGCGTCAGCAGAGCATGGGGGCCAAAATAACAGGCTCGGCCTTGGCTGGCCTTGCTACCGCGGCCGGACTTATGGCGACGACCCACCTCACCGGGATCAAGCCGGTGAAAGGCGGTCTCCAGCTTCAGGTTCGGACGCAACGTGCCGGCAAACCTGCGGTGGCGACGCATATCAATCTCAAGCCGTCTACTTTCCGCCGGTGGCTCGGGATGGGCGATCAGACGGCGGCGAAAATGGAGGGCACCGCGCACCCGACGAACGGGATGCCCGTCGTGACGACCCGCTCCCGGACGGCTCTTGGAACCGCGATCCCCCTTAACAGTCCGACAACTAGCTGGGCGAATGCCGGCGGCTGGCCGTACCGGACGCAGATCGGCGCCTATGTACCGGCGGGCAGCGGTGAACAGCAGAAGTACATCGAGGAGGCGCTGTCTTCTCGGGCGGTGAGCCAGCTCAGTCTACCGTCTAGCTCCGCCGATCATTCCGGCGGTAAGCCATATGTGACCGCGGAGGGGCACATTATCCCGCCTGGTAGCCACGCCGCGCAATCCGCGATGGAAGGGCGCTACCTTCAGGAGAGCGGCCGCGGCCTTATGACGAAGGCTCGGATGTTGCCACGTCCCCGTATCTTCGGCAAGCAGGGCAGCTCCGGGTCGCCTTTTGGGGCGGAGCAGCGGTTGACCCTCGGAGCTATGCGGGTGAAGTCTGACCAGCGCTCGGAGACTAAACATGTCGGGCTCTACGGGCAAGCAACCCTTCGGGCTCAGCGGAGCCTCTTCGCCGGCCCGACAAATCGACGCGCCCTCGCTAAGTAAATCGTTAAGGATTACCGCATATCATTCGCTCGGAATTGGACCGGGCACCTCAAAAAGGAACGCCAACATGCCTATCGATCGCGACACCCTCGAAGCTCTTGCAAAGGCGCTGGCTCCCCTCGCCGGTGAAGACACCGCCAAGCAAGCGCATATCGTGAACGTCCTGTCTGATCTCGTCAAGTCCGGCGACAAGCCGAAGGACGGCGCAGACGCCGAGCCCGACGATGACCCGGATGACGTGAGCAAGCAGGTCGAGCCCGTCGCGGACGTGATGCTCGGCCTCCATGACGCCATCGAGGCGATCAATAAGTCGGCGGAGCCTGACAAGGGCGCGCTGATCAGCGAGGCTTTCGAGCAGGCGTATGACGCCATTCGGAAGGTCGGTGAGGAGACTGTCCAGGCGGCCATCGTGGCAGGCCAGGAGAGCATCACGAAGTCCAAGGCGTTCAAGAAGATGCGGAAGCTCGCGAAGCGCGCCAAGGCCGGCGTCGCCGACAATACGACCGGTGGCGACGGCCGCGACAAGACACAGCAAACTCGCCATGGCGCCGCCGAAATGAGCGCCGATCATGCGCCGGACGAGATGGACGACAGCGAAGACGAATTCGGAGTGAAGAAAGCCATGAAAGCCAAGCAGATCGCGAAGAGCCTGGGCGGTGGACCCCTGGCCGTCTTCATCTCTGACCTTGCGAAGAGCACCGAGCGCCTCGGAGCCGAAGTCGCCCAGTTGCGCGACGAGAAGCAGACCGAGGTGTTCAAGCAGCGCGCCGCGGCGATCGGGGAAGGTCCCCAGGTCGCGGAGCTTCTGAAGACGCTCGCCAAGACCGATCCGAAACTCGCCGACACGGTGGGGAACATCCTGAAGTCGAAGAACGCTCTGATCGAGAAGAGCGGCGTCTTCAACACGATCGGCACCGGCGGCGGCGCCGAGGGCAGCTCCTCGCTTGAGAAGCTGAATGCCTTCGCGACCGAGATCATCACCAAGAGCGTCAGCGACAAGAAGCCGACGTTCGCCAAAGCCTTCGTCGCTGCCTGTGAGCAGCACCCGGACGTTTACAAGGACTACCAGCGCGAAGAGCGCGGCAGCCGCTAACCGCTCGCCCGATAGGAGAACACGACCATGACCGCATCAACTGGCCTCGTTTACTTCGGCGAGCTTCCCTTCAAGAGCTTTGCCCCCTCTCCGGCGGATTACTCCGGCGTCGATGTCTCCGGTTATCAGTGGCAGTTCCGTTTCGTCATGCTCGATCACACCGCGACGAACGGTGCGTTTGTGCTGCCAGGGACTATCGAGACCAGCTACATCTACGACAGCGGCGCCAACTTCCCCTTCGGCGTTCTTATTAACGCGCCGAAGCAGAATGAAGCGGGGCAGATCGTGATCATGGGCGAGACGAAGGTGATCGCAAACTCAGGGAGCATCACCGCGGGATGTCCTCTGACGTACACCCAGTACGGTTTCGTCGATATAGCCTCTTCGACCGACCCGCTTATCGGCTTCGCCCGGTACGCATCCACCGCGAAGGGTGATTTGATCACTGCTTTGATCCTCCCTTGCACGGCGGTCTACACGCACTCGTAACCAGGGCTCGTCCTAACAGGAGACGGAAATGCCGTATCAGCCAAACCTCAGTTCCATCCACGTAGACGCAGCGCTGACCAACTTCAGCATTGCGTACATGCAGGATGCGACCAACTTCGTCGCCGACGTGGTGTTTCCGAGCGTGCCCGTCCCGCACAAGAGCGACAAATACTTCGTCTTCGCGAAGGATGCGTTCATGCGCGCCGGGGGCAAGCAAATCCCCTTCGGGCAGGAAGCGCCTCGTGGCGGCTTCACCCTTTCGACGAGCAGCTACGACGTGGGCTCTGCCTGGCGTTGGGCTTTCGATTTGACGCCGGATATCTTGGCGAACGCCGATCCGGGCGTCAACATCGACCAAGCCGCGACGGCCTTCATTATGAATGGCCTGCTCGTGCAGCGCGAGGTGAACTGGGCCGGCGCATACTTCATCCCCGATATCTGGGGGACGGACGCTGACGGCGGGGTTGATGTCGCCCTTTGGAACGACGACGCGAATTCAGACCCAATCACCGACGTTTCCAATGGCCGCGCCACGATCCTCTCCAA
>Ga0187858_10002478_pt1 | contig 18914 bp, 9 predicted proteins | sample June2016WEW_8_15_FD_133015 | JGI IMG/M metagenome (GOLD analysis project Ga0187858, IMG submission 133015) | Peatland microbial communities from SPRUCE experiment site at the Marcell Experimental Forest, Minnesota, USA - June2016WEW_8_150 | ecosystem: Environmental > Terrestrial > Soil >...
CCATGGGCGCCACCATCCACGAAGGCCACGCCGCATCCAATGTCGCGGGAGCCCGCGCCCTGGTGGTCAGTTCCGGCGTCGACGAACAGAATCCCGAGGTGCAGGAAGCCCGCGGCCTGCAAATCCCGGTGATCCCCCGCGGCGAGCTGCTGGCCGAGCTGATGCGCCTGAAATACGGCATCGCCATCGCCGGCAGCCACGGCAAAACCACCACCACCTCGCTCACCGCCACCATTCTGAACCACGCCGGCCTGGACCCCACCGTGATGGTGGGCGGCCGCGTCGCCACCATGGGCGGCTCCAACGCGCGGGTCGGCCACAGCGATTTTCTGGTGGTCGAATCGGACGAAAGCGACGGCTCGTTCTTGAAGCTGGCTCCTATTCTGGCAATCGTCACCAACATCGATCGCGAACACCTGGATCATTACGCGTCGCTCGACGAGATCCGCGACGCCTTCATCGAGTTCGTCAACAAGGTGCCGTTCTACGGCGCGGCCATCGTCTGCCTGGATGACGATAACGTGAAGACGATCCTTCCCTCGATCCGCCGGCGCACGATTACCTATGGCGCCAGCGCGCAGGCCGATCTGGAGGCCGTGGAAATCTGTTGCGGCCCGTTCGCCAGCGACTTCAGCCTGCGTTACCGGCAAGCGAATCTGGGCCGTTACCATCTGCGCGTCCCCGGCCGGCACAACGTGCTGAACGCCACAGCAGCCGCGGCCGTAGGACTGGAACTCGAAGTACCCGCCGATCAAATCCGCGAAGGGCTGGATACCTTCAGCGGCGTGGAACGCCGTTTCCAGATCCGCGGCCAGGAACGCGGCATCACCGTAATCGACGACTACGGCCATCACCCCACGGAGATCCGCGCTACCCTCGCTGCCGCGCGCCTGTGCGGTTTCCGGCGCATACACGTGCTTTTTCAGCCGCACCGGTATACCCGCACTCACTACTTGCTCGACGAATTCGGCAGCGCCTTCCACCAAGCCGACACAGTTTTGATCCTGGATATATATGCCGCCTCCGAGCACCCCATCGAGGGCGTGAACGCCGAGGCAGTGGCGGAGCGCATACGGCAGTTCGGCCATCGCGGCGCCGCATACGCCGGCGCCATCGACCGGGGAGTCGACGACCTGCTGAACGTGGTGCAAGAGGGCGACCTGGTGCTCACGCTGGGCGCCGGCAATGTCTGGCAGGCAGGGGATCTGCTGCTGGCACGGTTGCGCCAGGAAGGAGGGGCCGAGTGATGGCGTGGCGCCGCCCGCGTACACAGGGCACTTCCCCGTGGGCTGAAGCCCACGGCAGCACGCTCTCCAGAAACCCACGCGTGAAGTTAGGCGAGCAAAGCTCGCCTGCGCCGGCAAGAGTGCCGGCGCGGCAGGCAGGAGTGCCTGCGCCACGAAGCGGCGCAAGGTTTCCGACATTGGCGACGGACCGCCCCGGTCCGCTCGCGCTGAAGCGTGCGCCACGGTTGGCAGGCGAAAGCGCCTGTCCCACAACTGCGCCGGGAGCGCCAAACTGATGCCCGCACGCGAAAAAGCACGCACGCAAATCCGCTGGCGGCTGTGGCTGACCGCCCTGGCCTGGTGCGCGGTCTTCGTCTCCAGCGCAGTGGCTGCCCGCAAGGCGCACAACTATGTGCTCAGCGATCCGCAATTCCTACTCTCCAGCGAACAACGCGGCGCGCTCACCCTGCAGGGCGTCCAGTACGCCTCGCGCGGCAAGCTGTTGCGCGTTTTCGCCGCCGACTACGGCCGCAGCATCTTCGCCCTGCCACTCGCCGAACGCCGCCGGAGGCTGCTGGCGGTAGATTGGGTGGAAGACGCCTCGGTCTCGCGCGTCTGGCCCAACCGCGTTGTCGTTCGCATTACCGAGCGCCAGCCGGTGGCCTTCGCCAGCCTGCCGTTTCATCGCGGCGCGGGCGCGACCACACGGTTCCTGCTGGTGGATGCTCAAGGCGTACTGCTGGATCCCCCCGTGCGCGCCCAGTTCGCCTTCCCCATATTGAATGGGCTGAGCGAAGATCAGACCGAGCCCGAGCGCCGTGTTCGCGTGCGCGCCATGCAGCGCCTGCTGGACGAGCTCGGACCCGCCGCGCAGAATATTTCCGAAGTCAATGCCGCCACGCCCGACGACCTCACGGTAGAAGCCCAGGTGGAGGGCCGCGTCCTCGAACTCCAGCTCGGCGACGGCAACTACGGGAAGCGCTTCCAGAATTTCCTGCTCCACTACCCGGAGATTCACAAGCATGCGGCCAACGTCACGACGTTCGATTTGCGCCTGGACGACCGCATTACCGCGAAGGAGCAGCAGAATCCGAAATGAGCAATACGACTAAGACTTTCGATGCAGTGGGTCTGGACGCCGGCAGCTCCTGGACCCGTTGTGTCATCTTCCGCCTGGAAGATGATCGCCTGCGCTTCCTGGGGCACGGATCGTCCCCATCCCAGGGCTGGGTGAGGGGCCGTATCACAGACCAGGGTGCGGCCTCGGAAGCCATGCTGGTGGCGCTGCGAGAGGCCGAGAAGAACGCGCAGCTTTCCGTGGAAGGGGCCGTGGTGGGGGTCGGCGCCAATGTTCGCGGAGCCAACTGCCGGGGCTTGCTCGACTTGGGCCGCCTGCGTGCGGTCGAACAGCGCGACGTCAATCGCGCCGTGGACAGGGCTACGCGCGTGCGGTTGCCGGACGATGTCATGATTCTGCAGTTGTTCCCGCAGGACTTCGTGGTGGACGGCCATCCTGGCCACCGCGATCCGCGCAAAATGATCGCGGGCCAGATCGAAGCCAACGTTCACCTGGTGACGACCTCCGTGCAGGAGCACGATTGCCTGGTCGCCGCTGTCAACCGGGCGCATTTGTCCGTGGAAGAGACCGTCTTCGAGCCGCTGGCCGCCAGTTACGCTGCGGTGCTGCCAGAGGATCGCCGCGAGGGAGCTGCCGTCCTCAACATCGGCGCGCAATCCACCGATCTGGTGGTCTACTACGGCGATGCCCTGCAGCTCGCCGCGAGCCTGCCCATCTCCGGCGATCACTTCACGCGCGACGTGGCGCGCGGTCTGTGCATCAGCTTCGAGGACGCCGCCGCCATCAAGCACGAATTCGGCAGCGCCAGAGCCGGCTCGACTGCGGAAAACTCTTTCGTCGAAGTGCCTTCCCGCGAGGACCGCGACGTGCCACGCCGGACGCTGAACCAGATTCTGGAATCCCGCGCCTTGGACCTGTTCCAACTGGTGCGACGCGAACTGGCCCGGGTGGGCATGGAAGGCGCGCTGGCCGGCGGCATTTTCCTTTCCGGAGGCGGCGCCCGCCTGGAGGGCATGTGGGAGATGGCCGAGCAGGAACTGGGATGCCGCACATGCAACGCCCTGCCGGTTGGAATCCAGGACTGGCCCGAGGAGATCTACGATCCGGCCTGGACGACGGTCGCCGGACTGGCGATGTACTCAGCCAAGCTGAAATCGCAACACGAGATCGAGCGGCAGTCCACGGGACTGCTGGGGAGAGTTCTGAAATGAGCCGCAGATGCACGCAGATGGACGCAGAAAAGAACAAGACGAGGCAATCGCTGGGCTATCGGGTTTTGCCTTTATCCGCGTGCATCGGCGTGCATCTGCGGCTGAAAAAGTCTTGAAGGAGGGCAGCATGGGGCTTATCGATGCGGAAAACGACGATTTGAAATACGAGATTCAGGAAGAAAACGGCGGCGGCGCGCGCATTAAGGTGATCGGTGTCGGCGGCGGCGGCTGCAACGCCGTGGCGCGCCTGTTTCGCGAAGGCATGACAGGCGTGGAGTTCTGCGCTATGAACACGGACGCCCAGGCGCTGGCCGCGTGTGAGGTGCCGATCAAGCTGCAGCTCGGCGCCAAGATGACCAATGGTTTGGGCGCCGGCAACAATCCCGAGATCGGCCGGCAGGCTGCTCTGGAGAACACCGACAAAATTGTCGAGTTGCTGCAGGGCGCCGACATGGTGTTCGTCAGCGCGGGGCTGGGCGGCGGCACCGGGACCGGCGCAGCGCCCGTGATCGCCACACTGGCCAAGGAACTCGAAGCCCTCACCATCGCGGTGGTCACCAAGCCGTTCACTTTCGAAGGCGCCCGCCGCATGCGCCTGGCCGATCAGGGCCTGGCCAAGCTAGCTGGCTCGGTCGACACCGTCATCGCCATTCCCAACGACCGGCTGCTCTCGCTGGTGCCGCGCGGCACCAGCTTCTTCGACGCCTTCAAGCTGGCCGACGATCTGCTGCGCCAAGCCGTGCAAGGCATCAGCGACATCATCAATACGCCCGGCATCATCAACCGCGATTTCGCCGACATCAAGGCCACCATGCTGGGCATGGGCTACGCCATGATGGGCACGGCCACAGGACGCGGCGAGCATGCGGCCGTGGATGCGGCCCGCCAGGCGATCGATTCTCCGCTGCTCGAAGATTCGCGCATCAGCGGCGCGCGCGGCATCCTGATCAATATCACAGGCTCCAGCCGCCTGGGCTTGCACGAGGTCAACGAGGCGTGCTCAATCATTCGCGAAGCGGCCAATTGCGAGGACGTGCAGATCAACTTCGGCGTGACCATGAACGAATCGCTGGCCGATGCCGTGAAGATCACAGTAATCGCTACCGGCTTCCAGCCACATTGCGCGCCGGTGGTGGAGGAACCCAGGATGCCCGTGCCGGAGTTCGCGCCGCAGCCCGTATTCATGCCCGAGCCGGTGGCGGTTGCCGCCGCTGCGGTACCGGAGCCTATGCCCGATTTCGAGGTCGAGCCGGAGGCGGCGGGCTTCGATGCGGAAGATTTGGATACGCCGGCATATTTGCGGCAAGGCCGATTGTTGAATTAGCGCGGGGTGGGAGTTTGGTAGGTTCTGCCTTTTGTCTTGCGCGCCGATGATTAAGCGACTCAGACAATCGTCCGTCTCGTGGTTTGCGAGGCTTTGGGTTGCGCATTTGCGGCACGACGCACGCGTGTCGAAAACGGTTACAAGATGACGCCATTCGTTACCAGAGTGCTCGCCACCGCGGGTTACGTCACCGAGGCGGGCGAACCTTTGGACGGGCTTGTGCTGTCGGCTACTCCCACGCGCAACGCCGGTGACGGATCACGCGTCGTTCCGCTGCTCTCTAACAGGCCTGGCGGCCTCGCCGCTGAAGCTGTGTTTCGGATCGGCACTTCTCCCGTTGTCGTCTTTAAGTCGTTGCCTGCAGGGACGGAAGACGAGACCAAGTGCCACAAGCTTGCATGGAACTTCGGAGTCGCACCACTGTTGTGGATCACTACACCGGAGTACGTGCGGCTGTACAACGCCTATCAGCCGCCAGAGGAGTACGAGCAGCGATCCCCGCTGCTCAGAGAGTTCCAGCTCGGACAAGGCCTTGAGCAGGCGCTGGCTGAAATCAACGCTACCTGTAGCCGTCGTCACATCGCCATGGGATCGTTCTGGCAATCGGCCCTAGCCTCGCCGATCGACCGCCGGAAGCGCGTCGACAACGTCCTGTTGGGCGAACTCATGAACCTACTGGGAACGCTCGTTCGTCAGGACCTGCGAGCATCACTCGCGCAGAAGCTCGTAGGCCGCTGCATCTTCTTCCAATACTTGGTTCACCGCGGGTATGTTCGCGAGCAAGAGCTGGCGCAACACTTCGGTGCGCCGTCCCTCGACCGGATACTTACGGACATGGATGCGACTTACAGCCTGTTTCGTTGGATCCGACGGACCTTCAATGGCGACCTGTTCCCAATCGAGGACGAAGCGACCGAACGTGCGCAGCTTCGTCACGACGCACGACTATTGGGTCCACTATCCGACTTCTTCGGGCACTTCAACGTGTCCGATCGCCAGGGCCGACTTTTCCCGTTTCGGTTTGACGCCATCCCGGTCGAGCTGATCAGCTCGATTTATGAGAAATTTGTCCACATGTCGGAGCCCGACGGCGAGCCGCCTCGCGGCGTCCACTACACCCCGATCAACGTTGTGGACCTCGTGCTCGACCCAGTATTCGAGAACCTCTCGGCGATGGCCCGCGTACTCGATGCGGCCTGCGGATCCGGGGTGTTCCTCGTGGAGAGCCTAAGACGGCTGGTGTGGCTCCGCTCCCCGACTCAACCGCCCACACGTGAGCTGATCCGGGACGTCCTAATGCGGCAGATTAGAGGTGTCGACATCAGCCCAGCCGCTCTCTCCGTTGCCGCGTTCAGTCTCTACTTGGCCCTGCTCGAGCTTGACCCGGATCCACCGCGCGGCCTCGATGCCCTCGACTGCCTGCGATTCGAGCCGATTCAGGGGCGAGTGCTGTTTTCGACCAGCACATTTAATCCAAGCTTGGCTGCGCGCATCGCCGACGATCAAGGGCGACATGGGTTCGACGCAATCGTCGGTAACCCGCCATGGACCTATAGTGCCAAGGAGAAGGAAGAAGATCGCGCCCTAGCGCACCAAGAGCGAACCTCTGGGCTGAACAGGCCGGACGATGACAGCGATGTCGGGGACCGAGAAGAGGAAGGTTCCCTTGGCGAGGCTGGCCTTCTGGTCTGCGACGACCCAGAGCGGCGCTTGGGCACGACCTATGCGCGCCTGAACGCCCTGCCAATCCCACCTCGCTCGATGGATTGGCCCTTCCTGTGGCGATGCCGCGAATTCAGCCACCACGCGACGCGCATTGCGCTGGTTATGAAGGCTACACCCTTCTTCAGCCAGGCCCCGAATACCAGCTCGGCCCGCGACGCTCTCCTTCGTGCGTTTCCGAACGTGAATCTAGTGAATCTATCCCAGCTCCGAACTTCCCAGCTATTTCAGGAGTCCGAGGATCAGGAGGGCAGTGAGTTGCGAAACAAGAGCGTGGCTGGCCCGGCGCTGCTCTTCTTCTCCAACTGTTTGAGCGTAGCCGCTGTTGCTATAGGTGCGGTTAGCTTTCCATGGACGCCAGGGTTTCAGCGCACAGGGGTTTTTGAACTGCCGGCCGAGCCACCAAAGTTCGTTTTGCTGGAGGCGGCACTGCGCGAACCCGCTTTGCTAAAGATCGCCATGTTCGGAACCGAACGGGACGTATGGTTTTTGGAGCGTCTCGCTCGGAGCCCGCACGCAGTCAGGCTGAAGGATTGGTGCCAGGAACTGGACCTACCTGTCGGCCAAGGGTACCGGGCCGGAACGCGAATGCCATCTGCACACCTCAAGGGCCTGCCGCGAGTAACCGCCAGGGACTTCCGGTCGCCGGCACTGCCGATCGAGCTCCCGCTAATCGATGATGAAACAGTCGATCGTGCTCGCGAAGCCGCGATTTACCGCGGCCCTCTCGTCCTCCTTCCGGAGGGCAAGCTGACTGCGGCACCAGTACTGGGGCGTTACACAGGGATCTTCGACTCACGCGATCTCGGGTACAACGAATCGTTCGTCGGCGTATCGTTCAGCGGGCGCGATGTCGCGCTCGCGCGCGCTTTCGCGGCTGTCATGAACTCGGCATTAGTTACCTACCAGATCGCGTTTCAGGGCGGCACCGTGGGTATTAAGCAGACAAAGGTCGAGGCCATCGACCTGGAGAACGTACGCATACCGCAGCTGGACCGTCTTCCAACCGAGACCACGGCCATGCTTGCGTCGGCGGCCGACACCCTCAGGTCCGTGACTGAGCCGATGGCGGTCAGGGAAGCGCTTGCGACCATCGATGCAATCGTGGCCGCTGCGCTGCACCTGACCGACGCTGAACTAGAGTTGCTCGCCGACACCGAACGACGCGCTGGCGCCATATTCTTCGAAACGCCAGCATACCGGCTCCCGATGGAAAACCCGCCTGCCGTGCCGGAACTAACAGCGTACGCGCGGAACCTCTGCTCTACCTTCAACACGTTTGCGACGGAGGACGACGACCTAGTGCTCGTGCCAGACCGTTACGCTACGCTTGCCGACGATGTCGTTGTCCTAAAGCTCTCTCTAAGAAGGCGTGCGCGAGCACACGCGCGCGAACTCAGGCCAGGAACCGTCAGCGAACTTGGTGATGCCTTCCTGTCCGAACTGGGCGGCACTGAATTGCCTTATCTGAAACCGCCTAAGAGCCTGCGCATCTACGCCGGCCGCGCAGTTTATTTGCTCAAGTCCGCGCACTACCGATGTTTCTCGCCCTCAGCCGGGCAAGCTGATGGTGATCGCATAATCGCGGACCTAATGCACTCAGAGTTCCCTCGGTTTAGGAGACCGGTGCACTCGTGAGCGTGGGCGGCGACCACCTTAGCGGCGAGGCGAAGGCCCGCCCAAACGTCTTCTACAAGGTCCAGCCACAGGTCCTCCGTAGTGTCCTCCTGACGCTTCAGCAGGCGGTCGCGGCGACCGCTGCGGTACTCGGTGATGCGCGCGTCCTCGAGCCAAGGTTCACCCGTCAGTTGGCAGAAGAATTTGAATCCGCGCGTGATGCGACGCCAGGATCACCGCGCTACGACATCACGCATCAACCCGAGCTCCCGATTACGAACGCTCAGGGGATCGTTATCCGCTATCGGCGGCTCGACATCAGGATACTATTTGCACGGCAACTCGGTTGCCGAGGAGAGTACCTGTGTCTCGAATGCAAGTACCTGGACGCCACCGACCGCGCGACCGATGCAGATTACGTGGATGAGGGCGTCGAGCGTATGGTGAGCGGCGAGTATGCTGCCGGTCACCCATGGGCCGTCATGGTCGGCCTGGAGCGTGTCGGACCGCTCGCGGTGTCTGTTTCTCATGTGGACGAACGACTCCGGGCCAGGTACGGCACCGAGGGTGCATTCACGACTACGCCGCGCGTGCGGCTCACTTTTGTACACGAGAGTCAGCACCTACAGGCGTGCGGACCGCACCGAATCAGGATCGTACACAGCTTCTTCCTCATCACCGGCCCGCCCTCGTGACTGGACCCACTCCCTTACGGTCGAGGCTCCGATCGGAGCCCCGCGCGTCAACAAGCGCTCTTAACTTCCTGGGGGCGCAAAGGTCTTGATGACCTTGGGGCTGCGAGCATCGCGCAAGACGACCGACGAATCCGAGAAAGCCGCCAGGATGTGACCCTCGTCCGCCCAGAGTACCGGGCCGGCGCCTTCAAAGGGCGTATGGATCTCTCGCGCCCGCTGCCCGGACGCGGTGAACACGGCGATGTTCGGAGGCGCCCATACGGCCAACTCTTTTCCCGCGGGGCTCCAGTCGAAGCCGGTACATTTGCAGGGAATGGACTTGTCGGGTTTTAGAGATTCGGGATCGAGCAACGCGAGCTTCTCTCCCTCGACGACGGCCGCCAGCGAGAAGCCCTCATTGGTCCAACCGACTTTCACCGGAGCGGAGTGCGCGGCGGTATCCAACACCGCGGTAGCAGTCACCTGACCGGCCACCGTTTCCCAGGAAGACACCGTGGTGTCATCGGTGGCCACCGTGTAGAACTTCTCGGACGGATGCCACACCACATCGGATATGATGGCACGCGTTTCCAGCCTGCGCTGCCATTTAATATGGCCCGCCGAGGTGATCAACAGGATGTCGCGGCCGATCGCCACCAGCATGGAATTCTGCAGGCGCGACCAGCTAAAAGCGGTGATGCCGCGATAGAGCAGCCGGCTCGGCACGACCACGGTGGAGGTGCCCGCATCCAGGTCGTAGACCATGAGGCCAGCTTCGCCCTCCGCGGTAAACGCGACGCGCCGGCCGTCGGGACTGAAATGGACCAGCGGCTTGTTTCGGGTGGTTCCCGCGCCCGCCGCACCGAAGACTTTCTTGACGCTCCCGGTTGCAAAATCCCAAACCACCACCTGGCCGCCCTGATAGGCAGCGGCCACCAAACCCTTGCCTTTGGCGTAGTCGATCGCTATAACGTTGCGCGGCACGTCAGCCGCTCCGGCGTGCAAACTGAGCGAGAAGGCAGCGACGGTGGCAAGCAATACCCGTTTCATAGCTTTAACTCCGCAAAAGGGATCACAGAAAATGATCGCATACCAGCGGCGCCGCTGTCGAATGCGGTCGGGGCCCGTGTCGCTTCGCGTGCAGTTAACCATTGAGAACGTGCCCGCAGGCATGGCAGGCGGGTATCCTGGAGGTGCAGCATGCGTGGAATCGTCGATATTAGTCCCAGGAATTTACTGGGTGTCATCGTACTGGCGGCAGGGTGCATGACGTTAGGCTGTTCGTCAGACCCGCCGCCTCCCCCCGAACTGAGCGCAGGCGAAGCCGCTTACCGTATTTCGGAGAGGTGGGCCCGGGAGGAGATGAATCACTTCAAGGTGACGCTCCATTCCGACACGCTGGTCGAATGCGGCGTCAAGAACGACCTTTGGAAGCTGGTCGAAGTGACGGACCGCAACGGCAACGCGTGGTCGACGGTGTATAAGCTGACGGAAAAGGGAACTAAGATCGTGACCGCGGCCAGTATCAAGGAATCCGGACGAGGCCATGAGATCCTTCTTAGAGGCCCCTACAAAGTGGAGATCACCGGCATCACGGACGGCAGCCAGCCGAACACAAGGAACGTTGCATTTCGTTGGGACATCGATTGGGACAAAGCGCCCGCCGATCTGAAAGCATGTCTGCCCAGATTTGAGTTGTCGGGAAATGAGACGGCTGTCTTTGTGCTGAACGGAACTGAGTGGGTATTTGACTCGTACTTAAACCCCGAAGATATGACCCCGCCGGACAACTCAGCGCCGGCACCCGCACCCGCTGCGGCGCCCAGCACACCGGTGTTCAGCACGCTTAAGTAGCGGCCCGTCGTCTCCCCGCTTGACCGCGAACTGAAGTTCGCCTGCCCCACCACACACACCGAACTGCCGCCTTCGTGCCAGCGAATGTAGGGGCTTCAGCCGCGAACTGAAGTTCGCGGCGGCACGCTGAAGCGCGCGCCACGTCACCCCGCCAGGACCTCGACGCAATCCGCGCCGCAGATTTTCTCGAGCGCCGCCTTGAATTCGCGGTCGGGCCGTACTTTGGCGGGCACGTCCAGGATCACAGAGAAATCGCGCGGCATCTCGAGCCGCAGACGCACCTGCGACTCGCCGGGCTTGGTGCGGAAAAGTTCCTGCAACGCCGCGGGTTTATCGGCGCCATTGCGGCTGAGCCACACGCGTATCGAGATCAGCGCGGGCAGGTTCAGGCGCGCGGTTTCCAGCGGCTGAATGTCCTGCACGGAAATCTTGGGCGGTCCGCTCTCTTCGGGCAATACCAGCCCGCGCACCAGCACCGCCTTATCTTCCACGATGTAAGGCAGCAGCCGCTCGAAGCTATTGGAGAAGACCATGGCATCGACCGAACCGGTGCGGTCTTCGATGGTCATCGAGGCCCAGGGCTTTTGCTCGCGATTGCGCTTGCGCAGTATGCCCGTGAGCACTCCGCAGACGGCCACTTCCACATTCCTTTCGAGACCCTCGAGGCTGCTGGTGTCGTGCGTGGCCAACTCGCGGATTTTGTCTTCGTACTGATCGAGCGGATTTCCGGTGACGTAGAAACCGAGAACCTCCTTTTCGCCCTGGAGCTTCTCGCGGCTGGTCCAGTCGGGCACTTGCGGCAGCGGCTTTTCGACGGGCGCCTCCTCCGCGGCCAGATCGCCAAAGAGGCCGCCCTGCCCATTCAAGCGATCGCGCCAGGCGCGCTGGCCGCCTTCCACGGCGCCTTCTACCGCGGCGAACAACTGCGAGCGGGTGCCCTCGAGCGAATCCATGGCGCCCGCGCGGATCAGGCTCTCGATCATACGGCGGTTGAGGGAACTGAGGTCCACGTGCTCGCAGAATTCGTAAAGCGAAAGGAAGCGGCCCAGCTTTTCGCGCGCGGCGCGTATGGCCTCGACGGCATTGGGGCCGAGATTCTTGATGGCGCCCAGCCCGAAGCGAATGCCTTTGCCGTTGGGCGCAGTGCTATCGGGCGTGAAGCTCCAGTCGCTGGCGTTGACATCCGGTTGGAGCACGGTGATGCCCATCTCGCGGCACTCATTGATGTACTTCACGACCTTGGCCGTGTTGCCGGTTTCCGAAGTGAGCAGGGCGGCCATGAAATCCACCGGATAGTGCGCCTTCAAGTATGCGGTGACAAAAGCAAGATAGGCATACGCGGCGGAATGCGATTTGTTGAAGCCATAACCGGCGAACTGCTCCATCAGGTCGAAGATTTTTTCGATCTTCTTCTGCGGGAAGTTGCGCGCCAGGGCGCCCTTGATGAAACGCTCGCGCTGCGCGGCCATCTCTTCGGCCTTCTTCTTGCCCATGGCCCGGCGCAGGATGTCGGCCTCGCCCAGCGAGTAGCCCGCCAGGACGTTGGAAATCTGCATGACCTGCTCCTGGTAGACGATGACGCCATAGGTCTCTTCCAGGAGGGCCTTCAGCTCGGGCAGATCGTAGGCGACGGCTTTGCGGCCCAGTTTGCGCTCGATGAAGTCGTCGATCATGCCGCCTTGAATGGGGCCAGGGCGATAGAGCGCGTTCAGCGCGGTGAGATCCTCGATGCGGCTGGGATGGTAGCGGCGCAGGATGTCGCGCATGCCGGGCGATTCAAACTGGAAGATGCCGCTGGTGAGGGCTTTGGAAAAAATCTCGTAGGTGGCCGCATCGTCGAGCGGCAGTTCCTCGGGAACCAGATGGACACCGTGACGCCTCTCGATCAGCTTCAGTGCATCGTCGATGAGCGTGAGGGTAGTCAGGCCCAGGAAATCCATCTTGAGAAGCTGCAGCTTCTCGAGGCCGCTCATGTCGAACTGGGTGACGATTTCTTCCCGGTTGGTGCGGTAGAGCGGGACGAGGTCCTTGAGCGGCTGCGGTGAAATCACCACGCCGGCGGCATGCACGGAGCAGTTGCGCGCCATGCCTTCCAAACGCAACGCGACTTGCAAGATCTCGGTCACGCGCGGATCTTTGCGCTCCAGCTCGCCGAAGCCGGGCTCGGCTTTCATGGCGTCGCTGAGCGAGATGTTCAGGACGTTGGGCACCAGCTTGGTGATGCGCTCCACGTCGGCGTAACTCATGTCGAGGACGCGGCCTACGTCTTTGATGGCGGCGCGCGCAGCCATGGTATTGAAGGTGATGATCTGGGCTACCTGCTCGCGGCCGTATTTCTCGGTGACGTACTGTATGACTTCGCCGCGCCGGTTCATGCAGAAGTCGATGTCGATATCGGGCAGGCTGATGCGCTCGGGATTCAGGAAGCGCTCGAAGAGCAGGCCGTATTGCAGCGGATCGATATCGGTGATCTCCATGGCGTAGCCGACCAGGCTGCCGGCGGCCGAGCCGCGGCCAGGGCCCACGGGGATGGACTTCGATTTCGCGAAGCGGATGAAATCCCAGACGATCAGGAAGTATCCGGAGAAGCGCATCTTCTGGATCATCTGAATCTCTCGGTCGAGGCGTTCGGTGTATTCCGGGAGGTCGTGCTTGAGGCGACCGGCGGCGCGCAGAGCCTCCAGGCGCGGCCTGCGCTTTTCGAAACCCTGGCGCGCGATGTATTCGAAGTAGGTGTCGGTGGAATGCTCGGCCGGAACTTCGAATTTCGGGAACGGCTCTTTGATCTGTTCCAGCTTGACGTGGCAGCGCTCGGCGATCTGCCAGGTCCGGTCGACGGCGTCCTCCAGCCCGGTGAAGAGCTGGAGCATCTCGGCGCGCGATTTCAGATAGAAATCCGGCGTGTTCCAGCGCATGCGCGCGGGGTCGCTCATGGACTTGCCGGTTTGGATGCAGAGCAGGATTTCGTGGGCGCGGGCGTCATCGCGGCGCAGGTAGTGCGCGTCGTTGGTGGCCACAAGCGGGAGTCCTGTTTCCGATGACAGGCGGTGTAGCGCGGGCACGACGCGCTTGTCCTGATCGAGATGGTGGTCCTGGATTTCGAGGAAGAAGTTGCCTTTGCCGAACAGATCCGCGTAGGTGTAAGCGGTGCGGCGAGCTTCGTCGTAGCGGTCGGCCAGCAGGATTTCGGGGATGTCGCCGCGCAGGCAGGCGGACATGCCGATGAGGCCCTTGGCATGTTGCGCGAGCAGGTCCTTGTCGATGCGGGGCTTGTAGTAGAAGCCGTCCAGGAAAGCGGTGGAGACCAGGTTGATCAGGTTGCGATAGCCTTCCTGCGTTTCGCAGAGCAGGATCAGGTGATTGTAGCGGTCGGTGTCGGTGCGGGTTTTGTGGCCCTGTTGCGAGACGTAGACTTCGCAGCCGATGACCGGATGGACGCCTTTGGCTTTGGCGGTGTTGTAGAACTGCACGGCTCCGAAGAGGTTGCCGTGGTCGGTCATGGCGACGGCGGGCATTTTCTGCTCGACGACGGTGTCCATGAGCTGCCCGATTTCACAGGCGCCATCGAGCATGGAGTAATCGGTGTGGCAGTGCAGATGGACGAACGGGCTTTCCGGCATGGCCTTCCTTTTGATCGGACTGTGGGGAGGTGTTTCTATTTTACGACATTGGTTGCGTGGCGGCGGGGTGTTGGCGGATGGAGAGGCGTCTTCGTCTTTTGTTCGCCAAAATACCCCTATTTGAGGGCATGGCGCTACCCTCATATTTTGGCTTTGTTCGGTAATTTTTCATTTGTTTGGGTCGGCGAGGCGCGGCGGCGGGTGTTGGTGAGTGTTTTTGCGGTTGGCGTTGGTCTAGTGTCGGCTGATATTGATTGACTCATTGGGCGATTGATTTTGGAGCGGAGATCCTTCCCCGATTCCATTGTCCGCTGTGGGGAAAAGGATGCGTGCGAAACTGGCTTACAAGAGATTGATAGGAAAGGGGAAGGGGTTATTTGCCGATTTGTCACCGGCTGATCGGAGAAGTGATTCTTTGGGGGGACTCTCTGGAAACCAACTTGTACGAGGGGGTGATCCGCGAGGCGGCGTTTGGGGGAGCGGGGCGACGAGAGGCCGTCATTATATTCGTTCTCCCGAGTGGCCGACTCCCTGGACAAGTGCCCGTTTGCCGGCAATGCCGAGTGTCCGGTTAGGCGGGCTTTCCGGTATGGCCTTCCTTTGATCGCGACTCTGGGAGCGTGTTTCTATTTTACTGCACGGGGGCGATTGGCATCGCCATCGAGAAGACGTAAGGACTCCCGAAGCCTTATACTTTTGTAATCCACTCTACATTCGAATCCGGAAATATCGCGCAAATCCTTCGCGAATGCCTCGAAACCGGGACACCCAGCCGCTGGGAGGCGTTCATTGGGCTGGCGCAACCGGTGATCGCCACGGCCGTTTTTCGAACCATTACGCGCTGGGGACGCACTGATCGCTCCGTTGCCGACGATCTGATTCAGGATACCTTTGCCAGGCTCTGCGCGCACGACTTTCGCGCCCTGCGGAACTTTCGCGGCCGGGATTCCGCGGCTCTGAACGCATATTTAAGGGTGATCGCGTCATCGGTGGCGGCGGATCGCTTTCGTGCGGAACATGCGCCCGCCGTGTCTTTGGACGATCTCGAAAGAGCCCCGGTTGTCGCCGACGACAGTCCCTCTCGTGAAATCGAGCGCGACCTGTTGCTCGATCGGATCGACAAATGTCTTGCCGCTCAAAAGGAAAGGGACCGCCGCATTTTCTGGCTGTATCACCGTCACGGATTCACGCCGAAATCGATTTCGGCCCTACCGGCGATCGAAATGGGGACCAGCGGGATCGAGACGCTTCTTTACCGTTTGACAAAAGTGGTGGCCGATTGCATGAAAAGAGGCGGTTATTTTCGTACGGCTGTTGAAGGAGGTCGCGCGTGAACTACGTCTTCATAGAACGGGAAAAGGTGTTGCGTGTCTGAGCATGAGACGGCGCACCTGACCGATGGGCAGATCATTGCCCTGACGGACGGGGGCGGCGATGCCGCGGCCGCGCTGCATGTGGAGTCGTGCGCGGAGTGCCGGGAACGGGTGGCGCAATGGCGCGATGCACGCGCCTGGATTGCGCCTGTCCGCGCCGGTCCCACGGCTGGGGTAGGCCCTGAGTGTCCGACTATGGAAGAGTTAGCCAGCTACGCCAGCGGAGGCCAGACGGGCGAGGGCTCGGATGCCATCTCCGAACATATCGGCGGTTGCGACCGCTGTGCGGCAATTCTCCGCGACAGTCTGGCGGAAATTCCGGAAACCGCGGAAGCGGCGACTCCGCTGTCGATATCGAGCGGGCGCGAATGGCGTCGCCGGATGGCGGAAACCTTCGCTGCCCAGCGCCCAACCGCCAGGCCGCCCTATTGGAAATACGGAGCCGCCGCGGCGATTTTTCTGGCTATAGCGGGCGGCGCGACGCTGTGGTGGAGCAGCCGGCGCACCTCCGATACGGCGGTTTTGCTCGCCAGGGCATACACAGCGGAGCGGCCGTTCGCCTACCGGCTGCCCGATGCGGGCTACGCGCCAGTGCGGCAGCAACGCGGAACCGGGTCCGCCTTCGACCGCCCGGAGGCGCTGGAATCCGCCGTCGCGGCAATTCGCCGCGGCCTGGCGTCCCGGCCGCAAGCTCCCGCTCTTTTTGCGCTGAAAGGGCGCGCGGAACTGCTGGAACGCGACTACGAATCCGCCATTGAGTCCCTGACTCGCGCGACCTCGGCGGCGGGCGGCGATCCGGATGCGCTGGCCGATCTGGCGACCGCCTATGCGGTCCGCGGCGAAGCCGAGAATCGGAACATCGATTATGGCCATGCCATGGAGCTCTTCCTGCAGGCTCTCAAGCAGCGGCCTGCCGATCAGCGCATTCTGTTCAACTTGGCGCTCACCTACGAGAAATTGTGGCTGGTCGACGAGGCCATCGAGACCTGGCGCCAGTTCCTGCGCGAGAGTCCCGCCGGGGGATGGCGGCAGGAAGCCGAGACGCATCTGGCCGCGATGGAGAAGATCAAGGCCGAGAAAAAGAAGGCCGACGCCCGGATTCTGCACGACCCAAGCCAGTTTCTGGCCGCCTATTCCGGGGCGGCTTTCGATCCGCTCCCGTGGTACGACGTGTTCTGGATGGATTGGCTGCCGGAAGCGGCGCGCGATAAGGCCGCGGCCGGCGCGGCGCGATTGATCGCGAGCGGCTTCACGCGGTTCGGGGAGTATTCCCTTATCGAAAGCCTCGACGCTCCCGCGAGCGCGGCGAAGGACAGCGGTCTGGCGCTGCTCGCGAGCGCCATGGCCGCCAATCGAAGCGGACATCCGAGCGACGCTCTCGCCACTGCGCGCGGAGCGGCCGCGAAGCTGGACGCTGCGGGCTTGCGGGGCGCCGCCGCGCTCGCGCGGAATGAATTCGTCTATGCCACGCGGTGGGCCGCCATGAACCGGGAATGCCTGCAGACATCGGAATTGCTGCTGCATTCGCTCGGGCCGAGATATCCGTGGATTGCGGGAAACGCGCATCTCGAGCATGCCGCATGCTTGCAGCGTCTGGGAGAGCCTGGCCCGGCCAGGACCGAAGTCGAAAGGGCTGGCGCCAAGCTGGCACAGGCCGGTTTGTGGCCCGCGGCGTTACGCGCCACCCTGTCGATCAGCGACATAGACGCTTACACCGGGAACTACGGTCCGGTCTGGGAGACGGCCCCGGAAGGGCTTCGCCGCTATTGGACCACCCAGGCGTCCCCCTACCGGGCGCAGGCGTCTCAGTTTGCACTGCAACAGGCGGCCTCGGCGTTGGGCTGGCGCGTATGCTCCGTCGTCTTCTATCGTGCAGCGATTCGCTTCGCCCATGACGCAGGCAACGGCGAGATGGAAGCATCTCTTCGCTCGCGCCTCGCGCAGGTGCTCCAGCAACTGGAAGACTATCCCGGCGAAGTGCGCGAACTGAACGAGGTCAGCCGCTTGCTGGATCGCGCCAGCCAAAGCCCGGACGTACGCAATATGCTGTGGGAGGCCGCCTTGCGCCGCGTGGCAGCCGATATCGCGACGAAGGCAGAAAGAGACCCGCTGCCCGAGCTGGATCGGCTTGCCGCCGAAGCTTCGGCTAGAGAGGCGACGCAACGAATCGATCTGGAACAGACGCGAGGCATCGCGCTGCAGGCTCGCGGGGATTTCCACGGCGCGACGGCCGCGTTCTCCCGGGCGGTTGAGTTAAACAAGCAGGCAGCGCAATCCGCGCCCTTGTGGGTGCGACGCATTCCTATCATCGAGTCGGCTGCCCCGGCTTACCGGAATCTGACAAAGATCGAACTCGTCCGGGATGGCGATCCAGCCAAGGCCCTGGCGACCTGGCGCCAGTTCCGGCCGGGTTCGGGCGAGGCGCGGCGTTCGGTCATCATGGCTTTACTGCCCGCCGGCATCGCAATATTGACCGCGGACGGCAATATCGTCAAGGCGAGGTGGGTGGAAGGCGACGCCGAGGAACTGCGCCGCGCCAGCGGGGAGTTTCTGGCTCTGTGCGCTTCACCCACGTCGAACCCGAGCGAGATACGGCGGCAAGGGAACCGGTTATATCGCGCACTGGTAAGTCCGGAGCTGCGGAGGCTCGGCCCCGGAACAGTTTTCCTGACGACGGAATCATGGCTTTCCGAAATACCTTTTGGGGCTCTCACCGACGACTCGGGCGACTATCTGTTCCGCCGATTTCACTTCGTGCAGGGCTATGGGCCCGGTGCTGAAGGGACCGCCGGTGCCATAGCGCCGGAATCGACGGCGCTGATTGTGACTGCTCCCGCGGCGGTCGCGCCGGGTCGGCGTCCGCTGCCCATCCTGCCGACGGCGGAGCGGGAAGCGGCTCAGGTGGCGGCGCGATTTTCCAACGCAGTCATGCAGCGCGAGGCGACTGTGGAGTGGCTCGCCGCGAATGCACCTCGCGCCAGCGTGTTCCATTTTTGCGGGCACGGCTGGGCAAACGGAGGGAATGGCGCGCTGATTCTGCCTCCCGGACCGAATGGCGAGCCGCGTTTCGTCACTTCGGCCAATCTCGCCGAACAGAATTGGTCGCGATGCCAACTGGCGGTCTTGTCGGCATGCTTGACGGCGGCGGGTGAGACTCGCGGCGTGGTGAACAACCAGAGCCTGGTGCAGGCGCTGCTCGGCGCTGGTGCCCGCCG
>Ga0187858_10002479_pt1 | contig 18911 bp, 17 predicted proteins | sample June2016WEW_8_15_FD_133015 | JGI IMG/M metagenome (GOLD analysis project Ga0187858, IMG submission 133015) | Peatland microbial communities from SPRUCE experiment site at the Marcell Experimental Forest, Minnesota, USA - June2016WEW_8_150 | ecosystem: Environmental > Terrestrial > Soil >...
CGGAATTGAGCAAGGCCAGCGCCTCCATGCCGGAACCGGCCTGTTTGCAGGTGTAACCTGCAGCGATCAGGATGGCGCAGACAATCTCGCGGATTGCCTCTTCATCGTCTACCACGAGAATGCAGTCAGGCATGGGTGTGTCTCAAGATACTATCGGCGATTTTACGCTACACGTGAGATGCCGAAAGTAACCATCCAGGTCCGGAAAGACCATCGAGATCGGTCCCCGGCGTGATATTCAGAAGCCAGGCCGTGTCAGGTCTGAAAGGCGGCCTGACCTCGTTCACCTGATCGATAAAGATGATCGCTTCCCTTTGGTCTATCTGGAACACCGTCGCACGGCCAGCCATCGCCCGGCTGAAGCCTGGGGAGTGTGCGCTGCTCATTGTCCTCGTAGCCTCATTGCTGATTTTGTCGATCTTCCGCGAACGCTACCTTGGGGTTTGGACGGCGGCTTGGACGTTGCTGGTTACTTCGCGTTTGGTGGCGATCTATGGTGCAGGGATGCGAATTCCCGCACGATATGTCCCCGCGGTGGAGCAAGCGGGGTTCGCACTTGCGATCGGGTTGTTTGCCGGGGCAGTTTTCCTCTATATCCGCGAGCGAAATCTGCTGGCGCCGCTGGCTGCGGTCACCCTGACTAGCGCAAGTTTCGCGGTCGTCCGGGTTTTTCTTTGGCCCGATTCATTACCTCTGCGGGTTGCTCTCGAAGTCGCTTATCGAATCATTCTCTTGACGGCCGCAATCGCATTGGTACGCGCCCGCCGCGGCCGTCGCGAAATCGCGCCGTGGATGCTCGCCGCGTTTCTCCTCGCGCAGCATCTGAATTGGCCCCCTTTCACTGACCAGATTCCAGCCGGTGTCTCCGCTGCCGTGGACGTTGCTCTGGGAGTGACCATCTTCTTAATTGTGTTTCAGGAAGCACGCGCGCGCAACCAGCGATTAAGTGTGCTGCGGTCTCTGACGGAGAGCATCGTCCTTGCCCAACAGCAGGGCGGCATGATGGATAAGGTGCTGGAAGAGTTGCAGCGGCTGACCAAGGCAAAGGCCGCGTGGTTCCGGCTGATTGAGGGTGGGCATCTGGTGGCAACACACGCCGTCGGAGTCTCCCCGGATTTCCTGCGCGAGGCAGGAATGTCGGACATGACACCGGCGGTATCGGAGATACTGGAGCTCGGCAAGCCCAAGGTCATTCGAAGAGGCGACACAAGCCCGGAAGGTGAACATCTGCTGAGCCTGGAAAAACTCCATCATTTACTGATCGTGCCAGTACTTGGTAAGAAAGCGCCGATCGGATTGTTGGTTCTAGCCAGGGCTGGACAGCGAAACCTGACCACCGAGGAAGTTGATTTCCTGGAAACTTGCGGACGCCAGTTGGGAATCGCAGTGGAGAACTTCCGTCTGCTTGAGCAGGTGTTGCGTTCGCAGCGCCAGTGGAGAAATACGTTCGATTCGGTTCACGACATCATCCTGGCGCACGATGCGGATTTCCGCATCATCAAAGCCAACCAGATTCTGCTTGAGCAACTGGAACAATCGTCCTCTGAAGTGATCGGCAGCAGTTGCGAATCGGTATTGCCACACGCTTTGGGCGAGTGGACCGGATGTCCTTACTGTGCGCGCGGCGACGAAGAAATTACCGAAGGCGCTGACCCCTGCTTTGGCGGCTTCTCGCTGGTTTCCAGTTCGTCGTATAGCGAACAAGGCAGCAGCCAGAAGGGTACGATCCACATCGTCCGCGACATAACCGAACGGCGTTCGGCGGAGGAAAAATACCGCTTGCTGTTCGACCAGGTGCAAGAAGGGGTTTACGTGGCGACGCCCAGTGGGCGCTTGCTCGACTGCAACGACGCTTTTGTCCACATGCTCGGCTACCCGCGACGGGAAGACTTGCTGGCGCTGAACTTGAACGAAGACGTCCGGGTAGACGCCAGCCAGCGGGAGGCTTTTCATAAGGCCATCGATCATCAGAATTATGTCCGCAATTTCGACGTCACCATGCGGCGGCAGAATGGAACGTTGCTGCTGGCCTCGGAAAGCAGCTTTGCCACGCGCGACGCGGCTGGCAATATTGAACGCTATCAGGGTTTTGTTCTGGATGTGACCGAGAAGCGCCGCGCCGAAGACGAAATGCGGCGCCGCAACCGTGAACTCAATGCGCTGAATGCGATGGCCGTTGTGGCCACGCAGTCGTTCGATCTGGATGAAATCCTCAACCTGACGCTGCGGCAGGTGGTGTCGCTCTTTGGCGCGGAGAGCGGAGCCGTATATCTCTCCGACTCCGATGCCCCCACCTATCGGCGCCGCGCCGCCTGGGGACCACGCAGCCGCGATAAATCGCGGCCGGCAGAAATCAGTTTTGCCGATGGCTTTGGTGATCTGGTGATGCGGTCGCGGGCTGAAGTCATCACCGCGGAATACCTTCCTCATCTCACCGGAGCGGTGGCGGACTTCATCCGCTCCAGCAGCGACGGGGCCTGGATCTGGGTGCTGTTCTGGGGCAAGGACAGTCCGATCGGCATGATGGGTCTTCGCAGCCACGTGGAGTACGAATATTCCAGTGGGGAAGAAAATCTACTGGTCGCGATTAGCCGTCAGTTGGCAACCACTATCGAGAAGGTTCGCTTGTACGAAGAGACCTGCAAGGCATACGAAGATCTGCGGCGCACGCAGGAACAGCTTTTGCAAAGCGAGAAGATGTCAGCCGTAGGCCAACTTATCGCAGGCGTCGCCCACGAACTGAATAATCCGTTGACCGCGATTCTAGGTTATGCGCAACTGCTGGAAAGCGAAGGTTTAAACGACCGCGCGCAAGACTATGTGGGCAAGATGTTCAAACAGGCGCAGCGCACTCACCGGGTGGTGCAGAATCTCCTTTCCTTTGCGCGTCAACGAAAGCCCGAGCGTGCGGAGGTTGATGTTCGGAAGGTGTTGGAAGAAACACTGGCGTTGCGCGACTACGATCTCAAGGTCAACCATATCGTGGTGGAAAAAGACTTGGGATCGGACCCAGCGATGGTGGTCGCAGATCCCCACCAGATTGAGCAAGTCTTTCTGAACATCATCAACAACGCCGTCGACGCCGTTCTGGAAACAGGTCGGTCGGGCAAGTTGAAGATTCGGGTTTTTTGCGACAGCCGCTTCGTGGCCACCCAGTTTGCCGATGACGGGCCTGGAATCAAGGATCCCAAGAGAATTTTCGATCCGTTTTATACGACCAAGAATGTGGGCAAAGGAACCGGGCTGGGGCTCAGCATCTGCTACGGAATTGTGAAAGAACACGGCGGTGACATTACGGCGCACAATGCCCCCCAAGGTGGTGCCGTGATTGAAGTGCGGCTGCCAATTGCAGTGCCGGCGGGGGCTGTGCCGGAAGCCAGTCCGATTGCTCTGCCAAAGCGTGAAGGCGCCATCCAGGGCCGCGTGCTTCTGGTCGAGGAGGAAGAAGCAGTACTGGAGTTCGAGCGCGATGTGCTCACCGGCGCCGGGGCCAATGTCGTGACCGCGTCGAAGAGCGAAGACGTGAAGACGCGTCTGCTCTCCGAGCCCTTCGATGCGGTGATTATCAATGGCAAGATGCCTGGTGATTGGCACGCAAAAGAGGCTTACGCATGGCTTAAGGAGAATTGCCCGGGCATGGAACATCACACACTATTCACGTTCTCCAACGTCGAGCAGAGCGATGACCGGCAATTCCTGCTGGAAAATCACATTCCCTACCTCGTGAAACCCTTCGAAGTGGCGGACCTCATTTCTCAAGCGCGGCGGCTACTGCAAAAGGCGCAAGCGGCCGCAGCTTCGGCAAGCTAGAGGGGCTGCTGCCTCACAGCTGCGAGCGCAAATTCTTCACTAATCGTCTGAGAGCTTTTTCATCGCGGCGGTACCAGCGCCATTGCCCCTGCTTTGCCGCCTCCACCAAACCAGCCTGAGTCAGTATTGCCATGTGATGAGAGATGGTTGGCTGCGAAAGATGCACGCGCTCCTCAATGTCGCCAGCACACAGGCCATTGTTCTTGCCAACCGCGCTACGTTGTTTGAGAGCGCCGAGGATACGGCGCCGGGTGGGGTTGGCGATGGCGTGGAGCGCACTATCGAGGGAAGTCACCGCGTTCGTCATAAGGTAGACCACCATGATCTTATAAATCGACGATTGTCAATATGCCGAGATGCACGAATAAAAAGAATGATCAGGAACGCTCTCGCGGGGCGCGCAACCACTCAATGCGGCTAAACTCGAGATAGCGCACATCGCTTTCCGGCTGCGAACAATTGGATTCATCGAGTTGACCCGCCAGAGTTCCACCGCGAATCCAATATCCCGTTTCATCCTGCTTGAGAATGGTGGCATCGAGCGGATCCATGCCGTGTAGCTTGAAAACTACACGACGATTCAACAGACGGTCACGCTTCATAGGGGACTTCACTTCTTCAGGATCGGGTTATATCCGTCGTTGATCAGCCGGGATCGCATGCCTTCCGCCTCTTTGATGTCGCCGAACGGTCCCACCTGTACGCGGAACAGCTTGTCGATCGCGGCATTGCTGGCCACAAAGGCGGGATATTGTTTTTTCTTAAGAGCATCCACCAGAGCGTCCGCGTCGTCCTGCTTGGTGACGGCAGCCACCTGCACGTAGTAACCGGTGGCAGGAATCGCGGCCATAGGATCGGGTGGATTGGCGGCCTGCGAACCCTGCGATTGTGCGCCCGATGCAGACGTGTCCGGCGAGGAGGGCGCCGCTGGGCCAGACGAGGATGGAGCAGCGGCTCCGTCGGTCTTCCCCGCAACTGCGGATGCTGGCGTCAGTTGCGGATTGGCGTTCTGTTGCTCCACCGCTTTATAAAAAGTCATAGGCGCCGACGGCGCAGCGCCCGAGCTGGTAGGCTTTGCGCCGCTGGAGGCTGGCAGCGAGGCCAGAGTCATGCCCCCCGACAAGCCCGAGTCCGACCTGCGCCCCAGGGTGTAGCCGAGCGCGAAGAACACGGCGCAGATCGCTACCAGGCTGAAGAAAACGCCTAGCAGCTTCCCCGTGCCCAATGTGATTTCAGTGTCCTGTGAAGAAGCCATAGCTTCCCTTAAAATTCATGCAAGCACCGTTAGCGATCGGAATGCAGCCGACAACGCGGCCGATTCGATAACTATGCGGACTTAGGCACCGGCGCTGTCTCATCTCCAACCTTGCCTAACATCTTCTGCAAGCCCGAAAAGAAATCCACGGGCACCGGGAAGATAACAGTCGTATTTTTCTCAACACCGATTTCCGTCAAAGTCTGCAAATAGCGTAGTTGAACGCTGACTGGCTCCGTCGCCAGCAGATGCGCCGCGTCCACGAGCCGCTGCGCCGCCGAGAACTCGCCCTCGGCATGAATGATCTTCGATCGCTTTTCGCGCTCGGCCTCGGCCTGCTTGGCCATGGCGCGCAGCATCGATTCCGGCATGTCGACCTGCTTCACCTCCACATTCGTCACTTTTACTCCCCAAGGCGAGGTGTGCTGGTCGAGAATGCTCTGTAGCCGCAAGTTGATCTTTTCTCGATGAGCCAGCAGTTCGTCGAGTTCCTGTTCCCCGAGCACGGAGCGCAGCGTGGTCTGCGCAAACTGTGAAGTTTGATAGACGTAATTAGAAACTTCGACCACAGCCTTGCTGGGATCAATCACGCGCAGGAAGATGACGGCATTTACCTTGAGCGTAACGTTGTCACGGGTGATGATGTCTTGCGGCGGGACCTCGAGCGCTTCCTGGCGAAGCGAGACCCGCACCATACGATCGATCGGGCTGAATACGAGAATCACGCCGGGCCCCTTAGCAGCACTTAATAGACGTCCGAGCCGAAAGATGACACCGCGCTCGTATTCGGCCAGAATCTTGATCGAACTCAACGCATATAAGACAACGACGATAACAGCAATGCCAAAGAAACCGAGCCCAAAAAATTCCATTTCCTGCCTCCACGCCCGAAGCGGTTAATGCTCCTACCGCGGATTGTAACGCAGGCAGTGAGGGTGAGCGTGGAATTCGAATGACGGCAGTTGCTTGCGCTGGTGCGCAGCCTGATTAGGGAATCGCGGGAACGGGACGCGACACGGTCAAGGGCTCGACTTGAAGCAGGAGTCCGTCGACCCGGCGTACCACCACTGATTGGCCGATCGACACTTCGGAAGACGAGACAGCATCCCAGAGTTCCCCGTGCACGAAAATCTTGCCGCGTGGAGCAAGCGTCGTCTGGGCGATTCCCGTTTCACCGATCAGTCCCTGCGCGCCGGAGACCAACTTGTTCCGCCGCGCTCTGAGAGCGATGCTCATCAGGAACGCCGTGATCAAACCCAAGGGAATGCTGACAGCGAGTGCTGTGAACAGGTGGACGCGCATCTCCGGGATCGGCGAATCCACAAGCAGCAGCCCTCCCAGAGTGAGAAGCGTAATGCCGCCGACCGTCAGAACTCCGTGGCTCGCAAACTTGGCCTCCGCCGCGAAAAGCGCGAACGCTCCGAGGATGAGCACCAGAGCGGCAAAACGCGTGGGCAGCAGATTCAAAGCAAAGGCCGCGATCAAAATGAAAACCACGCCCACCGTCCCGGGGATCACTGCGCCAGGATGATTGAACTCTGCATAAAGTGCGAGCGCCCCGATGGCCAGCAGGATGAACGAGACGTTCGGGTCCATCAAATAGCCGAGAATGCGCTCCTTCAGCGTCATGTCGAAAGGCACAATCGGCTGTCCCGAGAGCTTCAGCGTCACCTCTTGTCCGTTGAATCGCTTGAAGGTCTTGCCGCCCATTTGGCGAAAAAGATCTTCCTCGCTGGAAGCCACGTAGTCGATCAGGTGCTGCGAAAGAGCTTCCTGCTCGGTAAATGATTTGGATTCGCGCACAGCACTTTCCGCGGCTTCGACGTTACGCCCGCGTTTGGAGGCAACTGAGCGCATCAGAGCCGCAGTATCGTTCTCAATTTTACGCTTCATCTCATCGTCCACCTTGGGAGCGAACAGCCCAATCAGGACGGGATGCGCCGCGCCGGCGTTGGTTCCAGGCGCCATGGCTGCGACGTCCGCCGCCTCCAAGATGAAGATTCCAGCCGAACCCGCGCGGCTGCCGCTAGGCGCGACATAAACCATCACCGGAACCTGCGACGAGGTAATCTTCTCGATGATCCTGCGGGTGGAATCAACCAGTCCCCAGGCGTATTGATCTCGATCAATACGACTTGGTCACCGCGACGCTGCGCCTCGTCAATTGCCCGGGAGATGTATTCCTGCGTGATCGGCTGAATGGTGTCATCGACAACGATCTTGAGGATTTCGGCGGAGGAGACGGGGCAAAGAAAAAGAGCAGCAATGAGGCCGAGAAGGATTCGAGAAATGGGAATGCGTTTCATTGAGTCGGCTGCCGCCCTCAAGAATATTCTTACTCCTATTTGCGGCTCACCGCAGGAATTTCTTGTGCGCTCGTGTGGGGGTTCTCATTCCCGGAAGACGGAAGATTCCAGCCGGGAAGAGTCGTGCTGCCGGTGATCAGCCGGGCACCTCGCTCATAGGTGAAATATGACCATGCCCACTGAATCAGGACCAATACACGATTTTGGAAGCCGATCAGGAAGAAGATGTGGATAAACAGCCAGGCCAGCCACGCCATGAATCCGGAGATATGAATCCTGCCGAACTGCGCGACGGCTGCAGCGCGGCCGATCGTAGCCAAACTGCCTTTGTCCCAGTAATGAAAAGGCGGGCGCGGCGCGGGCTCGCCGTTCGAAGTTGCGCGGTGTGCAACTTCCCGGCGAATGAGTTTCGCGACAAAACGCCCTTCCAAAATGGCCACCGGCGCCACGCCCGGCAACAGCTTTCCCGATGCGTCCTTGAGCGCTGCTAGATCCCCGATGACGAAAACTTCCGGATGATTGGCAACGCTGAGATCTGGCTGCACCAGGACGCGCCCGGCACGATCTAGGTCTGCCCCCAACTTCTTGCCCAGGGAAGAAGCGGCTACGCCCGCAGCCCATACGATCACAGTTGCTTGCATACGGGTTTGACCCATCGAAATGACACCCGGCTCGACCTTCGTGACCATGGTCGAGATATGCACTTCCACGCCCAGGCGCTTCAGTTGGTCCAGGGCGCTTCGCGAAAGATCGTCGGGATACGTAGGAAGAACGCGCGGCCCGCCTTCCAGGAGATGGATGTGAGTCCGCCGCGGATCGATGGACCTGAAATCATTGGCCAGAGCATGGCGGCAAATTTCAGCGAGCGTTCCCGCGAGTTCCACTCCGGTCGGCCCCGCTCCGACCACGACAAATTGCAGCGGTTCGGCTGGCTCGCCGGCGGCTGCGCGGCGCTCCGCGAGCTCGAAGGCCAACAAAACGCGGCGCCGGATTTCGAGCGCGTCTTCGATCGTCTTGAGCCCGGGCGCGATCGGTTCCCACTCGTCGTGCCCGAAGTAAGCGTGGCTGGCTCCGGCGGCAACGATGAGAGAGTCATAAGGTACTTCCTCTTCTGCCGTCTGTACCGCGCGTCGCTCTAGGTCGAAGCCCGTGACCTCAGCCATCAGCACTTCGACGTTCTTGTGCCGGCTCAGAATCGACCGGATAGGTTCTGCAATTTCTCCCGGCGACAAACCCGCCGTCGCTACCTGATAGAGCAGAGGCTGGAACGTATGAAAGTTCTTCTGGTCGATCACCGTGATCTTCACGTTCGCGCCGGCCAGCGCCCGGGCGGCATTCAAACCGCCAAAGCCCGCTCCCACAATCACCACTCGATGCGTAGTCTTGCCGTTCATGGTGTCTCTCTATAAGATTCAGCGCGATGGCAATCGGCTCCAGAAGTTATGAGAAGGAAAATCCTAACCCCGTGCTCGTACATGAGCACGTGCGATGGCTCATCCCGTCGATCGGAGATTTGATTTTCATCGTCCTGCTTGGGCTGCTCGCCTTTACCAACCTGTCTGTGCGCTTGCTGGGCGACGCTGGAATCGGTTGGCACATTCGCACCGGGCAGCTGATTCTGGCGACTCATGCGATTCCACACAGCGATCCATTCTCCTCGACCATGGCGGGCCAGCCTTGGTTTGCCTGGGAGTGGCTCTACGACATGCTGGTCGGCTGGCTTGATAAGGTCGCGAGCCTGAACGGTGTAGTCTTCTTGACCGCCTCGATCATCGCTCTCACGTTTTCGTGGACGTTCCGTTTACTCCTGAGGCGAGGCACGAGCTTGATCGTGGCTCTGACTCTTGTCCTTCTGGCAGCCGCCGCGGCCATGATTCATTTTTTTGCGCGGCCTCATGTGGTCAGCTGGCTATTCGCAGTGTTTTGGTTTTGGATTCTGGATTCATCCGAGACGAACCGCTGTCCGTCCTCCGCCGGTCACAATCAGCATCTGTTGTGGCTGTTGCCTCTGCTGATGCTTCTCTGGGTCAACGTCCATGGCGGATTTCTATTGGCCTTCGTGCTTCTCGCGCTTTACTGGCCCAGAGCGGCCTGGCAATGGTTCACCTTAAAGGAAGATCGGTTTGAAGACGTTCGGCAAAAAGCGACAGCAGGGAAGCGCGCGCAGGATTTGGCGCTCATCGGTGTAGCGAGCGCTCTGGCAACCCTGGCGAATCCCTACGGGTGGAAGCTGCACCTCCACATCTTTCGCTATCTTTCAAACCGTTTCCTGATGGATCACATCGATGAGTTTCAGTCTCCAAATTTCCACGGTGTGGCGCAGAAGTGTTTCGCGGTCTTATTACTGCTTGCCTTTGTAGCCTTGGCGGCCAAAAAGAGGGAGACTTCCCAACTTCGAGCCAGCGAAGTGTTGGTGGTGTTATTCGCTGCGTATTCGGGACTCTACGCTTCCCGCAATATTCCAATGTCATCATTGCTGTTGATTTTGGTGATCGGTCCCTGGCTCTCGAATGGGGCTCAAGAAATTGCCGATCGATTCGCAAAATGGTGGCCTGCATCGAAATTGCGCATATCCCGGCATTTCCTGCAGCGGATGCAAGTCATCGAATCAAGCCTTCGCGGTCACGTCTGGTCCATCGCTGCGATGGCGTTAACCTGCTGGATTACTTTCCACGGCGGCCAGCTTGGCCCCACGCCCCTGATGGACGCTCACTTTGACGACAAGCGGTTTCCCATAGCCGCAGTGGATCATCTTGCGAAACGCGACCTAGGCAGGGGTCGCGCCTCGTGGACAGTCGACCCGGGTCCTGTGTTCGCTCCCGATTACTGGGGCGGTTATTTCATCTATCGTCTCTATCCGCAAATAAGACTGTCGATCGACGACCGCCACGACTTCTATGGCGATGCATTCCTAAAGTCTTATTTAAAGTTGATGCACGCCGAACCAGGATGGCAGGACTTTCTTGAGCAGTATCCGGTTCGGTATGTAGCGCTTCCCAAAGATTCCGCCCCGGCTAACATTCTTTCCGAAAGTCCCAGTTGGCACCGAGTCTACGAGGACGAAGTGGTAGCGATCTTCGCCCCCGCCCGAAGTCCCGTCCATTAAGAGCCCAAGCTAACGGTGACTGCGGTGCAAGCCGTCGCGCCTGATAAACTCTCTCCGTGTCGCGCCCCACTCATCTCGAATGCACCCGCTGCGGCGAACGCTTCCCGGCGGATCGTCCTCAAACTGTTTGTCCAAAAGATAGCGGCATCCTCTATGCCGGTTACGATCTTGCCGAGATCAAGAGAACTTTCTCGCCAGCATCACTGCTGCCGCTTGTACCCACCATGTGGCGCTACGACGCCGTCCTTCCCGAAGCCACGCCGGTCACGCTCGGGGAGGGCTTCACGCCCATGCTGCGCAGCCACGAATATCCCAGCGTCTTTATCAAAGACGAAGGCCTCAATCCCACCGGCTCTTTCAAAGCTCGCGGACTCTCTGCCGCCGTCACCATGGCCCGGCACTTCGGGCTGAAGAAGCTAGCTATCCCTTCCGCAGGAAACGCCGCCGCAGCCCTCGCTGCCTACGCCGCGGCCGCTAAGATCGAAGCCCACATCTTCATGCCCAAAGATGTCCCCATGGCCAACCGCGTCGAGTGCGATTACTACGGTGCGCAGGTCACACTGGTCGACGGCCTCATCTCCGATTGCGCCCGCAAAGTCGCCGAGTTGAAGGATTCCGATTCTTGGAAAAACGACGCGTGGTTCGACGTTTCCACCGCCAAGGAGCCCTACCGCGTCGAAGGCAAGAAGACCATGGGATACGAAGTCGCCGAACAACTCGGCTGGAAGCTTCCGCAAGGTATCATCTATCCGACAGGCGGAGGCGTCGGCTTGCTCGGCATGTGGAAGGCTTTCGATGAACTGGAGCAGCTAGGCTTTATCGGTCCAGAGCGTCCGAATATGATCAGCGTGCAATCTTACGGATGCGCGCCCATAGTTAAAGCATGGGATGAGGGTCGTACCACTTCCGAAATGTGGCCTCACGCATCCACACTGGCTTCTGGCCTGCGCGTTCCCAAACCCTATGGCGACTATCTGATTCTCGACATCCTGAAAAAAAGCGGAGGCCTCGCCCTCGCCGCCACCGACGCCGAAATTCTCGATGCGGTCCGCCACTGGGCGCAAGTCGAAGGCATCTTCGCCGCGCCAGAAGGCGCCGCCTCCCTCGTTGCCTATCAGAAACTCCTGGCCAGCAACTTCTTCACTCCAGACGACATCGTCGTCCTCTTCAACACCGGCTCCGGTCTGAAATATCTGGATGTGCTGGACGTTGCCGCCGTGGAGCGGGCGCCGGTTTCCCGCGCTATCGCCGGAATCATCGGGCCATATTAAGAAAGAAGTGAAAATCGGGTGTCTACGGAATGGCGAGGATGATGATTGTGAGCGTAACGGCCTGATTGCCATCAGTCGTGCGAAGCCGTTTTGTTGAGGTTCGTTATTGGAGTCCCGGAGCATGTCGACGTGCGCTTGGAAATGGTGAGAGCTGCGAACACCCGGACCACGAAGCCATAGGGCAAAAATCCAACGTATCCAATTGGAAGAAACACACCGGCGAGACACAGTACTTGTTCGGCATCAGATGGAACACTACCGCTGGGTTCCATTATGGCCCTGGCCTAGTCATGGCTCAGGGTTTGATTTCGTTGCCATAACCCCCAACCACTCAACAGCCAAGCTAATACAACCTGTGAGGCCGGAATCATTCCGGGGAACCGCCTTTTTGGTGCCATAAAGCGCTTTGTGGATATTGGACATCAGAGGCAAGGATGTTGGATCTGGGAGGTGATTGTGGATAGATCGCCCTATTGAGCCGCGATCCTCAAGCGACCTTGTAAACTCAAGTAGCTCCATATTTCATGCATCCAAAAAATAATCTGCTACGCCAACCCGTCTTACTCCTGATCACATCCGTGACTTTGTTACCGACCAATGTTTCTCAGGCACAACAGCCGAACAAAGATCCCAACTCACCCAGCCAGACCGCACCAGAGAAGAAAACTTTCTTTGCCCGCTGGGCAGAGTTTTATCGTCAGGATTGGATGGGGACGGCTGTTTCCTCGCCTGCTCCAGCTCGCCGCGGCGCTCCGTCACCGTTGGATTCGCCGCCCTTTCCAAATTCAGACTGGTCGTATGGTGGTTCGCCAGTTATTGGAGAGCCGGATACGAACAGCTATCCGCTGATGACCGCCATCAATCAAGCCCGCAGCCGGACGAAGCTTTATGGATGGATCGATCCCACGCTGAACTTCAGTACGTCAGCGCGCAGCAATGCGCCAGAAGCGAACGACGTCTACTCCAATCGCTTTGAGTTAAACCAACTTGTTCTCTACGCCGAGCGCTTGCCGGATTCGGTGCAACGCGATCATATCGACTGGGGCTACCACCTAACGGCTCTCTACGGTACGGACTATCGCTTTACCACGGCGAAGGGCTACGGAGTCGGACAGTTAGTGAACGATCAACGTGAGTATGGCTTCGATCCTACGCTCGAATATATCGACGTTTACTTTCCGCAGGTCGCGCAGGGGATGAACCTGAGGCTGGGTCGCTTCATCTCCGTGCCTGGGATCGAGGCGCAACTCGCGCCCAACAACTACATCTTTAGCCACTCTCTGCTTTATGCGATCGACCCGTTTACCGACACAGGACTGATCGCGACCGTCAAATTGAATGACCGGTGGCTGTTACAACTCGGGATTACCGGCGGCCACGATGTTGCCCTATGGGCGCCGGATGCGAAGCCCTCTGGCACGGCCTGCGTGAGCTATACGACGAAATCAGTGAACGACAACTTGTACGCGTGCGCCAACGGACTCAATGACGGCAAATACGCCTACAACAATCTGCAGCAGTATGACACCACCTGGTATCACAAGTTCTCAAAGACGATCCACATGGCCACCGAAGCCTGGTACATGTATGAGTTGGGCGTGCCTGCTGTGGGAGGGGCACTTCAGCCGGAAAAAGGTGCGAATGCCGCGTATTGTCTGGCAGGCGAACAGCGTTGCACCGCGCCCGAGTATGCGGTGGTCAATTTTCTACAAAAGGAACTCTCTCTGCACAATTTCATGTCCTTTCGCAGCGACTTTCTCGACGACAAAAGAGGGCAGCGTACGGGCTACGCCACCCGCTACTCGGAAAACACGATCATGTGGTGTCACTGGATCGGTAGCACGGTCCAGATCCGCCCGGAATTGCGTTTCGAGCGTGCCTGGGATCGGAAGGCTTACGACAACGGCCGGCAGCAAAATCAGCTTACCGTGGCCAGCGATCTGATTTTCCATTTTTGACCAAAGCCCGGTCGGAAGACATCTTGGCCGCGCCAGAGTCGTGCCTGCATTTCAACTCAGCGCATCCGGATTAGCTACCTAAGCGGAGGGTCCGCGGAGGTCAGACTTGGATACCAGTCTGAGCCCCGACCTTCAGGTGTGAAATCCAGCAGGTTCCACAGCGGCCAAATCATGTCGACGTGGCGCTGGTTCTGTCCCGGCTCGGGAGGCACCAGGAGAAGCTCCGAATGGAAAAAGTGGTGAATCCTTCCACTCCGGCGAACAAAGACATTCAGCGACGGCTGCTGGCCACCTTCCGCATTTTCGCCATAGTAGTCGCGATTGTAATTGTTTCCAGCGGAAGAAAGAAGACGCACGGGGTTCCATCCGCGCTCGCGTGCGAAGCTCCGGAGTCTCTCCAGCGGAGATTTTGCCACGACCGCCAGACTCATGCGTTGAGCCGCATGCACTGCCGTGGCATTAAGAGCGTCGATGATAGAGCTGCACATCGGACAGCCGCTTTCATCTTCGGCCCAAACATGAAGCTGTAAATGGCAAGAGTACCTTTGCCCGGTTGAAACAGTTCGGAGAGCGGCACCTGCCGGGCGGTGTGCGCGTCGTTGAGATCGCCTGACCCTTCTGCAAAGACATAGTCTTCTGGTATCTGGCCACCCAGAGGAAGCTGCCGACGCAGAGCTGCAACTTCTTCAACGCCCCGTCTCAGGTCGATTTCCGCTTGCAGCAACCGGTTACGAGCGAGGCGGTAGGGATCAGTTTCACCGGGGAATCGAAAAGAGTGAGAGACCATGCATTCCTCCAAGTCGCATGACTGTCGCTGGAGTTCGAACGGAATTCGATCTCGACGATTGTGGCAGCTTTCGTCGGAGATTGGAATGGTAGCAACCACACTCATTGTCTTGGGTTCTGGGTGCGGCAGCCATTTCGTTGACTTGCCAGCGCATCCCCCCTAATATGATCGCGCACGGAGCGTGTCTATTTCAGGCTCGCAAGATGATCGGCCAGACCATCTCGCACTACCGCATTGTCGAAAAGCTGGGCGGCGGCGGCATGGGCGTCGTGTACCGAGCCGAGGACTTGAAACTGGGCCGCTTCGTTGCGCTCAAGTTTTTGCCCGAAGAGCTCGCGAAGGATCGCCAGGCCCTGGATCGCTTCCAGCGAGAAGCCCGCGCCGCTTCTGCACTCAACCATCCCAACATCTGCACCATCCACGCCGTCGACGAGGAGAATGGTCAGGCCTTCATCGTCATGGAGTACCTCGAAGGCCAGACTCTCAAACATCGCATCGCTGGCCGTCCGCTAGACACCGAGACTCTGCTGAATCTGGCTATTGAGATTGCCGACGCCCTTGACGCCGCGCACTGCAAAGGAATTATTCATCGCGACATCAAGCCGGCGAACATCTTCGTCACCAAGCGTGGGCAGGCCAAGTTGCTGGACTTTGGTCTGGCGAAGCTCGCTCCTGAACACCGTGGAGCTAGTTCAGAATCCGCACTGCTAACGGCCACCGAAGGGGCGATGATGACCACCCCCGGTTCGACCATTGGAACCGTGGCCTACATGTCGCCGGAGCAGGTTCGCGCCGAAGATCTCGATCCGCGTACCGACCTGTTCGCGTTCGGCTCGGTGCTCTACGAGATGGCGACGGGTGCGCTGGCCTTCCCCGGCAGCAGCAGCGGCGTCATCTCTGAGGCTATTCTGAATCGCACGCCGCCGTCTCCGTCCATCGCGAATCCAACCGTCCCGGCCAAGCTCGAGGAAGTGATTTTCAAAGCGCTTGAGAAAGAGCGCGAGTTCCGTTACCAGACTGCTGCCGAACTGCGCGGAGATTTGAAGCGCATCAAGCGCGCTCTGGATACCTCGCGCGTACGCGCAGCCAGCCCGGCCGCCATCTCACCGGACACAGCTGTCGCTCCGGTGGTTGAAACTGCCCATTCGCGAAGGCATCTGCTAGTCACTATATTAGCGACCGCTGCCGTCGCGCTAATCGCGGGCCTCGTCGCTGGAAGGTCCTGGCTGCAGCGCGCGCCCGTGCAAACATCGCTGCCGGTCTACCATCCCCTCACATTCCGTCGCGGCATGGTCCACGCCGCACGCTTTGCTCCGGACGGCAAAACCATCATCTACAGTGCAGCATGGGAAGGGAAATCCTTACAACTGTTCACGACTCGGCCCGAGAGCCCCGAGTCGCATGACCTGGAGCCCGCCGGAGCCGATGTTCTGGCCGTCTCTTTTTCCGGCGAAATGGCGCTCTCCTTGCGCAGCCACCCCGTCGCTCAATTCCTTTATTCGGGTACGCTCGCGCGCGTCCCTTTGGTCGGAGGCGCCCCTCGCGAAGTGATGGATAACGTGGAATGGGCGGATTGGGCTCCGGAGGGAAATACTCTGGCGCTTGTGCGGCAAGAGCAAGGCCGCCACCGCCTGGAGTTCCCAGCGGGCAAACTACTTTATGAAGCTGACGGATGGATTGGTCACATTCGTATTTCCCCGAAGGCCGATAGCATTGCCTTCATCGATCACCCGCAGCTAGGCGACGATGGTGGCGCCGTCGCCATGGTCGATCTTGCCGGAAAAAAGACAACCCTCTGCACCGGATGGGACAGCATTCAGGGAATCGCATGGTCGCCCAGCGGCGAGGAGATCTGGTTCACGGCCACTCGTACTGGCGGCGATCGCTCTTTATATGCAGTGAACCCTTCGGGCGCTGTGAGATTGCTTGCGCGCGTTCCCGGAGAATTGACGTTGCTCGATGTTGACCGCGACGGACACGTGCTGCTGACCCGCGGCAACGACCGCGCCGGAATGATCGGTCTGGCTCCTGGCGAGACCAAGGAACGGGACCTGTCCTGGCTCGACTGGTCCTCGCCAGGCGATTTGTCTGCGGATGGCAAGACCGTCCTTTTTGCGGAAACTGGGGAAGGTGGCGGACCGAAGTATGCCGTCTACTTGCGCAAAACCGACAGTTCGCCGGCCATTCGGTTAAGCGAAGGAATTGGGATGGCATTATCGCCCGACGGCAAATGGGCTCTCGCCCGGCCTAATGTGACGCCATCCCCGCTGGTCCTTCTTCCGACCGGAGTTGGCGAAGCGAAGCCCCTCACTCACGATTCCCTGAACCACCTCTGGGGGCGATGGCTCCCTGACGGCAAAATTGTGTTCTCGGGCAACGAGACGGGACACGGATTTCGTCTCTATGTGGAGTCTCAGGAGGAGGGCAAGCCGCGCCCTATCAGTCCCGAAGGTGTGAATCCGGCAGTGGTGATTTCTCCCAAGGGAGACTTCGCTGCGAGCGTCGGCCCGGACCATAAAATCTACCTCTATCCGATTTCCGGAGGCGAAGCCGTACCAGTCCTCGGGACAGAACCGGACGAGGCGCCCACGGGCTGGTCTGCAGATGGCCGATTCATTTATGTTTTCCGTTTTGGCGAGATTCCAGCCAAGCTTGTTGAGCTCGAGTTGTCCACAGGAAAAAGAAAGTTATGGAAGGAACTGGTTCCGGCGGACTCTGCAGGAATCGATACGATCCGTGGAATCACAATCACTCCGGACGCCAGGGCTTACGTGTACGGCTACATCCGAACCTTGTCCGATCTCTATCTTGTGGAAGGGTTGAAGTGACTCTCAGTTGAGTCCTCATTGAGAAATAACACTGTCCTTCAAATCCTGAGCTGCCCGTACCACATTCTCAGGGCGTCCAAGATCCCGCCAATAGTATTCATCGGCCCGAAAGGAAATGATCTTCTCTCCCTGAGTTGCGAGGCGCAAATAAGAATTGATGATCGAGAATACACCCGGTTCCGTGAGCATCGGAAGCAGCCGAGGCGAGATCACATGGATGCCGGAAAACCCCAACGGCTGCGCATTCGGGGCGGGGTGAACCAGTTCCGGCGTTCCATTCCGACCGGCGCGCCGCCCGCAAAGCTGATGCTGCTCGTCGAAGAGAAGAAAGCGGGAAGTCTCGCGGTCTTGCACCGCCAGCGTGGCTAGAGCTTGAGTTTCAAGGTGAAGCTGCCTCATCCGCTCGAGATCGATCGTACTGATCACATCGACATTGTGCAGAATAAACGGCGCCCCTTCTTTTTCGGACTGCTCACGGGAATCTTTAAAGAACCAGGCGGCTTTTTTCAAGCCACCTCCAGTATCGAGCAAAACCTCTTCGCGCGAGATTTCAACGTGCATGCCGAAGTTATTGTTGGCCTTCAGATAGTCGATCACCATATCGGCAAAATGATGAACATTGATGATGACCTCCTGAACTCCAAAGCCGCGTAGTCGCGAGAGCGTGATCTCGAGCAGCGTCCGCCCGCCAACTTCCACCAGTGCCTTCGGACGATCGTTCGTGAGCGGCCGCAAACGTGTGCCGCGCCCCGCCGCCAGAATCATTGCCTTCATTGCTTTGTCATCCTGAGCGAGCGTTCTTTGCGCAGCGAAGAGCCCGTCCCCAGCTTGCCGAGGGAATCTGGACGAGCCGCGCGAAGTGTCGCGCGTCTTGCGGCACAATAGTAGCGCGTTTGGCTTGCTTCCTTATTTGCTTGCACCGCTGCCCTCCAACTCGCGATGCCGCAGCACTACCCCCACCCCGTTTCGTCCGCGCAACCGCTTCGCTACTTGCTCGGCCAAAAATACGGAGCGATGCTGTCCGCCGGTGCAGCCGAAAGACACCATGAGACTCTTGAATCCTCTTCGCTGATATTCATTCACGCTGGCATCCACTAGCGACATCACGCTTGCTAGAAACTGGTGCACGCTGTCCTGCTGATTCAGGTACTCGATCACGAGCGCATCCTTCCCCGTCAGCACCTTGAATCGCTCTTCCCGCCCGGGATTCGGCAAACTCCGGCCGTCGAACACGAATCCTCCACCATGTCCGCTCTCGTCTTTCGGCATTCCGCGATGAAAGGAGAAACTCATAATCCGAACGGTCAGATTGTCCGCCGCGGAGGCCAACCCCTGCAGTTTCTCCGAAGCCAGCATGCTGTTGAATGCTTCCATCAGGGTGGGCAACGCGATCGGGAGCTTCACGTTGTGCAGCAGCCAGCGCACGTTTTTCAGCGCGTAGGGCACGCTCTGCAGAAAATGCGCTCTGCGCTCGTAAAATCCGCGGAACCCGTAAGCACCGAGCGCCTGCAGAATCCGAACATAAACATAAGCAAAGAAGTAATGCAGGAATTCTTCGCGCTCGATCCTTATGAAATCGCCGAGCCTCTC
>Ga0187858_10002485_pt1 | contig 18878 bp, 13 predicted proteins | sample June2016WEW_8_15_FD_133015 | JGI IMG/M metagenome (GOLD analysis project Ga0187858, IMG submission 133015) | Peatland microbial communities from SPRUCE experiment site at the Marcell Experimental Forest, Minnesota, USA - June2016WEW_8_150 | ecosystem: Environmental > Terrestrial > Soil >...
ATGGGACGAATTCCGGCAGATGGATTGGAAGCGTTTGCTTTCAGCTGTCGAGCAGCCCTTAGTGATCGACGGAAGGAATCTGTTCGTACCGGAAGAGATCAGCCGGATGGGATTCCGGTATGTAAGCATCGGCCGGGTCGATGCCTTGCCTTGCCAACCTGCTGGCGCCGAAAAAGTCAATCCTTCCTGGCCGGCAGTCAACAACGCCCAGGAAGTTCCAGCCTGACCCTCGGCGCATACCAAACTCAGCACATGGATTTTCGTCCCGACCGGCTCGCTACTCTTTACCTGGTGTCGCCCTTTTTGCGCCTGGCAAAGGGCAACGAACCGTCCGTTCCGATTTTGATGTACCACAGCATTACTGACGAGGACGAGTCCAACGCTCACGCGTATTATCGGACGAAGACTTCCCCGGCAATGTTTGCAGCGCAGATGAAGTACCTGCACGAAAGCGGATACAAAACCTGCAGCCTGGCGCAGGCCATTCACCAATTGCAAAAGCAAACGCAAGCCGCGGACAAACTCGTGGTCGTCACTTTCGATGACGGCTACCGCGACTTTTATCATCACGCGTTTCCTGTGTTAAACCAATACGGCTTCAGCGCGACGGTTTTTCTACCCACTGCCTATATCGGAGAGAATCCGGTCTCCTTCAAAGGAACGGATTGCTTGACTTGGGCGGAGGTTCGGGAACTGAACCGGCACGGAATCCGGTTCGGATCGCACACCGTGACTCATCCACAGCTTCACGAATTAAGCGTGCCGAAGATTCAGGAAGAGATCGTGAACTCCCGGAAGACGATCGAGGAAATGCTTGGCTGTGCAGTGGATTCGTTCGCCTACCCGTACGCGTTTCCTCAAACAGATGCTGATTTCAAGAAGATGTTGCGCGATTCGCTTCGCCTGGCCGGCTACCAAAATGGCGTCTGCACCATTGTGGGCAGGGCGAACCGAAGAAGCGAGCCTCTTTTCATGGAGCGGCTGCCGGTAAACTCCTGCGATGACGCTCCCCTGTTAAAAGCCAAACTCGCTGGGGCTTATGATTGGATCTCAAAATCTCAATACATTGCCAAAATAGGGAAAAATTATCTGAGGAGCCTGAGTGGCGAGCGTAAGTATCGTGTTTCCAATGACTTTCCCTGCAATTCATAGGAGCTGCACTAGGGGGCCATGTCCTCCTGAGACCTAGTGTGCCTAAATACCTCCGTTTATAAAAGAGACTCGATCATCCAGTAGATCGTGAGCCACTCCCCTACTGGGCACGAAGAGTCTGACCAGCGGGTTCGGCTAAAATGGCGAACCCAGCACACGATTAAATGGAGGATAGCGTGAACCGGCCCCGAAATCTCACACTCGCAGTGATGTTTGTGATTCTTGCCGCAGCTTTTTCTACCGCCAGCGACATTTATATCGCTCAAAACGCAGCCGGAGGCAACACCGGCGCCGACTGCGCCGATGCCTACGCGGCAGCGTGGTTCAATAGCGCGGCTAACTGGGGATCGAATGCCGGACAGATCGGCCCCGGCACCACAGTGCATCTCTGCGGGACATTTACATCGCAGCTGAGCGGGCAGGGTAGCGGATCAAGTGGGTCGCCGATAACAGTTCTCTTTGAGTCTGGTGCCCAGATTAGCGTCCCGTTTTGCCCGTCCAATGGCTGCATGAATTTTAATGGTTCCAGCTATTTAACGATCGACGGAGGCACTGCTTGCGGACCGCGAACTGCCTGTAATTCATCTCTCAGCGGGACTGGCAGCATTACGAATACAGCCAACGGTACTGGACGAGCTAACCAGGCCCCCAGCCAAGCAATCTACTGCAAAGGTTGCAGCAATGTCGTTATTGAAAATCTGCTCATTCAGAACCTCTATGTCCACACTTCGGTTTCGGATAGTGTCGTAGATCAGACCGAAGTAAACTGCGTTTACGTGAGCGGCAGCAATATCTCCGTCCACGATTCCACGATGCATGATGCCGGATGGTGCTTGATCGACAGTTTTCAAAGCGGAGACGCCAATGTGTCGTTCTATAACATCGACGTTCATAACATCGACCACGGCTACGTCCTTTCCGGTCCGGTTTCTTCAATCACGGCAGGGCCGTTCTACTTTTACAACAATGATATTTACGGCTTTTCGAACTGGGACACGACCTCCAATGACTATCACCATGACGGAATCCACTGCTTCTCGGGCAACACCAGCGGGCAGACGATCAATGGCTGGTATGTTTATAACAATACCATTGGCAATCCCAACTACACGTCTGGAGCTAACATCAACAGCTTCATCTACATTGAAGGTTCGACTGGGCCGCCTTGCGCCACAGCTACCTCACCAATCTACATTTTCAACAACATTTTTCTGATCGACCACTACTCGACTGCTGGACACATGGGGCTGTTTTCTGGCAAGCCTGTTGCCTACAACAACACCCTGATCAGCACGGACTCCAACAGCGGCGGAACTTGCTGGACTAACACCGGAGCTTATGGCGGCATCGGGGCGGCGACTATGCAGAACAACGCCATTGGGAACTGCTTTATCCTTGCCTCCTATACTCCCGGATCGTGGTTGTCCGGCAGCCCGAATCACAATGTCTACGGCTACACCAGCGGAAATACAGGCAGCGATTTCTACTGCGGCGGCCAGACCAGCTTCTCCGGCTGGCAGACTTGCGCTGGAGGAACGAAGGACGCGAATTCTCTCGGTCAGTCCTCGATCAACGTCAGCACGACTACCGGAGTGCCAAATTCTGGTTCTCCCGTAATAGGGGCCGGAACTAATTTATACAGCGTATGTAACGGGCAAGCGAATCCTGGCCTTGGAGCGCTTTGCTATGACCAGAACGGCAACGCACGGCCATCGACTGGCGCATGGGATGCAGGGGCGATCAACTATGCCAGCGGAGGTGGCGCAACGGCTCCCGCTCCACCGACGGGCCTTGCGGCTACGGTCCAATAGCACCTGCAACGAGCGGTTTCGCTATAGTGGATGCCTGTAGTTCCAGTCGTTGACTGGTTTACAACTCATCCGGATAGAATGCCCATCCATTCATTGCTGGGAAACCGCAAGGCTGCACCTTCAAGGCGGTGATCCTCGCCATTGATACATTAAAGTGAAAATCCTCATCGCAATTACTAGCTATGGGCGGGCTAACGACCGGTACTTGGCTCAGGTCACCCGGGAGTACCGGTCCATGCCGTTCGAGACGCATATCGTGATTTTTTGCAATGAGCCTAAAGAGGTACCTCCGGGCATCGAGTTGGTCGTAGGCTTACCGATTCAAAATCCTCGGTCGCTTTCATTTGCCCACAAGAGGATCTTTGCAGATCGAGCAAATGATTACGATCTCTTTATTTTCTCCGAAGACGACATTCTTATCACAGAGACGAATATAAGGGCCTTTTTGCAGTCCTGCGCAATCATGCACGAGAACGAGATTCCAGGCTTTTTGCTCAAAGAAATCGGCCCCGACGGGAACCTGAACTACCCGCAGGCCCACGGCCAATTTCATTGGGACCCTAGCTCTGTTCGCCGCAGAGGAGATGAGACTTTTGCCTTTTTCACAAACGAACACGCAGCAAGCTACATTCTTACGCGCATCCACCTTCAACGCGCAATCGCCTCTGGAGGATTTCTCCTTCCCCCGTACGAAGATAGATACGACATGCTGTGCACAGCCGCTACAGATCCCTATACTCGGTGCGGTTTTAAGAAGCTGATCTGCGTCTCTCGCCTCGATGAGTTTTCACTGCATCACCTCCCAAACAAGTACATCGGTAAGTTCGGCGTCTCAGGGCAGGTACTTCAGAGACAGGTTGATGCCCTGATCAGAATCGCCCAAAATGGAGAGGTGCCGGCTTCGCTTTTCCCGTCGGAAACCAAATTGATGGGGACCCCTTATTCAAAGAACTACTACGAACCAGTCAAGGAGGAAATAGCCAGTCTGATTTCAAGTTCGACCCGAAGCGTGCTATCGGTAGGGTGCGGCTGGGGGGCAACCGAGGCTTGGATTGCGAAGCGCGGCCTGCGAGTAGTTGCCGTCCCGATGGATCCCGTGATTTCCAGCGAAGTTGAGGGGGCGGGAGTAGAACTCGTGAATGGAGACTTGGAGAAAGTAGTAGAACAACTCGCTGGTCAGCGATTTGATTGCTTGCTCATGCTGAACATGCTGCATCTGATCGAGGACCCAGCTGCCCTGCTGCGTTCTTTCTCTGGACTCCTCTCGAACCACTGCCAAGTGATCGTCACCGTGCCTAACTTTTCAAGCATTTCCGTTCGGTGGAAAAGGATGCGACGTGACCCCCGCCTGCAACCTTTAGGAAGATATGAGGCTTCGGGAGTACACATCACGTCTCACAGGGTACTTCGTGGATGGTTTAGGGACGCAAGCTTAGAGGTTGGAGAGTTTATCGATTTAGTCCCCAAACGCGCCGAGAAGGTCCAACGAATGACACTGAACATGATTTCGTCTCTGTTGGCATCCGAGATAATTGTTGTCGGCAAGAAAGCCCCAACCATGTACCCCGCCTTTGAAACCTCCAGTCGCACGACCGCCATTTGAGTCCAGGGATATAGGCGTCAAACGTGAATCTCAAGATAAAACCTCAACGATCCTTTCTTAACTCGCTGAAGTGGGCTTACACGGCCAACTGGGGCGAGCGGGCCTTCTCCGCGCTGTTTATGTTCATCTTGGCGGCGCTGCTGGGGCCGCGCGATTTTGGCCTCATTTCGATAGCCCTGATCTACGTTCTTTTTCTCCAGATGTTCTTAGATCAAGGACTGGCCACCGCCTTGATACAGAGGAAAGATCTCGAACAGGAGCACTTGGATGCCGTGTTCTGGATGGATCTAGGTTTAAGCCTCGTGCTGCTGTTGGTGAGCGTCGTGTTCGGCCGATGGTGGGCAAAGCTCAACCATGCCCCCGAGGCGGCAATGATAATCTCGGTGATATCGATCAGCATTGTGGTCGAGGCCTTGTCCGTAGTACAGACAGCTCTTCTGAGGCGACAGATGGACTTCAGGAGTCTCTCCATTCGCACAAATGCTTCCGTGCTGTTGAGCGGTGTAGTTGGCATCGGGATGGCCCTTGCTGGATTTCGTGTCTGGGCCCTTGTCGCGCAGCAACTGGTTAGGGATCTGACCGCTCTTGTTCTGCTGTGGAAGTTGAGTTCCTGGCGTCCACGCTTTGAATTTTCCTGGAAGCATCTCAAGGACCTTCTGGATTTCTCCATCCCAAACTTCATGGCCCAACTTGCGAACTTTACCGACGTCCAGGCCAGTTCGATTTTACTCGGGTTACTCTTTGGGCCAATAGCCCTGGGGCTCTACCGTCTGGCTGATCGTTTCGCCAACTGTGTTGTAGTAATGGCCACGTCGTCGATCCAAGCAGTGTCGCTGCCAGAGTTCTCGCGACTTCAAGACGACCCGGCGGAATTGAAGAAGAGCGCACTTTCTTGCATCCGCCTGAGTTCTGCGATAACCCTGCCGGCATTGGCTGGCTTAGCAGCAATAAGTGGCCCGTTAATGGCGCTGGTAGGAGAACAATGGGCTCCAGCATCTAACGTGCTCAAGATCCTGTGTTTTATGAGTATGTCGATCATCTTCGCATTCTTCACCGGTCCTCTAATGCAAGCGCTCGCGAGAACGCGTGAGGTAGCAATTCTCGAGTGGAGTCGGACTGCCGTGGGAGTGTTGCTACTTGTTGTGGCAGGGTATCTCGTTCGCGGTCATTCTGTTAACTGGCAGATTATGGCGATCGCATTGGCACGTTTTGCCAACGGCGTGTTCATCGTTACACCAGTTTTCCTTTACATTCTAACGCGTCTTTGTGGGATTTCGTTTCGTGAGCTTATGCCTTCAGTAGTTCCTTCCTTTGTATCTTCGGCGAGTGTTGTTGGGATAGTTACACTAGTTCATTATTTTGTGATCCCAGTGAACGGCAGACCGATAATATCGCTGGCGCTTGAGGTGGTAGCGGGCAGCATCGTCGGTTTGGCGGTGCTGCTTCACCTCGACGTATCGCTTCGGGGATCTCTTACAACGATGCTTCAACGAACGCTGAAGGTACGGCTCGTTCCTTCTGAAGCAGAATGAAGGAGTCAAAAGGCTTAACGCGGGTCGCAGCTCGTGATTGAGTCACAGGGTAAGACTATGAATGATGCAACGATCATGGAAGAGCGAATTGCGGGGACGTCAGGCACAGCGCCGGAATGTCCCCTGTGCCAGAGTATGGCCTACTCCGATTTTCTGACCGCTCCTGACAGATTTCACTTACGATCAGAACTATATCAATTGAAACGCTGTAGGGCGTGTTCTTGCGTCTGGTTGTCGGATCCTCCCAAGCCGGAAGAGATGGCGGCTCACTATGGTGCAGATTATTACAAGAGTATCGCAGCTGCAGGGGAGACTTCTGCTCTGCGCCGATGGAGGAAACAGCGGGACGTGATTTCACATTTCAAGCAAGGCGGTGACATCCTGGACATCGGTTGTAGCTCTGGAGGTTTTCTCAGCACCTTGAAGGGTAGTTCATGGCGACTTCACGGAATTGAAATCGCCCCTCAGATGGCTGAGCGCGCTCGCTTGAACACGGGTGCCGAGGTGTTTGTGGGTGATGCCCTGAATGCACCGTTCAAAATCAAAAGCTTTGACGTTATTACCTGCTTTGATGTTCTGGAGCATGTCTATCAGCCCAAGATGTTGCTCGAAGCGGCCATGAGATGGTTGAAGCCCGGGGGAATCTTCTACACCACACTGCCGAACATCGATTCATGGGAGGCGCGGACCTTCGGTTCCTACTGGTACGCTCTAGAACTACCGCGACACTTATTTCACTTCTCACCTCGCTCGCTGACCCATACTTTTGAATCCGTGGGGTTTAGGAAAGCGTACGTCAAGACCCGAGCGTCGTATGTCGAATCCAGCACTGGTTACGTATATGGTGAGACACTTCGAAAACTCGGTGTTACAGTTCGGCCTCTCGCAACGGCTACAGAACCGACTATTACTTGGAAAATCATTCGCAAGTTACTGAGACTCTCTGTGATTGCACCCTTGGGGCAGTTGGCTTCTTTGGCCGGAGCGGGCGCAAGCATAGATGCGGTCTTTGCCAAAGCTCCAGATCAATCTGAAAGGGTTCTCGCCGGACACCTGAAGTCCTAGAAGAGATGGCAACTCCATCCCAGTACGATCCCGGATACGCAGCCTTTGGCGGGGGCCCCTCCGGCAGTATTCTCCATCCCGCGGTGTTAGCTGCGATGGTGATCGTGGTGTTGTTAACGCTTCTGCTCCCTCGCAAGTATGTCCTTGTTCCTCTCCTCATGGGCATACTCCTGATTCCCCAAGGGCAGAATGTGTATTTCGCCGGGGTGCATCTTTTCGTAAGCCGAATCTTTATCCTGGTAGGCTGCGTACGAGTGCTCCTGTCGAAACCGTCCGGCAGACTTGGTCCGGCGACCTTTGTCATGCTAGATAAACTGTTTTTCGTTTGGGCAATTTATCGAGCAGTAGCAGTAATTCTCGTTTCCTCAAGCACTGGGGCTTTGGTGAATCAGGTCGGCTTTCTTCTGGACGCCCTAGGAGGGTATCTCCTCCTCCGGTCCCTGATCCAAGATGAACGGGACGTTGAGAGAGTCGTTAAAGTATTTGCACTGGTTGCTTTCGTGTCAGCGGCTGAGATGATACGGGAACAGTTGACCGGTCAGAACCTATTTGGGATGCTGGGCGGAATCCGAGCGATACCAGACTTTAGAGAGGGGAAACTTCGCGCCCAAGCTGCATTTGCTATTTCGATCACAGCTGGGACTTACGGTGCCACGACGTTTCCCCTGTTCCTGTGGCTATGGAAGCGGGGGGGGCGAATTGCCGCCGTCGCAGGGGCAGTTTCATCCAGCATCATGGTCTTTGCGAGCGCGAGCAGTACACCTATCATGGCGTGGCTGGGTGCGATCCTGGCCGTCTGTATTTGGCCAATTCGTAAACATATGCGGCTGGTTCGATGGGGAATCGTATCTGCGTTGATAGGGTTACAAGTCGTTATGAAGGCACCAATCTGGTTCGTGATATCGCACATTAGTATCGGGGGTGGCTCGAGCTGGGAGCGAGCCAATCTGATTGATACTTGCATTAGACACTTTGGTGATTGGTGGCTTATCGGTACCCGTGACAACGCGAACTGGGGATGGGATATGTGGGATCAGTGCAACCAGTTTGTCAGCGAGGCAGAAACGGGAGGTCTGTTGGCTCTAATCTGTTTTGTCGGGATGTTTGTATTCTGCTTCAAGAGAATTGGAATCGCTAGAAAAGCGATCCAGAGCAACCGCGGGCGAGAATGGCAGTTCTGGCTTCTTGGGGTCACGATGTTCTCGCAAATACTGGCTTATATGGGAATCGACTATTTTGATCAGTCAAAGTTCGTTTGGTATACGCTACTGGCGATCATTCCCGCAGCCACCACAGGAGTTCGACAATCCGTCGCCGAAGAACCAAAGCCGGTGTTGGTTGGCGAGCCGAGTTATGTGTTTCCCACGCCCGAACCGTCAGATGCAATGGCCCGGCAGGGTCCAACAGAAGCCTCAATCTCGCGGGGGTTGTTCGACTAAACTCATCAAAGAACGGAAATCGCCAGATGAAGCTATCCATAGTAATCATTTGCTGGAATGACTGGAAAGTGCTGGAGGATTGCCTACGCTCGATCTTCGAGAGCACGCGCAAGATTCAGTACGAAGTAATCGTCTCTGATAATGGTTCGACCGATGGGTCGGTGGAGAAGATTCGCACACAGTTTCCCGCCGTTCGTGTGGTGGAAAATCGGGCAAACCTTGGCTTTGCCAGAGGGAATAATGCCGGTATTCGCGAAGCCGGTGGGGAATACGTTCTGATTTTGAATCCGGACACGATCATTCATGACGGCTCACTGGATCGTTGGATTGAGTTTGCCGATCGGCATCCTGAAGCTGGCGCTTTTGGATGCCGGGTGCACAACCCGGACGGAACCTACCAGCGGTCGGCGCGTCCGTTTCCGACGATCTCTCGTTATCTGGTGTCGGCTTTTGGTCTGCGATTTCTAGGGCACCTAAACTATCCGGTTTTGTCGGACGAATACGAAAGATGGAAAGGTGACACGGAACGGGAAGTGGACTGGCAGTCTGGTTGCTGCGTCATGCTACGCGGCGATCTGCTCAAGAAGTTGGGCGGGTTTGATGAGCAGTTCTTCTATCAGTTTGAGGAAGTGGATTTGTGTCGGCGAGTTTGGAAGGCGGGTTTTCGAATTCGATTTACTCCTGAAGTCTCCATCACCCACCTGGGCGGGCAGTCGGTTGGGCGCTTTCCGATGCGGTTCGCGATCGAAGTCTGCCGCAATGGGTATCGTTACTTCTACAAGCATTATGGAGCCCGAGGCGCTCGTCGATATCGGCGGATGCTGCTCGCGAAGTTGCGCATCCGGCAAGCCGGTTACGGGTTCGCTAATCTGGTCCGCCCGAATGACGTGGTAAAGGGCCGGTTGGAGATGTATCGCGCCACCGTGCGGTGGAACCAACAGCTGGATCCGGTGCAGTTCGTCGAACACGGCATTGAACAGACAGTGGAACCGGTCTCGGTGCGAACGAGCTGAATACCATTTCGATGGCTGCTGAGATTTGTAATTTCTAAGGAGAGATTTATTATGACAGGTAAACCGACGTCCTTGGTAACCGGAGGCGCGGGCTTTATGGGGTCCCATGTCGCTGATCACCTGCTTCAAATGGGACACGACGTCGTTGTCCTCGACGATCTGAGTGGGGGTTTCCGGGAGAATGTTCCCGAGCGGGCTACTTTCGTTCAGGGAACGATCATGGATCATGATTTGATCAACCGTCTTTTCGATCGGCATTCCTTTGATTACGTCTACCATCTCGCGGCCTATGCGGCCGAAGGTTTGAGTCACTTCATCAAGAGATTCAACTATAACAATAATCTGATTGGCTCTGTGAACCTGGTCAATGCCGCCATAAACCACAATGTGAAGTGCTTCGTGTTCACCTCGTCGATTGCGGTCTACGGTGCGGGCCAAAGTCCGATGTCTGAGGACATGATTCCAGTTCCTGAAGACTCCTACGGGATTTCTAAACTCGCAGTTGAGCAGGAGCTTCGTGTGAGCCACGAGATGTTCGGCCTTGATTATGTAGTGTTCCGTCCGCACAACGTCTACGGGGAGAGGCAGAACATTGGCGACCGGTACCGCAATGTGGTTGGAATCTTCATGAATCAACTTCTTCGCGGTGAGCCGATGACGATTTTTGGCGACGGCACTCAGCAACGCGCGTTCACGCACATTGACGATGTAGCGCCGATCATTGCTGCGTCTGTTGATTTCCCTGCGGCGCGAAACCAGATATTCAACGTGGGTGCCGACGTGCCTCATACGGTGAACGAACTCGCTGAAGTGGTTGCGCAGGCTATCGAGAAGCCGAGTAGAGTTAACCACCTGGATGCACGGAATGAAGTCAAAATTGCGTTTTCCGATCACTCAAAGGCTGAACAGGTATTCGGTAAACGCCCAAAGACGCCTCTAGCGGAAGGCGTCCGTACCATGGCGGCGTGGGTTCGCGAGCACGGGGCACGAGAAAGCTGCATTTTCGAAGGCATCGAGGTCTTAAGAAACATGCCGCCCAGCTGGGCTAAGGTCGCGTCAGTAAAGGTGTAGTCTGCAACAGTAGGGAAGATCGTTACCAATTCGAAAGAGATGAACGCTCAAACCACAAGATACGTCGTTATCACTCCGGTGCGGGATGAGGAAGAACACCTCCAATCAACCATCGAGAGCATGATTCGACAGACAGTTTTGCCGAAAGAGTGGGTCATTGTAGATGATGGTTCGAAAGACGCCACCGGTAAGATCATCGACGATTACGCCAGTCGCTACCCATGGATCAGGGCTGTACACCGCAAAGATCGAGGTTTTCGAAAGGCGGGCGGTGGGGTGGTGGACGCGTTCAACGATGGATATCGAGCTTTGAGTTGCGGCGATTGGGAGTTCATGACCAAATTCGACGGCGACCTTACTTTCGACCCAGATTATTTTGAGAAGTGCTTCGACGAATTTTACCGTGATGGCAAGCTAGGCGTCGGGGGTGGAGTGATTTGCTACGTTCTCGATGGAGTAAAGAGATTCGAGGAGGCTCCGGCATTTCACGTGAGGGGCGCCACGAAGATCTATCGAAAGGCGTGTTGGGACGGCATCGGTGGATTTCTGGCTGCACCCGGTTGGGACACGATGGATGAGGTGAAAGCCAACAGCTTGGGATGGGCGACACGGAGCTTTCCACACCTGCATCTTGTTCATCACAGAGACACCGGTTCGGCGGATGGACTTTGGCCCACCCTGGTCAAGTATGGCCGCGCGAACTACATCTGTGGATACCATCCTCTTTTCATGCTCAGCAAATGCATCGTTCGTCTCTTTCGCAAACCGTACGTCATTGGTTCGATTGGTTTAATGTACGGATTTGTCTCTGGATATGTAACGAACGTCCCACAGGTGGATGATCGCGCAGCCATTGCGTATCTTCGCCGACAGCAAATTGGCCGTCTATTTGGCGGAGAAACCATCTGGAGATAGCAAATCTACACCACTGCGAGTGCTAAATCGCAAAGCTTAGGTAACGATGCCGAGAGTTAGCAGCCACGGCGTCATCAATCAGCAATGTAGCAGTTTCTTCACGAGGCAATATGTCAGAAGGCACTATGACATCGAAAATTGAGCGGGTGAAATCGCTGTTTGAGGTTCCTGACAAGTACCTTTGCCCGAGGCAATTTGACATCCAGATCCGAATTGAGACGGTTAAGCAATTTACTGAGAACCTGACGGTCGACCGCGTGTTGGATATTGGGTGCGGCGATGGGTCGATTTCCTTGCCGTTGCTACCTCGTTGCAAACAGCTGACGCTACTAGACCTTTCCACCAAGATGCTGGATCTTGCATGCAAGAAAATTCCTGGGGACCGCTTAGATGATGTTGAGCTGATCAATGGGAGTTTTATCGGCTCCAATCTCCGCCCGCAATCTTTTGATCTCATTCTATGCGTTGGGGTTCTTGCGCACGTCGACTCTCCGGCTGCCGTCATCGCCGAAATAGCCCGACTTGCGAAACCCGGAGCCTCGATAATCCTTGAGTTTACGGACAGTTCTCATTTCTGGGGTGTCCCTGTCATTTTATACCATAAATTATTAAACCTGCTTAGGCCAGAACCATACGCCCTGAACCGACTCAATCGGCGACAGGTGATCGGGTTGTGTCATGACAACAACCTCATCGTGTCTGAACTATATCGGTATGGGTTGCCGCCTCCGGGCACCTCTAGTTTTGCCGGGCAAAGACAGATGTACAAGATCACACGATATTTGTTCGGCCCCTCAAACCGGAACCACAATGCCTGGATGGGGAACGAGTATATCTACCGTCTCCAGAGAGCTTAGCAACCCACCGCAGCACTTAGGGGGTCAGCCGGTTCAGTGTCCGTTCGGCATGTCTTCGGAGTTCACCGATGTACGAAACAGAGGTAAATCACAAAGTCGAATCCTGCAGCCAGATTCCATCGGATATAGTTTCCGCCTTGGCTGATTTGAAGGGGAAAATCTTGAGGCGAACGGTTCTTCCCTGGAGCGAACACTGCACGGAGTGTGTTTGGCCCACTTGTTACTCCACTTGTGATCTGTACAGTCCACGTGAAGATGGCAGGTGCCGACGATTCAGCGACGGCATGGTAAGAGTAGACTGCCCCGTGGCTCTAAACTCGTATCTCTTGAAGATCCGGTTTAAACGCTGGGGAAAGCTATGGTCGCCAGGGAATGTGCGTCTCCATTCAACCGCGCAGGCCGAACGACTGGAACGAAGGGATTATCGCATCGGGACTGTGTTGTACCAACTTCCCGTACCCTCGGGGATAAAGGCAAAGGTTACGAGTAAGCGGTACAGCTTCAAAAAAAGGCTTGCGAGCCGGCCAGCAGACAGCGCTGACTTGCCCACGTCTTTCCTGCTCGAGTGTTACAACCCTGAAGCCCACGGCATTCGACTCTCGCTCACATTGCGGTCGGTCAATGAGGAGGTCAAGATTCCGTTCCAGAAGCTGATCGAGCTCACACCTGGTTTTCACCGAATTCGTGTGCCGATAAAAGAGATTACCGAAGTCCTTGACGTAGAAGAGCCTTTCAATGTCGAGCTCATCCCTAATGACGTTGAGCACGTTGAGAACGTGACCACGCTCTATTTCGGCCTGATGGAGTTCATTCAGGAGGTTGAGCAAGCGACAGAAAAGGCGTCGAAAATTAAGTGCGTAGTGTGGGACCTTGACAATACACTCTGGGATGGCATCTTGGTCGAGGATGGCCCTCGCAAATTGAGACTGAAGCCCGGGATCGCTGACGTTATTCGGATGCTAGACGCGCGGGGGATTTTGCACTCCGTTGCAAGCAAGAATAACCAAGATGAAGCAATGCAAGCTCTCAAGCAGTTCCAACTGGATGAATACTTTCTTTGTCCACAGATTTCGTGGCGGCCGAAGAGCGAAACCATTCGGACGATTGCTCGGCAACTCGGGATTGGTACGGATTCCTTGCTGTTTGTGGATGATTCCCCATTTGAGTTGGAACAGGTAAAGGCTGCCTGCGCTGAAGTTCGCGTCCTGGATGCAGTCCAATATCGGACTCTACCCGACATGGAAGAGTGCCAGGTGCCAGTCACCGCCGAGAGTAAGAAAAGGCGGAAGATGTATCAGGTCGAAGCAGAACGGCAGGATATGGCTCAGGGTTTCGGCGATGATTACATGGCTTTCTTGCGTCACTGCCAAATCCAGCTGTCGATCCGCCCTATGACGCAAGAGAACCTCGAGCGGGTTCATGAACTGACTCAAAGGACCAACCAGATGAATTTCTCCGGCAACCGCTATGATCGCGGGGTGTTGAGAACCATCCTGGCAACTCCGTACTTGGATACTTACGTCCTTAGCTGTGAAGATCGATTCGGTTCCTATGGGGTTGTCGGTTTCAGCATAGTGGATAGCCGCGAGCCGCGAATGACTGATCTGATGTTCAGCTGTCGAATCCAGTCGAAGCGTGTCGAGCACGCATTTCTCAGTCATATCGTGAGGGTGTACATTCATAAGTCAGGGAAAGACTTCTGGGCTAATTACCGCAAGACTCCCAGGAACGCGCCTTCGGGAAAGGTGTTTGCTGACCTCGGGATGGAGGAGGTTGCAGTGTCCGATGATGTTACATCTCTGGTGTTTCGCAAGAACCAGGTAGTGCCAGACGATGGAGTCATTAGGATCGTGCTTCGGGAAGACCCGGTTCCTGCGATCTAAGCCATGAATGTCAGAGCGCAGCTTGGGTTACTACGTAGGCAGTTGTTGTCTTCCGTGTACTCGCGTCGGGTCTTGTTAAAGAGTGAGCGTCCCATTGTATCTTTCACCTTCGATGATTTCCCTCGAACAGCATTCACAGTGGGCGGACGCATACTTAAGAGCTACGGAGCTCGGGGAACCTACTATGCCGCTGTCGGTCTGATGAATATGTCAAACGACCTGGGCGAACAATTTCGGCGCGACGACTTGAACACTCTTTTGGGCGATGGCCACGAACTGGCGAGTCATACCTTTAGCCATGTTTCGTGCCGGTCAGTTTCCTGTTCCAAATTCAGAAAAGAAGTGGATAAGGGGAGAAGGGCTATAGAGGAACTAACCGGGCAGAGTGATTCAGGAAACTTCGCTTTTCCGTTTGGAGAGGTCACCCTGAATGCCAAAAGGGCGGTAGGTGCGGACGTGGCCAGCTGCAGGAGCATCTGGCAAGGCTTGAACGGGCCCGAGGTCGATCTAAACTTGCTCCTTGCCAACAGCTTGTACGGTGATCGCGCCAGATGCCCTCAAGTTCAGGAACTAATCTTGGACAATGAGCGGCGAAGAAGCTGGCTCATTTTTTATTCGCACGACGTGCACCACACTCCGTCCCGATTTGGTTGTACCCCTGCACTATTGGAGTTCGCGGTGTCATTCGCCTCTCACCGGAACGCTCGTATTCTGACCGTAGCTGAAGCGGTAGCTGAATTAGTTGTCCATCCCCTGGGAACAGACTCATGTTTCAAGAGTGGTCATGACCCAGCGGAAATATTGACCGGTAGGTGAAGTTTTGTGATAGTTGAAACAAGAACTGATAACCAAAGCGGATGGACCTCGGCAGCCGGGGCAGCGGCGAAGTTGGCCGCTGAGGGAACGTTGCCTGTTGTACCCAAAGTGGAGAGTACTGCAGCAGGAAGTTACTACATTGATCCCCTTCGCGATCCACGCTGGACGGCGTTGGTTGACGGCCATCCTCAAGCTTCAGTCTTTCATCACCCAAACTGGCTGAGGGCACTGCGGACTGTCTACGGTTACGAGCCCGTGGCTATTACTACGTGTCCTCCCGGATCCCCTCTTACGAATGGCCTCGTCTTCTGCCGCATCAAGAGCTGGTTGACCGGTCGACGCCTGGTATCATTGCCTTTCTCTGACCATTGCGAACCCTTGATCGATAGCCCGGACGAGCTTGATGCCATGCTGATGCAGATGAAGCAACAGGTCAACCAAGGCGAATGGAAGTACCTGGAAATCAGACCTGTCTCATACGAGCCGAGTTGCCACACAGAACTAGGCCGATTTGTTAAATACCATTTCCACTGCCTCGATCTATGTCCCAGGGCGGAGCAGCTGTTTCAAAACTTTCACAAAGACTGCATTCAAAGAAAAATTCGCCGCGCTGAACGGGAAAAACTGCAGTACGAAGAGGGAACGTCAGAGGTTTTGCTCCAGAAGTTCTATCGCCTTCTTGTGATGACTCGCCGCCGGCATTACCTGCCGCCGCAGCCGCTAGCCTGGTTTCGGGGATTGATCTCCGCCTTTGGAAAAGACCTCAAGATTCGCGTGGCGTCGAAAGATGGCATACCGATTGCCAGCATTCTCACTCTTTCGCACAAGAAATCCATGGTTTACAAATATGGCTGTAGTAACTCAACATTCAACCGGCTCGGCGGAACAGCGCTCTTGTTCTGGAAAACCATACAAGAGGCCAAAGACCGTGGGTTTGAGGAGCTTGAGATGGGTCGTTCAGACGTTGACAACCTCGGGCTTATTGCTTTTAAGGAACGCTGGGGCGCATCTCGAAGGTCAATAAGTTATTGGACTTACCCACAGCATGATTCACCAGGGCCAAACGTCTGGGGAAAAAAGATCGCTCGGCATGTGGTTCCGATGGTTCCAGATCTGGCTCTGGAAACGGTTGGCAGACGTTTGTACAAACATATCGGATAGAGTGACCTCCCGCTCACAACCTGCAAATTCCATAGAAAGGTACTGCTGAGGAACGGTTTTCACAATGTTCGTAAACAGAGTTTATTACTTTCTTAAACCCGTCCTGCCATGGCGCTTGTGTTTGGCGTTGCGGAGATGGCGGGCTAACCGCCGCCGCCGGACCTTCGCAGACGTGTGGCCGATCGACCCTAAAGCCGAGCATACTCCTCCGGGATGGCCGGGATGGCCGAATGGCAAACGGTTCGCGTTTGTTCTCACTCACGACGTCGAGGGCAGTAAAGGAGTGTCACGAGTCGAGCGGTTAATGAACCTCGAACTAAAGCATGGATTCCATTCGTGCTTTAATTTCGTCCCGGAAGGTGAATACCGGACTCCCGACGCTTTACGGAAGACTCTCGATCAGGCGGGATTTGAAGTCGGGATCCATGGTTTGGAGCACGACGGCAAGCTTTACAGCTCTAAAGCAAGCTTCGCCTCGAAGGCCTCCCGGATCAAGCAATACGTTCAGAAGTGGAATGCCTCTGGATTTCGTTCTCCTCTTATGCAGCACAAGTTGGGATGGCAGCATGCGCTGGGGGTCGAGTACGACGCTTCTACTTTTGATACAGACCCTTTTGAGCCGGAATCTGATGGCGCCGGCACCATCTTTCCCTTCTGGGTACCGGGTCCGAACGGCACTGGCTACGTGGAAATGCCATACACGCTCGTTCAGGATTTCAACCTTTTTGGGGTTCTTCGCGAACAGAATATAGACATCTGGAAGCGTAAGGTTGATTGGGTGGTAGAGCACGGCGGCATGGTGTTGCTGAACACACACCCGGACTACATGTGTTTTGACGGCAAGCAGGAGCGGGATGAATTTCCGGTCTCGCGGTATGAGGACTTCTTGCGCTATGTGCGCGAGAAATATGAGGGCTCGTATTGGGGCGCGCTGCCGCGGGAAGTAGCCCGCTACTATCGGGAGACTGTGCCTATTTTGTCCCGGAATACACGCAAGAAGATATGCATGGTGGCCTATAGCCCGTACGAGTCTGACAACCGTGTTCGACGGTATGCAGAAACACTGGCGAAACGTGGCGATCAAGTGGATGTAATCGCTTTATCGAGAGACGACTCCTCGCAGCCTGTCGAGGAGATCGACGGCGTCACGGTTTATCGAATTCAACACCGTGAGCACAACGAACGCAGCAAATGGACTTATGCATGGCGCTTGATGCGCTTCCTGGTGAGATCCTCAGGGGCGCTAAGAACACTGCATGCGCGGAATCGATATGATGTAATTCATATCCACAACATGCCGGACTTCCTGGTTTTCGCGGCGTGGTATCCCAAGGTGACTGGAGCCAAACTGATTCTTGACATTCATGATGTTGTTCCAGAATTGTTCGCGAACAAGTTTCACTCAAGGTTCAAATCGGCCTATGTCGAGTTGTTGAAAACAGTTGAAAAACTGTCGGCGCGATTTGTTGATCATGTGATTGTGTCGAATCACCTTTGGCATAAAACCGTCATTGCGCGCTCGGCTCCGGAAGAGAAGTGCTCTGTTCTTATCAATCACGTCGACCCCGAAATGTTTTCCCGTCATGCCAGAACCAGAACTGACGACAAATTCATTATTTTATTCCCAGGCAGTCTCCAGTGGCACCAGGGAGTTGACCTTGCGATCGAAGCTTTCGCTCGCGTCAAGGAGAAAGTTCCAAACGCTGAGTTCCACGTCTACTGCGGTTCTGGCGGCGTCATCCAGGGCGAGTTAAGACAGCTCGCGCGAAAGCTTGGTCTCGAGGGCAGCGTTAAATTTATCAAGGCTGTGCCTCTCGATCAGATGGCGCAAGTGATCGCCAACGCCGATCTCGGCGTCGTTCCGAAAAGGGCCGACTCATTTGGCAATGAGGCCTACAGCACAAAAATTATGGAATTCATGTCCCAAGGCGTGCCGGTAGTTGCTTCCCAGACCAAGATTGACACCTTTTACTTCCAAGAAGGGGTTGTTCATTTCTTTCGTTCCGGCGACAGCCAAGCGATGGCAGAGGCAATGCTCGACGTTATCAAGAACAAGGGCCTGCGTGAGTCTCTTGCCAGGCGCGGCTATGAGTACGTCAGGCGCAACGGCTGGGACCAGAAAAAGAAGGAATATCTGGACCTGATAGATTCTCTTTCGACTGAGATCTTCACTGATGTTCAATCTGGTGATGTTCAACTCGCTCTAGGCTCGATATCAGCGGACATACCGCAAGACAGCCACATGCAGCCAATTGCAGATCCTCTCACGCAAGAGGTTGGCAGCTTAGCAGTCCGGCTAGAGGATCGATCGTCCGTATCGTCGCTGGAGAGCAGATAACCCGAGAGCTACTAAGCAGCCGCGGAGCCGAGCGGATACCATCTCATTATGTTCCGCAAGACCTGACAGGACGGAGTCTTTGAACAGCAAATCATCGAATTGCTACGCGGCTGTTGTTGGGGCAGGTCCTTACGGACTTTCCTCAGGGGCCTATTTGCGAGCGGCGGGAGTAGAAACGAGGGTTTTCGGCGAACCGATGGCATTCTGGGAGAACCAGATGCC
>Ga0187858_10002489_pt1 | contig 18871 bp, 13 predicted proteins | sample June2016WEW_8_15_FD_133015 | JGI IMG/M metagenome (GOLD analysis project Ga0187858, IMG submission 133015) | Peatland microbial communities from SPRUCE experiment site at the Marcell Experimental Forest, Minnesota, USA - June2016WEW_8_150 | ecosystem: Environmental > Terrestrial > Soil >...
ATCCGGGCGCTCGAATCCAACCCGCTGGTCACCTATATCTCTCCCAATCGCTCTCTTTCCGGCACCTTGGACATCACCACTGAGACCGTCGGCGCCAATACGGCGTGGCAACTCGGGTGGACCGGCACGGGGGTGGGCGTGGCGGTGATCGACAGCGGTATCAGCCCGCATGACGATCTGAAGACATCCAGCGGCGCCAGCTCGCGCATCGTATATACCCAAAGCTTCGTGACCGGCCTGACCGGCACGGATCTTTACGGCCACGGCACGCATGTTGCCGGTATTATCGGGTCCAACGGTAAGGACTCGACTGGCTCGGGATTCACGCGAACCTTCAATGGCGTGGCGCCCAACGTGAATCTGATTAACTTACAGGTGCTTGACCAGAACGGCTCTGGAAGCGATAGCAACGTGATCGCCGGTATTGACGCCGCCATCAGCCTGAAGAAAACGTACAATATCCGGGTCGCCAATCTGTCGCTCGGCCGGCCGGTGTTTGAGAGCTACACGCTCGATCCCCTCTGTCAGGCCGTCGAAGCGGCGTGGAACGCGGGCATCGTGGTCGTGGTGGCGGCGGGAAACTACGGGCGCAACGTCCAAGGCGGACTCCCCGTTTATGGCACCATCGCCGCGCCCGGAAACGATCCCTATGCCATCACGGTCGGCGCCACCAGCACGCACGGCTCGACCAACGAGGCGGGTGATACGATCGCCAGTTACAGCTCGGAAGGGCCCACCCCCATCGATCATCTCGTCAAACCGGACCTCGTGGCCCCCGGCAATAACATCGTTTCGCTCATGGCTTCGAACAACAACCTTGCGGCGGAATACCCCTCCACACTCATCGCCAACTCCTATTATGAATCGGGCAGCCCCACGGGCAAGTCCACCAAGTATTTCTGCCTGAGCGGGACCAGCATGGCCACCCCGGTCGTGAGCGGCGCGGCCGCCCTTCTCATCCAAAAAACCGCGTCGCTGACCCCTGACCAAGTGAAGGCCAGGCTCATGAAGACGGCGTACAAGTCGTTCACTCAATACAGCAGCGCGGTGGATTCCGTATACCACGTCTTCTATAGCAATATTTCGGATATCTTCACGCTGGGCGCCGGACAGGTAAATATCAGCGCGGCTCTCAGCAACACCGATTTGGTCAATGTACCGGCTATATCGCCCATGGCGGTTATGAATTCGCTCAATGGCCAAGTGACTCTGGTATTCGCCGAAAATATCGTTTGGGGCACCAACATCGTTTGGGGCACCAACATCGTCTGGGGCACTAACATCGTCTGGGGCACCAATATCGTTTGGGGCACAACGGTGATATCCGGACAGACCTCGGCGGGATTCTCCATTCCCTGGGAAGGGACTGGCGCGCCCTGGATCGGCGCCACGAACATTGTCTGGGGAACAACTGCCGGTACCGCCGGCTCATCTCAGGCGTTCGCCGGCAATGACGGCGATCAGTAAGAGACACGATAGTCCACGAGTTTTCGTACGGCGGGTGTCACCTTATGCCAACGAAAGCAAGAGTCTACATCTCTCTGGTCAGCGCGGCGGGAATGACTGTAACGGCGTGTTCCTTCTTGTATCCTCCCTGGTCTCACGATCCCGTGCGCTACACTGTGTATTTCGCGCTCGCCTTGTTCGCGGCGGCCCTTAAGCTGCAGTTACCGGGTCTCACCGGTACCATGTCTATAGGGTTTGTATTCGTGCTGTTCGGTGTTTCGGAACTGACTCTTCCGGAAACCATGCTAATGGCTTCGGCCGGCGCCCTCGTGCAGTGTTTCTGGAGAGCGAAGTCGCGGCCTCGCGCGGTACAAGTGATCTTTAGCGTGTCTGCTGTGGCGATCAGCCTGATGCTGGCGTACCAGTGTTGTCACCTCGTACGCGCGCAATGGCACACGAATACCGTCGCCATCGCGCTGGCAATCGCGACCAGCGTCTATTTCGCGAGTAACTCGCTGTTGGTGTCGGGGGTGCTCGCGCTGGTAAAAGGAGAGCCGTTGCGGGCGGTGTGGCAACAGTGCTATCTATTCGCCTTCCCGTACTATCTGCTGGGCGGTGTGATCGCCGCCGTGATGGCTGCCGCCGGCCGGGAGTCGGGATGGAAGCTGCCGCTGTTGCTCCTCCCGGTCATGGGCCTGGCTTTTCTGTTTTATCGAATGCTCCTCGCCCGCTTGTCGTTGAGGGCTGTTTCCGTGCCGGCCCAGCAATTGCGGCGGGCGTCCTGATCTGACGTGCGGGTGGTGTGACAGGCTGCGGAGGATCTTGTCTTATCGGCGTCCATCGGCGGCTAAGTTGCCTTTTGCCGCAACCGCCAGCGGCCTTCATTGAACTCCGCGCGCTGCTCATCCCAGGTGCCGAACTTGGAGGCCATCTGGCCGCCGTCCACAAAGAGCGTTGTGCCGGTGATGTAAGATGCCAGGTCCGAGGCCAGGAAAGCGCTGGCATGGGCCACCTCTTCCGGATCGCCGCCACGCCCCAGTGGAATGTGCCTGAAGTAATCCTTCAGCACTTGCGGATTCGAGAAACTCCGCTCGGTGAGGCGCGTGCGGATCAGTCCGGGGCACACCGCGTTGACGCGAATCCCAAAAGGTCCGAGCTCGTTCGCGGCGGTGTGCAACAGCCCGAGTAGTCCTGCTTTGCTGGCGTTGTACGCGGTGAGCAGAGCTTCGCCATCGTAGGAGTTGGTCGACGCCGTAATCACGATCGCTCCGCGCCGGCGTGGCTTCATGAGCGCGGCGGCCGCTTGCAGCGTATGAAACACGCCCGTGAGGTTCACCGCGATGGTCTGCTGCCAGTGCTGCTCGGTGGTGGCGCTGAATTCTGCTTCCGTGCCGATGCCCGCATTGGCGATCACGATATCCGGCGGGCCGGTCTGGCTGAAGGCGCGGTCGAGCGATGTGCGGTCCGTGACATCCACGGCGTACCCCATCCCCCCGAGTCGCGCGCCGGCTGCGGCGGGGTCTTCGCGCTCCAGATCGAAAACCACCACCCGCGCGCCCCCCTGCGCCAGCGCGCGTGCTGTAGCCGCCCCAATGCCGTTGGCGCCGCCCGTGACTACCGCGATCTTATCCGAGAAATCGAAACCCATGTCACCCTTATAATAGAAGAAATGCGAAGGGGGTTAACGAGGCGGGCCTGGATGGGCCTGATGGCCGTTCCAGCCGTGCGGGCTTGGGCACAGGGCGTATCGTCGCGCGGCGTGCAGGCGCTGCCGCGTGGGAAACCATCGGGGCTGCCCTGGAACGCGAAATTCGTGGATATCGCCGAGCAGGCCGGGCTGCGCGCGCCAGTGATCTACGGCGGAGTCACCCACAAGGATTACATCGTGGAAACCGTGGGCTGCGGGGTGGCTTTCCTGGACTACGACAACGACGGCTGGCTCGATATCTTCCTGCTGTGTGGCACGCGCCTCGAGAACCCGCCCGATGGCGCGCACAACCGGCTGTACAAAAACAACCGCGATGGCACCTTCACCGACGTCACCGAAAAGGCCGGCCTGAAGCGCACCGGCTGGGCGTCGGCGATTTGCGTGGGCGACTACGACAACGATGGCTTCGACGACCTCTTCATCACCTATTGGGGGCAAAACGTCCTCTATCACAACAACGGCGACGGCACGTTTACCGACGTGACCGAAAAGGCCGGACTGTTGCATCCGGGCACACGCTGGGGATCGGGCTGCACGTTCGTGGACTACGACCGCGACGGCAAACTCGATCTGTTCGTGGCAAATTACCTCGAGTTCGATTTCAAGTCGGTACCCAAGCCCGGGGAGAACACGAATTGCAATTGGAAGGGCATTCCGGTCAACTGTGGGCCGCGCGGCCTGCCGCCGGGATCGGTCGCGCTATACCACAACAACGGCAACGGCACGTTCACGGACGTGAGCGAAAAATCCGGCATGCTGAAGGTCAAAGGCAGTTACGCCATGACCTCCGTGGCCGCGGATTTCGACAACGACGGGTGGCCGGATATCTACGTGGCCTGCGATTCCACGCCCAGCTTTCTGTTGCGGAACAATCACGATGGCACATTCACCGACATCGGACTGGAGAGCGGCGTGGCGCTCAACGAAGACGGCATGGAACAGGCCGGCATGGGCCTGGGAATCGGCGACTACAATCTGGATGGCAACTTGGACATCTTCAAGACTCACTTCGCCGACGACACCGACATCTTATACAAGAACGATGGCAAGGGCAATTTCGAAGACGTCACTATCAAAGCGGGTTTGGGCGTTGAAACACGCTTTATCGGTTGGGGCGCGGGCATCGTGGATCTGGACAACGACGGCAACCCGGACCTTTTTTTTGTGACCGGCAGCGTCTACCCGGAAGTGGAAGCCAAGCTGCCCAACTATCCGTTCAAGACGCCGCGCGTGCTCTTCCGCAGCCTGGGCAACGGCAAGTTCGAAGAACTGTTCGAGCAGGCCGGGCCCGCCATGATTGTGCCGCATGCCAGCCGCGGCTGCGCGTTCGGCGATTTCGATAACGATGGCGACGTCGATATGGTGGTGGTGAACCTGAACGAGCCGCCCTCGTTGCTGCGCAACGATTTGGCGGGCGACGCACACTGGCTGAAGGTGAAGCTGGAAGGGGTGAAGTCGAACCGCAGTGCAATCGGCGCGCGCGTGACCGCGCATTACGGCGGCAAGATCCAGGCGCAGGAAGTGCTGAGCCAGGCCAGCTTCTACTCGGCGAACGATCGGCGCTTGCACTTCGGGCTGGGCGCGGCGAGCAAGGTGGATCTTGAGATTCGCTGGCCGAACGGCAACCAGGAGCGCGTGCAGAGCGTGCCGGCCGACCGTTTGGTGGTGATCCAGGATGGCGCGGGTGTGGTGCGCGAGGATCGCTTCGACCAGCGCGTGTTAAAATCGAGTTCTCCCGCCAAGACGGGCCCGTAGCTCAGTTGGTTAGAGCGCTACCTTGACACGGTAGAGGTCTGGCGTTCGAGTCGCCACGGGCCCACCACCTTTCACTTTGAAACATTGCCGCCTATGCGCCTCCCGCGTGGGCACGACAATCACGTTTTCGCGCCGTGGATTCGTGCAAAAAACTTCGATGACTTCCCGCCCGCGGCGGCTGCGGCCGGTACCTTCGGGCCGGGTGCCTGCTGCGCCTTGCCACACCACGTCTGGACCTCTCGGACTATTTTCTCCCGGTGCCCGCGTTGCAGGATGGTGTACTCGCTCGCGGTGTCAGCCCTCGAATGGCCGGCTGTCTTTTGCGCTTTAATTAATCGCTGGCCGCCGACTTCCGGGAACTTCGTTACAAGCCTTCTCGCACGGAGCCCTCGGTCTTGGGAACGTCAATGTCTCCGCGGTGGTACGGTTCCTTGATCCGCAGCCAACCGTCCACCAGTTCCACGTGCTTCCACCGCAGCCCGAGCAGTTCTGAAATGCGCATGCCAGTGCAATCGAGCGTCTTAAGGATCACCTGGAGCGTCTACCGCCCGTTCGCGTAATAGCGGCGAAGATGCTCCACCATTTCACGCCGGTCTCGTCGCCGGCGAGCGAACAGCCACCAAGGCGTGAACGGAATCGTCCTCAGGATACGCAGAATCCAGCGCACGCATATAGTCTGATCCTGCAAAAATTGCGTGTCAACCCCAGGCGCCTCGAACGCCATCCTTCGATTCTCGGAGCGACCCGCAACCGGCGCAGCCGTGGGAGTCGGCGAGTGGGGCCGCGTAACTTACGATTCACGCCGACCTGATTCGTCGCACGCGTCCGGATCGGCCTTGCTGTCCTCGGACCTCACGGCTTTCTTCTTGCCCTTCAATACGGCGCCGAGCATGACGGCCGCTGGCACAGCCGCCAGGAGCGCGTACTTGATCTTCGTTTTGTGCGGCTTGGGCATATTCGGTGGCACAACCCCGGCTTCATGCGAGTGGCCGACGGCTTTCCCGATGCGCATTTCCTTCAGGTCGTACTCGAACTGTTTGCCGCAGTCCAAGCAAACGACGTAGCTCTGGCTGTGCGGCTGGCCCGCCTTGGTGATCGGTGCCACGGGGCGGGTAAGGCGGCGGTGGGCGCAGCGGAATAGCAGGTTCAGCACGGTGTCAATCATAAAAGCTCCACCAGGGCTCTATGGTCTATTCTCGCAAGGAGCGCCGCCTCGTGCGTACCAGCGCTCGGGACGCGATCGCGAGGCGACGACAGCTTGTCCCGGGCGCCCTGGCGCACCGCCGGACCGGCGCGCCGGCAGGCGCCGGACACGATGCGGCCATCGAGTAGACTGGTGGCGCGAACCGTCGCTTGGCGCGCAGTCGCCGACGCACGGCCAGTAAGTATGGCCCAGGCAAACCACGGCTCCGCGGCGGGTCGATTTCTTGCGCCGGCTGCGACTCGATGGCAACGAGACGGCCTTTTGTGGGGAGCGCGAAAGTGCGCTCTTCTGTTGCACTGCCGGCCCGCTGACCATCCACGCTTGGGTGCGCGATTAACTTACGAGAGCGTTGTGGTAGAGGCAGGTTTGGTAAGACCCTAAGGATGGTAGTGGTGTTGCGCATTTTCGCGGCACAGCACGGGCCGGGAGGTCCCTCAATGTCCACGTTGTTGATTGCCTTAGTCGCGTTGGCATCGGCGAGCGCTGGGACCGGCCTTGCCGTCCTCGGACTTCAGGGCTTTCTTTTTGCGCTTCAATACCGCGCCGACCACGACGGGCGCTGGCACGGCCGCCAGTAGAGCTTGACCTTCGTCTGCGAGCTGTGAACATATTCGGCTGCACGCCGCAGCGTCATTGCGAGACCCCGCGCCCTCCTGCCTCTGGCACATCCAGCATTTCCCCTTGCCACTCTCATTCGGCCGGCGAGTCGCCCATTGCGCTTCCCGCCGTAGGTCGAGTTCGGGCGGTGGACGAATTGCCTGCGCGCCAGTAGAGTATCGGCCGAGTCTTGCGAACGTGCTGCCGGCCGTGCGGACCACACCACCCGCGCCCGCACAAGCATTGTGGGCAGCGAGCATCAACCAGCCAGCGCACTGTCTCCTATGGCGCACGACTGCGCATCCTACTTCTTTGGTATCGCGCCACACGATTTGCGTGTAGATCTCACCCGCCCATGCGCTCGACCCACGCCGGCGGGAATCCTGCGAGCGCTTCGCTGCGGCACGCCCAAGAGGCGGCCGGCTGCATGCGTAAGGCGTTCCTGCGGGGGCCGGCCGTCGCACGCCGTCCGGCGCGGTCGCGAAGTGCGTGCGGCTGTATGTGCCCAGCCGGCACTCGTGCCGAATCGTTCGCCGAGTAGAAGCTGGCCTGGCTTAGCACTTCCTGCGCCTGGATTCTGCCGCCATAATGCGCGGTCACGCGCGTGCCGATTCGCGACAACCGTCCCGATGCGGCGCCGGGAGGCGGTAGAACATTGTGGCCGTTTTGAGCCGGGGGAGGGCGCGTTCAGCGGCGGTTCGGGCAAGCTGCCGGTGTGCTCACTGCGCGCACCAACAGTCGGGGGTTCATCAATCTTCTATTTGTTCACCTTTTGGTTACTGGATTCACCTGGAGGTTCCCTCCGGCAGCCGGATGCGCGCGCCCCGATTTCCGTGTTCGGCGCCTAACCCGCTCGATTGTCAGAGGCTTGTGAAAAGCCGGCCGAGAGATGTGCGTTTGGCATCGAGCTTGCTTTCAAGAGAAAACATAATCCACCGGAAAAAAGCACTCGGCGGAGAAACAAAGGAGACACGAAAATGAGGACGCTAAAAACGATGTTGCTGACGGCGAGCGCGGTGGCGGTGTTGGGAAGCACTTTGCTGAGCGCGCAAACAAAGGCGACGGCCAACATGCCGTTCGAATTCACGGCGCAGGACACCACGCTGCCTGCCGGCGAGTACACCCTGGCGCGCTTGTCACAGACTTCCAATGTTCTGGTCATCCGCAACGCCGCATCCGGCAAGACGATCGCCATGCAAGCGAACCCGGGCGTGAGTGAATACAAGGGCGACAAGAACAAAAGCGTCGTTCTGTTCCACTGCATCGGCGACCGATACTTCCTGGCTGAGGTCAAGACCGGCGCGGTGCGCGGCCACGTAGCCCCCGCGAAGTTGGAGCGTGAACTCGCGTCGGAGGGTAACGGTCAACCGATGACCGCCGTGATCGTTTCCGCTCTCAGCGTTCGCTAAACCCGCAGACCGAACCCGTCATTCAGGCTCCACCGCCCCGAGGGTGCGCGGTGGAGCTTTTTTTTTGACGTGCGCAGTAAGACGGCCATGAGTGCCGCGAAATTCTTTTCGGAAGTTCGGTCGGCGCCCTCGTTCCGAGGCGGCGTCCAACGGTCGGGTCGTGTGTTGCAAGACCCACGACTGGGCAGCCTTTGCGCGCGCTGTACCGCCAGAATTGCATCAAGTAACCCGGCCCTGACAGAAAAACTCCTGCAAGAGGGGGTATACTAACCGAAAGTCGGGCATCCAAAATGGGAATTCCGGATAAATGCCCGAAGAGATTCGCGCCGATAACGATCCGAACTGGCGTAGGTGAGGATGCCCGATTGGAAAGCGTGCACAGGCGAACTTGTCGGCGGGGAATTCCCGCTTGAGCGGTATCTCGGCGGCAGCGAAGGGAGCGCGGTCTTCCTCACCCGGTTTGCCTCGGGCAGGGCCGCTATTAAACTCGTGCTCGCTGGCCAGCCGCAAGCCGGGGAGCTTGTCGAGCGTTGGAATCGTACCGGCACGCTCCGCCATCCTCATCTGCTCCCGATCTTTGCGGCCGGAACCTGGGCACTGGCAGGCATGCCACTGGCTTATCTCGTCATGGAATACGCGGAGGAGAACCTCGGGGACGTTCTCCGCGAACGGCCGCTCACCACGGACGAAACTCGCGAAATGCTTCAACCAGTCGCGGATGCACTGGCGTACTTGCATGGGCAGGGCTTGATTCACGGCAAGCTGAAGCCCTCGAACATTCTCGCGGTAGAAGACACCGTGAAGATCTCCAGCGAGGAGGTGTCGGCCGGCGATCCCGCCGCGGACATCCGGGCGCTGGGAGTGACGCTGGTACACGCTTTGACGCGACAGGCGGCAACCGTCACGCGAGGCGGCCAGGATCCTGCAACTGACACGCTACCCCTGCCCTTCCGGGAGATGGCGCAAAACTGCCTACACCCTGACCTGCAGCTTCGATGGTCCGCCGGCAAGATCGGGGCATGGCTCCGTTCGCCCGAACAGTCTGCCTCGACCCTCCAGGCGTCCAGAGCGCTGGTCGCGAAACCCGCGGTCGGGAAGCCGAGGCCCCTGTATTATGTTCTAGCCGTCACTCTGGTGGTCGTGGGCGCGGCGATTGTTGGGGGCCTGGTGGTGCATCGGACGGCTGCCCCCGTGCCATCGGCCGCCGAGCGCGTGCGGCCGCCCGCCTCTGCCCCACCCGGACCCTCGCCAACCGGGCCGACTGTTGAGCCGAAGGCCGCCCCACCTGTCCCGCCGGACCGCGAAGCGGAGCCACCGCATAGCATGCCGGCTGCGCAGGATGGAATCATGCGTCGCGTGCTCCCCGACATTCCCACCAAAGCCCGGAATACAGTTCACGGCAAAGCGACCGTGTTCGTCAGGGTTGCTGTGGATCCATCAGGGAATGTGACAGAGGCCACGCTGGAGCGTAGTGGCTCGCCTTATTTTGGCAAGCTGGCGCTGGAAGCGGCCCGACATTGGCAATTCGCACCGGTCGAGGGTGAGGGCCGGCGGAACTGGATCCTGCGTTTTGAGATCATGCGAACCGCGACGCGGGTTCGGGCAAATGAGACAAAATGAGACACCCCTAATGTCCAACTCAGTTTCACGTTGCTCAATGGCTGGATCGTCTCCGGGTTCTCGATCGTCCGCATCCGCGCCAGATCATGCGCGGGATCGAGATTGCTCTGGCGCCAGCAATTCAGCCGCGCCCGGCTCTCCGTAAGGCGCGCATCAGGCGTTCAGCCGTCAAGTACTGTACACCGCGCGCTCGAAATCACCCAGCAGCCCGACCGCTTCTTTATCCACGAACGGCAAGAACTGCATCATCAACACCGCGCACATGGAACGCTTTGGATCGATCCAATAAAACGTATTAAAGAGACCTGCCCACGCCAAGCTTCCATCCGAGCGGCCGCCGTCGTATGCGGTGGTATTGATCAAGAATCCGAGCCCCCACTTCTCGGTGGCTCCAGGCTGCATGTCCACATCGCTCGATAGATTCGGGCGGTAGCTCTTCATCTTGCCCGCGGTGGCGGTACCAATCTGGTTGATCTCCATGCTCTCCACCGTAGTCGGCCGAAGAATCCGGTCGTTGTTTCGTCCGCGCCCCTTTCGGAGAATCATCTGCATGAACCGCACATAATCGGCGGTGGTGGAATACAATCCGCCGCCTCCGTTGAATTCCTTGGGGACCTGTGGCAAGACCCGCGGATTCTGCCGGAGCGATCCATCGGCCTGCCTCGAATAACCAGTTACCAACCGGTCGAATTTCGACGCCGGGATCAGGTAGCTTGTATCCCGCATATCGAGCGGTCCCAGAATCTTGGCCTGAAAGTACTCTTCCAGGTTCATGCCGCTCACCACTTCCACTAGCCGCCCGGCCCAATCGACTCCCATGCCGTATTGCCAGCGCATGCCAGGTTCGAACATTAACGGCGGCACGGCCGGAACCTCACCTTTCGTTTTCGACGTGTACTGAAACATGTCCCGGTCCCAGATGTCGTAACAGATTCCCGACGTATGCGTGAGCAGATGCTTCAGTGTCACTGGAGTTCTGGCGGGACGCAGCTTCGCTTTGCCGGTTTCCGAATCGAAGCCTTCGAGAACTTCCAATGTATGGAGTTGCGGCAGGTATTGTGAAACCGGCTCATCAAGCTTCACCTTGCCCTGCTCCACCAGTTGCAGAGCGGCGACGGTAGTTATGGCTTTGGTCATCGATGCGATAGCGAAGATCGAATCGGCGTTGACCGGCACGCCCGATGAATCCCGTGTGCCGAACGCGCCCGAATAAAGGATGCTGCGCTCGCTAGCCGCCATACCCACGACAGCGGGAATTTTTCTTTGCGCGATTCCAGAGCGCAACGTGTCATCGAGTTTGTCCACGCGATTGGTGTCGCCTAGTAGACGACCGACCTGAGCCCCAAGAACGGCTGTTAGGCCACCGAACTCTCTACGGCTGATGATATGCGGCACATTGTCCTCCTGGAGGCGGAAATTCCGTTTTGGCGGGCTGGCCACGAGCGATTATATCGCCTCGGTGCCGGATGACGTTCCGGCAGTTGCCATTAGATCCGGAATGTCGCTCGCCGAGGCGATGCGGGCCTCGCGTGAGCAATGGCGCTCGCTTCGCAAAGCGAGGAGGCAGGGATATCAGTGCCGAGCACGGCCGGCGCAAACGGGAGGGCCCGGCGATGGTCCGCAGGAACCTCGCGCGGCGCTTGGAACGGCTCGAGGACCACCTGCTGCCGGCCAACGAAGAGCCGCTCGTATTAAGGATCATCTCCGTATCGCCGGAGGCCCAGGGGGTTGATACCGGCATCAAGTTCAAAATCCTCGCAGCACCGAAGCCGTTCAAGAAGAGGCGGTGGTGAAGGCCATCGCGAGGCGACCGCGCCGGCTGGAGGATCGGTTCGGACCTGCGGACGGGAAGCCGCGTGATCGGCTGGTCGTGAGCAATGCCGGTTGGGGACTGGCACTGGACTAGGACACGTGCATGCAGATCCTCGGTCAAAGCGGGTTTCTGCCCACTCATGGTGTCGGCGTCGTGAACCCGCGCGAGATCCCGGTAGGACCGAATGCGGAGGAAACGGAGCAGTACCTGCGAACACGGCGCCGAATTGAGGCTCGGCCCGGCCACCGATTCTGGGGCCTGGTAGCTTCAACTGATTCCCCGAACTGAACGCCTGGACAAATGAGTCGCCAGCTCCCCCGTCGGGCCGCTCCAAAAGGCTTGGCCGCGCGCAGTTTTACCTACCGAGGTGCATCCATACGCCGTCGCCGGGTGACTGGGTGGACTTGGAATGCTTGCACAAGGAGTCGGCTATGGCCGGGAACTGGCGTCCCCGATCGTTGTCCGCTAACATTTTATTCGAGAGTCAAACATGATTTTTGCCTCGCGCTCGAAACACGCAACATCGAGGGTCGCTGCATTGGGCGCTTTAGCGGTCCTCGCTTCTCAGATGGCCACGGGACAGCAAAGTCACAGCCCGTCTGCAGGCGCGCCCACTGCGAACGGCTGCGCGCCGCCGATGAATTGGACGGCGGAACAAGATCATCGGAACATGATGGATCAACTGGGCATCCAGGCGCTCCGCCCAGGACCGAGCGGGAATGAGAAGGCCCCGGACCACGCCAACTACGATGAGTCGAAGGCTAATCCGTTTCCGGATCTGCCCGATGCGCTCACCTTGAAAAGCGGACAAAGGGTCGCGTCGGCGGCACAGTGGTGGCATCAGCGACGCCGGGAAATCGTCGAAGACTTCGAGCGCGAGGTGCTCGGCCGCGTCCCGCCCAATACGCCGAAAGTGACCTGGGCCGTGACGAGTACAACGGATTCGAAGGCAGGAATCTTTCCCGTCATTAAAGAGCAACTCGTCGGACACGCGGACAACTCGTCGTGCCCTTCGATCAACGTCGATATTGAGATCACGTTGGTGACGCCGGCTAATGCGCATGGTCCCGTACCCGTGATGATGATGTTCGGCAGCGCGGCATTTCTCAGGCGGATGGCGGAAATGGCAGCCAGCCGTCCCGAACTGAAGGCGATGATGGGGACTGATCCGGCTTCGACGGAACAACTGATAGCTGGAGGATGGGGCTACGCGCTCATCGACCCGAGTACGATTCAACCGGACAATGGCGCAGGGCTTACCAGGGGAGTCATCGGCCTTGCCAACCAGGGCCAGCCCCGCAAGCCGGAGGACTGGGGTGCGCTGCGGGCGTGGGCGTGGGGTGCTTCTCGTGGTCTCGACTATCTGGAGACTGACAAACTCGTCGACGCGCAGCGCGTCGGCATCGAAGGTGTCTCTCGTTTTGGGAAGGCCGCGCTGGTGACTATGGCGTTCGACACTCGCTTTGCGGTCGTGCTGGTGGGTTCCTCCGGGGAGGGAGGCGCCAAACCGCACAGACGCAATTTCGGAGAGGAGGTGGAGAATCTCACGGGGTCCGGCGAGTACCACTGGATGGCGGGCAACTTCCTGAAGTACGGTGCGGCTGAGGCTTCCTTCGGAAGCAGGAATGCCGGCGACTTGCCAGTCGACTCGAACGAATTGATTGCGCTGTGCGCACCGCGTCTGACTTTCATCAGCTATGGAATCCCCGAGAACGGGGACGCAAAGTGGCTGGACCAGCAGGGCAGCTTCATGGCAACCGTGGCTGCCGGTCCTGTCTTCCGGCTATTGGGCGCCAAGGATTTGGGAGTTACGGACGACTATCACACCGCGAGGATGCCGCCTGTCGATACCGGACTTCTCGATGGCCAACTCGTGTGGCGCCAGCATAGCGGCGGCCACACCGATGCCCCGAACTGGAAGTACTTCATTCCCTGGGCGGACAAGTTCCTCAACTATCAAGCGCCGTCCTGGGAACTTCCGGCCGATCAGCCGGTCTTTCGAACCAACCCAAACTCCCTGGTGGCTCATTCCGAGCTCCTGGCGAAGGCGAAGCAGGGCGTGATCGAGGTCTACTTCGAAGGTGACTCGATCACACGACGCTGGGGCGCTATCGATTACCCCGGCCTGCTCGCTAATTGGAAACAGAATTTCTTTGGCTGGAACGCGGCTGATTTCGGATGGGGAGCCGATCAAACGCAGAACATCCTGTGGCGTTTGCAGAACGGCGAGTTAGACGCAGTCAACCCCAAAGTCGTCGTTTTGCTCGCTGGCACAAACAACGTCGGCAATCGATCGGCCCGAGGGGATGCCGACGCGAGAGTGGACGATGTCACGCGAGGTCTTCAGGCGATTGTGCGCGTGATCCAAATGAAGGCGCCCGCGGCGACGATCATTTTAATGGGCCTCTTCCCGAGAAACGACAATATCGCTTTAATGCCCGTCATCGACAGGATCAACGTCAATCTGTCCAGGTTCGCCGATGGCCAGAAGGTCCGGTATCTGAACATCAATGACAAACTCGCCGACGGCGATGGAAGGCTGTTCGACGGGATGATGGACTCAAAAGACAGGCTCCATCCGACCGTGAAGGCGTATCAAGTCTGGGCAGATGCACTGAAACCGGTCCTCACGGAGTTGCTGGGCCCCCCGGTTGCGGTGGATCGCGCCCCGCCGCCTACTGGCGACCCCGGCGCAGAACGCTAACACTGGTGCATCGTTTCTGCGATCCGTTACGTGCTGGGGCGATGCTTCGCCGGTCCTGCGAACGTGGCGCGTTTGGACGGTTTGGCTGGACGATATGTGGTCACAAGGCCGTCGTCTGCCATGGCCCGCGTGCTATCGCAGGACTGAGAGCGCATCTACGGCCACCCGATCTATTTTCTGGAAGCTGTTGTGGACGCGGGCGGTTTCGCGGGACGTGTTACCGTACAGTCAACTGGGTGGTGCCGGGGCGAACTACGGGACGGTGCAAGGACGATCAGACGCACCGTCTGAACCGTTCGCGGAAGGTGCTGGGCTATCCGGTATGCGGATATTTCCCAGAGCGGACGGCGTGTTCGCCAGCGGACCTGTGGGCTTTGGTATTCTTGGAAGCAAAGGCCACCGCTGATCGTTGCGGGGCGGATTGCGCGTCACCCAACAGAATGGCTCGAAAGGAAGAAAATGATTAAAGCGACGCAATTCCTTCACGATAAGGGCCAGAGTTTGTGGCTCGACAACATCACGCGCGACCTCCTGGATACCGGTACGCTTGGACGATACATCGACGAGCTTTCGGTTACGGGACTTACCTCCAACCCCACGATCTTTGACCACGCAATCAAGAACAGCCAGGCTTATGACTCGGCAATCTCGAAGAAAGTCAAGCAAGGCTTGTCGGGCGAGGAGCTTTTCTTCGACCTCGCGCTGGAAGATCTCACCCGCGCGGCCGATTTGTTCCGGCCGATTTACGAACGAACCAGCGGGGTCGACGGATGGGTGTCGTTGGAGGTATCGCCCCTCCTGGCCCACGACAGCGACCGTACTCTGCGTGCGGCTCAAGATCTGTTTGCGCGAGCCGCCCGGCCCAACGTGTTCATCAAAATTCCCGGCACCAAGGAGGGTCTGCCCGCGATCGAGAAGGCGATCGCAGCCGGCGTTCCCGTAAACGTGACTCTCCTGTTTTCACGCGAGCAGTATCTTGCGGCGGCGGATGCCTTCATGCGCGGCATCGAGCGGCGCATCCAAGCTGGGCTAAACCCCCAGGTCGCCTCCGTGGCGTCGCTGTTCGTCAGCCGCTGGGACGCCGCCGTGGCTAACAAAGTGCCCGAACAGCTTCGCAACCAGCTTGGTATTGCGATAGCCCAGCGAGCTTATAAGGCATCGCGCGATATTACTGGCTCCGAACGGTGGCGGCGCGCCTACAACTTCGGAGCCCGCCCTCAACGCTTGTTGTGGGCGAGCACAGGCGCCAAGGACCCCAAAGCTTCGCCAACCCTCTACGTCGACGCGCTAGCCGCCCCGTTCACCGTCAATACGATGCCCGAGGCAACCTTGAAAGCTCTGGCGGACCGGACCCAAACAGGCGAGTTGCCGGTAGTTGGCGGTGGCTGTGAGGAAGTTTTGGCACGTTTCGCCGCCGCGGGCATCGACGTCGACGCCCTGGCGACGCAACTCCAGGACGAAGGCGCGAAATCCTTCGTCGCGTCTTGGAATGACCTGATGGCCGTGATTGCGTCCAAGAGTGCCGCGCTCGCCGCGCCTGCTCTCAATGCTTAGGAACAGGTATGCCATCACGCGAACAAACACCCGAGGTAAAGCCGGCCACCGAACGCACGGCGTGGAAAGCCCTCCAGGCTCATCACCAGAAAATCCGCGGATCGCATCTTCGGGAGTTGTTTTCCGGCGACCCGGAGCGCGGCGACCGGTTGAACGCCGAAGCGCTGGGAATTTACCTGGATTACTCGAAGAATCGCATTACGTCCGAAACGCTGCAGCTTCTTATCCAACTGGCGGAAGAATCCGGTCTGCGAACCAGAATCGAAGCGATGTTCCGCGGCGCGAAGATCAATGTCACAGAGAACCGCTCCGTTCTGCACGTGGCGCTACGCGCGCCAAAAGGTACGTCCATCTTTGTGGATGGCATCGACGTGGTGCCACCCGTGCACACGGTGCTCGACAAAATGGAGGGGTTGTCGAATCGGATACGTAGCGGCGCCTGGAAGGGCCATACGGGCAAGCGCATCCGCAACGTGATCAACATTGGAATCGGCGGCTCCGATCTTGGACCGGTCATGGCCTATGAGGCCCTTCGGCACTACAGTCAGCGGGACGCGATCTTTCGCTTCGTCTCCAACGTGGATGGGACCGATTTTGCCGAAGCCGTCCGGGATCTCGACCCAGCCGAGACGCTGTTCATCGTCTCTTCCAAAACCTTCACTACCCTCGAGACCATGACCAACGCTCACACGGCGCGTGCATGGTCGCTGGCGGGCTTGGGAGGCGACGAAAAGTCGGTAGCGGCGCATTTTGTCGCAGTCTCTACGAATGCAAAGGAAGTGGCCAAGTTTGGAATCGATACGGCCAATATGTTCGAGTTCTGGGATTGGGTCGGCGGCCGTTACTCGATGGATTCGGCGATCGGCCTTTCGACCATGATCGCCATCGGCCCTGAGAACTTCCGCTCCATGCTGGACGGATTTCACCAGATGGACGAACACTTTCGCACTGCCCCGTTTGAGCGCAATCTGCCGGTGCTCATGGGCCTATTGACTATCTGGTACACAGACTTCTTCGACGCACAAACCGTCGCCATACTGCCCTACGAGCAATACCTGAAGCGGTTCCCCGCCTATCTGCAGCAGTTGACAATGGAGAGTAACGGCAAGCACGTTACGCTCGTTGGCTCCCCGGTCGGCTGCAGCACCAGCCCCATTTATTGGGGCGAACCCGGAACCAACGGACAGCACTCGTTCTACCAGTTGATCCATCAAGGAACCCGCCTGATCCCTTGCGACTTCATCGCGTTCGGGCAGGCGCTCAACCCACTCGGACGCCATCACGACATTCTGTTGGCGAATGTATTTGCGCAGGCAGAGGCGCTCGCTTTCGGCAAAACACCCGAGCAGGTGAAGGCCGAGGGCACCCCCGATTGGCTCGTGCCGCACCGGGTTTTCGAAGGTAACCGGCCCTCCAATACGATTCTTGCTGAGCGGCTTACGCCCGAAACGCTCGGCAAGCTGGTTGCCCTCTACGAGCACAGCGTGTTCACTCAAGGCGCTATTTGGAACATCGACTCATTCGACCAATGGGGGGTGGAGCTCGGCAAAGTTTTGGCCCAGAGGATCGTGCCGGAGATGGAGAGCAAGGAAGAGCCGAAGCTCAGCCACGACAGGTCCACAAACAACTTAATCCGCCGCTCTCGGATGCTCAAGGGCACGCAATAGGGTCTCCGACTCGGCATAGTACGGCCTGCAGAACGGGATCCAATGGCTCATTCGAAGAGCCTTTGGCTCGCTGCTCCACCCCCCCCCGGGTCTGCGTGCATCACTCCCATCTGGAAGCTGTGTCTTACTGTCCTGATCTTCCGGAATCCGCAACCGCTGTACCCGCGCCGCCCCACACAGCGTCAAAATATACTTGTGAAATCCCTCTGCATCTGCCTCTTCACCGCCTCCCTGCTCTCCGCCCAGCCGCCGCGCGTCGGCGATATCGAGTTTTACGGCCTGCACAAGCTGTCGGAACAGAAATTGCTGCATACGCTGCATCTGAGTTCGGGTGGCGCCCTGCCTCCATCCAAAGGCGACCTCGAAGACGAATTGGAAAAGATCCCCGGGGTGGTGCGGGCGCATGTGGAAGCGGTGTGCTGCGACGATGGCAAGACCACCCTCTTCATCGGCATCGAAGAAAAGGGCGCGCCCCATCTGGCGTTCCACAGCGCGCCTGGCGGCGACGCCGCGCTGCCCCAGGACGTGGCGGATACGTACCAGAAATTCGTAGAGGCCGTACACGACGCAGCCCGCCGCGGCAGCACCGCCGAAGACCTCACCAACGGCCATTCGTTGATGGCGGATCCGGACGCGCGCGATCTCCAGATGCGCTTCGCCGATTTCGCGGGCGCCCATTTGCCGGAGCTGCGGGACGTGCTCCGCGATTCCGCCGACGAAGAGCAGCGCGCCATGGCCGCCACCATCATCGGATACGCCCCAAACAAGAAAGATGTCGTGAACGACCTGGAGTATGCCATGCAAGATCCCGACGCAGCCGTGCGCTCCAACGCCCTCCGCGCGCTGAACGCCATCGCCGTGCTGGCACGCCTGCAGCCGCGCCTGGGAATTCGCGTCTCCGCCACCTGGTTCATCGAAATGCTCAACTCTATTGTGCTGAGCGACCGCACGCGCGCGGCGACCGCTCTGGTCACGCTGACCGACCAGGATGCGGCCGCCGCCCTGGCGCAAATCCGCGATCGCGCGCTCGATTCGGTGGCGGAGATGGCGCAGTGGAAAACGTTGCGCTACGCCCTGCCGGCATTCATCCTGACCGGCCGGCTCGCCGGCCTGAACGAACAGGAGATTCAAAAAGCCTGGACCAGCGGCAACCGGCAGTCGGTGATCGGCCTCGCGCTGGAATCCGAGCGCAAGAAGAAGCCTGGCATGGGACCGGCGAACAAGATTGAGTAGGGCGCCGGCCAGGAGTGCCGGCCGGCAAGCAGGTAAAAGTGCCTGCACCACACGCCCTGCTTGTGCTATCCTATATTCCGTAACCAAAACGAGATAAAGAGAAGACAAGGAGCAACCACTCGAGCATGGCACTGGCGACTGACGTAAAGCGGCAGGTAATC
>Ga0187858_10002491_pt1 | contig 18864 bp, 24 predicted proteins | sample June2016WEW_8_15_FD_133015 | JGI IMG/M metagenome (GOLD analysis project Ga0187858, IMG submission 133015) | Peatland microbial communities from SPRUCE experiment site at the Marcell Experimental Forest, Minnesota, USA - June2016WEW_8_150 | ecosystem: Environmental > Terrestrial > Soil >...
GTGCTGCGGGTCAGTTAAGAGACGATCAAGGATGGCAAAGAATTTGATTTCGCTCCGAAGTTCTAGATGAATAGTGATGAGCAGGCTATGAAAGTACCAGTCGGCATTCGCACTCGACGACGAATTAAAGACTGCCTCGTCGAGTAGCGCGCAAAGCGCCCAACTCGCTGCCGAGATATCGTCGTGCGGCAGCGTGCACTGACGAGCATGTTCCTCGAATGTGCGAATCTCCTGGATTGCGTACCGGCGCAAGGCTTTGACATCGGCGCCAACCGCGAGGCGGCGTAGCGGCGCAGCCAACAGCAACACCGGCTTCGCAGATTTAAGCAGTGGATTGTCGCGAGAGGCGATGAAGATGTCGACCGCCGCGGCGTCGATCGGTGGCGCAAAGGGGATGCCGTTGTGGTCATTAATCATAAGCGCGGACGGAAGATCCGCAATTCGCGCAGCCGGTGAGCGCCGACGGGAGGCCCGGAAGAAGCCCGTGTGTTTCTGGCGGTGAGCGCCGACGAGAGGCCGAGGATGTGCAGTCGGTCAATTCTTGGATTGTGCCGACGCGGAAGGCGAGGTTGAGGCCTTGGAGCATCCAGACTGTGCTCATCAAAATCATGGCTATGCCGATCAGGCTGCTGACGATGCGCATGACGATGTTGAAAGTGGGCCACATAGCGGCGCTCCTTTGGTGTCGCGGCGAAGAAGCATAACGCCAGGGAGGGGCGGTATGTGAACCCAAGCGCAGTAGTCAAGGCGCCGTCTCTGTCAAGCTATGAGGCTCCGCGCCCGACGGCGTGTGGCAATAAAGGACGTGCCCAAGTGAGCAGCTGGAAATTGGGATTCTCGGTGGTGGTTTTGGCAGTGCTGGCATCTCGGGCCTCGGCGGCGTCTCAAGTTTATCATTGCACCAAGGACGGGCAGACGGTCCTCACGGACAAGCCGTGTGATGCAAGTACCCCGGCGCCGGGTTCAGGAACGGCCGCGGTTCCGTCGAGTGGAGTGGTTGGCACTCCGGTATCGGCTACAGCATCGGTGGTCGGTGACTGGCGCGGCCAGACGCAATTCCAAGGCGCGCAGAATGCGGTCGAGATGGAAGAGGCGCACACCGTGGTTCCATTGGTGTTGACTTTCAGCGCGGATGGCAAGGTCTTGGGGGCGAGCTCTGATAATGGCTGTACGCTCCTGAGTCTATGGGTGCCGGGCCCGATACCCCATCGATTTACGTTGGACGTGACGCTCAAGGGATGCCATTACGCGGGACTTAATCGACGGTATACGGGAGAGTTGGCCGCGACATCGTCGGAGAATTCGCTGCATTTTGTTCTTCAGGCGTACGCTGTGCCGATTCCGGGGCAGCCTTTGCAGAGATACGATGTTGAAGCGACGTTGAGGCGGTGAGCGGAAGAGGCGCATGTGTTTCCAGCGGTAGGGGCCGACGTGAGGCGGAGCACAAGGAGCCCGTCAGTTCTTGGCGCCGCGTTGGGTCGGGCATGTCCGGTGCATCGGATTGGGCGATTGGCCGATCGTCAATATCCGATCAACGGCGGCCGCTTGTGGTGGGCCCACTGCTGGACAGTTGGGCGACGCCATTGCAGATTTGCGTAGTCAATGAGTCGTTGAGGGACCGGATCGCCAAGAACGACCAGGCGCTGCAGCATCATCGCGAGGTCGACATCGGCGATTGACCAGTCGCCAAATAGGTTGTCGGTGCGCCCATCGAGCAAAGTGAGTGCGGCAGAGAATAGTTTCTCGGCGGCCTCACGGGCGTCGGGAGATAGGGCAGGGCGCGTGGCGCCATTGAACACGACAAACGTGGGCCGCTCGTCGCGGATCGGCATGAGGTCGCTGCGCAACCAAGCTTGAACTTGGCGCGCCCTCGCGCGATCGCGGCGATCTGCGGGGTAGAGGCGGGTGCCCGAAAAAGTTTCGTCGATGTATTCGCAGATCGCAGACGACTCTGATAATGCGAATCCGTCGTGAACGAGGGTTGGGACCCGTTGGGTGATTGAAGTCTCTGCGAACGCGGGGCCGCGATGCGCGCGTGCGACCAAATCAACGGCTTGCGTTTCAAAGGTGACGCCCTTTTCGAGCAGGCTCACGTAGACGGCGAGAGCGTACGGGCTTGCAAAATTGGCATCGACGTAGAGGAGCATAGGGGTACCTCGAGAAGGGCGTTGCATTCTAACATCGGCCGCGGAGGGAGAGAGCAAGCGCCTAAACGCTCGCGCGAACACGCGGATGACCTGTACTCCGGGCGGAATGGGAGTGTCGACGAGCGGAAGACGTGCCCTTCATTCAGTCGGTGAGTGCCGACGGGAGGCCGGGTTTCGCTTTCGAGCACCCGACAGTCGACGAAGGTATTGACGTGCGAGCGGGTGCGTCTATGCTCGGATACCGTTGGACGGCGTGCTGCCGCCCGACGCATCCACTCAACTGGGAGGCCCTATGAAAAATCTTGCTGTCGCTGGGTTGATTGCTGTCGCACTATTGGCAAGCACCGCGGTCCTTGGGGATCCGCCGGTGCGAGATATCAACCCCGCTCGTCATCCCAATCTCGCCGCGGCCCAACGCTTGTCGCATCGCGCATGGGAGAGGATCACTGCCGCGCAGGCCGCCAACGAGTGGGATATGGACGGCCACGCCCAAAAGGCCAAGGATCTGCTCGACCAGGTCAACGTCGAGCTGAAAGCGGCGGCGCAAGCGGCGAACCACAAGTAGGTCCGCGCCGAGCGAGCTCCGGCGGGCACTGCCTGCCGGAACTCGCGACGTGTCTTGTTGGGCATTGTCGCGCCTAAGTGTCAAGCGCGCTGCAATGAGCCATCGCGCTCGACTCCATCTGGCAGCCTTGATGGCCCGCACAACTTGCCGGCGCCTATGCACGCTGGTCTGCCGGTGGTGCGGAAGACGAGCAATTGATGCAGGTGATGGGTGCCGACGCGAAAGTGCTGCTGGTTGATACCTTTGTGGGCCGGCGAGAGGCGGAGCACCAGGGGCAAGTCAGTTCTCAGCACCGACGAGAGGCCGTGCCTCTGGTGCAGGTGGTTTCTCTTCCTAGGGGCACGCTGTGCAGATCGGTTCATTAGCGCGGGCGGCGGTCGTACTCGGCGTCGAAGCGCTGTTCGAGAGTCGAGGAAATGCCGGGAACAACGAGTCGACCAGATCGACATGCCAAGCCCCACGTCGGCACTCTCCTCGTTCACCTAAGGCGGTGAACTCCGGGTCGACGACTTCGTTGGCCCCGGCACGTCACGTGCACGGTAAGAAGGTAAAGGGTAACCGTCCGGGAAACACACGTTACACCGCGCGCCGATCCGCCTCGCACTGTCTATTTCACTTAGGGCGCGTCGGCACATGCGCATTGGCAGTTTCATTGCGCATTTCGAGGCAGCCACTCATTCGTTGACGGTAATAATAATGTCAATTATTGCGGGCATTTCTGTGCACCATTACTTTTGGCAGATAAATTAAGGGGAGGCCTCAAAGGGGAGCCAGGCAGGTGCCCTGGCTCCCCATCTATGCTTTCACGCTCAGTGGCAGTTGTTTACTTCGGGGCCTTGGCCGGGGGCTTGGTTTCCGAGTATGTCAAAATTTAACTGCCCGGAAACAACCGTCGCCATGCACGAGGCCGGCTGGCCATTCAGCGTTGCAGAGATCTTCCAGATACCCGGTTCCCGGTTCCAGGTTCTGCGGAGAGGCCGTAGCGCCCCAATAGGAGTAATTGTCATATTGATACTGGTACTTTTGCCCGGGTGAGGGTTGAAAGCAGGTGAGTGTCGGCACCGCCACCAACGGCCCAAACTGAGTGACTCCAGATGCATTAGGTTGCGGTGAGACAAGTGCACCCGAGAACGTTATCGTCCCCGGTACATTCAAGTTATCGTAAATCCCCGAGGGGTAAGCCTCTTCATCGACGGTCTCCTGTCTGGTGTACATGAAGTCAGCTTGGATTTGGAGTGATCCTGGGCCAGAAGTGACCGTAACCGTGGTTACGCTCTCATTGGCAAGCGTGAAGGTTTCCCAGGCTCCAACCGACGTCGCATCCGTATGTATCGGTAGCATGTTTTCCGGATCTCCATTCATATCGCCACCACCAACAGCATACCAATACCATTGGCCCATTGGGCTGATGATATAGGCGGTGTTTCCGTTCAGTTGCAGAACCACCTCCTCCCACGGACCCGCAGTCGTCGCATCGGTGTGAATGGGTGAGGTGTCGTCATTCGGCCCGCCGATGCCGCCGCCCTTGACCGCGGTGACGTAGCGACCGTCGGGTGTCTGCAAGGCAAATTGCGTGAAAGTCGAATTCAGCCATACGATCGTAAAATTGTTGTCGGTGAACGACAAAGGCCCTAGAACGGAGTTGGTATCTATCGGCGCAATTCCGCCACCGAGTCCGCCGCCGTCGACAGCGGTCAGGTAATGCCCATTGTAGGTCTTGATATTTCCTACCGTGAGGTTCCAAGTCGGCTGGCCGGCAAGCGCCTGCACGGCGAAGGCGAGACCAATGCCAGCATAAGTGGCAAGGGCCATTTTCGTCATGTTGCTCACATAATTTTCTCCTGAAATAAAAAGATGTTAATAATTCGTTGGTCTAATCGAGGGTAGCGCACCGGTACTAATGAAGACAAAGTGCGCGCCGCAAAACGGACATCGTCGACAAAATATGCCCGCAACGGTCGCTCGCGATCTGTGATTGGTGGGCGGTCCCCGACTCCACGCGATCGATGTTCTGGTAGCGAGCGGCGGTGGATCGCGTACGTCGTGGGAATATTGGGCGGGCGCGCCGAAACGTCGGCTATGCTGGTAAACTCATGACTCACGGCATTTGCATTGGGGGGTCGCGAGCGGCATGGCAAAACGTAGTGCGAGATCGGTCTTGTCGACTCCGGCGTACCCATTCGTAGAGGCAGCTCATTATCTAAATTTGCCGCTGAGTACGCTGCGGGCATGGTGCCTTGGCCAGGGGTACAGATCGGATGGGCGGACGCGCAGGTTTTTGCCGCTCATTCAGCTTGACGAGAATGACCGCCGCGCGCTGTCGTTTTTAAATCTAGTGGAAGCACATGTTCTTGCCGCGATCCGTCGCCAGTACCATGTGCCGCTCCCTAAGGTGCGGCAGGCGCTCTATTACGTCAGCAAGAAGATGGATACGGAGCGACCGCTGGCAAAACCGGATTTTCAGACGGACGGTCTCGATTTGTTCGTCGAAAAGCTGGGATCGCTGATCAACGTTACCCGCGAGGGGCAGACGGAGATGGCAGAGATCATCCGTGATCACCTGAAGCGCATCGAGCGGGACGCCAAAGGGATTCCGGTCAAGCTGTACTTATTTACTCGAACTGATACTGTCAGAAACCAGCCATCTCCAGTGGTCGTTGATCCGACGATCGCATTCGGACGGCCCGTGCTTACCGGCCGTTCGGTCCCCACGGCCGTGTTGGCCGACCGCTTTAAGGCCGGCGACACGTTGATTCAGCTCGCGGAGGACTATGACACCTCGCCGCAAAGCATCGAGGAAGCGCTCCGCTGCGAGCTCGACCGCAAAGCGGCTTGAGTCTGGGACGTTCTATCTCGATGAGTCGATCTATTCGCGAATCTTAAGCGAGGCACTAGAGTCGGCAGGTATGTCGGTTCACCGACCGGGGGTCGATTTTCCCTTTGGGGCTCGGGATGCGGTGTGGCTTGCCGAGGCGGGCGCAAAGCGTTAGATCGTGTTCATGCGTGATCAGCGAGTCAAGTATCGCGCGCTCGAAATCTCAGCACTTCATAGTGCCGGCGTCGGCGCGTTTGTTTTGACTGCAGGGCACGCGACCGCGCAAGCGACGGCGACCGTGATCCTAGCGAAATTACCCAAGATCTTGAATATCGTTCGAAGTGAACGCAAGCCGTTTCTTTATACCCTCGGTATTACTGGAGCGCTTTCGCGTGTGAAGATTCGGTGATTATAGCGAGGCGGTAGATTTGAGCGTTCAAAAAACGCCGGCTCATGTCAAAGCGCACGCGACCGGTCGTTGGGCGGAGACGACATTTCGCGCGCTGAGTTCTCGTGTTGCCTATCGATGGAAGTTCATATCCTTCAGAGGGGCCAATAAATCGGAGTGGCGCGGCGTCGTGGATCTCATCGCGACCCGCTACGATGGCATGTCAGAAATTCCGATCCCGCGATGTTTGCAGCGGCTATCGGACCTTTATCTGGAAACTGAGCCCCGGCTCGGGATCGAAATCTCTTTCGGTCATGCCAAGAATGTCCGATTGCACCACTGATGCTTCGACCTCTTTTCCTGTGTTCTCGAGGATCTCACCATGAGCAATGTCCTTGATCGCCTCGCGAGTTCCCCAACGGCTTGATGTCTTCATTGTGTCATTGTGGATGTCGTAGGACCGAAAGCGATAGATCTTGACCTTATCCATATCCGCAATCCCCCATTTTCGAGCGAGAGTTCAACCGCGAAAGAATAACGTGGAGACGTAGGGTTGGCGAATTTCTCGCCGATCGCGTCTGCCAGAAGTCAAAAGGCCGCCCCACGAGCACCCGGCCACGATCGACGGTTCAGTCGTTTTCGACTGCCCTCAAGTCTTTGCTCTGGAGGTGAACGCGATTCTCCGAGCTGCTGGCTTGTTCGGGGCGTGCCGTGAATGCAATCCGACAAGCCGACTCGATGTGCTCGCGATTCCGTCGGCAGCAACGTTGAGATTCAGAATTTGCGAATACTGTTGGGCAATCGAAGAACTCACGCAGAAGCGCTACCGAGATGAAGAACTGCACTCGGGGCACACTCGACCATAATAAAAAGCCCTCTTCCGCGGAATGAGTTCCATGAAAGTCATCCTGGTCGCTGAAAGTCGGCGTGGTTTCGCTCATGTCACGGCCTCCCCGTGCAATTCATGCCGAAAGTCCCCCGATTCCGCGCGGCGACGCAGCATGATTTTACCCGATGATGCTCGCAGATCTGCCGTTTGCACCACGATCCCCGCGTTCAATGCGCCTGCGAGCGCAATTTCAATACCAAATATCACAAAGGGCCTCCGATCGTCACGCGTCAACTCAAATTATAGAGGTGAGGCGGCGGCGGTGGCCATGACGTTGCTGCGACCACGCGAAGTCGCGATTTGCGCTGTAGTGCAGCGGCCAATTCGGGACTATTGACGCTGAGTAGACAGCGAGGCCCAGTAGCGCCGCCACTTTCTAACAAATCTATGATATCGGTCACTGTCCGTGGGACGCCCACAGGTCAAGAATCAAGCGGAAATACTCTGGCAAATAACTTTTTAGGGAGAGTTGTAATGCATTTAGGAACGAAGGGCATACGCCTACGATGGCGGGGTCAGGCTGGGTCCTGCATCTTCGGTGCGTCGCTAGCGTTCGGTAGTCAAATGGCCTGCGCCGATCCGACTACACTTATCTGTGACGTGAAGGAAGATTCCAACCTCTGCTGCGTCGTTGACGGGCCCGGTAGCATTGTGCTCGACGAGGCAGCGAAATCGGTCACGATTCATTATCCGCCAACCCACACAAAGGCTACGGGAGCGCAAGTGGGTAACAATACAAGAACGTTAACAGCCAGTTTCAGTCCCGACACAATTGGGTTCCAGATCGATGGTCGAGCAGTAACGCTCAGTCGCCTGACCGGCGTTATGGTGGATTGGGGACTTACGTGGACATGCCATGTCGGAAAGGCGCAGTTCTGATACGTCTGGTGTCGTTTGGAACCGTTTAATACGGTGGGGCGACTAGCGGAGTCAGCGGGGCTTATCCCTTGCAACAGCCGTGCTGAGGCTGCAAGAGATCCAGCGGCTGCGCACGCAATTAATCGCGCACCTGCTTTGCTCCGGTTCGATAGACATAGTGCTCCATGTCTCGCAATTGCAAGCCAAGACGGCGTTGGACTCTGTGAGCGACGCGCATGATGGCTCGCATGACCTTGTAAACGACCTGCGGAGACCGTTCAATAAGAGTTTCAAAATCGCTTCGTTCCAGCACCAGAATCTCCGTTGGACCGAAAGCGATCAGCGCGGCGTAGCGCGCCTCATTGTCCATGAACGATAATTCACCAATGAGATCACCGGGCTCGAGCCTATAGATCAGCCTGCGATCCTGATCCGAGTCGTGTACGACGTCGACGTGATCTGCGACAACGACGTGCAGGTGGCTGTCGCGGGATCCCTCCGGCAACAGCACCTCGCCGGTCTTGAGGTCGCGGATGCTCATGACGTTGGCGAGCACCACCATTTCTGAGGGCGAAAGTTCAATTGCGAGAGGACTCTTCCGTACTGCATCGATTACTGTTGTCATGGAGCCGACCCTCCCATCGCCAAGCCGAACAATATGCCCGCACTCCACCCGTCGCCAATCCGGAATTGCCGCAGTTCGTTAGCGTATTTGTCGTCCAGATCATTGCTTGCCCCGCGATAAAATTGCAAGAAATTACTTGCGATCGGGTTGGGTTTCTCGCGCCCGCTGAGCCGGCAGCCTAAACGCGCAGTTCCTTTATCCGCGAACGAGCGCGAGTCTGTGTTGCGCGATCATCAGTTCCTCGTTCGTGGGGATGACCCAGACCGATACGCCGCTGTCCGCGGCGGAAATGCTTGGCCCGACCGACTTATTGGCGCGCTCGTCCAATTTCAGGCCGAGCCATGTGAGCTTGTCGCAGAGCGCTGCGCGGACCGGCGCGGAGTGCTCGCCGATGCGGCGGTGAACACGAGCGCATCCCGACGGGGCGCATATGAATTACACATTGGGGGCGTGATGATTGCCACATGGGTGAGCGACACTGTCGCGAACGCCCGCACATGGGCGAGCAACACTGTGGCGAGCGCGGACACGGGAAGTGTCGGCAGGTCCGCGAGCGAAGCAGGAGGCGTAGCGAAACGGTGCGGGCCGGTCCGCAGCGAAGCAGGACAGCGAAGCGTCGCGGGGGCAACGACCGCGACAGCCATCGGCCGAGCGTCCGGTAGGCGAGTCGGGCTCGCGCGCCTGACTCGCCGACGGCGGGGTTGCGCCAAATCCTGGCGGCCGATCAGTTAACGCGGGTCTGAGTTCAATACTGCGATGGTTGCCGCGCACGCGGTTGCACCAGACCTTGTGCGGGAGGACCAGACGATTGCCGCTCGGCAGTGGGAAAACTCCGACTTCGATGCAAACGGCATCGGCGCTCGTGGTATCCCCGACGTGAATTGAACCCGGGACGCCGCGCGCGAGATCGGCGAGACCTGTCGTTCTATGTCAAGGCCGCGGGGTCAGCGCCTCCCGCGTTCCGGCGCAAAATTGTTGCATGGCTGTTGCGACGATCGAGAGGCGATATTCAACTGTGTCCCTGACCGGGTCGTACAGACGCCCAGCGCGATCGAAATTGTAGAGTGCATTGCGAAAATGCATTTGGCCAATGGGCCCGGCTTTCGATCCGTACGCAGCACACATTGCTGCACAAAAATTTTGCGCCCCCCCAATCATAGCAGATGCCAGACCGTAAGCTGTGTCGCCCGATTGAGGAGTCGAGCCGGCCGCCTGTGCAAAATTATAGAGTGCCGTATTGAAATACATCCCGGGTCCGATCGACTGGTTATTGTCGCCCATGTTCATTACTCCTTGGTTTGATAAGTCGAAACTCAGCTTAGATCTCAATTGAACGGATTCTCTTGCGCGCAATGTTGACTGCGTGGCTGAAGAGCAGGATCAAGAGAAGAAATGTCCCGAGGATGCCGATCGTCCCTGCAGTCAGCCAATACGGCATCAGATCGGCATCATGATGGGGGTCGAGGACTACCGGCTGCGCGTCTAGCTTGATGTTGCGTTTCTCATACAAGTTAGCGACTGGCCTCGGCAGATCGCCGTGATTCAGCACCCCACGTTGCTGAATCGCGAAAGGCTGCTGTCCTTCCGCATAAAATTCGCCGCTCGAGCGCAGAAAATACACAATCGGGTCTCCCTGATGCCAGTGGCGCGGCACCAGGGGAGTGTAGGTCGTCGTCAAGGTCGATTCCTTGACTTGCATCTGGATCGCTGGCAACGCTATGCCGGTCAACTCGACATGGGAAGACCGTGACGGAACGCCGTCCGTTAGGTTCAACAGCTCGAATGGGAAGCCTTCCTGCGATTTTCTATAGCCAACCAGTGCGACAGAGGCGCTGACCAACATTGCCACTACTCCCGTGAACAGCAAGACTCTCGCGCCGGTCTTTGTAAGACCTCGCCTGTGCTGCGAAGCACGTGTCACGGGCGCCGCGTCCCTAGGCGCGCTGTAGAACAGTGCAGTCAGCGCAGCGGATGGGTGCCCCAGACGTCGGAGTACCCAATCGACGGGGAATAGCACCACCAAGGGTAGCCCCCAAAGCATTAGCGTTATGGCATAGAGGGTCAGCTTCCCCAGATAGGCGCCAAATATCCTCAGTTCTAAATCGGCCATCCACCGGAAAGGTCCCGTATAAGTCAGCCAAGAATAGAGTGCGTAGGCGAACCCGACTCCCAGCCAGGCGATAAAGATCATAAAATCGAGGCGCTTGCCGTCGCTCCGACCCAGAGTCGAGGCGCGCGCTTCTGCTCGGCCGGCCGCGCTCATGGGTTACGTCCCTGTTTAAAGGACTTGATGTCCGAACCGCAATGGCTCCCCAAGCACGTGTGTGTGAATTGGAAGTGTCGACGTCGTAGCCGACCGCGCGCCGCCGGCTTCGCAATGATGCACCCCATCGTCGATGCAATGAATTCCGCATAGATTCGATTCATAACAACTCCGGTGGCTAGAGGGATCACTTCTGCTCTGTCCCTAGAACCCTACGTCAGGCATTCAATTGACGCCGGATGAATGGCTAATGTTGTCCTGAGGAATTGCTTATGAATGCACAATGACCGAATCCACAGCGACGCCGGTGCCGACAAGGTAAAGCAGACGCCGCGATGCGCCCGCGGCGTAGCCGCGAAGAGGATTTGGCGAGGGAGCGTCATGATCTTAACCGCCGCGGTTGCAACGCAATCGCGGCGGGTATAAGAAAGGGACCCGCTCGTCAATGAGCAATTAGGCAGAATCAAAGAGAGGGGGGCCGCGGCGGGCGGCAAGCAAGACGAGGCCTACACCCGTGCACGGCCGAGCCGCCACATATTGGGTGTCGGTTTGTGATTCAAAGAATCCAGGACCATTCTAAGGCGCCAGGCGTGCAACGGTCGATCGGCGCCAGCGAATACACGGTGGGAGCGGCGATGAGACTGACAACTATGTTTGTAACTGCTGCTCTAATTCTGGCCGCGTGCGGGCGCGCAAAAGCCGACGCGGCAAGCAAAGAGTGGACAGTAAGACTCCATGCGGATGATATCGTAATCGGACAGCCGTTAGAAAACATTAAGTCCCGGCATCAGTGGCTTTGGCGGTTCACCAACAACTTCGAAGGATTATTTGATATAGCAATCCGAAAGTCGTCTATTCCTATTCTCGCACCAAAATGTCGAATGGATTACCTCATCCTGACAATGCCCGAATATTATCCGGAAACTCCAAAGCAGGCCCCAGTGGCTGAGCGACGAGCCGTCTATGATGCGTTACTCAAGCTCAAGACGACAGGCCAAGGGAGTTTGACAGTGCACTTCGAAGGGGAAGTGCACAAGGGGCCATCTGGCCCTGAGCTTACTGGGTGCAACATTTCTTTCGTGCTCCCTCTTGCACCGGATGCAGCCACAATATCACCTTGAAGACACGCGTTCCGCAAGGAATGTTTTGTGAAGCGAAATAGCCGCCGCTTCGTGCTCGACGGCCATCAGATGATGCTGCGGCGGTACGGGACCTGCGCGGAGGGCGATAGTGATGCCAACAAATAATCCATCCGCTTGTCGATGCGAACAACCACCATTCAACTATCAGGATTTCGAAAAACAAGTCTTGGGAGACGATGGTTACCACGCGGAAGTGTCCGTCGATCGGTGCAAACATTGCGGCAAATATTGGCTCAACTACCTGATTGAGGAAGAGCACTTCAGTCAATCAGGGCGGTGGTGGAGAGTCGTCGTGCCGGATGTCGCGACGGGTTCTATTCGCGCGGAGAATGCGCGAGCATTTATCGAGCGCCAAGCAGACGGCTTCTACGGCGGAAGTTATTTCGCGTCCACTGGCAGAGCATTTCATGGCCAAACCACAATCCGCTAGCAGGCGTGTTAGATGCGGAACCGTAGAGTCGTTATTTCATTAAGGCTGACGCCGCTCGTTAGAAGTTACAGGCTTGTTGTGTCCGGAGGAGAAGAAACCACCTGCGCTCCATGCCACGCCTCTCGTCCGTATTAAGAGCCGATATGCGTGACGTGCCCGGCCTCTCGTCGGCGCCCACCGTTTGCACAATACGCACATCTTCCGTCCGCACCGGGACGAACCAGCCGCTAGAGCTTCCGTTTCCCGAGAGACCGGTTCGTCCCAACAGTTTCAACGATGGCAGCGATACCGCTGCCGTTACATCCCACGCTCTTGGCGGGCAGTACGGAGAATAGAGAACAATAATTGCGCGCTCGTGGCATTAGCATGGTGTTTTCGTGACCTGGAAGGCTGCAAGAAATATTCGGAAGCGCGGGATAGAGTGTGACCGCTGTGGATCGCCCGTAGGTCTCCATGTGCAATTCATGCCGAAAGTCCCGGATTCGGCGCGGCGACGCCGATAGTCGAGCGCAGTGCTGCCGCTTTTTTTGCCGACATCGATTACCCGCGCATGCGGAGCCTCAACCAAGCTACGCATGGCGGGAATCCCAAAATCCAATTCAGCAGGTAACGGTTTCCGCTGCTGCCGAGCTAGTCGAGCACTGACACTCGTTTTGCAAGCGTTTGCCCCTGTCGCACAACAGTAACCTCTACAGTTTGGCCGCGGACCGCTTTGAAGGATTCCGTGAGTCCCGCCTGTCCGTTAATAGTTTGCCCGTTGATACGTAGGATCACATCGCCAGGAAGAATGTCGGCGTTATAAGCCGGAGAGTCATTTATGACAGTGCTGACATAGGCGCCGCGGTTCGTTTGATACTGCTGGCGTTCGTTGTCGTTTAGGTCTCTAAACATTGCACCGAATATGTAGTGCTTCTTGATAAAGTAGCCCGCAGCATAGGCAGATCGCTGAACCGTCATCGGCATGTAGGTGGTACTGCTGCCGTACGTAGTCATCGTTGAATTGCCGAATGCCGTCACCGGGCCGTTCGGGCCATAAGCGGTTGCTGTGCCGTTTGTCTGGGATGTTGTTGTCGTCGGCATGCTAATCGGCACGTTCGCAGTCACGGTCCCTTTGTACTCAGGGCTAAGGATGACAACCAAGTCGGCCCCGATTTGAACTCCGACGCTGATGGCGTCTTGATCTGATTCCGGACGCCCACTAGTAAACTCGGAAAAACCAATCAACACGTATCCTTGTCGAGCATAAGCGCTGGCGATGTTTGCATCCCACGTCGCGACAGGAACAACTCGCGGTGACCCCGTCGCTGGGGCCGCTCGGATCGCGGCTATCGCATCCGGCGTTGCCCCTGTTTCAGCCTTGTAGAAGTTGGCGTAGTTGTTGACGGCCCCCTCGCTAAAGCCAGTCGACGCACAACCGCCGAGCGAGAAGGCGGCTAGAGTCCATCCGACGACAATGTTGCGCATGGCTCCAATTCCTGACGTTGACGAAGCTTGGGCGAACGGTACCTGCGTGGGCTACATTGCACTGCGGGTGCATCGCCGACCAGAGTCGGATGATAGATGGGCTCCTTGGGGGAATCATGGAGCGTCTGGTAGATGATCAGTCGCGCGCACGCATCGCGGATCTTGGCCCATCCGAGGTTCATCGCGAGGGTCACGTCGAGGATCTTGAGCGCTGGTGCGGAGGTGGTGCAGTTTGGGCAGGCGGTGAGCGACGACGGGCGGAAGAGCTGCAATTCGCGCGACCGGTGAGTGCCGACGGGAGGCCGGGTATCGAGTACTCGTGGTTTCTTTTCTCCGGGCAATCATTGCGTGTCGGCTCCCTCCTGCCAGACATGAAATGGCGGGCCTTCGCGGCGCCACGCTTCCTCTTTGAGTGCGAGCCGAATCTGCGCCATGGCGGCCGGCGGTAAACTGCAGAGAGCGACGAGTACGAGAGGTATCCACTTGCGATCGGTTGTTTTTTTGAGCGTCTTCATGACCTTCTCCAACGTGTCTGAGTTAAGTGGTCGACAATTTCGCCGTCTTACTCACTCAGATGCGCTTCTTCGGCCTAACAGGACATCTTCCTGCGAACTTTTAATTTGCACCTAGTGCCTCGGCACATTAGTTTTGACTGCTAGAGAAGTGATTACTGTTTCTAAGGCCACGCGCACCTTTAAATCGATCCTCGCATCGAGACCGACAGAGCCCTATCCTGTGACCGGCCGATTCCCAGCACGTGAGCGGATTACTTTGAACAATTTTCGGCACGTTCCAACGCATGGTGTTCTGCCTTCCCCATGAATTCGAAACCGCCGCCGCGCTTTCAGCGCCGCGCCCGATCGTTGCGTTGTCCACGAGCCGCTGCCGTTGCCCCCCCTTTCTGCGCCTGATAGAGCGGTGTCACGGTTGGGAACCCCGCGCCCACTACCTCGACTAGGGCGCCGTTGGCGGTCGGTCCGTCATAGTTCACCGCCCACAAATTTCCGGCCTGGTCGATCGCAATCCCATAGGTGTCGTAGAAAGAGTAATTGCCCAACCCGCAAGCACTTTGGGTGCTGGGGTTGTAAGACAGATCTTGCCAGGTACCGCCCTGCATGCCGATCTCGACCAGGCAGGTACCACTGCCCGCATTGACAACGAAGACGTCTCCGTTGCCGTCGATGGCGATCGCATTGGGGGCTTGCAGGTCGGATTCTGTGAGAAGATTCGGAAGGACGCCGCTCGAGTTGAATCCGAACAACTTTTGGGTCGTGTTGCTACTTTGAGCCACCCAGACATTACCGCTGGAGTCGATTGCGAGCTGGTTGCCAACGTTGGGCGCGTAGCCAGCATTAATGCCGAGACCCGCGTTGTTCGTGGTACCAAAGCCCGCGCCGTTCAGCCATGTGCTACTGCCGGGGTTGTATTCTTGGAGCAGTCCGTTTGCGCCATCGAGCACCCATATATTTCCTTGACCGTCGACGCCCACGTCTTGGTACTGGGGTCCGCCATTGGAAGTGTTCGTATCGTTGGCGTCAGCGATCGGAGTCGACGGAGTCAGCGCGTTGGAGATTTCCGTCAAGACTCCTGGCGCAACTCCGGGAGGTCCGCCTTGAAAGAGGCTAGCGACCCACGCATTGCCGAGATTGTCGAGCGCGATGCCTTGGGGCTGGGCGAAGCCGGGCGAAGGGGCGGAGCTACCTTTGACGTAGCCTGCCGAAGCCAGAGAGCAGGCGGTCGAGCTGACCGGGCAGTTCGATAAAGTGCCACTCAGCTGGAACTGAATGACCCTACCAAAACCCGCTGCAGACCCCTGGTAGGAATATGGCATGTTGGTGATCCAACCGATGTCGGCGTCGCCGGTATCGTCGGGGCCGATGGCAATTCGCTCTGGACCGTAAAAAGTGCCGGGAGTTGTTATACCGAAGGTGTTGAGCGCATTGCCGGTCGAGCTGAATATGCTGAGGCCGCCGTTGCTGCCGTCGGCGGCGCCACCGCCGACGGGATTGTTGACGACCCAGATGTCACCGACCGAATCGATGGCCAAACCCAGTGGATTAGACAGGCCGCCAACGTTGTAGAAGGTCTCCACAAGCGTCCAATCATTGGGCGCCGCAGTCAATGCAGGGGAATAGGGAGTGGCGGTGGAAATGAAGAGGCCTGTGCCGATTTGGCCGGGATAGCGCGCGACGTTGAGCGCAGCGCCGAGCGTATCGGACGGACTGTACCCAGGAAGAGTGGTCGCCGAAAGGAGTTGGCTGCACGCGTTCGAACTGGCATTGCCCGACGTCGTGCAGGCGGCGAGAGAATTTGCGAGCGCGTTGAGTGTGTTGGTAGCCGCAGGCTGGTTGGTTGTCAAATTCGTAGCCACCGAACCCGTCGAATAATCGACGAGAGCACCGTACGTGGCGATCGCCACCTGCAAGCCGTTTGCAGGTTGATTAGTGGTAACGCTGATCTTGCCGTCATAGCCGACAAACCAATTCAGCGTGTAGGCTGCACCGACGGTGGTCAATTCGTTGATGACTCCGACCGATTGGGAGGTGGAGGCAGCCAACGTTGCACAGGGACCTACGACCGACATGAGTCGGATGGGATTCGAGGAGTTGTTTGAACCAGGGCTCGCCACTACATAGACGACGTCATGGGTGCCGCTGTTCGCCGCCGGGCACAGAGACGACGAAAAAGACGCCGCGAAGCTGCCGTCTGTCGCCGTCGTCGCTGTACCCAACACCACGGGAGCTGTGCCCGCGCCCATGCCGCTGGTCGGACTAGTCGCATCATAGAGGGTAACGGTCTCGCCGCCGACGCCGTGGCCGGTGCCTTGAGCGCCGCCCGTGAGCACCATTCCGGTGATTGCGTTGGCACAGGTAACGGCGATGCTGCTGACATCGGCAGACGACACCGTACCAGCGCCACCGACGACGGTACAGATTTGGCCGGCTGGCTGTGAGGCAATCGTTACCGCGTAGGAAGTGCCACTCGCCAACGCGGTTGTGAACGCGAAGCTGCCGTTGGTCGACACGGATAGATTGTCCGCGCCGTTATCCTGCAGGACTAGCGTTCCACTGATGCCGTTAACCGTTCCGCCAATGGTATAAGTCGCTGGCGGAGGGGTTGTTCCGCCGCTGCTGCTACCGCCGGTGTTGTTATCGGCACCGCCACCGCCACCGCCGCCGCAGGCGGTGAGGAGCATCCCGACAAATGCGGCAATATTCAGGGTGGTGACCAATTTCAGTGTAGATCGCGACATCGCTATCTCCTTAAGATGCTCACTGCAGTCGATCGAGGCATCGCAGTCGCCTGACAGTGCCGGCGAACTGGACGACTGTCGGCGGTCCGGCGGTCCGAGAGCGACCTGGCACCGTGCGCAGTGTTCGCTCTGTCCGCCTCACTTCAGATAGACACGCTTCCCGGACGAAACAGGACATGCGGGCGTTCGAGATCGAGCCGGAGATCGCCGACGTGAGTGCGGATTTGACGTGTGCTTCGCGAGTGGCGCGGCGATTCAGCTGAATCTAGTTATCCCCGCAGGCAGCGCTTGTGCATAGCAACAATTGCGGCCAAAAGCCTAATACTGGAAAGCACTTGCGTGAACGATTACCGTAACTCTCCGTACCCTGGCGCGGCGCACCGGAGCCATTCGGATGAATCAGCTCACCGAGCTCCTCAGAAGGACGAAGGCCGGAGATGCGGAAGCGCGCAATACTTTATTTTCGAGCGCTTATGCGGACCTGCATCGAATGGCGCGCGCACGGCTGCGTGATGGCGGGCGCAGCACGATGATGGACACGACGTCGCTCGTGCACGAGTCTTACTTGCGCTTCGTGAGCGCCGGAGAATTGCGCGCAGAAGATCGACGGGAATTCTTTGCCTTTGCCGCGCAGGTCATGCGGTCCGTCATTCTCAACAGCGTGCGAGATCGAATCGCACAGAAGCGCGGTGGTGAATCGATGGCGATTACGTTACCAACCCAGATTGCCGCAGATATCCCTGACGCGGAAGACACTATTTTAAGGATTCATGATGCGCTCGGGGTATTAGAGGACGCAGACCCCCGATTGGCGCAAGTGGCGGAGATGCGTTACTTCGGCGGGTACAGCGAGAAGGAGATCGCCGAGACGCTCGAGGTGACCGAGCGCACAGTGCGACGCGACTGGGAGAAGGCCCGCTTGATTTTGGGGGAGGCACTGCGGTGACTGCGCTTGAAGAGAGTGGTGCCGTCGCCGGTGATCGGGGAGGTCGTCGCACGAGATTGACGAGCGCTCAGATGGCCCGCATGAGCCGACTGCTCGATGAGGCGCTGCCGCTCGATGAGGCCGGGCGTCGGCGTTGGCTCGACGCGCTGTCGCCCGTGGATCAGGATATCGCCTTGGCATTGCGCAAGGCGCTGTTGAGCAGCGGCACAGGCGTCGAGGACGCGCCGGCGACGCTGCCGAAGCTGGGATCCGATGAAAATTCTGATTCCGCTGCGAGCGGTCTGAAGCCCGGCGCACGCATCGGCCGGTACGAGTTGATCAAACTTCTCGGTGCGGGCGGCAAGGCCGAGGTGTGGTTGGCGCGGCGCGCGCACGGGGGGTTTAAGCGGGAAGTGGCGCTGAAGCTGCCGATGCTCACGCGGCTGCGCAAGGATCTCGAGCAGCGATTTGCGCGCGAGCGGGACATCCTGGCGGGTCTCGAGCATCCCAATATTGCGAGGCTCTACGATGCCGGGACGGATGCGAACGGGTTGCCGTACCTGTCGATGGAGTACGTCGTCGGGCAGCCGATTACCGACTGTTCCGATGCGCATCGGTTGGGGATCCGGGAGCGGCTGCAGCTCGTGCTCCAGGTGCTGGATGGCGTGCGGTATGCGCACGAGCGACAGGTTGTTCATCGGGACCTGAAGCCCTCGACCATCCTGGTGACCGAATCAGGGCAGGCACGGTTGCTCGATTTCGGGATCGCCAAGCTTCTGCAAACTGAGGAGGCCGATCGGACGCAGCTCACCAGCGTTTACGGCCGTGCACTCACCCCGGACTACGCGAGTCCGGAGTTCCTGCGCGGGCGCTTGGATCGCCAGCGTAACGGAAGCGACCATGCCGCCACTCATGCCTCGCCGAAGTATTAAGGCGATTTGCCCGGCAGCTAGTTACCGAACACGAGGTGGGTGAGAGACAACGTAAGCGCTCGATCTTCCCCACCCTTGCCAGGTGTTAGGTTTTGATGTTCCAGGGCAGCAACGCTTCGATCTGCTCTACGGTCTGCGCGGCGGGGAGTTCGGCGCACAGGCGGCGCA